>Ga0209829_10001715_pt1 | contig 17361 bp, 17 predicted proteins | sample C_140205_EF_Meta_FD_187311 | JGI IMG/M metagenome (GOLD analysis project Ga0209829, IMG submission 187311) | Freshwater microbial communities from Lake Croche, Canada to study carbon cycling - C_140205_EF_MetaG (SPAdes) (version 2) | ecosystem: Environmental > Aquatic > Freshwater > Lake...
CCCAGACCCGCGAGATCATGCAGACCGAGCTTTTGCGCATCTGGGACGAGGGCCGCAAGACCGTGCTCTTCGTCACCCATCAGATCGACGAGGCGGTCTATCTGTCAGACCGCATCTTTGTGTTTGCGCGCCGCCCCGGCCGCATCAACGAGATCATAGAGGTGGATCTGCCCCGCCCGCGCCCGCTCTCCATCAAGCGCACCCCGCGCTTTGTGGAATATGTGGATCATATCTGGAAGCTGATCGAGGAGGACGTGCGCGTCTCCGTGCTCGAGGAACATGCGGGCTGATCAATCCAGAATCTGCCCGCCGTCATAGCTCATGGACAAGCGCCCCGTCAGGATCCTGAAGGCGTCGCTGTCGATGATGGCGGCGTAATAGGCGCGAAGGGTGGGCGCGTCGATGCTGCGCGCGCCCTCGCTCTCCTCGGGGAATTTTTCGCCCGGGAAAATCCGCGCCAGAACGCGCGCCTTGTCGTCAGCCGTCAGCGGGGCGTCGAGATCGCCCGGTTCTGCGTGCAGCACAAGATCAAGCAGCTGCTCCCGGTCGAGCTTGGGCAGCAGGGCGAGGAAGGCGCCGGTCAGCTCCTGCGCGAAAGCGTGATCGGGATGATCGTCGCGGAAGGGGGCGCGATTGGTGTGGCCGAGGTGGGGCACGACGAGCCACTCCGCCTTCTCGCACGGAAAGCGAGCGAGAATCTCGCGCTCCGCCCGGTCCACATAGAAGCGGTTCAACCCGTCGAAGAGCACGAATTCATAATCGCGCTCCAGCAGGAAGGGCTCCCAGTCGAGCCAGTTCTCCGCCATGGAGCCGGGCGCCAGCGCCTCGCAGACCACCACGCGCGGGCGATAATGGGTCCAGTCGCCGCCCGCCAGAACGGCCGCCTCCGCGCCCTCCACATCCACTTTCAGGAAGTCGATGCGCGGAACGCCGTGGTCCCTGCAGATACCCGCCAGCGTCTTCATGGGAACCTTGCGGGTGTGATAACGCGCGCCGAAGCCCGTCGCCGATTCCGCGAATTCAGGCACGATGGTGGAGAAGCCATGCAGGCGCTCCACGTCATGAAAATCGACCTCTCCCTCCGCCGCGCCCAATACGCAGCATTCGGAAATGTCGCGCGGTCGGATGGAGGCGTAGAGGTCGGCGAGCCGGGGTTGCGGTTCGACCACGATCCCCCGCCAGCCGCGCTGGTAGAACCAGCAGGACACATTGTCGGCCACCGGATGGCCCGCGCCCACATCAATGTAGAAACCCTCGGCCTGCTCGCTGAAAACGCTGGCGAGATGAAAATCCTCGAGATGCTGGGCGTAGGACAGGTCCATGGGAGGCTCCGGAAGGGTCAAGCTCAGTCTACACCCATTCGGGGGCCGATTGCGCAAGATATGGGATTGATTCGTGACCACTGATCGGGGATTCTGCCCCCAGAATGGAAAATCAATGATCAGGGAGGATCAGTTGAACGATCACACCAGCACACGCATGGCTTTCAAGTCACCCCTCCCTGTCATCAATCCTTCGTCCGTGGCCATTGTCGGCGCATCCGAACGCGCCCGTTGGCCTACGGATATTTTCAACAATCTGGGCAAGGGCGGGTTCCCCGGCAAGATTTTTCCGGTCAATCCCCGCGCCGCCGAGGTCTGGGGCCAGCGCGCCTATCCTGATCTCGCCTCCCTGCCCGAGCCCCCCAGCCACGCGCTGGTGATCGTTCCCTCCGCCGCCGTTCTCGACGTGCTGGAAAAAGGCGTCGCGGCGGGCCTCAAAAGCGCCACCATCTATTCGGGCAATCTGGGCGAGGGCCTCGACCCCGAAAGCGTGGCGCGGGGTCAGGCGATCCGCGATCTGGTGGCGCGCAGCGGGCTCATCGTGAACGGGCCGAACTGCATGGGCGGCAATTCCCTGCATCACCGTTTCTTCGGCTATCCCAATCACGAACTCGTGGGCCTGCCGAAGGGCGGGGTCGCCTATGTCTCGCAATCCGGCGGCATGGTGCAATTCTTCGTCAAATCGGCCGCTGACCGGGGCGTGAAATTCAGCGCCATGTTCTCCAGCGGCAACGAGCTGGATCTCGATCTCGCCGATTTCGTGAACCACCTCGTCGATGACGAGCACACGAAGATCATCGGCCTCTTCATCGAGGGCGTCCGCAGGCCGGAAGCCTTCATGCGCGCCGCCGCCAGAGCGCTCGCCGCAGGCAAGCCCATCATCGCGCTGAAGACCGGCAAATCGGCCAAATCCCGCGCCGCCGCGCAATCCCATACCGGCGCCATCTCAGGCGATTACGAGGGCTTTCTGGCCCTGTGCGAGCGCTATGGAATCATCGCCTGCGCCAGCCTCGACGATATGGTGGAGACGGTGCTGGCCTTTCAGGGCGGGCGCCTGCCCAAGGGCCCGCGCGTGGGCTGGATCACCACGTCAGGGGGCACGGTCGACCTGCTCTATGACTATATCGAGGAGATCGGAGGCACGCAGGCGCCCGAGTTCAGCGCGGAAACAGCCGCGATTCTGCGCCCCCTCGTGCCCGGCGAAATCGGCATCAAGAATCCGCTCGACGCGGGCATTCCCAGCACCGACGACAACGCCATCACCATGTGCGCGGCGGCGGCCAATGACCCGCAGGTGGACATGATCGCCTGGGCCGCCGTTCTGCCCAGCAGCAAGCGCCAGCCCAATGCGGACATTCTGCGCAGCCTGCTGGAGAAGACCGACAAGCCCGTGATCGCCTTTGGCCGCATGGCCTATGCGCTGGGGCCTGATGCGCTGGAGTTTCAGGACAAGGTGGGCTTCCCCTATTTGCAGGGCCTGCCCCAGACCATCCGCGCCATGAGCGCCATGGCCTTTTATGGCGCGCGCGCCGGGCGCCAGATCGCCGAACTGCCCGCCCCGCGCGGCAGCGCGCTGGAGGCGACGCAGCTGGGGGAGGCCCTCGCCTCCCATGGGCTCACGCCCCCCGCCAGCGGCTTTGGCGCCAGCCCGCAGGCCGCCGCCGACATGGCCGCGCGCATCGGCTTTCCCGTGGCGCTGAAACTCGTGTCGCCGCAGATTTCGCACAAGACCGAAGTCGGCGGCGTGCGCATTGGTCTGGCGTCCCCAGAGGAGGTGCTGCGCGCGGCGCAGGAGATCACGGCGAGCGTGGCCGCCCGGGCGCCGGACGCCGTCGTCGAGGGTTTTCTGGTGCAGGAGATGGCCAGCGGCGTCGAGGCGCTGCTGGGCGTGCGCACGGACCCGCTCTATGGCCCCATGATGGTGGTGGGGGCGGGCGGGATCTTCGTCGAGCTGATGAAGGACATCTCGTGCCGTCTGCTGCCCGTGGATGCGGCGCAGGCGCGCGAGATGGTCGGCGAGCTGAAACTGGGCAAACTGCTCGCGGGTTATCGCGGCGCCGCGCCCGCCGATATGGAGGCGCTGGTGAAGGCCATCTGCGGGCTCTCCGATTTCTATCTCGACCATCGCCACGTGCTGAGCGATCTCGAGGTGAACCCGCTCATCGTGCTGGAAAATGGCAAAGGCGTGCGCGCCGTCGACATTCGCTCTACATCCGTATGAAACCTGAAGGAGCCGGACATGGCCTATGAACTCGCAGATTTCTGTACCGACGCTCACAAGGCGCTGACATCGCAGCCGCTCCAGGCCGCGCTCGACGACATCGCCACGCGCCTGCGCGCGCTGCTCGCCAATGCGGACTTTGTCGCGGCGACCTTCAATGAGGAGACGCCCGTCGGCAAACGTGAACTCTATCACGATGCGCAGACGGACTTTTACGTGCTCGCCCATGTGCAGGCGCCCGGCAAGACAGGGGCGCCCCATAGCCATGGGTCTTCATGGGCCATCTATGGCAATGGGCGCGGCTTTACGGAAATGACCGAATATCGCCGCGTCAATGACGCGAGCGAGGAGGCTGTGGCGCTCGAAAAATCCGACTGGTATCGCCTCAATGCGGGAGAGAGCCGCGCCTATGGACCGGATGTGATCCACTCCACGGCGCATCCTGAAAAGGCCTGGGTAGTGCGCATCACAGGAACGGACCTCGACCACCTCCCGCGCTTCCATTTCAGGAAATCGCGCGACCGGATGGTGGAGGCGGCGCAGTAGCCACAACTGAAAACCCCGACGCTTTCGCGCCGGGGTTCCATTTTGCAACATCACGAGATGATCAGAAGGTGCGTTCGACGCGCAGCTTCGTCGACCAGTTGTCCTCGTTTAGGCCGGGTCGACCCTGATTGAGCCAGATGCCCGGGGTCGTTGCGGGGGTGGCGTTCTGGAGATTGTTCTTGAGATTGGCGTATTGCACTTCAACACCGATATCGAAGTCGCGTACGGGCGAATAGATCAGACTGCCCGCCATTTCCCAGAGCTGACCCTTGCCCCATTGCAGGCCAACATTGGTTGACTGGATATTCGGCGGATTGACCTCCACATAGCCGGCCGTGAAATTGGACCGCCAGCGGGGGGCCCAGAAGTGGGTCATGGCCATGGCGGCGTTCCAGCCGGTGATCGTGTCTGCCGAAAGCAACAGCCCCTTGCCGGCTGACACGGCGTTGACGGGAACGATGTTGGTGTCGACGCGGACAATCCCGCCCAGAAGGCGCTTGTCGGAGGCGCTGGAATTCACCACGCTCAAGCCGCCAGCGGAGGCGATGGCGCCCAGCATGCCGCGCATGTAGTTCGCGGTGAACCAGATCTGATCGCCAGCGGCCAGCATCGGCAACCGGAAGCTGACGGTTGAGCCGACGCCCCAGCCCAGATAGTCCTGCTGCCCCAGAACCGGGCCGATGACAGGCGGGAACGTCTGAGCCACTGGCGCAGTGATCACGCCAAAGGAATTGGCGCCCGAGGTGTTCACCGTCGAATTCGTATTGAGCGAGTTGTTGCCGATCATGCCGCTCAGTCCGGCGAAGCCCCAGCCTTGATCGAGACGAACATTGCCCACCAGAACAGCCGCTGTCGACGCGCGGTCGATGGCGATCTGGTTGTTGTTCATGTCCTTGGCGTCTTCGAGGGCGATCGTGGCCGAGAAGCCGCCGCCGAAGGTCGCGGTATAGGCGATCTGCTTCATGCCATTGGGAAAGCCCGTCCAAGGGTTTGAATGATACATCATCGAGGGCATCATCGCGTAATTTTCAGGCGCGATGCCGAAGGTGAAGCCCGCCCATTGCACAAGAGCCGATTCGACCGTGAGGCCCGTGGTCGAGGCGTCGGACAGGACATAGTAGCCGTTGTTCACAAGCGAAGTGTTGCGGATGCCGCTTGTGTTGGCGCCGCGCAGACGGATGAAGGTGCGCGCCGTGCCAAGGTCGGTCGGCGTGCGGGCGTCAACGTCGATACGGCCACGAACTTCATAACCAGCGGTGCTGAGGGCGTCGGCAGGCTGGATGAAGAGGCCGGGTGCGAGCACCGTAGCCGGGGTCGCCGGTATGCCGATCTGATATACCGCCTGGCCGGGAACGTACTGATATTCAGCACGCACATATCCACCCAGACGCACGCAAGTGTCAGTGCCCGGGATGAAGAAGAAGCCCGAGCCATAGGGATCGCAAATCTTGACGTAATTGACAGCCGCCGACTTCTTCGAAGGAAGATCGGCGGCCTGGGCGACGGCCACTGCGGCGAAGGCCGCCGCGGAACCGAGGAGAAGGCTCTTTACGAGCTTCATAGTTACCTCCAGTGTGAAAGACCCGCTGTGGACGACGCTTCGCCCACATGGCCGCATGGCTGGTCCGCCGGTGCGGAGACATATCGTGATACGATGTATCTTGCATCGTGGTACGATATATAAGCAGGGCTGGAAACCACTCTTGCAGTGGGAGGACTGCAATTTCTGGTTGTGTTGCCATGGCGCCACATCAAGGTTCGGTTGTAATGACAGCAAAAGGAAACAGGCCGGGGCACGATCTTGAGGACGCTCATTACGTGGCGTTGGCGGACTTCCGGCGGGCGCTGCGCCAGGTCATGGCGGACAGCGAAAGGATCTGCGCGGCCTCCGGCCTGACCACCCAACGGTTTCAGGCGATGCTGGCGATTCGCACTGCTCCGGGCCAGGCCATGAGCATCGGCGCGCTGGCGGAAGACCTCGTGTTGAAGCATCATAGCGCCGTGGAACTGGCCGGGCGGCTTGAGCAGGCGGGTCTCGTCAACCGCAAGGGCGACCCAAACGACAAGCGGCGCGTCTTGTTGACGCTCACCGCCTCTGGCGGCGCACGTCTGAACGAACTCACGCGCGCGCATGGTCAGGGACTGGGCCAGAGCCGCAATATCATCATCAAGGCTCTGAAGGCGCTGCCAGCAGACTGAACGGATCTGACTGGTTCAGGCCGTAGATTGCGCGCAGGCTGGGCCCCATGCGGCTTCCTCAAGGACGAGCTTGTCAAGCATGAGCTGGGAGACCGCCAGCCGGAGCCGCTGATTCTCGGCCTCGAGCTTGCGTAACTCGCGCAACTGCTCGGGCGCCAGCGCACCATAGTCCGCTTGATAACGATACCAGGTCACCTCATCGAGACCGAGCAGATCCAGCATCTCGTCAAGCATAAAGCCCGCACGCTTCAGTCGGCGACCCCGTGCGAGCAGCGCCCCGATCGTATCGGCATGAAGGTCAGGCATATTGGGCATCAGGCTCATGGGGACGCCTCCACTGTGGCGGGTTGAACAATTGGATCAAACTGGGGCCGCAGCCTTTGCCCAACGCCAGGCGGGGACAGCCGGGCGGCGGCGACCTGCGCAGGACTCAGGGCCAGCACCGGCCCTTCGAACCGCTGGCGTCGACCCGACGCAAAGGTCACCCGCCCCAGACGCTTGTCAGGAAACTGGCGCGCTAGAAGACCATTGATAGCGCACGGCACATGGGCGGGGGCGAAAACAAAGGCCGCATCATAAGCATCAGCCATGGCGTCACCCAGAACCGCCAGGGCGAGCGTCAACTCCGACACGGTGCGCGCCTCTCGCCAGCCATGGCCGCAACGCAGACATTCCCTTTCGACCCCGCCACCCGCCGCGGCGCGCCGATCCACGCCCAGCGCGCCCAGCACCTTGGCATAGGCGCCGACAGCAGCCCTGCCGGAACGATCCGGAGGGGGCGTGGGGGCGATCCAGACATGGTCGGCTTCAAGACCGCCCGCCCGCGCCAGTGCTGGAAGATCCAGCCAAAGCAAAGACGGGTCTCCCATCGCTTCGGCATACGCCTGAAGAGAGGGTCCGTCCCAGTAAAAGCGGGTTCGTCCACGTTGATGCAGGGGAAACTTGAGCATACATAAATTATGTTATGGCTACAGACATCATGTCAACAGTATAAAATCATGACGTAACGTTAGAATATACAATTTTTTAGAAATATTGCTAAGTCTTAACTGTTTGAATTAAATATAAACGTGGCAAAAATTTAAATTACAGCATTCCTGAAGCATAGCAATATGCACTAGAAAATCACCACCAGGAGCCTGCTGACACTTGCTTCGACTTGCCGCCAGCGGCGACAGGCGGCTGCGACAGAGACCCGTCGAGAGCAGCGAGGATGACGCGCTTGGCCTCGACGAAGCCCGGCGACAACCGGTCGCGGGGACGCGGCAGGGATACGGGAATATCCGCGAAGACCCGCCCCGGACGCGGCTGCATCACGATGGCCCGATCCGCCATGGCCGCCGCCTCCTCCACGTCATGTGTCACCAACAGAAGAGTCGGCTTGCTGGCCTCCCAAAGGGCCAGCAGATGGTCCTGCAGGGTGGCGCGAGTGAGGGCGTCCAGCGCCGAGAAGGGCTCGTCCATCAGCAGCACCTTGGGGCGCGTCACCAGCGCGCGCACGATGGAGACGCGCTGGGCCTGCCCACCGGAGAGTTCGCGCGGCCAGCGCGGCCCGTAGCCCGCCAGCCCCACCTTCAGCAGCGCCTCTTCCACAAGATCGCGCCGCTCGCTGGCGGACAGATGGTCGAGGCCGAAGCCGATGTTCTGCGCCACGCTGAGCCAGGGCAGTAAGCGCGGCTCCTGAAACACGATACCCACTGCGGAATGGGGCGCCGAGATGGCCTCCCCATCGACCCGCACGGTCCCATGGGTCGGCGCCTCCAGCCCGCTCACGAGGCGCAGCAGGGTGGTCTTGCCGCAGCCCGAACCGCCCACCAGCGCGACGATCTCGCCCGCCTCCACATCGAGGCTGACGTCATCAAGCGCATAGGCGCCGTTGGGATAGACCTTGTCGAGATGGCCAAGGGAAAGCATGTCAGCCGCTCCGCGCGAAACTGTCCTGCCATGACAGCAGGGGCCGCGTCGCGGCGAGGATCAGCCAGTCCATGGCCTTGCCCAGAACGGCGAAGCAAAGGATCGCCGCGAGGATCTGGTCGGGCTTGCCCAGTTGCTGGCCATCGACCAGCAGATAGCCGAGCCCCTCGGAGGCGCCCATGATCTCGGCGGCGACCACGAACATGAAGCCGAGGCCCAGACCCGAGCGCAGGGCGGTGATCGTGTCGGGCAGGATCGCGGGCAACAGAATGCGCCGGGCCAGCATCAGCCGCGAGAGGCGGAAGGCGCGGCCAACCTCCACGATCTTGCGATCCACATTGGCGATGGCGCCCATGACGCCGAGATAGACCGGGAAGAAACAGCCAACCGCGATGAGCGCGATCTTGGAGGGCTCGAAAATCCCCAGCCACAGGATGAACAGGGGCACCCATGCGAGCGAGGGAATGGCGCGCAGAGCCTGCAAAGTGGGATCGAGCAGGCGCCGCGCCAAGATAGAGGAGCCGGTCAGCGCCCCCAGCAAGACGCCAGCCACGGCGCCCAGACCGAAGCCCAGACCCACCCGCAAAAGCGTCGCCAGAACATGCACGATAAGTTCGCCGCTAACGGCAAGCTTCCAAAGGGTTTGCGCGATGCGCGAAGGGGGCGGGAGAAGCCGCGCCTGCACCAGCCCCGCGCGAAAGGCGGCCTCGTAGAGCAGGGCTGCGGCGACTGGCAGGATGAGACCATAAACGAGGCCGCCGCCAAGGCGCGCCGCAGCGGGCCGCGTCTGCGGCCGGCTGGTGTTTTTCGTCTCGAATGTGAGCGTGTTCAAATCGCTCATGGTCTGATCATCTCCGGCGGCGACGAGCGCCGCCGGGGGTTCTAAGCTTACTTGGGCGAAACCGCAAAGCGCGTGTCGATCAAGGCGTCGACGCCGCCCTTCACATCGACCTTCCCTTCGATCACGCCAGCCTTTTGCAGGGCGAGGCCGGCGGCCAGTATGGTCTCCTGCGTGGCGCCGACGCTGGTCGAGCCATTGGTGAGATCAGTCCGCTCCAATTGCTTGGCGATGACGGCGTCTGGCAGCTTGGTCTCGGTCACCAGAAGCTTCTTCAGTTCGTCGGGATTCTTCAGCGCCCACTGGCGGGCCTCCTCGTAGACCTTGAGCACGCGGGCCACGAGCTGCGGATTTTGCTGAGCGAATTCCTCGCGGGCGTTCAGCACGCCCCAGGTATTGTCCTGCGCCTTGCGGAAGAAGAGCTTCGCGCCCTCCTCCACCTCGGCCTGCGCCATGATCGGGTCGAGGCCCGCCCAGGCGTCGACGTCCTTGCGCAGAAGCGCCGTCTTGCCATCGGCATGTTGCAGCAGAACGAGCTTAACATCCTTCTCGGTGAGGCCCACGCTGTCGAGCGCCCGTACGAGGAAGATATGGGGATCGGTGCCGCGCGTGACGGCCACGGTCTTGCCCTTGAGATCGGCGGGCTTGGTGACGCCGCTGTCGACGCGGGTGACCAGCGCAGTCCATTCAGGCCGCGAAAAGACGCCCACCGCCTTGATCGGATTGCCGTTCAACCGGGCGATCAGCGCGGCGGCGCCCGCCGTCGAACCGATATCGATAGAACCGGCGTTAAGGAATTCCAGCGCCTTGTTGGAGCCTGCGGAAAAGACCCAGCGCACGGCGATCTTGTCACCTTCGAACTCCTTCTCGAGAAGCTTCTTCTCCTTGAGGACGAGGGACAGGGGATTATAGGTCGCCCAATCGACGCGGATCTCGCTAGGGGCCGCGAATGCGGGGACGGACAGGGACAGGAAACCGGCGGCGAGGCCAGCCAGGGAACGGCGCGACAGAACCATGGTGATACTCCAATCGGGCGTGGACGCAGCCCTTGGGGCCCTCCAGCGCTTTAGCTGCACTTTTTTACCGCGCCCGCAAGCGGCGAGCCAAATCGGCGCGTATAAGCCAGCATAGGCCGAACGATATAATAACACAATATACAAGTGCATGATAAATAATAACACGTTTTTATAATGTTTATTTAGCCTTCCCCGCCTCCCAGCCCAGGATCGCCTGCTTGCGGGCGACGCCCCAGTGGTAACCGGTCAACTGGCCCGAGGCGCCGAGCACCCGATGACAGGGCACCACGAAGGAAATGGGGTTGCGCCCCACCGCGGCCCCCACGGCCCGGGCCGCACGCGGCTTGCCGATGCGCCCGGCCAGCGCCGAATAGGTAGTGGCGGCGCCCAGCGGCACATGGAGCAGGCTGCGCCACACACTCACCTCGAAGTCACTGCCGATCATCACCACCCGCAGGGGTTGGCCCGGCAACCAGCAGGCGGGATCGAACACGCGGCTCGCAAAGGGAGCGGTGGCCGGATCGTCGCGTATGAAACGCGCGCGGGGCCAGCGGCGGACCATATCCGCCAGCGCGGTGGCCCGCGCCGCCTCAAGCCCACCTTCGGCGCCTTCATCCACCCAACCGAGCCCCGCAAGTCCCCGAGCGCTGGCCACCATCAGCGCCTCGCCAAAGGGGGAGGCGTGCAGACCCCAGGTCAGGGCCAGACCCTCCCCACGCGCCTTGTATTCGCCCGGCGACATGGCCTCATGGGTAACGAAGAGATCATGCAGCCGCCCCGGCCCGGAAAGGCCCACCTCGAAGGAGGCGTCCAGCACCGAAGCGGAATCTCGGAGCAATGCGCGCGCATGGTCGATGGTCAGGGCCTGCAAGAAGGCCTTTGGCGAGAGCCCCGCCCAACGATTGAACAGATGCGTGAGATGGGACTCGGACAAGCCCACATGGTCCGCAATCTCCCCCACCGAAGGCTGCCGGTTCCAACCTTCCCCCAGAAAGGCGATGGCGCGCCGCACATGGGCGTAATCCGCCGCCGCCTGCTCCAGCATGGGCGAAGCCTGCGCCGCCTCTTCAAGTCTCAACATGGCCGCCTCCTGACGCCCAACATGCGCGGGAACGCGAAGAGGCGCCACCCGAAAGCGGGGATGGTGGGGTGGGCTTCAGCCGAACTTCACGAAAACCTCGGCCCCCGCCGGGCCTGCGCCAGGGCGCCGGACAGGTCGCGGGCGAAATCGGCGCGGGCTTGCGGGCCGAGGGCCGCCGCCACTTCAAGCCTGCGACCGCGCGAAACCACATCAAGCCGGGTGACGCCATATTCCTCCAGCTCTTGCTGCTCCAGCCGCACGAAGCCCGGGCTGAAGCGCCATTCCCTGCGCCGCCCCGCCGCGCTCACCCGCGCCACGCTCAGCTCGATCGGCGTGACAGTGACGTCCTCATAGGCCCGCGCCGCGCGGTAGCTGAGCCGGAAGGCGCCATAGAGCAGGGCGATGTCCAGCCCCAGAAAGCCCGCCACCGGCCAGGCCCCCAAAATCACGAAGGGGATGCTGGAGGCTACGCAACCCACGACGAACATCGCGAGCAACAGCCGGAACCCGCGCGCGTCGAGCGAACGGTGGGGCGTGATGCGCGTGCGGAAGATCGGTTCGTCGCAGGGATCGGCCATGGCGGGACCGTGGGGCTTGGTTGCGCTTGAGCTCGCAGTTATAAGGCCTCCATGTCCGTTTTGAAGAGCGCGGCGGCGCGTAAAAAAAGCGCACCCAAGGCCAAGGCCCCGGCAGCGAAAAAGGCTCCGGCGCCCCCGAAGAAATCCAGACGCGCCCGCCGCGTGGTGGACGCGGCCGCCGTGCATGAGATCTTCAGCCGGTTTCAACAGGCCAATCCCGAGCCCAAGGGCGAGCTTGAGCATGTGAACGCCTTCACCCTGCTGGTCGCTGTGGTTCTGTCGGCGCAGGCGACCGACGTTGGCGTCAACAAGGCCACACGCCCTCTCTTCGCCATCGCCGACACGCCGCAGAAGATGCTGGCGCTGGGCGAAGACAAGGTCCGCGACTACATCAAGACCATCGGCCTCTTCCGCAACAAGGCGAAGAACGTCATCACGCTCTGCGAGCAATTGATTCGCGACTTCGGCGGCGAGGTTCCGCGCACCCGCGAGGCGCTGGAGACTCTGGCCGGGGTGGGCCGCAAGACCGCGAATGTCGTCCTGAACATGGCCTTCGGGCAGGAGACCATCGCGGTCGACACCCATCTGTTCCGCGTCGCCAACCGCATTCCGCTGGCCATCGGCAAGACCCCGCTGGCGGTTGAGCTGGGACTCGAGCGCGTCATTCCCCCAGCCTTCATGCGCCACGCCCATCACTGGCTGATCCTGCATGGGCGCTATGTCTGCAAGGCGCGCAAACCAGCCTGCGAGCGCTGCATCATCGCGGACCTCTGCGCCTCCCCGGAGAAGACCATTTAACGAAGCCTTCACCATAGAGCAGGGCCTTGCGGGATAAGGACGGAAGTTGGTTGTCCCGACACCGCGCCTCGCCTATACGGGGCGGCCTTTCTTTCCCCGCCCCGGTCAGGCTCAGCCTTCGGGCGCGGCCCTCCAGGTGAGTTGCGACGGCCCCATGGCGACGCTCTATCATCATCCCTTCTGCCCGCACTCGCGCTTCGTGCGCCTTGTGCTCGCCGAATATGGCATCGAGCCGCGCCTCGTGGAGGAGCGCGCCTTCGAACGGCGGCAGGAATTCCTGATGCTGAACCCGGCCGGACAGACCCCGGTTCTGGTGGAGGAATCCGCCCCCTGCGTGCCGGGCTCCGCCGTGATCGCCGAATATCTCGATGAAACCCGCGGTCTGGCGCTCGGCGACCGGCGCCTCATGCCGGAGGATCCGCTGGGCCGCATCGAGGTGCGCCGCCTGATGGAATGGTTCCACGGCAAGTTCTTCGCCGAAGTGTCCAACTGGCTGGTGATGGAGAAGATCTACAAGCGCTATATGCCCACCGATCTGGGCGGCGGCGCGCCAGACATGCAACTGGTGCGCGCGGCCCGGCAGAATATCCGCTATCATATGCGCTACATCGGATGGCTGGTCGGCCAACGCAACTGGATCGCGGGGGATCGGCTCTCCTATGCGGACCTTGCGGCCGCCGCCCATCTGTCCTGCATAGACTATCTGGGCGATGCGCCATGGGGCGAGGACGAAGCGGCGAAACACTGGTACGCGCGGGTCAAATCGCGCCCCTCCTTCCGCACGATTCTGGCGGATCGCCTGCCGGGCATGCCTCCGGCGGACACTTACGCGGATCTCGACTTCTGACCTCGCCGCTGCGCGCGAAGCTTGAAGCGCGGGCGGGCGAGCTTGGCTTTGACCTTTGCCGCGTGACGACGCCCGGCGCCATTCCCCAGGCGCCCGCCCGTCTCCAGGAATGGCTGGCGCGCGGCGCCCAGGGCGACATGGACTGGATGGCGCAAACGCAAGACCGCCGCGCCGATCCGCTCGTGTTGTGGGACGAGGTGCGCTCCATCATCGTGCTGGGCGTGAACTACGGGCCGCTGGGCGATGCGCTCGCCACATTGGGCGATCCGTCAGCGGGCAATATCTCGGTCTATGCGCGCCACCGCGATTATCACGATGTGATCAAGGGCAAGCTGAAGATGCTGGCCTCATGGCTCATCGCGCAGGCGGGCGAGGGAGATGTGAAGGTTTTCGTCGACACCGCGCCGGTGATGGAGAAGCCGCTGGCCCAGGCGGCGGGGCTTGGGTGGCAGGGCCGCCACACCAATCTGGTCTCGCGTGACTTCGGCTCCTGGCTATTTCTGGCCACCATCTTCACCACGCTCGATTTCGAGGCGGATGCGCCGGACGTCGATCATTGCGGCTCCTGCCGCGCCTGCCTCGACGCCTGCCCGACGAACGCTTTTCCCGCGCCCTATCAACTCGACGCGCGACGCTGCATTTCCTATCTCACCATCGAACACAAGGGCCACATCGCGCCCGAATTTCGCGCCCCCATGGGCAACCGAATCTATGGCTGCGACGATTGTCTGGCGGCCTGCCCCTGGAACAAATTCGCGCAAGACGCGCGCGAGGCGAAGCTGATCGCGCGCGCCGATCTGGAAGCGCCGCGGCTGGCCGAACTAATCCAGCTCGACGACGCAGGCTTTCGCGTCCTGTTCTCGGGCAGTCCGGTAAAGCGGATCGGCCATGGCCGCTTTCTGCGCAATCTGCTCATCGCCATCGGCAACAGTTGCGACGCTGCATTGCTGCCGCTCGTTGTGGAGCGTCTCGACCACGAGTCGCCGCTGGTTCGCGCCATGGCGGTCTGGGCCGCCGCGCGGCTCTGCGACGGGGCTGCATTTGACGCGCTGGCGCAGGCCCATGAATCGCGCGAAACTGATCTGGATGTGCGCGCGGAATGGGCGCGCGGGCGCGGAGAGATAAGCGCATGAGTCTCGTTGTTTTCGGCTACGGCTATACGTCGCAGCATTTTGTCCGCATGCAGGGCGCGCACTATGCGCCGGTGCTGGCGACGGTGCGTTCGCCTGAGCGGGCGGCAAAACTCACCATTACAAATTGCGACGTGGTCACCTTTGGCGAAACCATTGATCCAAGCATCGGCCCCGCCATCGATCAAGCGAGTTATCTGCTTATCTCCGCGCCACCCGATGAAAACGGCGACCCTGTGCTGGCGAAGTTCGAAGAACGCATCGCGCAATCGAAAATCGAGCGCGTCGTCTATCTCTCCACCGTGGGCGTCTATGGCGATCATGGCGGCGCCTGGATCGATGAGACCACCCCCTGCGATCCCTCCAACGCCCGAAGCCGCTGGCGCCTCGCAGCCGAAGAGGCCTGGCTCGCCCTTGGCGCGCGCATGGGCAAGCCCGCCCATGTGCTGCGCCTCTCGGGCATCTATGGTCCCGGACGCAATGCGCTGGCCAATCTGCGGGCGGGAACCGCAAGGCGCATCATCAAATCAGGACAGGTCTTCAACCGCATTCATGTGGAGGACATCGCCCGCGCCATCGCAGCCTGTTTCGACGGTTCCTTGCCGGGCAGCATCTGGAATGTCACCGACGACGAACCCGCCGCCCCGCAGGATGTGGTGGCGGGCGCCGCGGCGCTTCTGGGCATGAAGCCGCCGCCCGAAATTCCTTTCGAGGAGGCCCAGCTCTCGCCCATGGCGCGCAGCTTCTATGGCGAGTGCAAGCGCGTCTCCAACCGCGCCATGCGACAGGAGCTTGGCGTCACCCTCGCTTTTCCCACCTGGCGCGAGGCTTTGCGCGCGCTTCACGAAAGCGGCGAAGGCCGATAAGGTGCGCCCGCGCCCTCCAGAGGCGCGCCCGGGAGGACGGAATGATCGTCGATTTTCAAACGCATTACACCCCGCCAGAATTACAGAAGGGCGATCCGACCCGGATGACCGTTCAGCTCGACGAGAACGGCAATCCCAACTACCTGCTCAACCCGCTTCTGACCGATGTGCCCGCCTTCCTGCGCATGATGGAGCGCACCGGCATCGACGCCTGCGTGCTCTCCAGCGGCCCCGGGTTCGACCAGCCGGATGTGGGCAAGTGCAAACTCATCAACGACCGGCTCCACCAGATCGAACTGGACCATCCCGGCCGCTTCGTCGGCCTCGCCCATATCCCCGCGCTCGACACGGCGGAGATGATCGTCGAGCTGAAGCGCTGCGTGGTGGATCTGGGCTTTCCCGGCGTCGTCATCGCCTCCGAAATTCAGGGCCAGCCGCTTGACGCGGAAGGCCTGCGCCCCTTCTGGCGCGCGGCGGCGGATCTGGGGATCTATGTCTTCATTCATCCCCTGCCCAATGTGATCAACTGGCCGCAGATGTATGCGGACGATCTGGGCCGTATCCTGGGCTGGGAATTCTCGCTGATGACCGCCACCATGCGGCTCATCAACTCGGGCATCCTCGACGAGCTGCCCCATCTCAAGGTGCAGTTCTCCCATTTCTCCGGCGGCCTTGGCCGGTATCTGGGGCGCATCCGCGGCTTTCAGCAGCGCCATGTCTGGGGCACCTCGGACATCCCGCGCCACAACCGCCTGCCGGAAAAAAGCATCGATCATTATATCCACGAGCGCCTCTATTACGATTGCGCGGGCTGGGCCGGTCCCGATCCCTCCGCCAACTGGGGCGCCGAATGGGTGCGCTTCGGCCTCTCTGAAGTCGCCCTCTCCCAATGCGTCTTCGCCACCGACTATCCCCAGGCGATCCGCGACCCCGAGGAGATCGCGGGCTACATCAACGCGGTGAGCGGCATCGACGCCAATGCGCGGGCCGTGCTGAACGGGGCCAATGTGTCGAAGCTGATTCCGGACATCAAGGATCGGCTGGCGCGCCGGAAGGCGTAAATGTTCCGCTAATGTTCTTGCCAAGTTCAGGTTCCCGCGCTACCCTGAGGGTGGATCGGGAGGCTGGCCATGGTGGTACGGGTCGCAACAGTCGCATTCCAGGGCATCGAGGCGAAGCCGGTCGATGTGCAGGTGCAGATTTCCAACGGCGAGGTGCGCTTCAGCGTGGTGGGCCTTGGGGACAAGGCAGTGGCGGAATCGCGCGAGCGGGTGCGCTCCGCCCTCACCGCCTCCGGCCTCGCCCTGCCCGCAAGGCGGATCACCGTCAATCTCGCCCCCGCCGACATGCCCAAAGAGGGCAGCCATTACGACCTGCCCATCGCGCTGGGCGTCATGGCCGCCATCGGCGCGATCCCCCATGACGCGCTCGACCGCTACACGGTCATCGGCGAACTGGCTCTGGACGGCTCGATCACCGCCGTGGCGGGCGCGCTGCCTGCGGCGGTGGCCGCCAATGCGCGCGGGCAGGGGCTGATCTGTCCCGCCGATTGCGGGCCCGAAGCCGCCTGGGCCTCCGCCGATCTCGACATTCTCGCGCCCCGTTCGCTCATCCAGCTCGCCAATCATTTCAAGGGGACGCAGGTCATGGCCCGGCCCGCCCCCGCCGTGCGGGCGGGACGCACGGCCATGCCGGACCTGCGCGACATCAAGGGGCAGGAGAGCGCCAAGCGCGCGCTGGAGATCGCCGCCGCAGGGGGGCACAATCTGCTGATGTGCGGCCCGCCGGGCTCGGGCAAGAGCATGCTGGCGGCGCGCCTGCCCTCGATCCTGCCGCCGCTGACCCCGCGCGAATTGCTGGAGGTCTCGATGATCCATTCGGTGGCGGGAGAGCTGGCGGGCGGCGAGCTGACCAACGCCCGCCCCTTCCGCGCGCCGCACCATTCGGCCTCCATGGCCGCACTGATCGGCGGCGGCTCGCAAGCCCGGCCTGGCGAGGTGTCGCT
>Ga0209829_10001718_pt1 | contig 17356 bp, 11 predicted proteins | sample C_140205_EF_Meta_FD_187311 | JGI IMG/M metagenome (GOLD analysis project Ga0209829, IMG submission 187311) | Freshwater microbial communities from Lake Croche, Canada to study carbon cycling - C_140205_EF_MetaG (SPAdes) (version 2) | ecosystem: Environmental > Aquatic > Freshwater > Lake...
ACGAGTTGCCGTGCCCGGTGCTGCGGCCGGGCGCGGGCAAGCTCGTCGGTGACGGTTCGGTAGTACTTCTCGGCGTGGAGCGAGCCATCCTCGCTGACGGCGAAGTTGAGGAGGACGTCGAGGATGCCCCGGTGGGAGTGGCCGAGATCGCAGGCGCGCTGTGTCACGCCACAGGCCCGCTCCTGGTCACCAGCGCGGATTGCGTCATCGAGCTCGGCAAGGAGGAGGGGGGGATCGGTCATCGTCACGCCGCGAAGGACGTCGGCCGTTGGACGGGGCTCCCAGTCGGCGAAGGGCCGGCCTGTTTGGTGATAGTCGAGGCCAAGGTGCCAGGCGGCGAGGATCAGGCTCGCGCAGGCGTTGTGGTGGTTGGCGGAGAGGGCGATGTGCCGCCAGGCGTTGGCCGCGTCGCAGGCATGAACGCCGATCGAGTCGCCATGGACGCTCCCCGGCGGCTTGCCCGGCTGCGCCCACTCCGGCGGCCGCCCCGCGTCACGGAGAACGAGCTGATTGGCGGCAAGCGCCAGGGCGTCGCAGATCCCCGTGCGGTCGATCCCCGCTGCCAGCCATTCGGCCACCTGCCCCGCCGCGTCGCCCGGCGGGAGTTTCATGAGCGTCGCACACGCCCCTTCGAGCCAGGCATCATCTGCCGTCCGGCCGACCGCCGGCGCCGCGTCGAGACGGTGCGCTTCATAGAGCCGCGGCAGCATCTCCCGCAGGGCCGCAAACCGGGTGGCCGACTGCTCCTCGAGCTTCCAGCAGTAGTGGAGCGACTGCCGCAGGAGCGTGCCGGCATGCTCCGGGCCGACAAGGCCGAGCATGTCCCAGGCGCGATGGGCAAGGACGATGCGGTGGACATCGACGCCGTCATGGACCGTCGGGAGGAGGGCATTCCACGCCTCCTCCGCAGTGCCCCGCGCCAGCCCGGCGAAAACGCTCTCCCCACCGGGAAGATCGCGGGCCCGGACTGCCTCGCGGAGATCGGCAGCCGTCGTCGTATGGGTCTCTCCAGCGCTGATTACCGCAAGCGTGTCGCTGGCTCCGGCGCGCGTCGAATCGTGGAGGCAGCGGGCATTGCGGTGGAGAACCTTCAAAACCGGGAGCGCACGGCGGTCGGGCGACAGCTCCCGCGACATCTGCAGGGCAGGGGCGAGCGCCATGAAGGTGTGGAAACCGACATAATCTTCGCCGCCACAAGCCCGCGCGTTGGCAAGTGCCCCGGCAGCGACGAGCTCCTCGAGCGTCGTGCCCGATCGGAGCCGATCGATGACCGCGCGGACGATTCCCTCGGGAGGCGTCTCGGCGAGGAGATCGACGAGTGGTTCGCGAGGGCCGAACGTGAGCCGATCGGAAACGCCGTCGGCGGCGACCGCGCGAGCCGACAGGAATCCCATCTCCACGGCGAGCGGTCCGCCAATCCCGGCGACGAGCATTCCCTGACCGAGCCGCGCGAGAAACGCACGACGATCGTGGTACTTTTCCATGGCCTTCCCCCCAGCGTGAAAACCCTAGACCCCGACGTCACTCTACACGAGTTTCCCCGCTGCCCCCGCCCGGAGCGGTACGAGATCCGGGCAAGAGACCCGCAAACCAGCGATTCCCTGCCGATGCCTCTGCATCTGATCGGGTGTCCTCCGGGCGACTGCCGGGCGTGTGACTTGCGACTCGCTTCTGAGCGTCCAGTGAGGCTGACGTTCTCGGAAAAGCGCGGTGACCAGCGACGCTGTTCGGCCTGCGGAGCGATCACTCGACGTTGCTCGGCCACGGATCACAACGGGAGGAAAGCGGTTGGAGGGGGCCAGCACCGGCCGCTACGGAGCGATTCGGGGGTTGGCCATTCGGGAAATCCCGGTGTAATCTGAGCGTGGGGATTTCAGGGCCACTCCATCGATCGGGGGATCCATGTCACGACGCTCCACAACCCGGCGCCGATTTCTCGGCACTGCCGCCACCGCCACCGGGGCCGCCATGGCCGCCCCCTACGTGATCACTTCCAAGGCGCTCGGCAACGCCACGACCCCTCCGGCCAGCGATCGGATCGTGATGGGGGGGATCGGCATCGGCAACATGGGCTCCGGCGACCAGGGGGCATTTCTCGGCCGCAGCGACGTGCAGTATGTGGCGGTGTGTGACGTGCGGCGGAATTGGCGCGACGATGGCAAGGGGCGCGTGGACGGCAAATATGGCAACAAGGACTGTGCCGCCTACGTTGATTTCCGCGAGCTGCTGGCCCGCGATGACATCGATGCAGTCCACATCGCCACCCCCGACCATTGGCACGCGATCATGACGATCGCTGCCTGCCGGGCCGGCAAGGATGTGTATCTCCAGAAGCCCGAAACCCTCACCCTCCGTGAAGGGCCGCTGATGATCGCGGCTGCCAGGCGCTACGGTCGGGTGGTTTCCGGCGGCAGCCAACGGGTGCTCGAAGACTACCGGGACATCGTCAATCCCTGCTGGTCGGGCGAGCTCGGCACGCTCAAGGCTGTCGATATTTCCGTCGGCGGGCCGTCGATGCCCTGCTATCTCCCCGCTGTGGCCACGCCGCCGGACATTGACTGGGATCTGTGGCTCGGGCCTGCCCCCTGGGAGCCTTACAACCCCGGTCGCTGCGACGGCAATTTCGGCACCGGCGGCGGCAGCTGGCGTTCGTACGTCGACTATTCCGGCGGCAGTCTCACCGACTGGGGGGCCCACCACTTCGGCGGGGCGATCTTCGCCGCCGACCTCCGCGAGCTGCAGCCTGCCTCGGTGGCCTTTAACCCCGTCAGCGGCAACGCCGGACCGCACGTCTCACTCACCTATCCCAACGGTGTCGCGGTCCATCACAACCGGCCGCAGCCGTTGCGCCCCGAGATGCCCTCGGTCGCCCATGGGGGCGACATCCAGGTGCATGCCGACGGAACGCCGCGGGCGGGGAAGGCGGTTCCCACTTACAAGGGGGAGGGGGGCATCTACGGCGACTTCATCGACTCCGTGAAGACCCGGGCAAAGCCGTTCCGCGACATCGAACTGGCAGTCAATACCATGACCGGACCACACATGATCGCCATCGCCTACCGTCTGGAGCGGTCTTTGACATGGGACCGCAGCGCCCAGCGATTCACCGGTGACGACGAGGCCAATCGGCTCCTCGACCGCGCTCGCCGGGAACCCTGGCTCCTCTGAAGCTGGCTCCTCTCAAGCTGGCTCCCCTGAAATTGGCTCCTCTCAAGACAGCGACCGCATCGGCGTCAAACTTCTCTCTCCAATCATTCCCCATCCCTCGGGTGCCGCTCATGGCCTTCGACCTCAACGCTCTCGATGCCCCCTTCACGGCCCTCGCGGGCTTCGATTGGGGAGCCGACGCCGATTTCTTCAAATCCATCGACGCCGCCGTCGTAGCCGCCCATGGCGATACCTCTCTGCGCGCCGACCTGGAGAAGCGATTCGGGGCGCTGCTGGGTGGCAGCACGAGCCGGGCCACAAAGGAATATGTCTGCCGGAAGCTGGCGATGATCGGCACCGGGGTGTCGGTGCCGGCCCTTGCGGCGCTGTTAACCGACGCCGACAACTCGCACATGGCCCGCTTTGCTCTGGAGCGGATCGATGCCCCCGAGGCCGCTGCCGCCCTGCGGAAGGCGCTGGGCGTTGTCGAGGGGAGCCTCAAGATCGGCATGATCTCGTCGCTGGCTTCCCGTGGCGACCTTCAGAGTGTGGCGGTGATCGGCGGGCTCCTCGGGGGAGACGCGACGATTGCGGCGGCCGCTGCGGCGGCGCTGGGAACCTTGGCGACCCCGGAAGCCGCCGCGGCGCTCGCCGGCGCTAAGCCTGCCGGAGACATGGCCGCGGCCGTCGTCGACGCCCGGTTGGCGTGCGCCGAAGCGTTTCTGGCCAAGGGAGATCGGAAAGCCGCCAAGGCGATCTATTCGTCGATCAGCGCCTCCATCGGCGATGCACCGAAGACGCATCGAGAGCGAGCCGTGCGCGTCGCGGCGAAACGTGGCCTGCTGGCCGCTGCGGAATAGGCCGGCTTTCAGCCAGCCGGTCGCCACTCCCCCCGTGAAAAGTGCCCATGCGCCCTGTCAATGCCGTGGTTTGCCTTGTCATCCTGCTCGCCTTCGCGCCGCCGTCGCTGCTGGCTGCAGAGGCTGCCGAGCCCCCATCGCGCGACGTCCTCGACAGCGTCGTCGAACTGATTCGTTCCGGTGATGCCGACCTGCTGCCGGTGGCCCTGGAAAAAGTGCGGGGCGGACTGAAGGGGGAGGATTTCACGCGCGAACTCGCCGAGGTGGTGCTGCCGGGGCTGGAGCGAAGCCAGGAAAAGGCAGCGCTCATCGCGGCGCTTTCGGATCGCGGCGACAAGGCCGCCCTTCCGGCCATCATGGCCATGGCGCAGGGGCCGGCCGAGGCCTTCGTCCGCGCGGCGGCGATCCGCGGCGTGGCGGCCCTGGGGGGGCCTGACGAGGTTCCTTTTCTCGAGTCAGTTCTTTTTGGTGAGTCTGGCACCGTCGACGCAGCCCGCGGGGCGCTTGTGGCCATCCGCTCCGACATCGTGTCGCCGCGAATGGTAATCGCACTTGGCGACAAGGCCCGCTCTGGTTCGCAGCGACTGGTGATCGTGGGCATCCTCTCCGAGCGGCGGGAAACATCGGCGCTGCCGGCCTTGGTGGCCGCCGCCGTCGACGCTGACGCCGACGTCCGTGCTGCGGCCATGAAAGCGCTCGGGGCGATGGGGGGGCCTGAGCAGATCCCCGGCATGGTGGCCGGGTTGCTGGCCTCGCGAACCGATACCGAGCGCAGCGAAGCCGACCGGGCGATCGTGCAGGTCTGCAAGGAACACCGCAGCAAGGACCTCGCCGCGGCAGCGCTTCTCGATCGCTTCAGGGCCGCCGATCCCGCCGCTCGGGAGGTGCTCCTGCCGACGCTCGCCCGCGTTGGCGGGGCTGCGGTGCTCGAGATCGTCGACGGCTTGATCGCCAGCCCCGACGCCGCGGATCGGAAACTCGGCCTGGTGGCGCTCTCCCGTTGGCCCGATGCCACGGTGAAGGACAGGCTCCTGCACCTCGTCGCGCAAGCCTCCACCGAGGAGGAGCGGGAGATGCTTCTGGCTGGCCTGATCCGCATCGCCCCGTTGCCCAACAACTCGCTCGAACCAGTCGAAAAACTGGCGCTGGTCGAGCAGACGATGGCCCTGTGCCGACGGGATCAGGACCGGGGGCGGTTGCTCGAGCGCGCCAGCGCCATTCGCACCGTGGAAACCCTCCGATTCGTGCTCCCCTACGCTGACCAGCCTGCGCTTGCCGAATCGGCCTGCCAGAGCATCGTCGAGTTGGCGCACCAGCGCAAGCTCCGCGATGGCAACAAGGACGAGTTCATGGCGGCGCTCGACACGGTGCTCGCCACGACGAAGAACGAAGAGATTGCTGATCGTGCCCAGCGTTACAAGCTCGGCAAGACCTGGGAACGCAAGAAGCAGTAGGGGCCGGGGCACGGGCAGCAATCGCCCGACCGCAGCACACGCCAGCGACGTCAGCCCAACGGCGGCAGCAGGCGGGCGAGTTCAACCGCGACGCGTTCCCGTCAAAGGACCACTCGGAGGGCAATCATGCAAAACATCGTCATCAAGACCTCCCGGCCCCGGCTCGACGCGATCTTCGCGCCGTATGTCGACACGATCGGCCGCGACTATCCCGGCTACCGCAACCATGTCGAGCGGACGGTCACCTACGCGATGCACTTCCTCGAGGGCGACCCTGCCGCAGAGCCTGTCGTGGAGACGGCGTTTGCCTACCACGACATCGGGCTCTGGACCGACCATGCCCTTGCCTACCTCGAGCCGTCAGCAGCGGTGGCGCTGGCCGACAACGCAAAGTATGGATGGGGATTCGATCCTGATCTCCTTCAGGGCATCATTCACTCTCACCACAAGGTGTTTCCCTATCGTGGGCCGCATGCGGAGATCATCGAAGCCTGCCGCCGGGCCGACTGGATCGATGCATCGATGGGGTGGCTACGGAAAGGAATGCCGAGAAGATCGATCCGCGAAGTCGAGCGGGCCTTCCCGAATCTCGGCTTCCACGCGGCGCTGGTCCGGCTGGCAAAGGACATCGGGGGATCGACGCTCGGAGGCGGAATCAAGGTCGTCCGCGGGATCGTGAAGTTGTGAGGGGCCGCCGGCAAGGCACCAGACAGTGGTCACGGCTGGCAGGCACGATCCTCTGGGCCCCTTTTACGCCACGATCTCGCTGATCACGCGGCCGTAGACGTCGGTGAGGCGGTCGTCGCGCCCCTGGTGGAAATAGGTGAGCCGGGTGTGGTCGAGGCCCAGCAGCGCCAGGATCGTGGCGTGGAGGTCGTGGACGTGGACCCGGTTCTCCACCGCCGCGAAGCCGAGCTCGTCGGTAGCGCCGTAGATCGTGCCCCCCTTCACGCCGCCGCCGGCCATCCACATCGAGAAGCCGTAGGGATTGTGGTTGCGCCCCGGCTTCCCTTCTCCCTCGCTGAACGGCATCCGCCCGAACTCCCCCCCCCAGACAACGAGCGTCGAGTCGAGGAGGCCGCGCTGCTCGAGATCGGAAAGCAGCGCCGCGATCGGCTGGTCGGTCTCGCCGGCATGCCGGCCGTGGTTCTTCTCGACGCTCTCGTGCGCGTCCCACGTCTCCTCGAGATGGCCGCCGCCGGAGTAGAGCTGCACGAAGCGCACGCCCCGCTCGACGAGGCGCCGGGCGATGAGGCAGTTGCGACCAAACTCCGCCGTCGGCTCCTGATTGACGCCGTAGGCCTCGAGCGTAGCCGCCGTCTCCGCGCCGAGATCGACCGCCGCCGGAGCCTCCGCCTGCATCCGGTAAGCGAGCTCGTAGCTGGCCGCACGGGCCGCGAGCTCCGTGCCGCCGGGGCGGCTTCTCATGTGCTCGTCGTTGAGGGCGGCAAGGAGATCGAGCTGCTGGCGCTGGCCGGCGCGGCCGAGCTCGGCCGGCACGGCGAGATCGAGGATCGGATTGCCGACGGGGCGGAACAGCGTCCCCTGAAAACTCGCCGGCATGAAGCCACTCGACCAGTTCGGCTGCCCGCCGATCGGCCCGCCCCGCTTGTCGAGGAGGACGACATAGCCCGGCATGTCCTGGTTTTCCGTGCCGAGGCCATAGACGACCCAGCTCCCCAGCGACGGCCGGCCGATGAGCGGCTTGCCGGTGTTCATCTGCACCAGCGCCGAGCCGTGGGCATGGGTGTCGGTGTGGCAGGAGCGAATCACCGCCATCTTGTCGGCATGCTCGCGCATCTTCGGGAAGAAGTCGGAGATCGGGATCCCGCTTTGCCCGCAGGCCTTGAACGGCCGGCAGGAGGGCGTCAGCCTGCCCATCGCCCGGCCGCCGGAATTGATGAACTTCATCTCCGCGGGGATCGGCTGGCCGGCATATTTGTCGAGCGTCGGCTTCGGGTCGAAGGTGTCGACGTGGCTCGGAGCGCCGTTCATGAGCAGAAAGATCACACTCTTGGCCGGCACGGCCTGATGCGCTGGCCTGGAGGCGAGCGGATTGGCCGCCGGCAGCGCTCCCGCGGCATGGCGCGCGAAGAATCCATCCCGCTCCAGAAGCGCCGACAGCGCGAGCCCGGCGAATCCGGCCCCCATCTCCCAGATCGCCTCGCGGCGCGAGAGGCCGCAGGGGAAGGCGGGCCTGAGGAGAGGTCGGTGAAATGGCATCGGGAGGCGCCCTCGGAAAAGCCGATCAGTCGATCGAGAGAAACTCGTTGGTGTTGAAGAGCACCTGACACAGCGACGCCCAGGCGAGCCGCTCGCGGGCTGGGTCCCCTGCCAGCTGCGTTGTCACATGCTCAAGCGACGCTTCCTTTTCCGTAGCCGTCGGCAACCGGCCAAGCACACGCCGCCAGGCATCGTCGACACGGGTCCCGGCCGGGGTGGCCGCCGCGAGGACCCGCCCCGCGCAAGCATCGGCCGCCCCGCGCACCCAGCCGTTGTTGAGCAGCGAGAGCGCTTGGAGGGCCACGATCGACACGTCGCGTTTCCCCGTCGGCACCGTTGTGTCGCACTGGTCGAACGTCGTCATCAGTGGCACGATCAAGCCACGCTTCGTAAACATGTAGAGGCTGCGGCGCCGGCACTCCTCCGGCGGCGAGGGTTGATAGGCTCCCCCCTTCATCGATAGCCCCTCGAGCGCTTCGGCGTCGATCGGCGCCTTGAAGCTCGGGCCGCCGAGGCGCGGATCGAGGTCGCCCGACACGGCGAGGATCGCGTCGCGGAGGCTTTCGGCATCGAGCCGGCGCCGGTCGGCCCGCCACAGGAGCATGTTGCCCGGGTCGCGATCGGCGCAGCGCACCTCGTCGGGATGGATCGACGCCTGCCGGTAGGTTGCGCTCGTCACGATCCGTCGATGGAGCGATTTCAGCTTCCAGCCGCCGGCAACAAGCTCGGCCGCGAGCCAATCGAGGAGATCGCGGTATTCGGGCCGCGGACCATTGAAACCGACGTTGTCGGGGTTTTTGCACAGCCCCTGGCCGAAGTGGTGCTGCCAGAGTCGGTTGACGATCACGCGCGGCGTGAGCGGGTTCTTTCCGTTTGTGATCCAGCGGGCGAGATGGGTGCGGCGGAGCGTGGTGCGGGAATCGGCCGGCGGGGGCGGAAAGTCACCGGCAAGCGTCCCGACAAACGACGGCGCCCCCGCCTTCACTTCGGCCAGCGGCCGATGGCGATCCCCCTTTTTCAGCGCGTGAATCGGCGCGGCCTCCGGGCCGAGGTCGGTCCAGCCGAGGACATCGAAGCCGAGCTGCTCGGCCGACGGCCCGCCGAGGGCCTTGGCCCGGCCATTGTGAACCGGCCCCGGCCAGAAAGCGGCAGCGAGCCGATAGTAATCAGCCTGCGTGATCGCGTCGAACTTGTGATCGTGGCAGCGGGCGCACTTCACCGTCAGCCCGAGGAAGGCCGTGCTCGTGACATGCACGAGATCTTCGAGCCGGTCGTATTGATAATCCTCGGCGTCGTTCGGTTCGTCATCCCAGGTGCCGAGACGCAGAAAGCCGGTGGCGGTCGCCGTCGCTTCGGTGCGATCGGGGAGCTCGTCGCCGGCCAGCTGCTCGAGGACAAAGCGGTCGAAGGGCATGTCGTCGTTGAAGGCCTTCACGACCCAGTCACGGTAGCGCCAGGCATGGGGCTTCTCGGCGTCGCGTTCGTAGCCATTGGTTTCAGCGAAGCGGGCGACATCGAGCCAATGCCGCGCCTGCCGCTCGCCGAAGTGGGGGGAGGCGAGGAGCCGATCGACCTGTTTTTCATAGGCGTCAGGCGCCGTGTCGGCGGCGAAGGCATCGAGCTCGTCAGCCGTCGGCGGCAAGCCGACAAGATCAAAGGCCAACCGGCGAAGGAGGGTGCGCCGATCGGCCGCGGGGGCCGGGGCAATCCCTTCGCGGGCGAGCCGGTCGCGGACGAAGGCATCGATGGGGTGGCTGACGCCCGCCACGGTCGGTGGTGGCCCGGAGCGGAGCGGCTCGAACGCCCACCAGTCGCGGCCGCCACGCGCGTCGGTCGTCCGTTCGAACCGATCGAGGATCCTTCCCTCCGGCCAGACGGCGCCTGCGGCGATCCATTCCTGGAGGCGATCGATCTCGGCCGCGGGGAGCTGTTGGTCGACACCGTTCTTCGGCGGGGGCATCTCGCCAGCGATCACGCGGGCGAGGAGGAGGCTCGCGGCGGGATTCCCCGGCATGACGACCGCCCCGGAGTCACCGCCGGCCAGCAGGCCCTCGGCCCGGGAGAGATCGAGCCCCCCCGAGGGATCGCTCGACCCGTGGCACTCGAGACAGCGCCGCAGGAGCAGATCACCGGCCCCGGTTTCGAAGTCGGCGGCGGCGGCTGTGCCCGTTGCGAGGCAAAGCGTCACGACCACCATCAAGGCCACGGCCGCGGAGGCCGCGCGGATTCGAACGTGTTTCCCCATGCCCCTGTTATAGCACGGCTCTGGCCTGCCCCTCGCGGCGACGGTCGGGCGCCGCGGTATGCTTTGGATCCAATTCCTCGATCTCCTCGCCAAGCGTTTCTTTTCCATGACCCCCGACTCGGCCGACCGTCACTCGATCCCGGGGCATGCGACGACGGTCGCCTCCCCCGACCTCACCGGGAAGACGGTGTGGGTCATCGACACGCTGTCGCGCGTCTACCAACTCTTCCACGCCCTTCCCGAGATGTCGAGCCCGACCGGAACTCCGGTCCAGGCCGTCTACGGCTTCACGAAGGACCTCCTCGGGATCATCGAGAAGCAGAAGGCCGATTATCTGTTCTGCGCCATGGACGCCCCCGGCCCCACCTTCCGCCACATCCGCCATGCGGCCTACAAGGGGACGCGGGCCGAGATGCCGGGGGACCTCGTGCCGCAGATTCCCCTCGTCCGCCAACTCTGCGCCACGATGGGGATCCCCTGCCTGGAGCTTTCCGGCTTCGAGGCCGACGACATCCTCGCCACGCTCACCGCCGCCGTCACCGCGCGCGGTGGGAGCGTGACACTCGCCACCTCCGACAAGGACGCCCGGCAACTCCTCTCCGACCGGGTAAAGCTCCTCAACCTGCGCACCAACTCCCCGCTGGGACCGGAAGAGCTCCGCGCCGACTGGGGGGTGCGCCCCGATCAGGTGGTCGATTGGCTGTCGCTGGTCGGCGACACGGCCGACAACGTCCCCGGCGTCCCCTCGATCGGGCCGAAGTCGGCCACCGAACTCCTCCAGCAGTTCGGCGATCTCGATTCGATTCTCGCCCGCACCGCCGAGGTGAAGGGGGCGAAGAAGCAGGAAAACCTCCGCCTCCACGCCGACACCGCCCGCGCCGCCCGCGAGCTGGTGCGCTTGGATTCGAATGTCCCGATCGACATTCCCTGGGAGGCCGCACGGCTCCACCGCCCCGATGCCGAAGCCCTGGCGGCGTTCCTTGAGGGGCTCGGATTCCAGAGCCTCGTCAAGACCGCCCGACAGGCATCCACGCCGAGCCCGCCGAAAGCGGCCCCGGCCAAGAAGGCAGTCGCCAAGGGGGCCAAGCCCGCCGACGATCGTCAGGGGCGGCTGCTTCTCGGTGATGACGACGCGCCATCGGCACCCAGCGTTCTCCCGACCTTCGAGACCCCGACCGACGACGCGGCCCTCGCCGGGCTCGTGGAAGGCTTGCGATCGATGGGGAGCGTGACGCTCGCCGTGGCCCTACCCCCCGGGGCGACACGGCTGACGGCGCCGCTGGGGATCGGCATCGTGTCGGGAGCGCGCGCGGCCTGGGTGCCAGCGGCGCTCCTGACTGGGAGCGGGCCCGGCCGGGGGGCGCTAGCGGCTTATCTGGCCGATCCCGCCACACCGAAGGCTGCCCACGATCTGAAGCGGCAGGAACTGGCGCTGGGCGTCGCCGGATTCGGATTCGCCGGAGGGTCGTTTGACACCCTCCTGGCCGGTTACCTCCTCGATGCGGGCCAGCGCAACCACTCCCTCGGGGCCCAGGCCGATCTCGACTCGATCGGCTCGGGCGACGATCTCGACACCGTCGAGAAGGAGGTCCGCCAGACCCGCCTCGAGAGCCCCGCCACTGCCGCCGACGCCGTGGCCGCCTGCCGGGCCACGACCGATCTGGTTCCCCTCCTCGCCACGCGGCTGGAGGAGCAGGGGCTCAGCGCGCTCTTCAAGGACGTCGAGATCCCCCTCGCCTCGATCCTCGCCGCGATGGAATACCACGGGATGCGGATCGACGCGTCGCTGCTGGAGCGGCTCTCCGCGCGCTACACCGAGCGCCTTGCCGCGCTCGAGAGGGAGATCCACGCACTGGCCGGGCACCCCTTCGCCATCGCCTCGCCGATCCAGGTCCGCGCCGTGCTCTTCGACGAGCTCGGTCTGCCGGTCGTGAAGCGGACGAAGACCGGCCCGAGCACCGATGCCGAGGTGCTCGAGGAGCTCGCCCCGCGCCATCCCCTCCCGCGGCTGCTCCTCGAGCACCGCAAGTTCGCCAAGCTCAAGAGCACCTACGTCGATGCGCTGCCGCTGCTGGTCGAACCGTCGACGGGGTGCATCCACACGACCTTCAACCAGACTGTCGCCGCCACCGGTCGGCTCTCCTCGAGCGATCCAAACCTCCAGAACATCCCGGTCCGTACCGAAGAGGGTCAGCAGATCCGCGCCGCGTTCGTTCCCCGTGATCCGGAAAACCGATTCGTCGCGGCCGACTACTCGCAGATCGAGCTGCGGATCCTCGCGCATCTCTCCGGCGATGCGGCGATGCGGAGGGCCTTCGCCTCGGGCGAGGACATCCATTCGAGCACCGCCGCCGCGGTGTTCGGCGTGACGGCCGACGGCGTGACCAGCGAGATGCGCCGGGCGGCCAAGGCGGTCAATTTCGGGATTCTCTACGGGCAGAGTGCCTTCGGCTTGGCCAAGGGGCTGGGGATCCCGCAGGCCGAGGCCGCCACCTTCATCGCCGCGTACTTCCACACCTTCTCCGGCGCCGAGGCCTTCATCGACGACTGCCTCGATCGCTGCCGCCGCGACGGGTCGGTGTCGACGATGCTCGGCCGCCGGCGGGCGATCGAGAAGGTCCGCGACCGGGCTGGCCGCCGGACGTCTGCCGGTGTCTTCAGCCTCACGCTTCCGGAGCGGACGGCGGTGAACACGGTCGTGCAGGGATCGGCGGCCGATCTCATCAAGCTGGCGATGCTCCGCGTCCAGCGCCGGCTCGCCGCCGAGGGGCTCGCCGCGGCGATCGTCCTTCAGATCCACGACGAGCTTCTCCTCGAGGTTCCGGCCGGCGAGATTGGGATCGTTCGCCCCCTCCTCGTCGCAGAGATGAAGGGGGCCATGACGCTCGAGGTTCCGCTCGAGGTCACGGTGCACGAGGGGGCGACCTGGGCCGCGTGCGAGAAGTGACCCCCGGCCCGGGGCAGGGCAGGGCAGGAGAGAGCGAAGGAGGCAGGGCAGCATGATTCTCATCGGGATCATCGGCCGGATCGGCGCGGGGAAATCGACCGTGGCGAAGCTCCTGGCGGAGCATGGCGCCCGCGTCGTCGATGCCGACCGGATCGCCCACGAGGTTCTCCTCGAAGCGGACACGCGCCGAGCGCTCGTCGAACGGTTCGGCCCGGGGCTGATCACGGGGAGCTCCGCACCAGACGCGGTGGGGATCGACCGGAAGGCGCTGGCGGGGATCGTGTTCGGCCCCACCGCTGCCCACCGGGAGGCGCTGGCCGACCTGGAGGCGATCATCCATCCGCGAGTCCACGACCGGATCGAAGACCTCCTCGCCGGGATCGCCGGGGAGGAGCAAAGAGGGGGCCCCGAACAGGTCGTGGTTCTCGATGTGCCGCTCCTCGTCCGCGGTGGCTGGCTCGACCGCTGCGATCATCTCGTCATCCTCGAGTGTCCCGACGACATCCGCCACGCCCGCATCGCTCCCCGCTTCTCCGCCCCCCAGATCGAGGCCCGCGAAGCCTCATGGAACGAGCAATCCCCGCGGATCCTCCCCACCGGAAAAACGTCCACCGTGGATACCTCCCGGGATCCCGCGTATACTCAACCCCAGATCGATCGACTCTGGCGTGAGCGCCCAGATCGATCGACTCTGGCATGAGCTCTCCCGGCGGTCACCTTCCTGACCACCGGCGCTCCCGGAGCGGCCGTTTTTCCGCTGTGTGGGGGGAATGGTTCGGGCTGCATCTCGTGCGGCTTTCCGTTTTATCCCTGCCGATCGCTCCTCCCGCCAGTCACTCCCGTCACCCGTCCCGACGATCGCTCCACCCCCCCGCGGTCGGTGCGGACTCCCGCCTTTCCTCCTCGCCCCACCCTTCCGGTCGCATCGGCTCCTCGTCAGGGTGCCGGCCAGCGGCCGTCCCGAGGTGCCCCATGCCCACCGATCCCTCCTTCCCTTCCGGACTCCCGCCTTTCCTCCTCGCCCCACCCTTCCGGTCGCATCGGCTCCTTGTCAGGGTGCCGGCCAGCGGCCGTCCCGAGGTGCCCCATGCCCACCGATCCCTCCTTCCCTTCCGACGACGACCTCGACGACGCGCCGATGTCGATCGCCGAGGAGATCGCAGCGGAGGTGAAACTCGAGGGTGAGGATGCGGTCGACCGCTACGAGTCGCTGAAAAAAACCGACACCCACATCACCGCCCTGCAGAAGATGTCGATGCAGGAGCTGATCGAACTGGCCCGCCAAGAGCAGATCGGCGACATCACCGGGGCCAAGAAGCACGACCTCGTCTTCCGGATTCTCAAAGAGCGGGTGAAGCTCAACGGCCTGATGTTCGGTGAGGGGACGCTCGAAATCCTCCCCGACGGCTTCGGCTTCCTCCGCAGCCCCGACTACCACTACCTCTCCTGCCCTGACGACATTTACGTCAGCCCCAGCCAGATCCGGCGCTTCGGCCTCCGCAATGGCGCGAGCGTCGCCGGGCAGATCCGTCCCCCGAAGGAGAGCGAACGCTACTTCGCGCTGCTGCGTGTGGAGGCGATCAACGGGGAGGATCCCGCCAAACTCTCGACGCGCATGTTCTTCGACGACCTGACGCCCCTCCATCCCGACCGGCGGATCGGCATGGAGACGACCTCTGAAGAGATCGCGATGCGCGTTGTCGACCTCGTCGTGCCGATCGGCTTCGGGCAGCGCGGCCTGATCGTCAGCCCGCCGCGGGCCGGGAAGACGATCCTCCTCCAGAAGATGGCCAAGTCGGTGTTGGCCAACTATCCCGAGGCCTATGTCTTCATGCTCCTCATCGACGAGCGCCCGGAGGAGGTCACCGACATGGAGCGGCAGGTGAGGGGGCCGTCGTGCGAGGTGATCAGCTCGACCTTCGACGAGAACGCCGCGCGGCACATCCAGGTGGCCGAGATGGTGATCGAGAAGGCGAAGCGGCTCGTGGAATACGGCCGCGATGTCATCATCTTCCTCGACTCGATCACGCGACTGGCGCGGGCCTGGAACGCCGAGGTGCCCAACTCGGGCAAGATCCTCTCCGGCGGCATCGATTCCGGGGCACTCCAGCGACCAAAGCGCTTCTTCGGCAGCGCCCGCAAGGTCGAGGAAGGAGGCTCGCTGACGATCATCGCCACCGCCCTGGTCGACACCGGCAGCAAGATGGACGAGGTGATCTTTGAGGAGTTCAAGGGGACGGGAAACCTCGAGATCGTTCTCGACCGTCGGCTCGTCGACAAGCGGGTCTACCCGGCGATCGACATCAACCGCTCCGGCACCCGGCGCGAAGAGATGCTGATGGACGCCGAGACCCACCGGCGCACCTGCGTGCTGCGGCGCGTCCTCGGCGACATGAACCCCACCGACGCCATGGAGCTCCTCATCAACCGGCTCTCGAAGACGAAGACGAACGCCGAATTCCTCCAAGGGCTGAAGTCGTGAAGCAGCAGGAGCGGCAAGAGACGCCGGCCGTCTTCGATCACGGCCGGCTGTTCGAGGGAGACCAGGCCCGCCTCCCTGCGGGGATCCGCGTGGCGATCGTCGTTTCGCGCTACAACGCGGCCGTCACCGAGCGGATGCTCGCCGGCGCGGCGCGAACGCTCGCGGTGGCCGGCCTCGATCGCTGGCGGCTCGACGTGGCCAGGGTGCCGGGAGCCTTCGAGCTCCCCGTTGTCGCCGATCGGCTCGCCGCCACGGGGGAATACGCCGCGGTGATCTGCCCCGTCGTCGCCGATCGGCTCGCCGCCACGGGGGAATACGCCGCGGTGATCTGCCTCGGCGCGATCATTCGCGGCGAGACGACGCACGATCAGCACATCGCCGCGGCCGTCGCCCAGGGGATCGAGGCCATCGGACGGGCCAGGGGCACCCCGGTGCTGTTTGGTGTCCTCACCTGTCAGTCGATCGAGCAGGCCCTGGCCCGGGCTGGTGGCGACGAACGGGTGGCAGCGCATTCCAACAAGGGGGAGGAGTGTGCCGCGGCAGCGATCGAGATGATCTCGCTCCTCCACCAGATCGCCACCGCTACCGGAGGGAAGACCCGATGACCACGCAACGCCGCAGCCGGGCCCGCGAGATTGCCCTCCAAGCCCTCTACCAACTCGACCTCAACCCCGACGTGGCCCCCGACGATCTCCAGCGTTTCGTCAGCGGTAGGCTCCATGGCGGGCCGCTGGTTCCCTTCGCGCTCTCTCTGGTGCGCGGCGTGCAGAAGCGCCGCGACGAGCTCGACGCCCACATCGATGCCCGCGCCGAGCACTGGCGCGTGGCCCGGATGGCCGCCACCGACCGGGGCATCCTCAGACTTGCGGCCCATGAGATCCTCCACACCGACACCCCGCCCGCGGCCGCCGCCGACGAGGCGATCGAACTGGCCAAGCGTTACGGCGGGGAAGGGTCGGGGAACTTCGTGGCGGGGATCCTCGGCCGGATCATCGCCGACCGGGCCGGGGTCTAGCCGCCGACCGGCGGATCCGCCCCACACCGACGACCAGGGAGACGATCGATGGGCATCTTCAGCTTCGGCCGCAAGGATCCGAAGGATCAAGCAACGAAGGAGCAGGCGAGCAAGGATCAACCGAACAAGGATCAAACGACCAAGGACACCCCGGCGGGCGCGCCGGGCGCCATGGACGGCGTTGAGAAGCCGCGCGGACTCCTCGACCGCCTCAAGGCCGGGCTGGCAAAGACGGCCCAGGTGCTGCGGACCGACGTCCGCGACCTCTTCAAGCGGGAGGGGAGGCTCGTCGACGAGGACTTCCTCGAGGAGCTCCGTGGGATCCTTGTCCGCACCGACATGGGCCCGGCCGCCGCGGAGGCCATCGTTGTCGACGTCCGCGAGCGTCTCCGGGCCCGGGTCGTCGATCCCGCGGTCGTCCTCGACTCGATCCGCACCCAACTCCTCGCCCGCCTGCGAAACACCGAGGCGGGAATCACCATGGCCGCCTCCGGGTTGACCGTGATCCTCGTGACTGGCGTCAACGGCTCGGGGAAGACGACGTCGATCGCGAAGCTCGCGCGGATCTTCACTCGCGAAGGCAAGAAAGTCGTTCTCGGGGCCGGCGACACCTTCCGGGCGGCGGCCGTCGAGCAACTCACGATGTGGGCCGACCGGCTCGGCGCCGAGATCGTCCGCGGCCCACAGGGGAGCGATCCGGCCAGCGTCGCCCACAAGGCGGTGGCGCGGGCGGTCGAGGCGGGCGCCGACGTTTGCATCGTCGACACCGCCGGCCGCCTTCAGACGCAGTCAAACCTCATGCAGGAGCTCTCCAAGATCCGCCGCGTGGTCGCGAAGCTCGTGCCGGAAGCGCCCCATGAGGTGCTCCTCGTCATCGATGCCACCGCCGGCCAGAATGCCCTCTCGCAGGCCAAGGGCTTCAAGGAGGCCGCCGGCTGCACCGGGATCGTTCTCTCCAAGCTCGACGGCTCGGCCCGCGGCGG
>Ga0209829_10001719_pt1 | contig 17353 bp, 23 predicted proteins | sample C_140205_EF_Meta_FD_187311 | JGI IMG/M metagenome (GOLD analysis project Ga0209829, IMG submission 187311) | Freshwater microbial communities from Lake Croche, Canada to study carbon cycling - C_140205_EF_MetaG (SPAdes) (version 2) | ecosystem: Environmental > Aquatic > Freshwater > Lake...
GTCAACATTGGTGAACAACCAGTAGATTACTGGAACACCTATGCGTTTGGCCTCTTATCAGCTATGTCCAATGATCCAAACTCACGATTCACCGCAACGAAATCCGGCGCGGTTGTAACAATCACGGATAAATCAACAGGCGCGAGAACGGATATTTCTCTCGGCACGCTCGGCACGCTCGGTGCCAGCGTCGCCGTGATCACCCAAGGTTCGTAAGCATATGCTATCCACCTCCGACCTCATCGGCCTTGTGCCCGCCGTGATCGCCGCGATTCAAGCCGCCGGTTGATCTCCAACCATGACCCGCACCGAACTCTGCGCTTTCCTCCCGTGGAACGGAGCCTTGCCCCACCTCGGCGCGGGTAGTTATGCGGTCCCCACACTGGCATGGTTGCAGGGTCCGTGCTACGCCGCTTTCCGTTCACGCTATTGGGCAGAGAACTTGGACAAGTGGACGTTTCGCTGGGAGTGCCGAGACTTCGCCGCCGCCTTCCGGCTGTTTGCCGTCGAGTGCTGGGCCACCTCCACCGGAGTCCTCGTACCCAACGACGACGGTCTCTCTGTAGGTGAAATGTGGTTTCTCCCTGACCCGAGCAAGCCCAGTATCGGTCACGCCATCTGTCCGGTTATCTGCGACAGAGGGCTCCAATTCATCGAGCCTCAAACCGGCCAAATCTACCCATGCTCCGACGCACAATTCTCCTCCCGCTTCTTCTTGCGCTTCTGATCGCCGGTTGCGCGACCCCTTCGCCACGTCTCCCACCTGTCGAACTCGCGCCTAACCAGCACCCAATCCCATGAGAGCTGCACTCCAAGACCACGTCGCCAAGCACGCTCTGTCCTACGTAATCGCGCTCCTGCTGGGGGTCTCCGCCAGCTTCACCGCCATCTACGACAACTTCTGGTCGCTGGAGCCCGAGCAGATGGCCAAGATCGGTTGGTGGCAGATCATCGCCTTGGTGGCTAAGTGCTTCGCGCCATTCTCGACAGCGGTCGTTGGCTACCTCATCAAGTCGCCGCTGGAGAAAGAGCAGCCCAAACCCTCCTCCCTGACTACATAACCCCATGAACACCTCGCCAATCACTTCGTTCCTCGCCGCATCCATAGCTGTCCTCCTCACCATCTTGGGGGTTGCCGCCTGCACGACTACTGCTCCAGTCGCTCCGACCCTCACCCAAGTCGCTATCGCCAACGCGGTCGAAGACGCAATCAGCATCGGGCTCGCGCCGGTCCTGTCCAAGAACCCCGATTACAGGCAAGCCGCCACTGCCCTGGCCGCGACCCTCGGCACTTTCACGGGGGACACCATCACCCCTGCCGACCTCAACGCCGTGCTGGCCAAGACGTCCTTGAGTGCCGCTGACCAGAAAGCGGTCAGTGGTATTGTCAGCGCCGCTTGGCAGGTATTCGCCAAGAGGTATGCGGAGAGGGTTTCCGCCTCTACCCGCCCGGATGTAAAAATCTTCCTTGCCGCAGTTTCGGAAGGCATCAAGGCTGCGGTTACAGCCTCGCAGTCCTGATGTTCCAACTACTCAAAGACCTTGTCAGTGGAGCAGCCGCCTTCTTCCGGCTCTCCGAGAAGAAGCAGGAGCTGGCCAACACGCCCGAGATGCAGGACAACGCCCGCGCTCGACAGGACGAGGCAGTCCGCGACGCCGCCGTCAAAGCCGTGGCCGACTGCGACCTGTCCGAGATACGCCGCCAAGCCGCTGAGAAATGAAAGCCCTGCTGCCCATCATCCTCCTCATGTTGGCAGGATGCGGGACAGTGGCACCCACCCGTGTCCCGAGCCACGCCGCCAGCTACGACGGCAACAGCCAAGACTCGGGGGTGCTTGAGGCCACGCCGAGTGGGTTCATCGTGACAGACCACTTCCGAGACCGCTACGCCTCCCTCGCCGCTATTTATGGCCGGGACTTCTCGCCTGCGGTCAAGCCCGACGACGGGTTGGTGCAGATCGACAAAAACCGATGGTTGATCGACCGCCAACACCTCGTGCAATTCCTCGAAATGAACGCATGGCAACGTGCCGGCCTGAAACCCAAGAACCCATGAACCCCGATCAGCCGACTACCACCGACGAGAAACTCCAACGATTACAGGCAACCGTTGAGAGCCACGAAAAACTTTTGGCATCAATAACCCCGGTCCTCACCACGATGACTAACCAGCTGGGAGAGATTAAAACAGCACTCGTCGGAGACAACTTCGGCAACAAAGGATTCGTGGGTAGATTCGAGGAATCCAGAGCGGACCGAGCGGATCTCCGCAAGATCGTCGAAGCACACGACCGCAAGCTGCTGACGTGGGGGGGAGCTGGGGCTGCGTTTCTCTTGGGTTTTGAGGTACTCAAGGACAAGCTGTTCAAATAACAGCTACCTCGGACGGAAAACCTCTAAAAACTTGGCCAATCCCCAGAGGAAGATGCCGGCTCCAGCAAGTGCGAGAGCAATAGTGAGGGTGTTCATGCTGCTTTGAGTTGCTTGTAGTTGCTGAGAATGGATAACATCTCCCCTTGGGCTTCGCCCCGTTCGCGCAAGGTCTCGATCACGGCATCATCTATTGTGCCCGTGCAAATCAGGCGGAAGACTTGAGGCACGAGGAGCTGACCGCTGCGGGCTACGCGGGCGTTTGCTTGGTCGTAAAGCTCCCGGCTGTGCGTCGGAGAAAACCAGACGACGTTGCGCCCACCCATCTGGAGATTGAGCCCGTGGCCCATGCTGCGGGGGTCGGCAACCAGCCAGCGAATCCGGCCTGAGTTCCAAGCGTCCTCGATGTCGCCGTCAAACTTGGAGGCGTCAACGGCATCAGGCACGGCAGCGCAGATGCGGTCTCTCTCGTGGATGAAGTTGCAGAAAACGATTGCCCGCTCATTGCCAAGCTTCTTGAGGCAAACCTGCAATGCCTTGATCTTACCATCGTGGATCGGCAGAACCGACCGCTCGGCATCGTAGATAGCCCCACCGCTGACTTGGAGGAGTTTGTTGACCAGCACGGCGGCATTCACCGCCACGACTTCACGCTTCTCGACGTAGGCCAGCAGTTCCTTCTCCAGTTCGTTGTAGATCGCTTTGGCCGAGTCGGGCAAAGCGACCTCGATGTCCTCGACCACGGTGTCGGCCACGTCCGAGTAATCTTCGGCGCGGAGGGTGATTGTCAGGTCACGGATTTTTTCGTAAATAGTTTCTTCAGCACCTTCCCGAGGAGTCCAGTTATACCCCATGTAGTCCGACGTGAACCACGCCTGCTGGAACATGGAGTAGCTTCGACCCAGCCGCAGCCCGTCGTCGAGGAGACGCATCTGGGCGAACAGTTCGAGCAGTGAATTGGGCCTGGGTGTTCCTGTAAGACCCCACCGTAGAATATCTGGGCGGAGCAGCGGTCGCAGGGAGTTGATCCGTTTGCTCGAAGGATTCTTGGCCTTCGTAAGCTCATCAAAGACCACAAGGTCGATTCCTCGGAGGTCTGAAATTTTGTGCAGGGACTCATAGTTGATAAACTGAATGTTGCGTTCCATGCCCCGAAATTGATCCCACTTCTTGATCTCATTCGGCCAGGTCAGTTTTGACACGCGCAACGGGGCGACGACCAGAGCCCGCCGACACGCGCCGTCAGCCATCAAGTCTTGCATGGCTGCAAGGGTCGAGGAGGTCTTCCGCAATCCCATCGACGCAAACAACCCTGCCCGCTCGTGGTTGAGCAGGAAGTCGCGCATCAAGAGCTGGTGGGGTTGCGGATCGAATTTCATCGTCCTTCCTCTAGCCAAGCTACCAAAGCGGCAACTTTGTCCAAGCGGGACTCGTCTCGAAACCAACCAGTGCCATCAACGCTTTCGACGCCGAGCCGGTCGCAAACCCGCAGTTTCTCGATGCTGTTGACTCGCCCGACGTGTACCCTAGAAAAGATTGCTGCCCACATCGGAACTGTCGCCCATTTCCAATCAGTAGTCCCTCCGACAAAGACTACCTCAGCGTCTTGCGGTACGTCGCGTGAAGTCATCCCGTCTTGCACGGCAAAAGCTAGGGGCCATCCGAAAGCGCGGGCCTCGGGCGAGTACTGTTTCCAACGCTGAAGAGTCTCTTCTCGATTACCCACTACGTCTGGCACCAAGCACCAACGAGGTTCTTGGCCTGAGTCTGACGCCCATAGGAGCATCTGACGCCATGCTGGGGCACTCCAAGAGGTGCCTTTCGTCCAAGCACTAAATGCGTCATTATCCAGAGCGTAAGGCACCCAACTCCTCAACTTCGTCTTACTGGTTGCGGAAGGCCCAACCAGCCACCCAAGCTTGCCGGGATGCCTGCCGGCGAGGTAGTGGATCACAGGGCTGGAGTGGTTGGCCGGCATGATGATCATCGCTCAACCTTCACGCACGTCTTTGCGGTTTCGTAGACATCGACTTGGCTGACGCGGGGTTTGAGTCCTGAGAACTTGTCAAGCTGACCCATGATCCAAGCACCAAGGTTCTCCGCAGTCGTGCTGCACGGGAGCACGTCGTTTATGTTCTGGTGATCGAGCTGCGCGATGATTGGGACCATCGCTGCGGACAATTCGGAGTAGTCTACTACAAACCCCCGCGAATCTAGTGGGCCTGCGACGTGAATCTCGACCACGTATGAGTGACCATGCACGTTGCGACACTTGTGCCCAATCGGGAGCTGAGGCAACGAGTGCGCGGCCTCGAATGAGAAACTTTTTGATACTGTGAATTTCATAAGCTGAATCGGAAATCAATCTCTCGCTTGGCGTGCTCCCACGAATCAGTCCACAGCGCCAGCAAGCCAGCGGCACAAATCAATTCAATCTCGCGGAGCTGGAGCTGGGTAGGCTTCTTGCCGGGGGACTTCAGCTCCAAGAACATGATCCGGCCTTTGCCAACGATGATGCGGTCGGGCACGCCCCGATGGGCGGGGGAAGAGAACTTGCGGCAGTAAAGCCCGTGTTCTTTGCAGTATTGAGTTACCTTGGACTCTAATTGTTTTTCGTTCATTTGAGGGCTAGGTTGATTTTCTTCTGAAGTTCGCGGCGCTGCACACGGCCAAGCCGCATGAGCAGTCGGTCAAGGATTACCCGACGTTGCTTGCCGACAAGTTCGAGCAAGATAAGGGTTCTGAGGTCTGGCTCATTTACCCCCAGGGCCAGCAGCGGAGAAAGCCGTTTCCAGCCCGACAGGAACGAGCCGAGCCGTTCGCAATCTTTGTTGTCGAGCTGGGTGCGTCTTTCAAAAACTTGGTAGCGGTCAGGGATGGTCATGGAGTGCAGGGGAACAGATTCTGTGTTTCGGTCAACTACTTCCGATAATACTTCGCCGCCTTGGCCTCGACCTTGAGCGGGAGACCCTTGGCCCACGGCGGCAAATCGCCCAGAGCCGCTTCGTACTCGGAGACGGTGTGACCGTGTGGGTGGGAAAGACTTTGGTCGTGGATCAGCATGAAAGGCTCCATGCCACGCTGTTCGCAAGTGATGCCGCCATGCGCCATGCAGTCAGCGGCAATACCCTGCACCTCGTTCTGGAAAAACAGGGCACCGTGCAACTTGAGCCGGCCCCAAGTGTTGCCCTGCAACTGGCCCCAGTAAGAAATCTCCATGAATCGCTTCTCGGGATACACCTTACCCTTGAGCATCTCCTCATCTTCCTTCGCCGTGGGCTCCCGCTTGTCGATGCTGATATGAGGAAAAGCAATCGACCGGCCAGAGGGGAGGCGAAGCAAGAGATACTTGATCCCCGCAATCTGCCGCACCGTGATGACGCCAAACGTCGAGCCGGGGCAGGCGCAGGCTTCCCGCGCCCAGTCATCCATCATGTACCAGCGGGCGACGATGTTGCGATGGGTGGGCCGGTAGTATTCGTAAACAGCACGTTCAGCCTTCTCCATGTCGCAAGGGATGTTCCAGTTGCTACAGGTCCGCATGAACCCCTCGATCCCAAGACCGAACTGGCAGGCCAGCTCGACCACCTTGCCAAAGTCCCGCTCTGGGGATGGGTTTTGTATGCTGCTCTCGGATACTCCTTCGACAAAAGCTGCGGCGCGTTTGTAAAGGTCTTCGCCCTTGCGCCAGCACTCCAAGATGTCGTGCTGGCCTGCGATCCAGCAGGCAATCCGACCCTCGATGGCGTTGAAGTCTCCATCGAGCAAACCTCCCTCGGGGTGAACAAACTGGCGGATCACGCCTGAGACGACCTCCAGGGGGTCGCCGTAAAGACAATCAAGCATCTTGGCGTCTGCGCCGTCACAAATAGACTGATACGCCTGCTGCGTCAGACCCTTCATCCAGCGGGGCGGCTTCTTCATGTTCTGCACTTGGAGCAGCTTGGACGACCAGCGTCCGGTGCCTGCGCCGTAATAGAGGTGGCACCCACGGACTTTGCCGTCGGGGCAGACGCAATCCAGCATGGTCTGCACCTTCTTGATCGCTGCGTAAGAGAGTTTAGAATACAGCTCAAGGATGCGGGCGGCAGTGGGTGAGTGGATCACCTCGTCCACGGTCAGCGCCGACAGCGTCTCCGCCTGCATATCCTCAATCTTGACACCGAGGGATTGAATAAGCGCCAGCACCTTGGCCCGCTGCGTGGGATTGAGCCCAGTGAGCTGGCGGAACTCGGCGCGGACCTCAACCTGCACCTGGTCAATGATCTTCTGGGCCTTGCGGGCGGCGGCGACATTGATCGAGATGCCCCGCTGGTTGAGTCGCAAGTCGAACTTAAAAGTCTCCAAGGGGCCACCGACCAGCTCAAATGCCTTGAGCTTGGCGTGAATCGCCTTCTCCGCCCGCACGTCCTGACGGCAGTATTCGCAGAACTGCGACCACTTCTCGGGGTGATCCTGCGGTGCGTTGAACTGCCCATCGTCGCGGGGGATACTGAAGAACTTGATCAGGTCTTTGCCCCGCTTGTCCTTGAGGACGTCCAGACTCAGAGCCTCGCCGCACTTCTCCAGTGAATAGGGCAGTCCCGCCTTGCGAGCCATTGCTGCCGTGCAGCGCCACAGCCCCATGTCGGGCTCCTCGGCAAACGGGGACACTGCGCCCCGCTGGGCAGTGCCCCACGTCACCGCTTGCTCAAACGGCGCATTCATGGCGTGCAGCTCGGTCGCCTTGGCCAGCAGGGTCTCGACCTCGACGTTCTCCGGTGACGGGCCAAAGACTGGGTTAGTCCAGAGCAGGACGCGGTCGGCATCGGCCTGAGACACCGCCATCATCAAGATCTCGGTGCTCTCGTCGATGGCGTAGCGGTGCTGGCCGACTGACGGCAGATCGGCGCGGCTGCGCGTCTCATAGTCGATAAACAACTTCACAGCAGCTCTCCCTTGACCAAGATCAGGGCGGCAACCAGCTCGGGTGACATCACGTAATTCCCGACCTTTACCCGCTCGAACACTTCGTTCCAGATTTCTTCGTTGGAGAGACCTTCAAATATCTCCTCGGTCGTCTTGTCGATGCCCAAGAGGTCGCGCAACTCCCAAGCGGGGATACATTCTTTGATCATGCCGGCGGAAATTGGGTCGAGGCGGATAAGCTGGGCGATGTCTGAAGCGTGTTTAATTGGGTGAGCCATAAAATAAATGCCCCGACTTGCACTGCTCGGGGCCACACAGGTGTTCTTGTTTCTAACGGTTAGACTACGCCGCCTTCATCATCGTCGAGGGGCTTGAAGTCATTCTCAGGAGGAGTGTTCTTCGCACCGAAGGGGTCGCCGTCGCCCACGAACTGGACGTTGCGGAGACTCCAGGTGATGCCTGCACCCGACTTGGGGTGGGTGTAGCCGTAGCATTCGACCGTGGCGTTGACGAAGCACCCTGCGTAGGGCACCTCCTTGTTATCCTGCGCCGTGACGGTGACGCACTTGCGGTTCACCACGCCGACACGGTTATGGTTGCGAGCGCTGATGAACATCACCTCGGAGGTGTATCCATCAAGCTGATCCTTCTCCGCGCCGTCGCGGATCGGAGCCTTGGCAATCTTCTTACCCTTGAGGACGTCTGCCGTCTTCTTGACCGTCTCGACGGCGGCTTCCAAAGCCTTGATCGTCTTCTGGTTTTTCACTTTGTGGAGCAGGAACGTCGCGCCGTACTTGGGCTTTGATCCCGGCTCGTCGCCTGCCTTCGGCTCGAAAAGATTCGGGAAGGAGAGACGGACGTTTTCGAGGAGGACTACAGGATTAACGGTTTTGTTCTGTGACATGGTATTACTGGTTTTCGCTGTCGGTTGTTATTTTGCCCCTCCGAAAATCGAAGAGGCGAAAAGTTAAATGATCTCTTCGGTTTCCACCAAGGCGCTGAGACCCTCGGAGGGGTTCAGCATCAGGGCAGTCCGTTTGTCTGAAACGGGGACCAGTGTCGGTTTTCCCATTGGCTTGGTGATGAGGGTGGCGAGCCTGTTCTCAAACTTGGCCGAGAGTTCGATTCCCTTGAGGAGTTTCTCCGCCTGCGCCGGCGAGATGAGGCTGGAGGGTGGATTGGTCTGCTCGGCGGTGAGGTGGTTTCGGAGAAGCTGCTTCGCTGAATCCTCGTCGCTCCACTGACGGTTGCTTTTACCCTCGACGAGTTTGAAACCCATCGCTGGAGCCCCAGCGAGCAGCTCCGTCATCTCCTGATCCTCGACTGCCTCCAACCACTGCTCCAAGGGCTTGCGGCTAGCAATGACTCTCTGGCGTTGCTCCCGCGTCAGAGACTCGGCACGGGGCAACTCAATCTTCTCCTGTGCCAAGACAACGTCCACGGGCTCGTCGGACAAGGCGAGGAGTCCACGAGTGGCGTAAGCCGTGCAAATGCCCTTCGCGGGGCAGAATTTGCACGCTTCGCCGGGGCTGAACTTACCGACGTGCCCATCAAGTATCTGCTGGGCTGCGATGCCAATCTCCGTCTCGCAGAACAAGGACAACTCGCCCCTGGTTGTGGCCCACTCACGGACGACCGTGGGGTCGTTGTGGTCACGAGGTTGGTAGATGATGAGGTGAACCGGCAGGTTGGCGTCGAACTCCTCGACTTGCTCCAACCCCCGCAGGAGGGACTCGCCGTAGATGGCGAGCTGTTTGTTCTGCTCGGCGTAGACCGACACACCGACCCCATACTTGAGGTCGATAATGTAGATGCGGTCGGGGCGGATGATGGCGACGTCCAGTGTCCCCTTCTCCGAAGGCAAGTAGAACAGAGGCACCTTGCGATCCACGAGAAGGGTGGCGTGGTCCCCGGTCATAAGCCCGTTCACGTAACCTGAAGCCTCCGTTACGATGCGATCCATCTCCACGATGCCAGAGACCTGATTCGGCTGCTTGAGCAGCGTGCGGGTCAGGAACTCGTGGGCCTGAGTTCCTTCGTCGGCGTAAACCGACGAGTCATTGGGGGTCTCGGCGGCGTGCTCCTTGAGGAAACGAACGCTCGCCGTGCAAGTTGTCCATCTCCCTGCTGACGAGGGTGCGAGGCGACTGTGTTTTTGCCCGCTCATGTTATTTGCAAGCTGCGATCAGCTTTTCGATGTCGGCCAAGAGGGCGGGGAAATCTGACGGTGTGGCCTCACGGATGCGCTTGGTCTTGTACTTGGCCGCAAGAGCAACAAGTGGGACTGTGTCCTTGCCGTTCAAGTCCATCAGCTTGTTGGCTGCGTCGATAACCTGCTGCTGGGTGATCTCGGCTGGCGCGGGAGCCGGGGCTGGGGCAGGGGCAGGGACTGGCGCGGGAGCCGGGGTCTCTGCGGCGGGAACCTCGGGGGCGGGCGCGGCAGCTTTCTTGGTCTTCTTGCCAACTGCGGCAACGAGAGCGTCGGCTTCTGGGCCGGTGGTGCCTTGGGGGACCATTGGCAGGGCATTCTGCTGCATCTTGAGCAGGAGGTCGATCTGGGACTTAGCCACTGACGTGGCGTTATTCATGGCGACAACGAGGTCGGCGATTGCGGATTCGAGTGACATAGGAGTACTTGTTTCTGAGTTGATGTTTCTGACGGAAATTAAATGAGGTCTTCAGCCGCCGGCACTGCGGCGGGATAGCAAAGCTTCAGCTCTGGCCAATCCATGATGATCTGGACGAGGTCGTAACCTCGGAACACCTGATGAGGGGACTTATCATCGAGAGCCTCGACACGGTGCTTGAGGGCGTACTCGGTGACCTCGTCGTAGAGTTTATCCACAAGTCGGTCGCTCCAGATGCCTTGAAGCTGGGCGAGTTGAATCGCGCACAGCTCCTTGTAGTCCTGTCCGTTTTTGTCCTTCATACTGATTTTCGGGTTAGGTGTTTCGCTGACTGGAACGCTAAGAGAACACAGGTTGTGCTCCTCGTCGAGAACTATTTTGACGTATCCCAGTATCTGTTACAGGAACTCCATCCGCAGGCGGGCTTCACGCTTGACGTCGCCCTTGAAACCCTTGGTCCAGAGCTGGTGCTTGGCTCCGTCGATCATCGTCCGTTCATACTTATCCCAACCCATCTCACGCAGCACTCCGCCCAGAGCTTGGTCCGAGAACTCGCTCAAGTGGGAGGAGTCAAGGGCTCCCCGCAGGCACCCAAGGGAGATGAGGTCCGAGCGGACCAACGGGTGCGGCGAGTCCTCGATGCACTGCTTCACCGATTGGGCCAGCGGACTGGCAGCGTTCTCGGCCAGCTCCTTGAGGTACTTGGTCACGGGAGCCCGACCCTCGGGGTCGAAGGACGGGCTGATCTGCCACGTCTCAAAGAAAGCCCTGAGCCCCCCGGCGTTGTCACGGATCATCGAATACAGACGGTCGAAGTGGGCCTTGCCGCCGATAGCCTCGATCTGCTCGGGGCGTTGTAACGGAGAACTCAATACGAAATATCTGCGACCGTCCTCGCGGATGGCGAGAGAGTCGTGATAGTTCGTAAACATGAGGTAGTTGGTGACGTTGGGGACCGTCCGCTTGGGCTCGAACTTACAGTTGAGACCGATGAAATCGTCGGTGATGCAGGGCTTGAGCTTGTCCATGACCGCATGACGGTTGTGCCCGATGATGCGCACCTCCTCCATCACCACGAGCTGCACGCCGTAAGCCCAGTCGTTGTACTGGCTGTCCATGACGTCCTTGGCATTGAGCTTGCCGATGTTGCGACGACCGAGGACGACGCGCATGATCTCGGCAAGGGAAGACTTGCCGCAGCCCTCGGCTCCCTGGATCAGGGGAGTCCAACGAATCTTCTTTCCGGGGTGCTGCACGAGATAGGCGAAATAGTCGGTCAGGGTGCGTTGGTGCTCGGGCTCCTGGATGAGCTTGGCCAAGTGATCGACGTAGATCTCCGCCGCCTCGTCAGCTCGCAGGATGTCAGCAGCGACGTAGTCGGGGCGGTAGGTGTTGCAGTAAGGTGTCCCATCGACTTGGAAGAAGCGTTTGTTGCCTTGGGCGGGCTCGTAGCGCAGGGACTCGACCTGCTGCGCCTCTGCCACTTGGATCGCGTAGTGCCGGGGGAGGACGGGCTTCTCGTCCCCGACCGTGGGCAACTGGTACATGAGATCGAGCACCTCGGGGGTAAACTTGCGGTTGGTGGCGTGGCGGTAGAATACGTTCTCGCTGGTGACGTAGCAGAGCCCCTTGGCCCACTGGATCACGCCAGACTGCTTGGCCGCGTCCCGCTCAATCTGGCGCACTGCCTTGCCGATGTCCGCGATGGGCACCTTGGTGCCTCGCTGGCTGAGAACCTGACCCATCGACATAATCAGAATCTTGCGCTCCAACTGGCCGATGAGCGGGCCGACCTTGGCGATGCGCTTCGGACCCTCGTCGAGGAGCTGCTCGGTGCTGCGCGACGATGACTTGATCCAATCACCCACCGCCGCCGTCTGCTTGGCGGTGAGGACCGAGTTGCTCCAGCCGAGGGACTGCGCGGTCTTGAACAGGCTGCGGATGGTGACCGGAGCACGGTCAGTGGGATTGGCCTTGAGGGAGTCCCAGCGGTACTTGGTCTCCTCCGCCGACTCGTACTTCTTCCCCTTGGCCGACCACGAGTCCCAGAGGTCGTAAGCCTCGTCTGAGTTGAACTGGTGCTTGAGAGCCATGCCGACCTCCACCCACGACTGCATCCCCATGTCGGGATCCATGACCGTCAAAGCCGAGGCGGCATCCTCCACGGCGAGACCCTCGACGGGGGTGCGGAGGAAAGTGATGTCGCCCATCGAGTCATCGACGGGGCGGTTGCTCTCGGCGAATGTCGAGTCGTCGCCCGTGATGATGTCTGCCAAGGTAAAGGCGGCACCGTCGAGGCACGAGGCAATGACCGGAGCCTCCGTCGAGTCGGCGAACAGGGTGGGCAGGAACATGGGCTGCACCATGACCCGTGACTCGTGGGTTACCTGCGTCAGGCCGATCATCTCCGCCACGGTCTTCACCGCCGCCGCATAGCGGGACAGGGGTATGGCATCAGCGGATACAATCACCCGCAGCCGGGGGTTGTCCTCGGTGCTCGATGCCGTGTGCCAGACAACGTGGGCAAAGCCAGACAGGGAGGTCGCCCAATCCTGCGTCAGAAGCCGCTTGGCGTCGGAGCCCGAGTCGATGTCGAGGGCGATCAGGTTGCAGTGGGTGGCGTGCTCCGTAGTGCGTGGGCTCATGTCCGCATCGAACGCGGCGGGAGTGACGTAGGTCACCCGCTTGGCACGGGCTTGGTCCGAGGGTGCTGCCTTGTCCTTCTTGGGCAGGGCGAAGAACTGCTCCTTGGTAATCGGGAGGCGAATACCGGGGAGAATGACCTCGGAGCAGAGCGTGGTAAAGGTGGCTTGGGGCAGCGCGGCGACCAGACCCAGTTCGTGGGCCTGACCAGTGAAGTATTTGCTCATGGGATACGAAAGTTAAATGACTGTGTGAGACCCAGCGGTGGTTTGTGCCAGCAGGTTGAGGCCAATTAGGTAAAGCTCACGGTGCTCGGGAGAGAGCCGGCGGTTGCCGTGCTCCAGATCGTACAGATAGGGGGCGGAGATGCCAAGGTGCGCGGCCATCTCGACGAGCTGAATGCCCGCTGTGAGCCTGCGACGACGCAGTTCTGCGGGGTGTTTCTTGAATTTCATACTAGGGGGTGGCGAGCTGTGCGCTCGTTGTTTAGCTAAAGCAAGCCGGAAGTTTGGAATTGCGTGGAGCCCAGCGCTGGGTTAGCGGGTTGGGGCATGAACTTCGATCCTCGTCAGTCCGTCCCAATGGGACCACTCCCACGTCATAACGCCAATGTCGCTGCCATGCGTGAGAACAAGAATCCCCACGCAGTCGCCTTGGGTCAGATGACCAGCAAGGCGAAAGCAACCGCCGCAGTGAAGAACGGTGCCAAGGGTGGTCGGCCATCGGGGACTTAATCATCCGCCTGCTCGCCCGTAAGGGCTGCAATCTGGCGTTGGTAACAGACGGTGCAGACACCGTGGGTGACGTCGTGATGAACTGCACGAGCCTGCCGCTCGGCTTCAGCCTTGTCGGGGCACCAAGCGCAGACTGCGATCAGGGGTCTCCCCGAGGTGCTGACTCTATAGCCAAGCCACGCTCGGGGGAGAGGTGAAGGGGTCATTTGTAGGCTTTGCGAATGCGTGACCGATACTGCGCCGGCGTCTCTTTCAATTGGTCGGTGTGCGGGATAAACGTCAGCTCTTTGTTGTCTGAACGGTCATCCTTCACCACGATGAACCCGTGCTCCGTGGCCGTGGTGGCGGGAATACTGAACCAAGTGTCCGCGACGTCGGCTCTCACGCGGATCAGCTCTTGAGAGATTTTATGACGGACCACGCCTTTGCGCTCAAACTTGCCGTGGTAGGTGCAAAGGCATTCGCTCTCTAAGCAAGTAACCCCGTTTTCAATGGGGTGTGCGATCATGCCGTAACTGCCAACGATGCGAGGGATAAATTTCATAGTGGTATCTGGTTTTCTGATTCGGTTGTTTAGTTGGTAACTCACCGCTGGGTTATTGAGTGGGGAGTTGGTAACCCAGCGCTAGGTTATTGTCAACTGCGAACCAATAGGCGCAGTTGTCTTGGGTGAGGTCGAAGCATTGCTTCAGACCGTGCTTGCAAGGCAGACGCCACTCGTTCGGGCGAGACGCCCACGTCTGGCAGCGGCCATTCACCCGTGCGCGGGCTGGGCTGCCGTCGCGGTTCTTGATCTGGGCGTGAACGATCTGCTGACCGGGGCGCGAAGTAAGCGCGATTTCTCTGGTTATAGTGCTCATGGATCTGATTCGGTTGTTGTTGTTGTTGACTGACAAAATTGAGGGCTTCCTGGGGTGTTTTCCCTAGGTAGAACTACTTAGGTAAGACTACTTAGGTAGAACTACTTGGGGTGTTTTCCCTAGGTAGTCTCCGTACGTAGTACTACGTAGGTAAGACTACTTGGGGTGTTTTCCCTAGGTAGAACTACTTGGGGTGTTTTCCCTAGGTAGAACTACTTGGGGTGTTTTCCCTAGGTAGTTGGCCAAGGGCCAAGGGCCAAGGGCCAAGGACCAAGGGCCAAGGTCCAAGGACCAAGGGCCAAGGTCCAAGGACCAAGGGCCAAGGTCCAAGGGCCAAGGGCCAAGGACCAAGGGCCAAGGGCCAAGGGCCAAGGGCCAAGGGCCAAGGACCAAGGGCCAAGGGCCAAGGGCCAAGGGCCAAGGACCAAGGGCCAAGGGCCAAGGGCCAAGGGCCAAGGGCCAAGGGCCAAGGGCCAAGGGCCAAGGGCCAAGGGCCAAGGGCCAAGGGCCAAGGGCCAAGGGGGGGGGATCAAAGAACGAAAGGGAATGGGCACGAAAAAGCGCCACTCCTACGGCTAAACCGTAGGAGTGGCGCTTCGGAGGAAGCTAGTGCGCCGAAACTGTGACTTTGGAGATCCTAGATTTTTTCCCTCTCTAATCTTCCGGCTAGCAGCTCACGGAAGCTCTCACGATCTAGGCGAACTGGCAGACACACGAAACTATCCACAGCTCTATCCGTGGTACGCGAAAACTCCCCCCGAAGGGTCGCAACCGCGCTTCCATCCGGCAGTTTATAGGCCACTGCTGTAGTATATGAAATTAGCACCTTTAAGCCGCTTGGAAAAAGAGCAACTGAGGACGAATTTTGGCCTGTAGATTCGCACCGAAAAGATGCGAGTGAGCCGAGAGATTTTAAAGCTCTCTCAGCACGGTCGAACCTAGCTTGCTTCCCGGTATTTAATTTATATCCCAAGGGTGTAGAATGCGAGTAATTTGGCATTGGATTAAAGGGAAAAATTGACTTGCTGAGAATTGATAAAAGCTCGTGCGGTGAGCTCATTGGATTCAAATCCGGCACCTAAAAGAGCGGGCGAGTCCGCAAGCGCTTTCTCGGCTTTTGCTAGTTCCGCTTTCGCATTCTCAATTCTCCCGGCTTGCACAATCAGCAACTGTGGAAGATTCGCTTCCCTCTCAGTGAGAGAGTGCTTTTTTTCGGAGAATTGGCGAAGGGTATTTGTGCGCATCTCCACAATCGAAACCTCACGCTCTGAAATTGCCTCCGCTAATCGTGCGGAAAACCCATCTTCACCAATCAGCACTTTGGGCTTCCCTGACGAGAGAGAGACTACGTGCGAAGGCTTAAGAAGTTGAGCAAGCTCAGAGTCGATGCGGGCTGCGTCGACGTAATGGCAGCCGCACTTGAGATAGTTTGCCGCTTCCCCGGCATTGGTCGCGCATTCCACTTTTTCCACTACCCCGTAGCGAGTTTTGGGGGCTGGAGAATTTCCTTTCAACCAGGCAACGATCTCAGAGCGTTTAAATTCGCAGTTAATCCCCGAGGAAAGAAGTACCGTTTCCCCATCTTCTCCGACCGTCGCGGTATAATTTGCCCCCCGTAAAGTGTGCGAATAAACCGCACTTTTAGCCGGAAAACCGCGTTCGTAAGTATAACCGCCTTCCTGCCAAATCGCGCCCATTTTTACTGCGCCATACTTCGTAGAGATGTCGAAAAGAGTGTCGGGTGAAATCTCCGCTGCGAGCAGCGTTTTGTCGGCTGAAATATGGTCCGCTTTGTCTTGCGCATTTTTTAGAGAACTTGCGCAAATTCCCCGAGCTCTTTCGTGCGAGATTCTGAAAAAATACGAGTCTTCCGTGCGTAATTGCACCAGTACTCCTTGCTGGTAATCGATTCCATTTTTAGCTGATGAAACTGTGCTCTGAATTTGCTTCATTGCTTGCTTGCTAGCTTGCGCCCGAAGGCCGGAAACCCCAGTTAGAGTCCATGCGAAATCTCGAAGCCAATCTCGCAGTTTGTCCGAGTCTGCTCCGCACTTGGGAAACCAAACCGCCGGGAGAGTTTGGGCCTTCCGGTAGCAATCCGAGGTGGTGTGCTCTCCAAAGATTACCCCCCGCAAAGTGTCAAAAGCATCCTGTTCTTTCGTGCCGTCTTGTCGTTTCACTTTGTAAAAAAGATTCGCATGAGAGTCTTGGTAGTGGATCGATTCATGCCAGTACCCGCTCCCGCTCGTTGCGAGGTGAAGCCGGGTCATCACGATGCAACCTAGTTTCGTAATCTCTAGAGTCGATTTTCCGGCTGAAAGAGCGGTAGTCCCCTCTTTCGTGCGGAGATAGTCGATTAGAGATTTAAGCTTTTGTTCAGTGAATTGCACGTTCAATCCGTGATCTGAGATGTGCTTGAGATTATCCACCTTCAAAGAAGATGGGATCGGTGACTTTTGGACGCTATTTTTAGTGTGCATCTGATTTATTGTTTTGTTGTTTTTTACCTCCGAGGAATTCAGAGGAAAGAGGAAAGGAAAATTGCTACGAAAAGTAGCACGAGAAAAAGAGTCGAGCCGAGAATGTCGGTGCGGTCATGAGAGGTCATGCCCCGAGAAAAGCCGAGGTCCGTGATCGAAGCAAGCAAATAGTTGAGAAAAGCAATTTCACTCCCAGGGAAGCGCTCCCTGCCAAATTACCACAATAAATTTAATATGTCAGTGTATGTCCGCCTATATGTCACCCTTTTTTTCATAGGGGGCCGCTCAACTATTTACCACACTGACACAATAATATCTCTAAATATTAGGAGGAATAGAAAATAATGATATTGTATAATCTATAGAATGAGAAAAAAACGGGTATGTCTGTGTGTCTGTGTGGTAATTCCTCAGATCCCCGCTTTCATCCCCTTGGAATGCTCCGAAGTGCAACTCCACCCCCGGTTCATGGTATGCACACTAATCTGACTGTCCGAATTGGGGAATTTTCCCCACTTTTGGGGCGGATTGTGGAGGGAATGCGCCAAATTGGCCCAGCAGGCACCTCTCCAATCCCCTAAATTGGGGAAATTTCCCCACTTTTACGGTGAATTGGGGAAATTTCCCCACTTTTACGGTGAATTGGGGAAATTTCCCCACTTTGGCAGGGTCTCGGAAAATCGCCACAGCACCGCCTCCGCCACAGCCCCGCCGCCCCGCCGCCCCGCCGC
>Ga0209829_10001720_pt1 | contig 17348 bp, 13 predicted proteins | sample C_140205_EF_Meta_FD_187311 | JGI IMG/M metagenome (GOLD analysis project Ga0209829, IMG submission 187311) | Freshwater microbial communities from Lake Croche, Canada to study carbon cycling - C_140205_EF_MetaG (SPAdes) (version 2) | ecosystem: Environmental > Aquatic > Freshwater > Lake...
TAAAGATGAATCTTTTGATCTGATTACTTCGGTAATATCTAAGTTGGGTGAAATAACCACTGTTACACCAAATCTTGCTGAAAGCGGAAAGCATAATTATGGATTAATTGGTCCTGATAAAACTCCAGTTGTTACTTTGCCGGGTGACCCAATAGGTAATTACCTTTCAGCAGAGCTATTTATTAGACCGATGATTTTAAAAATGCTTGCAAAATCTGAGATTTATCGACCAGGCAAGAAAGCCAAGTTAAGCAAAGCTGTTAGCTCCACTTCAGGCAAAAGTAGTTACATTAGAGCTGTCATTAATGAAGATGGTCAAGCAGTTCCACTAACACATCAAGATTTAATTTCCACTCTCTCAAACGCTACCTGCCTGATCTCGCTAGGTGAAAAGATTGAAAAAGTTGCTGCCGGTGAATCTGTGAACTTAGTAATGATTAATCAGGTTCAATCATGAGAAAGTTAGTCGATCAAGACCTAACTTTGAAAGCAATTAGATTTAGAGATAAAGCGCAATGGGATTCAGTTAGAGCGGTTAATCGAGATTGGCTCTCACCATGGGAGGCAACCAGACCAAACATCGATCACAATTCACCTCTTCCTTCTTATTATGGAATGGTGATGCAACTTAATAAAGAAATGAAAGCACTTAGATCTATTTCTCTTGGAATTTGGTTAAAAGAAAATAACGAGCAGATATTAATTGGCCAGATAACACTCGGTGGAATAATTTTTGGCGCAATGCGAGGGGCTCATATTGGCTATTGGATTGATCAAAGATATTCCAATCGTGGCTACACCACTCGAGCAGTTAAACTACTCACAAAATTTGGTTTCGAAAATCTTAGATTGCACCGAATTGAAATTAATTTGCGACCAGAAAATGAGGCATCAAAAAAGGTTGCAATAAAAGCTGGTTATTTGTTGGAGGGTGCTAGAAATAAATACCTGCATATTGCTGGTGATTGGCGCGATCACATAACTTTCGTAAAGGAAAACCCTGAAATAAAATAAAAGATAAGTAGGACATACCTGCCCAATTCCCATCAAATCTAAGCCCAAACATTTATTGTTGTGCTTTATGGGTTCCGGTTTTATCTACTTAATCATCATGGGAATGTGGGCTGCCTACTTCCTGCCGCAATGGTTAAGTAATCATGAAGAAAATTCCGGTAAAGCAATTGAAAGATACAAAAATGCAATGCAAGTAGTTGCTGAAAATAATGGATCAATTCAAAGTGAGACTAAAACTGAAGATCAAAATAAGATTTTCTTACAACGCAGATTAATTTTTGGTTCATTATTTTCACTTTATTTACTCTCATTAATTTGTGCAGCTGTTGGATTTCTCGCTTTAACAACGACTCTTGTACCACTTTCAGCAACATTAATTTATTTTGTAAATGTTCGAAAGCAAGTTGTCGCATCCCAACTTAAGAGTCGCAGACTTAAAGCAATTGCAAAAATTACTAACACAAAGATTCCAACTACAGTTATTCCAGAGCAGGTTAAAGAAAAAGGTTCCAATGAACATTGGGTTCCGTTTTCTGAGCGCGAAGAAATTACAGGTGTAGTAGTAGTTCCAAAAGATCGTAAAGGTTGGCAACCTACTCAAATACCTAAACCGGTTTATACAACTTCAGCTAAAGCTATTCCAAGTAAAAGAATTATTGATTTAACAACAACGGGTCAATGGAGTGCCGAACAGGAGCGAATCAAAGCGCTTTCCGGTCGCGATGATGATTTCTTTGACCAAGCATCAGTCATTGATCTTAACGAGGATGGAATTGCAGTAAACGAATAGTTAAATCCAACTATTAAGCCACATTCTAGATATCCACTGACTATATGGGATTTCAATTCCGAGTAATATTGGTAAAAAGTAAATAAAGTTAAGTGCAACCAGTGCTAGAAATATAATTATTTGTTTTCGGTAATCACCATATTTAAGTGCCCAATTAAATGCGTAAATCAAAGCTAATATCAAAAAAGGCAAAATACTTATTGCGTAGAAGTAAAAAGTAGTGCGGCCTTGAATTAAAAACCAAGGTAGGTATGTCCCGGCAATTCCAGCCAGAATTAGAGTTGCGATTCGATCTCGGTGTGACACAAAGAATCCAAATGTAAGTGCAATTGCAAAAATTCCAGCCCACCAAAGAATCGGTGTACCAATCGCTAAAATTTCCTGCGAACAGCTACTAACTCCACAGCCGTTAGGGGTTTCATAAAAGAATGAGGTTGGCCGGCCAAGAATTAGCCAACTCCATGGGTTTGCAGCGTATGAATGTGTTTCGGCCAAGCTTCGATGAAAATTCAAAATTGCTATGTGGTATTTCCATAAAGAAGTGAAAACATTTGAGCCTGATTGTCTATCCCAGCCACCACTGGTAAAAATCCAACCACTCCAAGAAATTAAATATATTAGTGATGGTAGAAAAATAAATTGAGCAGCGCGCTTAAGCCATTTTACTGGTTCGATTTCTAAGTAATTTATCGTTAAGAGTATAAAAAATGGAATAAGGAAGACTGCGCTCCATTTAGTTGCAGCAGCTAATCCAATCACGGCCCCACTTAGCCATAAGTCATTTTTGATTAAAAAATAAAACGCTAGCAAGATAAAAAACATTAAGAAAATATCAAGTAGGGCAACTCTAGACATTACTAATGCAAGACCATCAAAAGCCATTAAAGCTGCAGCAATATTACTTAGAAATACTGACTTAAATAATTCTTTAGTAATTAAATATATTAAAACAACCGATAAAGTCCCAATTACTGCAGCACTTATTCGCCAGCCAAATTCATCATTTCCAAATATTTTAATTCCGATTCCAATTAACCACTTACCAAGAGGGGGATGCACAATAAATTCTGCTTGCCCTTGAGCATTTAACTCAACACCGTTACGGATCAATGAGTTCGCATTTTTCGCGTAGTAAACCTCATCAAAAATATAACCTTTGGGAAGGTTTAGTCGCCAAAGCCGCAAAATCAGTGCAAATGCAATTATCAGTGAGATCGGTGCAATCTCTCTTAAGCGGGCTCTAGTCACAGGGTCAGCCTAAGTCCAGATGGAAAGCCGAGAGTGAAATAACCTGCCAGAATTAGCAGATGTTAATTCTCGCCTGCCTACCAATCGGGGATGCGCGTGATTCATCCGCGAATCTGATTAGTGCAATCGAAAATGCGCAGTATGTAGCTGCGGAAGATTCAAGAAAATTTGCTCGGCTTTGCCAGGAGTTAAAAATTAAGCACAATGCGAAAGTTATTTCATTTTTTGAAGGAAATGAAAGTGAACGGCTTGATGAGTTAACTGCAATTCTTAAATCTCAAAAGGATATTTTAGTAGTAACTGACGCTGGTGCTCCTGGAATTTCTGATCCTGGATATCGACTAATTCGGGCTGCACTTCTAGAGAATATTCAAATTAAAGTTTTACCTGGACCTAGCGCAGTAACCTCTGCACTATTACTTTCTGGATTACCTACTGATCGTTTTTGTTTTGAAGGTTTTCCACCGAGAACAAAAGGTGCTCGAAGCAAATGGTATAAAGATCTTGCACAAGAAGAGCGAACAATTATTTTCTTTGAAGCTCCACATCGAATCATTGAATCACTAACTGATGCAGCCGATGCCTTCGGCCAAGATCGTGCTGGCGCAGTATGTCGGGAAATAAGTAAACATTATGAAGAGGTAGTTCGAGGCAATATTTCAGAATTAATAAGCTGGGCAAATTCAAAAGAAATTTTGGGAGAGATAACTGTTGTAGTTGAAGGATTTGATCCTGGCAGCCGGGAGTTTGCTCCTGAGGATTTGATTAAGTTAGTTCTAGCTCAAGAAGCAGCAGGTGAGAGCAGAAAAGAAGCAATTTCACTTATCGCTAAAGAAAGCGGCGTTTCAAAGCGTATTGTATTTGATGCCATGGTTACCTATAAAAGTGGCGATAAGATCTGATCATGGCCGATAAATCCTTTTATTTAACTACACCGATTTATTATGTAAATGATGCCCCGCATATCGGTCATGCCTACACAACTGTTGCGGGCGACGTTTTAACTCGATGGCATCGTCAACGCGGTGAATCAGTTTGGTATTTAACTGGTACAGATGAGCATGGTGAGAAAGTTCTAAACACAGCGCAAAGTAATAATGTATTGCCGCAAGATTGGTGCGATAAATTAGTTGAATCTGCATGGAAGCCGGTTTGGAAAGATTTAAATATTGCCAATGATGATTTTATTAGAACAACCGAACATCGCCATACTGAGCGGGTACAAAAATTCTTACAAAGTCTAAAAGATGCTGGCCATATTTACGCTGGTAAGTTTGAAGGACCATATTGCATAGGGTGTGAAGAGTTCAAACTTCCTGGTGATTTAGATGATGGAAAATGCAAAATTCATTCAAAGCCAGTTGAAATGCTCAGTGAAGATAACTGGTTCTTTAAATTATCAGCTTTTCGTCAACCATTACTTGATTATTACAAAGCAAATCCAAGCGCATGTGAACCAGCAAGTGCTCGAAATGAAGTTGTTTCATTTTTAGAAGGAGAAGTAAGAGATCTATCAATCTCTCGGTCAACATTTGATTGGGGTATTCCAGTTCCTTGGGACACCAAGCAGGTTATTTATGTTTGGTTTGATGCGCTATTAAATTATGCAACTGCAGTTGGTTTAGGTGATGACCCATCAAGTGAAGGTGGAAAAAAGTTTGCCAAAACTTGGCCGGCTGATGTGCACCTAGTTGGTAAAGATATTCTGCGCTTTCACGCAATTATTTGGCCAGCGATGTTAATGGCAGCTGGAGTTCCAGTTCCTAAAAAAGTATTTGCTCATGGATGGCTCTTAGTAGGTGGCGAAAAGATGTCAAAGAGTAAGTTAACTGGAATTAAGCCAAGTGATATTACAAAAGATTTTGGCGTAGATGCATTTAGATATTACTTTCTCAAGGCTATTCCGTTTGGCAGTGATGGATCATTCTCTTGGGAGGATATGGCTGCGCGCTATACCAGCGAGCTAGCAAATGATTTTGGAAACCTTGCCTCACGATTAATTGCCATGATTGAAAAATATTGTGATGGAAAGATTCCAGGTACTGCTACAGATAATGATTTAGCAGCGATGCTTAAAGCAACGGTTGAATCTGCCGATGATGCAATCTGCGCCCTTGATTTTCAAGGTGGCATAAATAGCATCATGGATTTTTGCAAGCGGGTAAATGGTTATGTAACTGAGAAAGAGCCATGGGTTGTCGCAAAAGATTCATCAAGAAAAGGCGAACTTGATTCAATTTTGTACAACACAGCTGAGTCACTTCGTGCATTATCTGTATTACTTCATCCAGTAATGCCTGAAGTAACTGAAAAACTTTGGCAAAGCCTTGGCGCCCAATCAGCATTAGGTGAGATTGGTAAGCAACAGATAAGTAAGGTTGCAAACTGGGGTCAATTACCAACTGGCAGCACAGTTACAAAAACAGATGTGTTATTTCCAAGATTAGAAGAGGCTAAGTAATTTATGGCAGATCGTCATAACCGCGATCTTGATCGAAAGCCAGGGCCGATACCAGCTCCTTTAAATAGCAAAACTGTTGACTCACATGCCCATTTAGAATTAATCCATAATAGTGAGCCAGATTCACCATTAATCAAACAAACATTAGATGAAGCAGCAGCAGTTGGCATTGATCGGGTTGTTCAGGTTGGTTATTCAGCAGATCAATCAATTTGGTCGGTTAAGTGCGCAGAGGCATTTGTTGGCAGAGTTTTAGCTGCAGTTGCGCTTCATCCAAATGAGGCACCAGTAGTTGATGATTTAGAAAAAGATTTAAAAGTTATTGAAGAGTTAGCCTCTAATCCAAGAGTCAGAGCAATTGGTGAGACCGGCTTAGATTTTTTTAGAACAGCTGAAGATCTACAAGAAAAGCAAAAGTATTCATTTCGTCGTCATATAAAGATAGCCAAAGAGCATAATAAAGCTTTAGTAATTCATGATCGCGATGCACATCGAGCTGTTTTAGATTTACTTATTGAAGAAGGTGCCCCAGATAATACAATTTTTCATTGTTATTCTGGAGATGCTGCGATGGCAAAAGAGTGCATATCTAATAAATATATTCTCTCCTTCGCCGGCACCGTAACCTTTAAAAATGCGCCAGAACTAAGAGAGGCAGTCGCAATTGTTCCAATTGAATTATTGCTAGTTGAAACAGATTCACCATTCTTATCACCAATGCCAAACCGTGGCGCGCTTAATACCCCAGCCCAGATTCCAAATACGCTTAGGGCGATTGCAGATGTCAGAGGAGAATCGGCAGATTATTTAGCAGCTGCGATTTCAGAAAACGCTGAACGCATATTTGGCAGCTTTAAATGACAAACCTGCTTGGCGCATCAGAGATTAGAGATCTTGCTAATAAATTAGATCTAAAGCCAACAAAAAAACTTGGGCAAAACTTTGTAGTAGATGCAAATACTTGTCGGAAAATTGTGAAGCTTGCCGAGGTTGGAAATAAAGATATTGCCTTAGAAATCGGCCCAGGTCTTGGCTCTCTTACTCTTGCCTTACTTGAAAGTGCTAAGCAGGTTGTGGCAGTTGAGATTGATGTCCGATTAGCAAAACAACTACCGTTAACATCGATTGAGCATGGCTTTTCTGACAAAAAATTAATCACCTTAAATCAGGATGCAATGGTGTTAAAAAAATTATCAGTAGAGCCAAATGTTTTAGTTGCAAACCTGCCATATAACATTTCAGTGCCGGTATTACTTAATATGCTTGAGCACTTTCCATTAATTACTCGAGGCGTAGTTATGGTGCAGAGTGAGGTCGCACATCGTCTTGCAGCTAAGCCAGATAATAAGGATTATGGCTCACCGACTGTTAAAGCTAACTGGTGGAGCTCACTTAATCTTGCCGGTTCAGTTGGCAGATCAGTTTTTTGGCCAGTACCAAATGTTGACTCCTCCCTTGTTAGATTTGATCGCCATCAACCACTTGGAAGTGAGAGTGAGCGAAGGGCAACCTTTGCGGTAATTGATGAAGCGTTTGCGAAACGGCGCAAGATGATGCGCTCTGCACTTAGCCAGCTTTTCGGCGGAAAGGCTGAGGAATACTTGAATAATGCTGGAGTGGATCCAACTATTCGAGGTGAGGCTCTTTCAGTTGAACAATTTCATGAAATTGGTAAGCAATTAATTAAGCACAATCGCACCAAGTAAGTTAACAAACCAATACGCTCTAGTCCATGAGATCTCGAGGTGTTGTTGCCAGGGTGCCAGCTAAGGTAAATCTGCAACTATCAGTTGGACCATTAGGTAGTGATGGTTTTCATGAGGTAACCACAGTATTTCAAGCTATTTCATTATTTGATGATGTAACAGTTGCAACTGCACCTGATGGTGATGGCATAAAGATAAGTATTTCTGGACAAACTTCATCTGGCGTCCCGGCAGATAGTTCAAACTTAGCGGTGAAGGCCGCAGAGCTAATGATTAAAAATTACGATCTTCCGACTGATTTAATAATTAAATTAAATAAAGAGATTCCAGTTGCAGGCGGTATGGCAGGTGGCAGCGCTGATGCAGCAGGAGTAATTGTTGGTTTAGATTCTTTATTTGAATTGGGATTATCTCGGGATGAGATGGAGATAGTTGGCAGCAAAATTGGCAGTGATGTGCCATTTTCAATTTGCGGTGGGGTAGCAATCGGTACCGGTAGAGGTGATCAAATTACGCCAGCACTTTCTAAGGGAATTTATAACTGGGTGCTGGCACTATCTGGCCAAGGATTATCAACACCATCGGTTTACCAAGAGTGTGATCGATTACGCGAGGGTTTATCTATCTCAGCACCATTAGTTAGTGAGCCACTAATGCAAGCATTAAGAGCAGGGGATGCGAAAGCTTTAGGAAAAGCGTTAACAAATGAATTACAACCAGCTGCTTGTTCACTTCGTCCAGCACTTAGATTAGTTTTAGATGTTGGTATTGATTATGGCGCACTTGGTGGGATTGTCTCTGGCTCAGGTCCGACTGTTGCATTTTTAGTATCTGATGATGAGCATGCAATGGATTTAACCGTTGCATTAAGTGCAAGTGGGGTTGTTTCCTCTGTTGTAAGAGCAACTGGACCTGCTCATGGCGCACGAATTATTGAAAGTTTTTAATTTAACGAGTTATAAGGGATAATTCAGGTTCCGCCATTGTGTAGTGGCTAGCACATGAGCCTTTGAAGCTCAGGGTCCAGGATCGATACCTGGTGGCGGAGCCACCAAGTAAAGGGGGTAACAGATGAGCAAGATAGAGCTTGTCGTTGTCCTTGCGGCCGGTGAAGGCACGCGAATGAAATCAAAAAATTCAAAGGTGCTGCATGAAATTGCTGGGCGATCAATTATTCATAATTTACTCGCCGCAGTTGAACCACTTTCGCCAAAAAATTTAACAGTAGTTGTAGGCGCCCATAAAGATGAGGTAATTGATCATCTTGCAACGGTTGCGCCAAAAGCAAAAACAGTTTTTCAAGATAAACGCAATGGCACAGGTGGTGCTGCGCAACTTGCGCTCGCAGAGCACAAAGGTGATGGCACGGTATTAATTCTGGCTGGAGATACACCACTACTTACCACCCAAACGCTTCAGGAATTTCTAGCAGTTCATCAAAGTGAAAAGAATATTGCCTCAGTCCTAACTGCACTCTTGCCTGACCCAACTGGATATGGCCGAATTGTCCGCAGCGAAGGCAGTGTGATTTTGAAAATAATTGAAGAAAAAGATGCGACCGACTCAGAAAAAGAGATCGATGAGATCAATACTGGTGTTTACTTGTTTGATATTAAAGCACTCAACGAGGTAATCGGTAAACTAAAAAATGATAACTCGCAAAAGGAGCTATATCTAACCGATGCAATTAGTTTGTTAAATAGCAATGGAAGTAATGCTCATGCGATTATTTCAAATGATTACACCGAAACTCTAGGCATTAATGACCGCACCCAATTGGCTGAGTGTGTAGCAATTATGCGAGATCGAATCAATAATCAACATATGTTAAATGGCGTTACGATTATTGACCCAACTACAACTTGGATTGATATGGATGTAAAAATTGAAGCTGATGTAATGATTTATCCAGGCACATCGATTACTGGAGAATCTAAGGTTAAATCTGGAGCAATTATCGGGCCCCGTACCACCCTTAATTCTTGCACTGTGGCTGAGGGTGCAAAAGTTATTGAATCAAATTGCACTGAGTCAGAAATTGGAAAAGATGCGAAGGTTGGTCCATTTGCATACCTACGTAAAGGAACAGTTTTAGAAAATGAGAGCAAAGCGGGTGCATTTGTTGAAGTTAAGAATTCAACCCTCGGTAAAGGATCAAAAGTTAACCATCTTTCATATGTTGGGGATGCGCAGATTGGCGAAGAAACTAATGTAGGTGCCGCAACAGTATTTGTTAATTATGATGGCGAAAAGAAGCATCAAACCAAAATCGGTAATCAGGTACGGATCGGCAGCAACACTATGTTGGTTGCACCAGTAACTGTTGGCGATGGTGCGTATACGGCCGCTGGCTCTGTGATCAATGAGGATGTGCCGGCTGGCGCTATTGGAATCGGGCGGGCTCGCCAGGTAAATATCTTGGGTTGGGTACTTCGCAAACGAAAAGAGAGCAAATCTGCCGCAGCCGCAAAAAAAGCTGGCGCAAAAGAGTAAGCAATTACTAGTAGAGTTAACCTAGATTCACCACAGTGAGGGGGAAGCTAAACTGAACGAAATCCGCTTAACCTCCGAAAAAAGTTTGCGTCTATTTACCGGTCGTGCCTACCCAGAGCTTGCAGATGAAGTTGCATATGAGCTTGGGATTCCAATAACACCAACATCAGCATATGACTTTGCTAATGGCGAAATATTTGTCAGATTTGAAGAGAGTGTGCGCGGAAGTGATGCTTTCGTATTACAAAGTCATAGCGCACCAGTAAATAAGCAAATCATGGAGCAGTTAATAATGGTCGACGCATTAAAACGAGCATCTGCAAAAAGAATTACTGTGGTTCTGCCATTTTATGGTTATGCCCGTCAAGACAAAAAACATCGTGGCCGGGAACCAATCTCGGCAAGATTGATGGCAGATCTTTTTAAAACCGCTGGCGCAGATCGATTAATGTGTGTAGATCTACATACCTCTCAGATTCAAGGATTTTTTGATGGTCCAGTAGATCACCTTTTCGCACTTCCACTCTTAACAAATTATGTTGGTAGCAAAGTTGATCGCAAAAACCTAGTAATCGTCTCACCTGACTCTGGTCGTGTAAGAGTGGCAGAGAGATGGAGCGAATTGCTTGGTGGTTGCAGCATTGCATTTATTCACAAAACTCGCGATCCAAGAGTTCCTAACGAGGCAACTGTTGGCAAGGTGGTTGGTGATGTTAAAGGCATGACCTGCGTAGTAATCGATGACATGATCGATACTGCTGGTACAGTAACAAAAGCAGTAGATGCATTAATTGAGGATGGCGCTAAAGATGTAATTATTGCCGCCACTCACGCAGTCTTATCTGGACCAGCAATTGATCGATTGAAGAAATCAAGAGTTTCTGAGGTAGTAGTCACAAATACCCTGCCGATTTCAGAGGAAAATAGATTTGATAATTTAACAGTTCTCTCAATTGCGCCATTGCTTGCACGGGCAATCAGAGAAGTCTTCGAGGATGGCTCCGTAACCAGCCTTTTTGACGGGCATAGCTAGGAATACTGCTTCACCTGCAGATCTTTTCTACTCGATTTGTCCTTTTACCTATCCATTCGCTAACCTAGCGCTTCGTTCCGCGAGGGATAAAACCGTTATCGAGGGAGAAGTAAAGTGGCTGAAATTTCAATCAAGGGCGCACGCCGAACTGAGTTTGGCAAAGGCGCATCGCGCAGATCACGCCGTGATGGATTAATACCGGCAGTAATTTATGGTCATGGCGAGAAACCACAACATGTTGCTCTTCCTACTCGCGAACTAGGAATTGCCCTAAAGACCTCAAACGTTTTGATTGATGTTGTTTTAGATGACCACACAGAATTAACACTTCCAAAATCTGTTTCTCGTGATCCATTAACTGGCTTGTTAGAACATATTGATTTAGTAATTGTTCGTCGCGGTGAGCGAGTTGTTGTTTCAGTTCCAGTTCACACTGAAGGCAAGTATGATCAAGATGGAATTTTAGAGCACACAAATAACTCTATTGAGGTTGAGACCGATGTAACCAACATTCCAGCATTCTTAGTGCTGAGCATGGAAGGAATGATTGCTGGCGAATCTAAGGTTGCATCCGATGTTGTACTACCTGAAGGCGTTAAATTAAAAAGTGATCCAAAGATGACTGTTGTTCACTTGTCAGTTAAATCAGCTGAGGTTGAAGAGGTTGCTGTTGTTGCCGCTCCTGTTGAAGGTGCTGCTGCACCTGCCGAAGGTGATGCTGCACCTGCCGCCGCTACTGCTGGTGGAGATGATAAGAAGGATAAAAAGTAGTAAGTAAGGACTAGCCTTAACTTATGGCGGATCGCTGGTTAGTAATTGGTTTGGGAAATCCTGGGCCTGATTATGAAAAAACTCGGCACAATATTGGACACCTTGTTGTTGACTCTCTTTCTGGTAGCCAGAAATTTACTGCTCACAAATCGCGGATGGAAATCTCTGAGGTCAAATGCGGAAGTGAGATTTTAGTTTTAGCAAAATCTCGTGGGTTCATGAATGAAACTGGTGGGCCAGCTAAGGCCTTAATCGACTTTTATAAAATTCCAATTGAAAAAACTATCGTTATTCATGATGAACTAGATCTGCCATTTAAAAATTTAAGACTAAAGCTTGGTGGTGGAGATAATGGCCATAATGGTCTTAAGTCACTGACCTCTTCACTTTCAACTGCCGATTATTACCGAATTAGAATGGGAATTGGCCGGCCAATCGGCGAGCAAGACCCTGCAGATTTTGTATTAAAGCCATTTTCTAAAGAAGAAAGAAAAGATATGCCAGAGTTTGTTCAAAGTGGCGCAGATTCAATTGAAGAACTTGTGCTTAATGGCTTGGATAAAGCTCAAACCGCTTTTAATTCCTAAGAGTTCTCAGCCAGTATTTCGAAGGCCAGCTGCAACTCCATTAATAGTTAAAAGTAATGCACGGGCAAGAAGCGGATCTACATCTTTTTGGTTACGCACCCGCTTGAGAAGAGAAATTTGAAGCAGTTGCAAGGGTGCAAGGTAGGTATCTCGAATCTGCAAAGTTCTAGCCAAAATCGGTTGATTTCCTAAGATTTCAGTTTTATTTGTCATCAGCAGCAATTCATTAACAGTTAATTCAAACTCAGCCTTGATTTGATCAAATATTTTGTGCAGTGATGGATCAACTAACTCACTTACATAACGTTGGGCGATAGATAAATCAGTCTTAGCTAGTGTCATCTCTACATTACTTATAAATGTCCGGAAGAAGTGCCAATCCTTTAGCAACTTCTGCAATAACTCACCTTTACCAGCTTCGCGAGCAGCTTTTAAACCGGAGCCAACTCCATACCAACCTGGCACAATTTGGCGAGATTGCGTCCATCCAAAAACCCATGGAATTGCACGTAGAGAATCAAGCCCGCCAGAATCTTGTGGCCTTCTGGAAGGTCTTGAACCTAGAAACATATTTCCAAGTTGTTCAACTGGGGTTGAAGCATAAAAGTAAGCTGGAAGTTCTGGTTGCTGAACTAAACCTCGATATGCCGCGAAAGCATGATCGCTAATTAAATCCATACACTCATTCCAACTATTTAAATCACCAGCAGATTGACGAGGTTTTCGATTTAAAATAGTCGCCTCAAGGGCAGCGGCGAGAGTTAACTCTAAATTCTCTTTAGCAAGTGCTGGAAGTCCATACTTATCTGAAATTACCTCACCTTGCTCGGTCATTTTAATTTGTCCATCAATTGAACCCCAAGGAAGTGCAATTAAAGCGTCATAAGTTGGCCCGCCACCACGTCCAACCGAACCACCTCGTCCATGGAAAAGTCTTAACTTAACATCATGCTTAATTGCGACATCTCGTAATTTACGTTGCGCTTTGTGGATTTCCCACTGGCTGGTTGTGATTCCGGCATCCTTGTTTGAGTCAGAGTAACCAAGCATTACTTCTTGTGTATTTCCACGAAGCTTTACAATTTTACGATAATTTTTGTTACTTAGGAGATCATCTAGTATTTTATCGGCAGATCTTAATTCAGTAACAGTTTCAAGAAGCGGCACAAAGCCAATTTTTGCGAATTCATTTTTTGGATCCAATGATATTAGTCCAGCGATTTTTGCAATTAAAACTGCAGCAATTACATCATCAGCTGATTTAGTCATAGAAATTATGTAACTCTCGATAACCTCTGGACCAAAGCGATCAATTAATTCATTAGTGGCCAAAAAAGTTTTGTAGCACCGATCAGATTGCTCATCTAGATCACTGGTGTTTGGCTTTTCACTTGATAGTAACTGGGCATTAATTAATTCCGGGCTCAAATTTGTGAACAATTTTGAAAGCAGTTGGTGATGGACTTCTGAGTGCTCTCGAACATCCATAGTGGCATGGGTTAAGCCAAATGCTCCAATGGCTCTAGTAATTCTTTCAAGCAGTCCGGTGGCAATTAGCTCACCATTATTGGCAAGCAGAGAGGTACGCATAATTTCAAAATCACTTAAAAGCTCAGCAGTATCTTTGTAATCTCTGCCTGGAAAGTGCGGCAGGCCGTTTGTATGCCGTGCTTGAGTCAACGCTAATTTATGCCTGATTGCAGTGGCTTTTAATCGATATGGTTCTTCAACGTTGATTCGGCGATAGCGGTTTTCAATTTCTGGCAATTTTTCAAGATCTTGCTGAACAGATTTTTCTAACTCAGCAGATACGCCAGCTAATTTAGTCGAAATTGAAAGTGCTTGTCTTAATTCATCTAAATGCTCAAATACAGTTCGAGTAAAGTGAGAATTTTGTAGAAGTATTGCCGCCTTTGTTACATCTGCGGTGATATTTGGATTGCCATCTCGATCCCCACCAATCCAAGTACCAAATGAAAGTGGTCTGGCATTTAGCGAAAGGTTCACACCCAATCTTTTAACTTCAGTAGTGAACTGAGCTAGTACCTCTGGCACAGTCTCAGTTAGTAACTCATTTAAGTAGTAAATCGAATTTACCGCTTCATCAAGTGGCTCAGGTCGACCAAGACGGAGTTCATCTGTTTGCCACAACAAATCGACAGATTCTGCCAACCTTTCTGTTTTTATCTGGCTATCGGGTTGTTTGAGTAATTGAGCAATTGTTGTCATTTTACTCAAAACTGATCGGCGCGCAGCTTCAGTTGGGTGCGCTGTAAAAACTGGTCTAACTGAAAAATTATCAATCCAGATTTGTAATTCTTTTGTATCGAAATCTTTGGTGTCAGTTTGTGCTTTCAAGATATTATCTATGGTTTTGCTTAACCAAGAACCACCTGATTTATGAGCATCTGACAAAACTTTAGAACGATTAACTTGTTCGGCAACATTTGCTAAATTAAAATAGATGCTAAAGGCTCTAACTAATGAAATTGTTTGTGAGTCATCTAGCTTGCTCAAAATTTGATCTTGTTGACCTTCTCGCACTGAGAGCCGGACTGACTCAACCAGTGAAAGCAATTGTTCACTTTCTTGCCTTGCAATCGTTTGACCGAGTAGGTCGGCTAACCTACGGACGTCGTTACGTAATTCTGTGTTATCTGCCGAGGAACTCATGGCCTAATCATTACAGGTTCTGAATTAACTAGGCGCATCTTTATGGCAAATAAGATCAATTACTGGCCATAGAATTAGGCCATTCACCCCCCTTCATTTATGAAGTGGGGGTATGTGGCGTTTGTCGGCAGAAAGGTGGAGCGATGTTAAATCTTTTATCAACCTTGGCTGAACCTATTGAAAAATACTTAACGCAATCTGGTGATTTAATTGCGCCGTCTTCAATTCATGCCCTGCTTGCCGCTAACCAAAAATCACCATTACTTTTAATTACTACTTCAACAAGAGCATCTGATCTACTTACAGCAGAATTAAAATCTTTAGTTAAACCAGAAAGTGTTGTTAATTTTCCTGCTTGGGAAACTTTGCCACATGAGAGATTAAGCCCTAAAGCAGATACCGTTACTGAAAGATTTAAAGTTTTAAATCAATTGAGTGGTAATAAAATTAAGTTTGTTGTTTGCTCAATTAGGGCACTTATGCAACCAATAATTGCTAACCCCTTAGAAGATTCACAAGTAAGAATTAAGGTTGGCAATCATTTCTTAATGAATGATTTGATCCAAAAGTTAATTACCTTTGGCTTTACTAGAGTGGATTTGGTCGAGCGTAGGGGAGATCTTGCTGTACGCGGTGGGATCTTAGATATATTTCTTGCAGACAAGGAACATCCGATTCGAATTGATTTTTTTGGAGATGAAATTGAAGATATCTCATACTTTGCAATTGCAGATCAGCGCTCACTCGATAAAGTAACGAACGAGATTACAATTTATCCATGTCGAGAACTTTTAATCGATGATCAGTTAAAGAAAAAGGCCTTGAAGTTAGGCAAAGATTTCCCACAAATTAAAGAACTAACTGAAAAAATCATTCAAGGGATAAATTTTGAAGGTATGGAATCCCTTGCGGCCGGGCTAGTTGATGAATTTAAAAACATTGTTGATTTTTTGCCAAATAAGAGTCAGATCTGGATTATTGATGAGCCCAGAGTTAGAACTAGATCTGCTGATCTAGTAACAACAAATGATGAATTCTTATCTGCTGCATGGTCAAATCTAGCTTGGGCAGAGGACAAAGAAATTGATGCACCCATTGAGTTAAGTAAGCAATTGGGAAAGGGTGGGTTTTATGAGCTTGAAAAAGTAATAGAAATTGCTGATGAATATGGCTATCAAATACGCAATCTAAACCTTTATGCGAGTAATCCCGATGAAAAGGTTATTGAATTTCTAGAGGACATTAATAGCTATGCCAATAAATATGATGCAGCAATTTTAGATATTAAAAACTGGCACAAATCTGGCTTTAAAGTGATATTTACGGCCCCGGCTGTGGGAACGCTAAAGAGATTTTCAGAGTTACTAAATACCAGTGAGCTGGCGAATGAGACTATCCAAACTAGTGGCATTGCTGATAAAGGTAATTTAATTACATTAGTAAAATCGGATTTGCAATATGGCTTTATCAGCGAAAAATACAAGTTAGTAGTTATTACCGATAAAGATATATCAGGGCAGCGTTCACTAGATAAAGATCTGGCAAGAATGCCATCAAGACGCAAAAAAGCAATTGATCCATTGCAACTTAAAACTGGTGACTATGTTGTGCATGAACAACATGGAGTTGGCAGGTATTCAGAGCTAATTAACCGGACCATCAACGGCATTTCTAGAGAGTATTTAGTTATTGAATATGCTTCATCAAAACGGGGTCAACCAGCAGATAGATTATTTGTTCCTACAGATACATTAGAACAAGTTACTAAATATGTGGGCGGTGAAGCACCTGCACTTCATCGAATTGGTGGCGCTGACTGGCAAAGCAGCAAGCGAAAAGCGCGCAAAGCAGTTAAACAAATAGCAGCTGAGCTAATTCGCTTATATGCAGCCCGAATGAGTGCACCCGGTTTTGCATTCTCACAAGATACTCCTTGGCAGAAAGAGTTAGAAGAAAGTTTTGCATTTGTGGAAACTATTGATCAACAAGCAACAATTGATGAAGTTAAGCGCGATATGGAAAAACCAAATCCAATGGATCGAATTGTGTGCGGTGATGTTGGTTATGGTAAAACTGAGATTGCAGTTAGAGCGGCTTTTAAAGCTGTGCAAGATGGCAAACAAGTTGCAATTTTGGTTCCAACAACTTTGTTAGTTCAACAACACTTTAATACTTTTTCAAATCGATACTCCGGATTCCCAGTACGGCTGGCAGCTTTATCAAGATTTAATACTCCGAGTCAGGGCAAGGAAATTATTGCTGGCCTAAAATCAGGTGCAGTTGATGTTGTTATTGGTACTCATAGGTTGCTTTCTAAAGATATTGAATTTGCAGATCTTGGTTTACTAGTTGTGGATGAAGAGCAAAGGTTTGGTGTGGAACATAAGGAAGAGTTGAAGAAAGCTCGAACTAATGTTGATGTGCTAGCTATGTCTGCAACCCCAATTCCAAGAACGTTAGAGATGGCAATTACTGGCATTAGAGAGATGTCGAATATAACTACCCCGCCAGAGGAACGCCATCCAGTTTTGACTTACGTTGGACCATACGATGAAAAACAAGTAAGTGCTGC
>Ga0209829_10001722_pt1 | contig 17336 bp, 19 predicted proteins | sample C_140205_EF_Meta_FD_187311 | JGI IMG/M metagenome (GOLD analysis project Ga0209829, IMG submission 187311) | Freshwater microbial communities from Lake Croche, Canada to study carbon cycling - C_140205_EF_MetaG (SPAdes) (version 2) | ecosystem: Environmental > Aquatic > Freshwater > Lake...
TGCGCTGCATCTGGGTCTTGAGGTCGCCGCACTGGGCGGGCGGATTGCTGCCGAAGAACAGGAACTGCTTGTTGTTGCAGCCGATGGACTGGGCGTAGCTCTGGGTGCGCTCCAGCTCATATTGCTGCCTGCGGGCGGCGTCCGCGAAGCCTGCGGCCGCGCTTGCGTCGCCCGGGCCCATGCTGGCGATCTGCGCCTGCAAACGGGAACATTCGAGCCCCTGCGCGAGCGCCCCCGACAGGCTCCCAAGCAGGGCGAGTCCCGCCGCGATCAGCCGCAATCGGGGGCCTGAGCGCAATGCAGTGAAAGAATCGACCATGAAGTCCTCTACGTCATCCCGCGTCGGGACGCCTGCGATTCCCTCGAGAATCATCATCCCTTTTATCTCGCTCCCCTTCGTGACGGCAATGAGGCGAAGGCGGCGCCTGGCCTTTCAGCGGCTTGCGCGCGCAACCATATGTGCACAGGCGCAGCCATGCAGGGAGCCCGACCCATGAAACATCTCTTTATCGCCAGCCTGTTTCTAGCCGCCGTCATTGGGGGATCCGCACAAGCTGCGGGCGACGAGCCTGACCTTATCTTCCGCAAGTCCACCGTCTTCAAGCTATTGACGCCCAACGATAAACTCGCGACCTACGCCATCGACGACCCGGAAGTCGAGGGCGTCGCCTGCCACTATACCGTCCCCGAGCGTGGCGGCATCGCGGGGGCTTTGGGCGTCGCCGAGCAGGTGTCGGACGTGTCCCTGGCCTGCCGCCAGTACGGACCCATCAAATTCACCTTGAAATTCGCCCAGGGCGATGTGGTGCTGCGCGAGCGCCGCTCGCTGATCTTCAAGAAGATGCAGATCGTGCGGGGCTGCGACACCAGGCGTAACGTGCTGGTCTATATGGTCTATACTGACCGGCTGGTCGAAGGCTCTCCGAAGAATTCCACCTCGACCGTACCCATCATGCCCTGGGGCGGGCAGGGGGAGCCGCCCCGCTGCGCGGACTGGCTCAAGAGCTGACGCGGGCTCAATCTGCGCAGGTGATCAGCATGGCGCCGGGCTCGCGCGCCGCCGCTTTCGCCGCGCCCTCAATGGTCGCGGTGATGTCCGAAGCCAGCCCATAGGCGGTGGCGCGGACGTGGCCCTGGGATTGGCACCAGGCGTCGGCCATGACCGGGCCGCAGGCTGCGCCCTTAAGGAAACATTCCGAGACGCCATAGCCCTCCGATGCGCTGATGACGAAGGTCTCGTTCTCCTTCGCCCCTGCGGGGCTCCACGCCAGCGCCGCGAGCAGGGCGGCCGTCAGGCCAAGGCCGGCGGCGGAGGGGCGGAGGGTCAGGACGGGCATGGGGCGCTCGATGTTCGGGTAGGACCGGGGGAAACCGAGCGCGAATTTGCCCCCGCAGGATGAAAAAATGTTTAATGGGAGCTTCACATTCAGAAATGGCTTCCATGAAAACGCTATCCCGGGAAACGCTCGGCCTTCTCCTCGGCTTTTGCGCCATCTGCATGTTCGGCGCGACCCTGCCCATGACGCGGCTGGCGGTGCTGGATTTCGACCCCCTGCCCATGACCGCCATCCGGGTGGCTCTGGGCGGCGTTGTCGCCGCATTGGTGCTGATCATCGCCCGCCGCAAGCTGCCCGAGCCGCGGCTCTGGCCCAAGCTGCTCTATGTGACGGCGGCGGTGGGGACCGGGTTTCAGATCACCAGCGCCATGGGATCGGTGACCGTGCCCTCCGCCCATGGCGGGGTGGTGCTTGGCCTCCTGCCGCTTTGCACCGCGCTGGTGGCGGCCCTGTGGTCGGGGGAGCGGCCAAGCCTCGGCTTCTGGATTTGCAGCGTGGCGGGGGCCGTTCTGATCACCGCCTATGCCCTGCGGCAGGGCGGCGGCGGGCTCACGGTGGGCGATCTGTGGCTGCTGGGCACGGTTTTGTGCGCCTCCACCGGCTATGTCGCCATGGCGGAGCTTGCGCGGCTGATGCCGGGGTGGGTGGTGATCTCCTGGGCGCTGGTGATCAATCTGGCGGTGAGCCTCCCGGCGGCGGTCTGGCTCTGGCCGGATGATTTTTCAAGGGTGACCCCGCGCGGCTGGGGCGCCTTCCTCTACCTGTCCATCGTCAGCCAGTATTTCGCGCTTTTCGCCTGGAACGCGGCCCTCGCCATGGGCGGAACCGCGCGCGTCTCCCAGATCCAGCTGCTCCAGACCTTCGTGACCATCGGCCTGGCCGCCCTGCTGGCGGGCGAGGCGATCGATGCGCCGACGCTGCTGACGGCGGGCGCCGTGGTGGGGTTGGTGGTGGTGAGCCGGAGGTTTGCGGTGGCGGGCCGCCAAACTTAAGTCCAAGATGGCTACCTGTGCTGGCGCCTTTCCCCACCCTTGACGCGAGCGCCCCCCTGCCGCATTGTCTCACACCATGAAGCGCCAGTTCCGCCCCTGCCGGACCCTCATTATCAGCTAGCGATCTCGCTGGCCGGCGCCGACTTGTCCCCACGCAAGCAGCAACCGAGCCAGCGGGGCTCGGAGAAGACATGTCTTTACGCCTTTATAATACCTTGACCCGCTCGAAGGAGGCGTTCCGCCCCATCGATCCCGCCCATGTGCGCATGTATGTCTGCGGCCCCACGGTCTATGATCTCGCCCATATCGGCAACGCCCGCCCCATCATCGTCTTCGACGTGCTTTATCGCCTGCTGCGCCAGATCCATGGTGAGGCGGCCGTCACCTATGTGCGCAACATCACGGACGTGGACGACAAGATCAACGCCCGCGCCGCCGAGCGCGGGATCACCATCCGCGAGCTGACCGAACAGACCAACGCTGTCTTTCAGGGGGATGTGAAGGCTCTGGGCTGCCTCGATCCGGATGTGCAGCCCCGCGCCACCGAACATATCGTGGAGATGGTCGATCTGATCGAGCGGCTGGTGGCCAAGGGCTTCGCCTATGTGGCGGAAGAGCATGTGCTGTTCTCCCCCGCCGCCATGGACGCCACAAAGGGCGGCTGGCCGCGCTATGGGGCGCTGGCCAATCGCTCGCTGGATGAGATGATCGCGGGCGCCCGCGTCGATGTGGCGCCCTACAAGCGCGAGCCGACCGACTTCGTGTTGTGGAAACCCTCGAAAGCCGGGGAGCCCGGCTGGCCCTCGCCCTGCGGCATCGCCACGGCGGGCCGTCCGGGCTGGCATATCGAATGCTCCGCCATGTCGTGGAAGCGCCTGATCAGCGATTTTGCAGGCAAGATCGCCTGCGAAGCGGCGGACGCCAATGTCTTCGACATTCATGGCGGCGGGATCGATCTCGTCTTCCCCCATCACGAGAACGAAATCGCCCAGACCTGCTGCGCGCTGGACGCCCCGCGCATGGCCAATGTGTGGATGCACAACGGCTTTCTGCAAGTCGAGGGTGAGAAAATGTCGAAGAGCCTCGGCAATTTCATCACCATCAACGAGTTGCTCCACACCGGCAATTTCGGCGGACGCAAATGGACCGGCGAGGTGCTGCGCCTCGCCATGCTGCGCACCCATTACCGCCAGCCCATCGACTGGACGGTGAAATCGCTGGAAGAGGCCGAGAAGACCCTCGACCGCTGGTATGGCGCGCTGGAAAACCTGGCTGAGGATGGCGCCAAACCGGGCGAGGCCTTCATGGCCGCGTTGCAGGATGATCTCAACACGCCCGGCGCCATCGCCGAACTCTTCGCGATGATAGCGGAGGATCCCGCGCAGGCCCGCCCCTCCGCCCGCCTGCTGGGCCTGTTGCAGATGACGCCCGCCGCATGGGGCGCATTGCGGCAGGCTGATCTCGCCATCTCTCCGCAAGCCATCGAAGCTCTGATCGAAGCCCGCCTCGCCGCCCGCGCGGCGAAGAACTGGGCCGAGTCCGACCGCATCCGCGACGAGCTCGCCGCCAGGGGGGTCGCGTTGAAGGACGCGAAAGACCCCGCCACCGGCGAATTGCGCACCACCTGGGAGGCGAAACGATGAAAGCTTCCTTGCGCCCCTATCTGCCCGCCGACGCGCCCCTGCTGGCCGCCATCTTTCAGGAAAGCATCGAGGTGCTGGCCGAGGATGACTACAGCCCCGACCAGCGCGCCGCCTGGGCCGCCACTGCCGATGACGCCGCGAAATTCGCCAAGCGGCTTGCGGGCGGCCTGACCATCGTCGTGCTCGCCGATGGCGGTCCCGTGGGTTTCGCCAGCCTTGCGGGCGCCGACAAGCTCGACCTTCTCTATGTCCATCCCGACTATGCCGGGCAGGGGCTTGGCGGCATGCTGGCGGATGCGCTGGAAAAGCTCGGCGGCGCGCGCGGCGCGGCGCAGATCACAAGCGACGTCAGCGACAACGCGGTCCCCTTCTTCGAGAAGCGCGGCTATGTCGCGCAAATGCGCAGCACTCTGACGGTGGGCGACGAATGGCTCGCCAGCACCACCATGCGCAAGTCGCTGGCCGCAGCGCCATGATCCATAAGGTCTCACTGACATGATGCGTGAACGCCTCTACCTTTTCGACACCACGCTGCGCGATGGCGCGCAGACCACCGGCGTGGATTTCTCGCTGGAAGACAAGCGCAAGATCGCGCGCGTGCTCGATGATCTGGGCATCGACTATGTGGAGGGCGGCTATCCCGGCGCCAATCCGCTCGACACCGAATTCTTCCGCAAGAAGCCCACCACAAAGGCCCGCTTCGCCGCCTTCGGCATGACCAAGCGCGCGGGGCGCTCCGCCGCCAATGATCCGGGAGTCGCGGGCCTGCTGGCGGCGGATGCGGATGTCATCACCTTCGTCGCCAAGGCCTGGGATTATCAGGTGCATGTGGCCCTTGGCTGCACGCTGGATGAAAACCTCGACGGCATCGCCGATTCCATCAAGCTGGTGCGCCAGCATGGGCGCGAGGCGATCCTCGATTGCGAACATTTCTTCGATGGCTACAAGGCCAATCCCGCCTATGCGCTGCAATGCGCGCAGACCGCCCATGGATCAGGCGCGCGCTGGGTGGTGCTCTGCGACACCAATGGCGGAACCTTGCCGCACGAGATCGAGCGCATCGTGGGCGAGGTGGCGCAGCATGTGCCCGGCTCCCATCTGGGCATCCACGCCCATAACGACACCGAGAACGCCGTGGCCAATTCGCTGGCGGCGGTGCGGGCGGGTGCGCGGCATATTCAGGGCACGCTGAATGGTCTTGGCGAGCGTTGCGGCAACGCCAATCTCGTCTCGTTGATCCCCACGCTCCTGCTCAAGAGCGACTATGCCGATCATTTCGAGATCGGCGTCAGCGCGGACAAGCTCGCGGTCATCACCAAGATCAGCCATACGCTCGACGAATTGCTCAATCAGGCGCCGGATCGCCATGCGCCCTATGTGGGCGCCTCGGCCTTCGCCACCAAGGCGGGCATTCATGCCTCCGCCGTGCTGAAAGACCCGCGCACCTATGAACATGTGGACCCCTCGCTTGTGGGCAATGTGCGCAAGGTGCTGGTCTCCGATCAGGCGGGCAAGTCGAACATCCTGTCGGAGCTGGAGCGTATCGGCGTCACCGTGGCGAAAGACGATCCGCGCGTCGGGCGCCTGCTCGACGAGGTGAAGGAGAAGGAGGCGCTGGGCTACGCCTATGAAGGCGCGGACGCTTCCTTCGAATTGCTGGCGCGGCGCATTCTGGGGCAGACGCCGGATTATTTCCAGGTGGAGCGGTTCCGCGTCAATGTGGAGCGTCGCCACAATGCGCTGGGCGAGCTGACCACGGTTTCCGAAGCCATTGTGAAGGTGATCGTCGATGGCGAGGAGTTCATCTCAGCCGCCGAGGGCAATGGCCCCGTGAATGCGCTGGATCTGGCCCTGCGCAAGGATCTGGGGAAATATCAGCGCCATATCGGCGATCTGGAATTGCTGGACTATCGCGTGCGCGTCTTTCAGGGCGGAACGGACGCAGTCACCCGGGTGCTGATCGAATTTGGCGACGAGACCGGCGCGCGCTGGTCCACGGTTGGCGTCTCCGCCAATATCATCGACGCCTCGTTTCAGGCGCTGACGGACGCGATCGACTACAAATTATTCAAAGCGGGGGCGTGAGCGAGGCGCGCCGCGCGCCTCGCCCGCCGGTCGCCAGTCTTATTCGACGAGGGTGAGGCGCTTGTCCTTGCACAGGTTGACGCCAGCGACTTCGAGGACGGACTCGTCGTCGAAGGAGCCGGAGACGTCGAACACGCAGCCGGACTTGGGCGGCAGCTTGGCGGTCAGCTTCGTGCCAGGGCCGAGATCCTTGGCCAGCACGATCTCTTCCGCGCCCTTGGACTTGGACTTCACGGTCAGCTCGAGCAGGGTCGCCTCGCGGCGGTTGTCCACCAGCACATCGGCGGTGACCGCCTTGGCGGCGGGCTTGGCTTTCGCGGGGGCCGCCTGTTGGGCGGAAGCTACGACGCAGCTGGACAAGACTGCCGCCGTAATGGCGACGATACGCACGAGTTTCATGTTGGCCTCCGTTAACTCTTTTAACTCTTTCTTAACTTAAGATGATCTGACGTAAAGATGCAAATGGGCCTTTCACTTTCTCACAGGCGATTGTCGAGCGGCTGTGCGTCCGCGCCGTCGCGCGCCGCGAAGTCGATCGCCTTTTTGAGCATTGGAACAATATCTTCGATCTTTTCTGCTACGAGATAGTGGACTTCCGTATCCGTGCGGATGAATCCGCTGTCGCGCATATGGGCGAAGAGGGCGAGCAGAGGCCGCCAGAAGCCGCCCACATCCGCGATCAGCACGGGCTTGCGGTGGCGCCCCAGCTGCACCCAGGTGAGCTGTTCCACCAGCTCCTCCAGAGTGCCGACGCCGCCGGGCAGGGCCACGAAGGCGTCAGCGCGCTCGAACATCAGGCGCTTGCGGGTGTGCATGTCCGGCACGATCACCAGATCCTGCGCCTCGCGCAGCATCAATTCCCGCTTCTCGAGAAAATCGGGAATGATTCCAGTTACGCGTCCGCCAGCCTCCAGAACCGTGCGCGCCACCATGCCCATCAGGCCATTGTTTCCGCCGCCATAGACAAGGCCAAGGTCCGCCGCTGCGAGCGCCAGCCCCAGGGACTTGGCCGCTTGCGCGTAGCGCGGGTCGTCACCGGTGGCGGATCCGCAGTAAACACAGACATTTCGCAACGTAGAGATTGTCATAAGATCGTCCTGTTTTCGGCTTTGACTTGACCTTGCGCCCTATGGTGGCGGTTTGGCCGGATTGGGTCTAGGTTAGCACAGTGTTTTTGAAAGGCGCGTCGGAATGACGGGTTCGCGGGTCCTTATGCTGGTGTCGGCGCTGGTAGGCGTCATCGCGGTCGCGGTGGTCGGCTGGCGGGCGGTCGAGCAGCCTCCGGCCGCCATCCAGCGCGAGGCTTCGCGCCAGATGCCGCCCGTTGCGCCGCCCGTCGCGCCGCGGATGGAGCAGGCTCCTGCCCCCACGCCCCCTTTGGAGCATCTGGCGCCCGAAGTCTCGGTTCAGGCGCCGCTTGCCCCCCCTGCGGCGCCCGAAGCGCCCCCAGCGCCCGTCCAGCCCAGCTTTGACGTGGTCCGCGTGGAGCCCTCGGGCGACACCATCATCGCAGGCCGCGGCGCGTCCAATGCACGCGTCGTTCTGAGCGAGGGGCCGCGCGTTCTGGTGGAGACCGATTCGGACGCGAACGGGGAATTCGTCCTGATCCCTCCCGCTTTCCGTCCGGGCGATCACTTGCTCAACCTGCGGGTGGGCGTGGGCGCTCAGGAGGCGCTGACGAGCCTGGTCGTCTCCGTGCCAGCGGGCGCCTCCGACAAGACCCTCGCCACTGTGGTCGAGCGCGATCAGCCCACGCGGGTGCTTTCCGAAGGCGGCGGCAAGCCGCCGTCGCCTCTGGGGCCCATATCCGTGCGCACCGTCGAGGCGGGTGAGGAAGGCGCCTTTTTCGCCTCCGGCATGGGGCCATCAGGCGCCACGGTGCGTCTCTATCTGAACGAGGCCTTCGTGGCGGATGTGAAGACCGCGCCCGATGGCGCCTGGACGCTGCGGGTGGAGCGTGGCATGTCGCCCGGCCATTACGAGGTCCGCGCCGATCTGGTGGAGGAGGGCGGCAAGGTGGCCGCCCGCGCCCAGGCGCCCTTCGATTATCCCCGGCAGGAGGCGAGCAAGTCCGCGCCGCCTGCGGAGACTGCCCCCGCAGCCCCTGTCGCTGCGGATCAGCCAGGGCCGGGCGTCGCCGTTGTTCCCGAGATCCAGTCGGTGAAGGTGGTGCGCGGCGATAGCCTGTGGCGCATCAGCCAGCGGGTGCTGGGCCAGGGCCTGCGCTACACCCAGATCTATGAAGCCAATTCCGCCCAGATCCGCGATCCCAACCGCATTTTCCCCGGCCAGGTGCTGGTGACACCCCAGCCTGCGGCTCCCTAGGGAGTTGTGGGTCTTGCGTGCGCGGAGGGTGCGTTTTCCCGTGTCCAGGCGTATATGGACAGGTCTGTCCAGATTCACCGCCGCTCGCAGAAAGCCCTCATGACGGATCATTCGCACCCGCACGCCAGCGCGAAGCCTGCCCAAATCAAGCCGAAGGCTGAAACGTCCCTCGCTCAAACGGTCGTAAATCTCTGGCCCTATGTGTGGCCGAAGGATCGCCCCGACCTGCATCTGCGGGCGGGCGGCGCGCTGGCGCTGCTGTTCGTGGCGAAATTCGTCACCATCGCCGTACCCTTCTCCTTCAAATGGGCGACCGACGCGCTGACGGAAAAGGGCATCGACCAGCCGGAACTGGCCACGATCCTGGCTGGCCCCATCGCGCTGACGGTTCTTTACGGCGTGCTGCGCGGCCTCATGCAGCTCTTCACCCAGGGACGCGACGCGCTTTTCGCCGCCGTCTCCATGAACGCCGTGCGGCGTCTGGCGGACGAAGTGTTCATACATCTGCATCGTCTGTCCCTGCGCTTCCACCTCGAGCGCAAGACCGGTGGCCTGACGCGCGTGCTGGAGCGCGGACGCACCGCCATCGAGCAGATCGTGCGCCTGAGCATGCTCACGGGCATCCCCACCATCGTGGAATTCGTGCTGATCCTGGGGGTGATGTTCTACCAGTTCGACTGGCGCTATTCGCTCGTCACCACCATCATGATCATCTGCTATCTCTGGTTCACCACCACGGCCACCAACTGGCGCATGGCGATCCGCCGCTCCATGAACGAGAGCGACACCGACGCCAACACCAAGGCCATCGACAGCCTGCTGAACTACGAGACCGTGAAATATTTCGGCGCCGAGGACCGCGAGGCCCAGCGTTACGACAAGGCCATGGCTCGCTACGAGAAGCTCTCCGTCAACAGCTATGTGTCGCTGGCGGTGCTGAACTCGGGGCAGGGGGTCATCTTCACCATCGGGCTGACGCTGGTCATGGTGATGTGCATCGCGGGCATCCGCAACGGAACGAACACCATTGGCGATTTCGTGCTCATCAACGCCATGATGATCCAGCTCTATCAGCCCCTGAACTTCATGGGCATGCTGTATCGCGAGGTGAAGCAGGCGGTCATCGACATCGAGACCATGTTCAGCCTTCTGAACGAACATCCCGAGATCAAGGACAAGCCGGGCGCCCAGCCGCTGGCCGTGAGCGCGGGCGTCGTGCGGTTCGAGGATGTGCATTTCTCCTATGATCCCGCGCGCCAGATCCTCAAGGGCGTCAGCTTCGAAGTGCCCGCAGGCCAGACCATCGCCATCGTCGGGCCTTCGGGCGCGGGCAAGTCCACCATTTCCCGCCTGCTGTTCCGCTTCTACGAGCCGCAGAAGGGCCGCATCACTATCGACGGGCAGGACATCTCCAACATCCAGCAGCGCAGCCTGCGCGACGTCATCGGCATGGTGCCGCAGGATACGGTGCTGTTCAACGACACCATCGCCTACAACATCCGCTATGGCCGCTGGGAAGCGACCGAGGCGGAGGTCGAGGAGGCGGCGGCGCTGGCGCAGATCGACACTTTCATCCGCACCGTGCCGGGCGGCTATGGCGCGCAGGTGGGCGAGCGCGGGCTGAAGCTTTCGGGTGGCGAGAAGCAGCGCGTCGCCATCGCGCGCACTATCCTGAAAGGCCCGCCGATTCTCGTGCTGGATGAAGCCACCTCCGCGCTGGACAGCTTCACAGAGCGGGAAATCCAGATCGCGCTGGATGGCGTCTCGCGTGGCCGCACCACATTGGTCATCGCGCACCGCCTCTCCACGGTGGTCAACGCCGACGAGATCATCGTGCTCGATCAGGGCGTGATCGTGGAGCGGGGCCGCCACGAGGAGCTGCTGGCCAAAAGCGGCGTCTATGCCGCAATGTGGAATCGCCAGCGCGAGGTGGACGCCGCCCAGGAAGCGATCCGCCGCGCCGCCGAGGAAGAGCCGTCAAGCGTCAAGGTCAATATCGGGGCGTGAGGCTTGGTTTTCATGTGAACTGTGCGTTCCGGCGGCTCGCCGCACGGAACGCCGTGACTTTCAGCCTCCGAGATGGCAGATAACCTACAATAGAAGCAGAGGCTCCCGGATGTCCGTTCTCGATTCCATCAGCAAGCAGGTCGTGCCGATCCATCCGGCGGGCTATCCCTTCATCATCATCTTCGCCGTGGGATCGCTGATCCTCCACTGGATCTGGCCGCCGCTGGGCTGGATCGGCGCGCTCCTGACGGTCTGGTGCGCCTATTTCTTCCGCGACCCGCCGCGCGTCACCCCGCTGCGCGAGGGTCTGGTGGTCTCCCCCGCCGATGGCTATGTCTGCTCCGTGGGCCGTTTCGTGCCCCCGCCGGAGCTGGAGTTGGGCGACGAGCCCATGCAGCGCGTCAGCGTCTTCATGTCGGTCTTCGATTGCCATGTGAACCGCGCCCCCGTCAGCGGCCGCATCACCCGCATCGCCTACAAGCCCGGCATTTTCGTCAACGCCGATCTCGACAAGGCCAGCGAGGACAATGAGCGCAACGGCTTCGTCTTCGATACGCCGGATGGTCGCTTTGGCGCGGTGCAGATCGCGGGCCTCATCGCGCGGCGCATCATCAGCTTCTCGCGCGAAGGCGAGAATGTGTCGGTCGGCGAGCGCATCGGCCTCATCCGTTTCGGCTCGCGGGTTGACGTCTATATGCCGGATTCCGCCGTGCCGCTGGTGGGGCTGGGGTCCAAGGCCATCGCGGGCGAAACCATTCTGGCCGATACGCGCATGAGCGAATCCGACCGCACCTACAAGCTGGGCTGACGCTGGTGGACGCCGCATGGCAGGGAGAGCGGGCGTGAAGGAAGAGGGCGCACTGCACGGTCGGGAACGGGCCAGCCCACGCCGCAATCGCTTGCGGCGGATCCGGCGCATTCCCATGCGCTTCGTCCTTCCCAACCTGGTGACGCTGCTGGCGATCTGCCTCGGCCTCACGGGCGTGCGCTTCGCCATTGAGGGCCATTTCGATTTCTCGGTCTACGCCATCATCGTGGCCGCAATTCTCGATGGGTTGGACGGGCGCATCGCCCGCGCCTTGCAGGGCACGAGCCGTTTCGGCGCGGAGCTCGATTCGCTGGCGGATTTCGTGGATTTCGGCGTCGCGCCTGCGCTGGTGCTCTATTTGTGGTCGTTGCACGAACATAGCAGCATCGGCTGGTTCGCCGCGCTGATCTTCGCCATAGCGGGGGCGCTGCGTCTGGCGCGCTTCAATGTGATGATCGACGATCCCAACAAGCCCACCTGGTCAGGCAATTTCTTCGTGGGCATGCCGGCCCCCGCAGGCGCCATGATGGTCATGCTGCCGCTCTATCTGCATTTCGGCCTCGGCATGGCGAATGACCGGGCCTATGTGCCTTTCGAGATCGCCTATGTGCTGCTGATCGCCTTCCTCATGGCGAGCCGCATCCCGCATTTCTCCGGCAAGCGCATCGGCCGTGTGCCGCGCGAATGGTTCATCCCGGTCCTGCTTGGCATCCTCGCGACCCTGCTGCTGATCGTCATGTTCACCATGCAGATGCTGATCGTGCTGAGCCTGGCCTATCTGGCCCTGATCCCGCTCTCCGTGCGGCGCTATCTCGCCTATCAGCATGCGGATGAGGCGGCGGCAGGGCAAGGCGTCGCTGGGGAAGAATCCGCGCCGCCCGCCCCGGCAGGTCCAGATTGAGGGCTGAACGCCCCCTCGAACCTCCCCTTTTTGGAGAAATCGGCTACTTCTTCGGCCATCCCTCCTTCGGGCTGTTCACAAATCAGTCTTCTTCGATTAGGGTCCGCCGCATTCTGCGGCTATGGCCGTCCGAGGCTCGCCGTAAGGCACAACCAAACGAGATCAAATGGCGAAGGAAGAACTGCTCGAATTTCCGGGCGTGGTCAGCGAACTCTTGCCGAACGCGACCTTCCGCGTGAAGTTGGAAAATGATCACGAGATCATCGCCCACACCGCTGGCAAGATGCGCAAGAACCGCATCCGCGTGCTGACGGGCGACCGCGTGCTTGTCGAGATGACGCCCTATGACCTGACCAAGGGCCGCATCACCTACCGCTTCAAGTAAATTTTCGCGTCATTGCGTTGCAGGGGCTTGTTCTTACAATGGAATTGAAGACCCAGCGCCCCCGGCTCGTCCTCGCCTCCAGTTCGCCTCGCCGTCTGGCCCTGTTGCAGCAGATCGGCCTTGAGCCGGATGCGCTGATCCCCGCCGACGTGGACGAGACGCCCAGGCGCATGGAGCTGCCCCGCTCCCTCGCCGTGCGTCTGGCCAGTGAAAAGGCGAAGGCCGCCCGGCTGGTCGCCCAGACGCGGGAGGGCTGCGCCGACGCCTATCTGATCGCCGCCGATACTGTGGTCTGCGTGGGGCGCCGCATCCTGCCCAAATGCGAAGTGGTCGAGGAGGCGGAGGAATGTCTGCGCCTTCTGTCGGGCCGCGCGCATCGGGTCTATACGGGCGTCAGTCTCATCACCCCCAAGGGGGCCGAACGTCGCAAGCTCGTGGAGACGCGGGTGCGCTTCAAGCGCCTCAGCAGCGCCGAGATCGAGGCCTATGTCGCCTCTGGCGAATGGCGCGGCAAGGCGGGCGGCTACGCCATCCAGGGCCTTGCGGGGGTGTTTCCGGTCAAGCTGATCGGCTCCTATTCCAGCGTGGTCGGCCTGCCGCTGCATGAAGTGATGGCGCTGCTTGTCGGCGAGGGCTATCCGGCCCATGTGGGTTGGGGAGCCGTCCTCTGATGGAGCGCGCCGTGCCCGACCCCGCCAACGACAACAAGGATCTGGAGCTGCAGGACGCTGCGCCAAAGGCCGCGCCATGCGCCATCTGCGGCAAGCCGCAATCCCCGAAAAACCGACCTTTCTGCTCGCCCCGCTGCGCCGATATCGACCTTGGCCGCTGGCTCAAGGGCTCCTACGCCATTCCCGCCGTCGATGACGACGATGATGAGGACGGGATGTCGAGCTCGGACGAGCGGTAGACCGCGCCACGTTTTCCGCTGGACGCGGTTCGGCCAAGCCTCTAGCCTTCCTGAAAACGGGGGAGGGACCATTGGGGGCTTTGAGGGAGAGCGCCGACGCCATTGGCGCGCGCGACGTCGCCGAAGACAGTTTGCGCCTTTACCGCACCATGCTGCTCATTCGCCATTTCGAGGAATCCGTGCGCCGTCTGGCGGCGGCGGGGGAGACGCCCGGCCTCGTGCATCTGTGCTCGGGGCAGGAGGCGACCAATGTGGGCGTCGTGCTGGCCCTTGGCGAGGGCGACTATATCGCCAGCCACCATCGTGGCCATGGCCACTGCATCGCCAAGGGGACGCCCATCGATCTGCTGCTGGCGGAGATTCTTGGCAAGGCGCCGGGCATCTGCGGCGGGCGCAGCGGCTCCATGCATGTGGTGGACCTGCCGAGGGGCAATCTGGGCACCAATGGCATCGTGGGCGGCGGCATTCCGCTGGCGGCGGGCGCAGCTCTGGCGGCCCGCGCGCGAGGCACTGGGGAGGTGGCGGTCTGCTTCTTCGGCGATGGCGCGCTCAATCAGGGCCTGCTGCACGAGTGCATGAACATGGCGGCGATCTGGAGCCTGCCGGTCATCTTCGTCTGCGAGAACAATGGCTATGGCGAATTCACCGCCATGGAGGATGTGACGGCGGGGCCGAGCATCAATGCGCGCGGCGAGGTCTTCGGCATTCCCTCGATCACGGTGGACGGCATGAATGTGCGGGCGGTGCGCGCCGCCACCCTTGACGCTGCGGCGCGGGCGCGCGCGGGGCAGGGGCCGTCCTTCCTCGTGTGCAACACCTGGCGCTATGGCGGCCACCATGCGGGCGACAAGCAGGACTACAAGGACGATGAGGAGACGAAGCGCTGGCGGGCGCTCGACCCCCTCATCACCTTCGCGCAGACCCTGGTGGCCGAGCGGCGCGCCTCGAGCGACGAACTCGCGCAGATGGAGGCGGAGGTGGCCGCACAGGTGAAGGTGGCGGTGGCCTTCGCCCGCGCCGCCCCGCAACCCGCGCTGGAGACATTGGAGGCGCATGTCCATGGCTGAGACCCTCACTTTCCGGGACGGCGTCCTCGAAGCCCTGTTCGAGGAGATGCGCGCCGACCCCTCCGTGATCCTCCTTGGCGAGGATGTTGGCGCGGCGGGCGGCGTGTTCCAGCAGACCAAAGGCCTCTTCGAGGAATTTGGCGCAAGGCGCATCATCGACACGCCGATTTCCGAATCCGGCGCCTTCGGCATGGCCATCGGCGCAGCGATGGCGGGGATGCGTCCAGTCTTCGAGGTCATGTTCGGCGACTTCATGACCCTGTGCATGGACCAGCTCGTCAATCAGGCCGCCAAGGTGCGCTACATGTCCAATGGCGCTGCTACCGTGCCGCTGGTGCTGCGCACCACCATGGGGGTGGGGGCGGGGCTCGGGCCACAGCATTCCCAGGGTTTTCACGCCTGGGCGGCCCATGTGCCCGGACTCAAGGTGGTCGTGCCCTCCGATGCGGCGGATGCGAAGGTGCTGATGAAGGCCGCCATCCGCGATGACGACCCGGTTCTCTTCTTCGAGGATCGCCTGCTCTACGCCGCAAAGGCGCAGGCGCGCGACGCCGACGAGCGCCTGCCGCTGGGGCGCGGGCGCATTCTGCGGCCCGGTCGCGACGTCACTCTCGTCGCCATCGGCCGCATGGTCGGGGTGGCGCGCGCGGCGGCGGCGGAACTGGCGCGCGAGGGGATCGAGGCCGAGATCATTGATCCGCGCAGCCTGGTTCCGCTGGACGAGGAGTTGCTTGTGGACTCGGTGAAGCGCACCCACCGCGCGCTGGTGATGGACGCCGCGCCCCTGCGCTATGGCGTGACAGGCGAGATCGCCTCCGTGATAGCCGATCACGCCTTCGACTGGCTCGACGCCCCCGTTGGGCGCCTGGGCGCGGTTGATACGCCGGTGCCGATCAGCCGCTCGCTGGAGCCATTCGTGTGTCCTACGCCTGAGCGTGTGGTGGCGGCGGTGCGCCGGATGATGTGAGGGGTGGGGCGCCATGTGGGGGTAAGCGAGCGCTGAACCCGCCAATCACATCATGCGAAAGCGCCTGATTTTATAACAGCCCCGTAGAGCCCCACCCCGACAATGACAATAAAAACCCGCGGTTCACCTCACTTGGACTAACTCAAGCCAAGCTCTTGTTAGAATCTGCAATGACTGCCATTAATTGTTCCATGATCTCCCACGACCGTTGGAAGAGAACATTGATGGCGCACAACATCAATCCCACGCGCTGCCTGATGGATCGCGCATTTCTGCGCGGTGTTCGACATGCCTTTGGTCTTCCAGCATTTTGTTACTGGGCGTCCTGCATCGCCTTTGTCTATTTCGCACGAGACGGCGGCGCTGACTGGATCAGAACCATAGCGGCCGCCGCTACAAACTGGCCCAGTTCAAAAGTTCTCATTGTTATGATCGATGAGAGCAAATACTCCATATTTATCGTATCCGTCACAACTTTACTTTCTTCGCTCTGTCTTTTACCCACTTCCACTCTTCTATCACATCATATGGAGGGAAGTTTTTTTGGCAGACTGCTTCTTGCGCCGACAATGACTTACACGGTGTGGGTGGCGGTCGACAGGGGCGAGGCTCTGCCTGATCAAAATCGCCAGGCGTTTCTGGCGGGCGTCTGTCTCACATTTTTCATCGGCAATCTCGTTTGCACTGCGCTGGCCTTGTTTGCTCCCGTTGCTCTCTCACCCGCAGCCATGATGTGCATGGCGGTGATTACGCCTTTATTTTACGGGCTGAATTTGCTGGGCGGCGCCTTGTCGGCTTCCGCCGTCGCCATGCTCGGGTTGGCGTTTTTTGCTGAACCGTTAATAGCGCGCATGGCGCCGCAGGGCTCCGTTCCGCTGTCAGGACTGGCCAGCTTTGGCGTCATCTGGGCGTTCCGTACCTTGAGGAGCGTGCAATGATGGCGTCTTATATACCCGATACGGCTTTCGCCGGTCTGTGCCTGCTGATTTTTGCTGCGACGAGCCTATGGCGCGTTGGTGGCGTGCTGGTGAGCCGTTTCACTCGCTTGAGCGCGAAAAACATGCTGCATTTGTCCGAACTGGCGGCGGCGTCGCTGATGGCGCAGATGGCGAGCGTCATCTGGCGTCCGGTCGGCACGTTGGTCACCATGCCGGTGGAAGTGCGTCTCTGCGTGGTTTGTCTTGCAATTACAGGTTGGATCGCAAGCGGTCGAAATGTTCTTTTCGGCCTCATGCTGGGTATCGGCGGCGTTCTGATAGGGGCTGGATGAAACCATGAAAGCATCCCCTTCGCCGCGAAAGCTGAAAGTGAAGGAACATGAGGCGAGGGAGCTGCTGCTGGTGCTCGCCAGACAGACACCGGTCGTCCTTGCTTCCAATGTGGTGGTGGCGCCGGTTTGCTACAATGTTATCGGCGTCATCAATTCAGATATTGATTTGCGCGTCTGGTTCGTGGGGATGTACGTTCTTACCGGCATTCGCTGGGTCTTGCTTTTCCGCTTTCGGGCATCCGCCCTCGATCAACCCGAGAGTTTCAAGGTCTGGAGCTCAATCTCCGTTTTAGGCAGCCTTTTGTCCGGCTTGTTTTATGGCTTCTTTGGATATTTGGCCACCGATCCCGGGCACCCGGTTTCTTCCGTTTTTGCATTGATGCTGCTTGTAGGCATGTCCTCTGGCTCGATAGCGTCACTGGCGGCTGTTCCGGGCGCCTACATGGCCTTCACCGTCCCCGCCATGGCGCCGATCATCTTTCGGAACTGGCAGATGGGCGAAGCGGCAAGCGACGCCATGGCCTTGTTCAGCTTCATTTTTTTGTTTGTTGGTTTCGCTTATACTCAAATCCAGCGCCGCACCCTGATCGAGTCCATCCGCCTCCGCTTCGAGAAGGAAGAACTCATCCTCGAACTTGA
>Ga0209829_10001723_pt1 | contig 17336 bp, 9 predicted proteins | sample C_140205_EF_Meta_FD_187311 | JGI IMG/M metagenome (GOLD analysis project Ga0209829, IMG submission 187311) | Freshwater microbial communities from Lake Croche, Canada to study carbon cycling - C_140205_EF_MetaG (SPAdes) (version 2) | ecosystem: Environmental > Aquatic > Freshwater > Lake...
CCAGACGTGGGCAACCCAAAGTTTTCGGAGTAGTTGGCCTGCAAACCAAGCCAGGGCAGAACATAGAGAACGCCACCCAAGTTTGAACTCGTAACACTGACTTTCTCGTTTTGCTCGTAGCCTGGACGGTTGGCTTTGATCGAGGGATCGAAACCACCGTAGATCGAGTAGCCGGTGACCGGATCGTTGGTATATTGCTGAATGATCCGGCGCTGCAACATGTCGCGGCGCATACCTGCGAGGAGGGAAAGACGGTCGTTGAAAAACGTGCTGTTGGAGACGACCTGGGCATAGCTGAGATCCTTGTGCTCTTTACTGCCGAAGCCGATATCTGCGTATTTGAAAGTCGCACCAGGGACCGAGGGCGGTTGGTTGCCGACCGCATACTTGAGCGGCTCATCCCAGTAGACCCGGTAGCGAACGAGATTGCGGGCATCGTTTACGTTCGGCACGAGGGGATTATCGACCCGGCGCATGCGGCGTTGCCACATCTCGAATCGCTCCGGACGGTAGCCGCCGATCATGCTGAATCGCTGTTTCAGATCGAAGGCCTTGGCCCATTCGAATTTGTAGGTCGTCAAGAAACGCACGTCCTCAACCCGATTGTCCTGATATTGAATTTGCTGGTCGATGTCCGCAAACCGCTGGCCGAATTTCGGATTGGCCTGACCATTGGGCAGGAGGCGGTTGACGTCCACCCGGTAGTCAGTCGCGCGGCTCTCGGTGTTTTTCGCTTCGGCATCGTGATCCATCCGAAAGTAAGCCAACTGGCCGAACCAATCGGCGCTCATGCGTTGATCAATCGAAAACACGTGCGTGCCGAGTTGGCGGACTTGGTTCGAATCGATCGGCCCCAGATTAAATTCCCGCGACGGCAGGCGGGGAGCATTCGCGATATCACTGCGACCCTCTGGCTTGATCGCGAAACCCGTTCCGCGGGTGCGGTAGGAGGTGCGCCAATCGAGCACCCCGGCAGTCGGCGAAGTAAACGAATATATCAGATAGGCATTTCCACCGAATTGCTCCAAACCGAAGTTGTTCGGGCTGGTAATCGTCCCATTGGTGTCGTTGGTCGTTTTACCGTCCCAGTAGGATGCATTGTCTGAATAGGTCGTCTGATAAATCAGCGCACGGGTTTCGAGCGATTCGTGTTCGGCGCGGATCTGCGTGTTCGGCCCCACTTTGTAGGATGCGGCGATATGCACACCTTCCCGGTTTTCGTAGACGCCGTCGCGCCAAGATTTGTTGCGCTGCACCAGACCGTTTGCGCGGACGGCGAACTTGTCATTGCCCCACTGGGTATCGAGCGTGCTGCGCCAGCTGCCTTCGTTGTCGAATTGGAACCGCGCTTCATGGCGCTTCTGTCCGAAACGAGCTTGTTTCGTAAAATTGGTCGAGACTCCACCGAGGGCCGCATCACCGAAGAGAAGGGAATTGGGCCCGCGCGCGAACTCGAAGCGCTCGGTGTTGTAACCGTCCGAGTTGGCGTAAAACAGGAAGTAATTTCGCGTCGGATAGTTTCCACTGCCACCGGTGTTCCGGAAGTTAAATGAAAACGTCCCGAACGGCGATTCGTTCTGGCGCTCATTGCCCGGCATCACGCTGATTGCCCAATTGGACGCCTGCTCAAGGTTGTTGATGTTCAAATCATCCATGAACTCGCGGGTCATGACCGAGATTGACGCCGGTGTTAGACGCAGGGGCGTCTCCGCGCGGCCGCCCGCGAGCGAGCTGCCGGCCACGTAACCGGTGTCTTTGGCGGTGCTTACCTCGAAAGGATTAAGCAATACGGTTTCGGCTGGAGCGGAGGTTTGCGCCGGGGCGGTTTGGGCGCCGATATGCGAAGCCGCACACGCGAGTGCGAGGAAGAGAGCAGAGCGGCGGCATGGCTCCGCCAGACGAGTAGACGATGATATCATGGAATCGGGGTTGAGGGTGAGGAACAAGGCGGAGGCCCTGTTGCCGCCAGCGAAAATTGTCGCGCGCCAAAAAGCAAGGTCTGCCCCTGACATCGCTCACAAAATCGTGCCGTTCGAACGAGTTAGCCCGACCGACTTCACCGCAAGTAACCGCCATCAGCCAACCGCATCAGCCGCACGTTATTTCGTCGCCATCCCCGCCTTCGTCTCCGCCCAGTCTGCTCCCGAATTCGCGGCCGCGACGCCCACCTCACAAACTCTGCCGGACCGCCAGCCACGGTAAAGCCGAGATTGGCCTTGGCCCGGTTGAGCAACTCATGCGCGCCACGCGATGTGTCCCGTCACTTTCCATTACGACTAATGTGAAAAACGGCCGCAACCAGTCACCCGATTTGGCCGCTCTCCCCTCAAGCACGAGCCGCTAACGCGGCGCGAGACTCACCGTCTTCGATTCCCCCCAGCGGATCACGGGCATTTTTCCACTCTTCGCACCCACTGGATTCCACAGGCATTCGCGCGCCGTGAGCTTTTTCGCCGCGACATCGAAGACGACGACTTGAAACGACAGCTTCGTTTCATCCGGTCCTGAATCGCGTCCCTTCATCGGCGAGTCCGCGCGAAACGAATGCAGCGAGACGTCGTTGTCGGGTCCGTTCCAATCGTAGAATTCCGTCCAGTTCGCATGACCGTGAAAGTATCCGAAAATGTTGCGATGGGTTTTGAGCCACGCGGCGAGGAGACGTTGCTCAGCATCCGTGGAACCATCCGCGGTCTTACCTCCGACATAGACGTCGCTGATGACGTTTTCAAATTTGTCGCGATTATTGATGTCACCGTTGCCGTGCGGATTGGTGAAGTGGCGCGCATCGACCTTCTCCGGGTCGTGGGCGAAAAGAAACACGGGGGTCGTCTTCGGAACGTTCTTAAGATCCTCATCCATCCACGTGCGCGCGGCGCTGTCGGGCCACATCGTCAGAAAAATGCAGTGGGCTCCACCAAAGCTACGGGAATAGAAGACCTTGTCGGTCGCATAGCGGTAGGTGCTCGTGGTGCGAGGCGTGGCGGGGCGCACGAAGCGATTGTAGAGCTCGACCATCGTTGTCGAGTCGGACGCCGGCTGAAGTCCATTGGGATGGCCGATGGCGTTCGACACGTCGTGGTTCCCCGGCACCAGCAACAAAGGGACCAGCCCGCCGTCGGCATCGCGCAGTTTCAAACCACCGAAAAAAACTTGCTCGAATTGGCCCCAGGATACGCTCGCGCTCTGAATTTTCAGGGGCAGCCGCTCTTGGCGATTCGTCAAGTCGCCCGTAATCGTCACAAAATCGACTGGGCCCACTGCCTGGCCAGAATGCAACCCGCCGTCGTCGGGCAACCTGACGCTCGGCAGTGCATTCATCGCTTCGACCATCGCCGTGTTTACCACCTTCGCCTCGACATTGACCCCGCCACGAAAGTTGGCGCGGTTGATTCCAAAGTGCACATCCGACGTAAACACGAAGGTAACGGCTCGATCGGCTCTCCTCGCCACCTCGCCAGCAGACTGCGCGACGCCGCACCCCAGCCCAGTCACCACGATGGCGAAGCAGACCCACCGGGAAATCCGTCTGCGCTGGAAATGCCCGCATGGTTCGGTCGAGTTCTGCATCCGGCCAGCCTTCCGCCGGCCCTCGCCAAGACGAGCGAAAAGTGCCTGGTAAATCGCCCGCGGCTTTGGGGTCGGCGACAATCCGGGGTCGAGTTCAAAAAAGGGCTAGCCACTGGGCCAAGAAACTCTCCTGCTAACCGGCTTCCCGTCCAGATTGCCACTTCGCGGCCATCGTTCCGGGATCACTCTCAACTCCACCCATCATCATGAAAAAATCCAGCCTCGCTATCATCGCGCTCAGCGTGTCCACGTTCGCCCTTGGTCTTTACGCTGCGGACGCCGCCACCAAGAAAGCGGCGACTCCCGCTCCTGCGGGCGCCGAGAAACAGCAAAAACTCTTCAAGGTCGGCACGCTTACCACGATCGACCAGAATCGTGAGTTCCAAGCCAACGTCCAACTCATGCAAGCTCAGCGTCAGGCGGCCGTCGAAATGAACAGCGCCTACGAAAAGGAAACCAACCCCACCAAGAAGAAGGAGCTCAAGACCAAGCTCGACGAGCTGATGACCCGGCTAAACGAGAACAACCAAAAGATGTTTAAGGCCTACGGGTTCTCGCTCGACCGGAACTACACCCTCGTGATCGAAACCGCGCACATCTACATGCTGGTGACGGACGAAGAAGCCGCGAAACTTGAAAAAGAGCAGGCCGCCACTGCTGCTGCTGCCAAGAAAAAATAACCAATCATTCGTCGAAACCCTGCGCGGTCCGATCCGCACGCCCTGGGACTTCACCCGCCCACGTCGACTGCACGTCGGCGGAAATAGTAGGCCGCCCCCTTACGTGGCGGCCTTTTTCTTGCCCGCTTTGTTCGAACCAGCCGATTTGATAGCGCTAAACAGCGCGTGGCCGATCGTCGATCGATTGTCCGGGGCCGAACCGCCTGCTTTCGTTCAGAACCGGAGGTCTGAACAACGAATCCAGCAAGGCACCATCCGCCGGGCGCCGACGAGCGTCTCACGCTTCGAGCAAATCAAGGTCTGGCCACTCGACCGTCACGGCTCACGCACGAACTCCACTTCATACGTCTGTTGCTGCTGCGCTTGAAAGTAAGAGCCGATGAGCCGGTCTTTCTCCGGAAGGTACGTGAGCTTGTAGATGCAACCGGGGTAATTGGTGTCTCGCAGTTCAACCGTCAATTTGAGATCGACACCCTCTGTTTTGACCGTGGCCCACGCGACGCGGATCGGGTTGGGATTGAAATAGCCGGCCTCGGCCCGGCCCTCGGCGTCGATCGACGTCACCGCCAAGATATAGCCACCGTCGGGCCGCAGCCAACGGCCCTTAACCTTGGCCGCACTCGGATTCGTCGGTGTGGATGGCGCGGGCGCAGCTGCCACCGGGGCGGCCGCAGCTGGCACCGCGGCGGTGGGCGAATCGGTGCGCTTGCAAGCAGTCTGAGTCAGCGCGCAAAGTGCCAGAACGCACCACGCTGCGCGCGAAAAATGGGGGATCGAAGATTGATTGAATTTCATTTTGGCTGAAAGCATGAGCCGACGCTCACGGGCGCCGCTGACTTTCGCAAGACTGCACGATTCAATTTTTCACCCGCCCACCCCGCCTTGTCGGTGGGCCTCATTTGCCCGGACCGGCGGGCGGCTCGGTTAACAAATAGGTCATGAGATCGCGCTGCTGTTGGGTATTCAAGACCTGCCAAAGTCCTTCGGGCATTAGGGAAACTGCCGAGGCTTTCAGCGCGGCGACGGTCGATTTTGCCACCGTGCGTTTGCCGCCACCGGCATCCGCCAAAACGAGTTGCTCCGCCGTTTCCTCCAACACGATCCCGCCCAGCGAAGTGCCGTCCTTCAGTTCGATGGAGTAGGCGATGCGGTCCGGATTGATCGCTGCGCTTGGTTGCACGATGTCCTGCAAGACCGAAGCGTAATCGCGGTGCACGAGATTCGACAGGTCCGGCCCAATGATGCCGCCTTCGCCTCGCAGTTGATGGCATTGTGAGCACAGCGCCTGCCCACCGGCGAAAACCTGTTTACCCCGTTGCCAGTCGCCGCCGGCGATTTCCGGAATCGTCCGTCGCTCTGGCATCGTCGGTTCACCCGTGCGCGGCGTAGCCCACGGCAAAAGGATTTTCTTGATCAACCAGGCCCGCGGACGCACGTCCTCAGCGGTTGACCACGCCAGCTCCAGCGCCGCTTCGCCACCACCAGTCGCCAGCGAAAGCTCCACGGGCAACCACCCGTTCTCCCGCGAGTCCGTCGTCAGCAGGATCTCGCCCGCCGGACTCGTTTCGACTTTGACCGACGTCTTAACGGTGAGCGCGGCACCAGCCCGAGGCTTGAACGCCACGGTCACACGTTCCGCCGGATAGGCAAAATCCAGTTTCGCGCCGGGCTGAATGGCCGTGCGCAACATGAGATGAAGATCAAGCTGGGCGCGAAGCACGAGCGTGCCCGGGCCTTTCATCAAGTTAAACAACCGCCCGTGTTCCTCGCTCGCGGCCGTCAATGCTCGCGCCACCGTCAAATCCAAATGCGGCAGCCAGCCACTCCACTGCATCGTGCCCGTGGCATCACGCCACTCAACCTCGGCGCCAGTGAGATCGGTGAGCACATCGATTGCCGGTTCGCGGCCGAGGGCTTTGCCCGTCGGTTTTCCGGCCGACACAGTGCGACGGGAATCGGGCAAGGCCACTGCGTAATTGAGCGCCTCCCGACGCGGAGCCGAGCGCAGCACGATGGAGCGCAGATCCGGCGCGATGCCCGCCGACAGAACCGCCATCGCACGGCGCTGCACCTTGCGCTGGTCCTTCACGACCTGATAGCCGGGTGCGAATGACTCGAACCGATCACCCGCCGCCACGTGCGTGCCTTGCTCCAAGCGACTTTCCTTGCCCAAACTGCGCCAGTGCACCGGATCTATCGGCTGGTCAAAAATGATCCGCGTCTCCGTTGGACTCGATGCGTAGGCGAGCACCGGCTGCGGCGCCGCCTCGTCGACATACGAAATCTTGAACACCTTCCCCTGTCCTTGCGGGCCCGTGCCCCAGTCCGGCGCACCACTGTGGCAGGCCACGAGCAAAGCTCCCGACGGGGTGGGCACGGCATCAATCGTTAACATCGAGAGACAAGCAACCAGGTCGTTTTTGGCCACGTAGCCGACGGCAGTTTTCACCAGCTTCGTGCGCCAGATCTTGCCCCGGGATTCACCCGCCATGAGGACATCGCCACGCCACCATGTCGGACCAAATGTTGCCGTCCCGCCGGCGACCGGCTCATTGAAGTGCACGCCACAGGTCGATTGATGCTGCGGGCCGTAGTCGAACACACTCGGTTCATCGATCACGCCCGGCAGATATTTGGGGTGGCGCGGGGGAAATCCGTAGTGACGCCCCGGCACGATGTGCAGGAGTTCGTCGTAGGGATTCCCGTTCGGCAACCAGGTCGCGCCTTCTTGGTCGGAGCAAAACAGATCGCCCGCCGCGTTAAACGCCAGCGACACCGGGAAGCGCAATCCCGTCGAAAGAATGTCCCGGCGTTTCCAATCCGGCGACAACCGGATGATCGTCCCGCGTTCACTGAATTGATTGTAGTCGGAAACGCCGGTGACCTTGTTGACGCGATAGGCGCCGTTCCACGCGTCGCACCCAAGGCCGAAGTAAATATTTCCCGCCGGATCGACGGCGATTCCGATGGCGTCGAGGTTTGAACCGGCCGCCGCAGTCGGAGGTAACCAGCCGCCCGTCACCGTCTGCAAATCCGCGGTGCCGTCGCCCTTGTCGTGCAGGTGAATGATCCGGCCGCGGCTCGCGACATAAAGTCCGCCTGGTCCCCACGCCATGCCGATACTCGGGGGAATTTCACCCCGCTCGTTCTTGAAGAATAATGTCGCCGCATCCTCGAGCCCGTCGCCGTCGGTGTCTTTCAGCTGGTAAACATTACCGTCGTAGCCGAGTGCGAAGAGACGACCGTCGGGCGCGTAGACGAGGTTGTTGAGATTGCGTAGCGCCAGGGGCAACTCCTGGACTTTGAAGCCCGGCACGAGCATCTGCACCACGGGCTCGGCGCTCGCCGGGGTCGCCGGTTTCACCGGGGCATCTGCCGCCAACGCCACCCCGCCGGCGGCGACTGCGAGTAACGTGCTCACGGCCGAAGCAAATCCATGGCGACGCGGAAATTGAATGGATGCAGTCATGAAAAGGGGTGGGTTCGCCTCAGCGGATACGCCGAGTGAATCAAGCGCAAGGCGAGATCACCCACGACAGACCGCCTCCCGCACCACCGAGCGACCGGCACCCTCTTTGATCAGGTAAGAAAAATCGTTTCATGTTCGAGAAACACCTTGCGGAAACAGAAAAAGCGCCGATGGGTAACAGTGTTCAGGGTCAGGTCAGATGCACGGTTGAGATCGTGATTTGCAGCAGGCAGTCCGCCAGCGACCCATTCCGCGTTAGCGACTTCTACGAGGTAGTAAGCTCAGGCAACGTCAGGACAGGAAAGTCCGAGTCAGCACTGAGGTCCGGAGGCGTGGGCCTACCTGGACGCCGCTCAGCTTGAGATGATCCCACCGTGGCACAGATCCGTTCAGCAACATTAACCAACATGGACCAGACGGGCGAACTTCGCCAGGCGACCAACGACCAGCGACGAGTTGGGCGCTGGCCAGAGGCGACCGTGCAATCCGTGGCTCCATCGGAAACCACCACCATGAAATTCAGTCAGCTGCTCAAACTCCGCGCCGCTCTCCTGCGGCATACCCGACTCGCCAATCTCGCGTTCGCCCTTCATCGGCTCACCGAATTTGGCGAACGCATCAACCGCGCCGGGCTGCACGGTGCCGTCACCCTGAACCTCGCCGATTCTTCCGTCGAATGCCTCTGGCCGCTGCTGGTCGCTCGCGAGGGTAACCAATCCGTCATTGAGGAGCATTTCACCGACGAAGATAGCGCCGAACTCGCCGACATCCTCGCCTTCTTGCACGAGGGCGAAGGCCTGACCGAGTTCAACTTCCTGATCGAGCGGCTGGCTGATCGCTACCTGCCCAATCTGAGGCGTGAGCTCACTCAGGCCGGCGTCCTCGGCGATCATACCGGGCTGTCGCCGGAAGCCGCTTCGCATCGGGGCACCTAACTGCGGCCGGATTCACTTCGCCTGCCGGCCCGCTTACGGCAACACCTCGCGCCGCAACTGTGCTTGGCGCTCCGGCGGCAGGCGATTCTGCTCCATCCATTCCTTCGCCGCCGGGGGATTGGTCGTAAGCCAGCGGCGCGCCACCTCGTCCACCATTTCATCGCGCCGATCCGGCAGCGGCAGCGCCGTCAGCCAACTCGCCGCCCGTGCCGGCGATTCCCGCAACGCATCCTCAAACTCACGCCGCAACACTCGATCGCGATCGAGTCCCACCGCCATCGCCTTCGCGTCACCCAGGGCCAGCGCCCCTGCACTGCCCATGGCTTCCATGGCCAACCGATCCGATGCACTGATTCCCCTGCTATCGAAAATACTGCGCGGGTAGCGCCATCGTCCCAGCCCAGTTTCGATTCCGTTAATTGCCGAGTAGCGCGCAGGTCCCGGAGGGAATTTCCGCGCCCAAGCCCATGCCGCAGTCGGATTGCGGGCAATCCAAGTCTGCCCAATCGCACCGATCAACAACCGCTGTTCACGGCCCTCGGGCAACATGGCCAACAATTCGTCCGCGCGTTCCGGTTCGGTCCGCGCCACGGCAAAACTCACGCTCGTCGCCACCCGCAATTGGTCCTCGCCGCTCGGAAGTGCCCGCGCCCAAGCCAACGCGGCCGTCGCAGCTCGCTTCGCCCAACCCGCCGCCGCGTAAACCAGCAATTCATTCCGCCCCACCGATCCGGGCAATCCGAGGAAATGCTGCATCGCGCCCTGCGGATCACGCCCGGCCCAGCCGTCCGCCACCGCCTGCCGAGTTGCGTAGTCAACGGTCGGCGAGATGGAACCCAGCGCCCACGCAACCGCCACCGCGGGATCGTGCGCCAACATCGCATGGGCGGCCACCTCCGTCGCCTCACTCAACAACTGCCCCGGCGGCATCGCTTGTGCCACCCGCCCGGCCTGCGCGAGATCCTGGCTGACGATGGTCACCACCAACTCTCCAACGACTGCTCCCCGTTCCACTGCCGGCAGCATACCGATCACGGCCGCCGCCGCCGCGAGGTCATTGCGCCCCACTGCCGCGATCGCCTGCGCCAACACGTCGTCGGCGGATAGTTTCGCTGGCGGCGTTTGGGGATCCGCCGGCAGCACGGTCGGCATACGCAACGGCCGCTCACTCGGGATTTCGGTGGTGCAGCCAACGAGCACCACGAGCACGCCGAAACCGGCGATTCCGCTCAGCGCGATCCAGATAGTATTCGAACGGCCCACCCCTCAAAACAACCCTCCCCGCCCACCAAGCGCAAGCCGACACCAGCGGCACCGCAATCACTGACATCATCCACTTGCGCCGCCCGCCGCGCTCAATGGGTCATGAGGTAGAAGATGATATTGATCGCGAGTGGGTAGGCGACCTTCTCGGAATAGTTTTTGAAATAATTCTCGTCCTCGCCCTCGCGTTCCCAGCCATCGCTGTCGTCGGAGTTGTGCAACCCCATCACCATGATCCGCCCTTGGGCGTCGAAGATCACGCGATGGTGAATCTGGGTGCCCGGAATCTTGATACCGATGCGAATGTTGGGCACTTGGACTTTTTCCCTGATCTGAAAAACACTGCGGTAAAGCGCGTGCTCAATGGGCAATTCTTCGAAGCGTGATCCCGGGAGAATCATTTGAAACATGCGGTCAACGTGGGCCCACTCCGATTCGCCCCAAAAATCCGTCATGAGGAGAAACCCGCCGTTCTGCAGGTAGGCCCGCAGGGCTACGACCTCTTCATCCGTGAGCCCCATCGCCCCGGGCGCGGAAGCGAAGATAAAGGGATAGTTGCCAAGATCACGGTCCGTCGCGCGCACGATCCGGGCGTTGGGATCGACCTTCATCGAGGTCATTGGCTGCAACCGATACGAAAGATTGAGATCCGCATCAGGACAGTCCGTCGTCCAACCGCCCCGGGCCGCCGTCGCCGGCCGCGGTGCCGCATCATAGCGCAACCGGGCAAAGGTAAACACATCCCCGGTAAACCCCGGCGCATAGGCCCACTCCGGCGTGCCCGTGCTCCGGGATGGAATCTCCCGCACGGTCTTCGTGCCCGGCGCGATATAGATTTGACCACCCCCGCCAAAGCCCCCTCCGCCGCGTTGGCCCCGCTGGGCATAGAGCCCACCACCCACGACCAGCACCACACCCAGCAGCAAGCTTGGCCGAACAATCCGGTGCAAAGGGGAAGCACGCATTACAACCAAGCGGATGACCGCACCGACCACTCGAAGCAAATCGATAGCCCCCCCCACCGGCCACGCGTGATCTTGATCAAAACCTGCACCACCTAAAAACCCCGCGCGGCAGGAATGGTTTCAAGAAAACCCGGTGCCATACTCGTCGACAAAAGGTGATGCCCTAGAAACACCCTCAACTCCGCGACGCCATCGTTGGAAAATTTCAGACCAAACTAAAACCCGACCATTGATTACTCGCTCCTGCAACCTTCCATAGCAGCAACACGGCATCGTCGCTAAGTGGATCGGCGGCAGTGAAGTCGAGGAGGAATAAACAATCCTCCTCTACACGCGCGCGCGAAACAATCATCCATGAAACGCACCTTCCTCGTCGTGGCTACCGTTATCAACGGCGCGAATATGCTGACTACCATTGATCGCGACAACGCGACCGGAAACCCGCCAGGCTTTGAATGGCCGGCGCGACATCCAAGTGCCGACGAATATGGTGATCTACGCCCTGCAGTTAAAATGACGCAGCGGGGAAGGTTTGCGCCGTGAACTCCAAAAGAAAAAGCCGCGACCTAGTCGCGGCTTTGCGAATTCCGTGACGTTGCAGCCTTACTGACAGGCCTCGCAGGTCTCGCCGTTGCGCATCGCTTCGATGCTGCAGGCGGTCTTCTCGGCTGCCGTATAGGTTTTCTTGCCTGCGGCCGTCGCTGCGTCGGCTTTCACTTGGGCGATGCTGTGCGTGCCACCCGTGTCGCCACTGTTCTGACCGCCGTCGGCACCCTCTTTAATCGCGCCGCGAGTTTCCTTCTTCACCGCGATCGTGGCCTTCTCAATATTCGAGGCGCCCAGGCTGCGGAGGTAATAGGTCGTCTTCAGACCGGCGTGCCACGCTTGCCGATACATGTGGCTGAGGGTCTTTTGATCGGGCGTCTTGATCCAGAGGTTCACCGACTGGCTTTGGTCGATCCACTTCTGGCGGCGCGCGGCGGCGGCGATGATCCACTTCGGATCGATGTCGAAGGCCGTCATGTAACGGGCCTTCAAATCGGCCGGCATGCGGTCGATGTCCATGACCTCGCCGTCGAAATACTTGAGGTTGTCGATCATCTCCTGGTCCCAGAGTCCACGGGCCTTGAGATCCTTCACCAGGAAGGGATTCAGCACGATGAATTCGCCGGAAAGGTTCGATTTTACGAAGAGGTTTTTGTAGGTGGGCTCGATGCAGGGGCTCGTGGCCGTGATGTTCGAAATCGTCGCGGTGGGCGCAATCGCGAGCACGTTGCTGTTGCGCATGCCGTGTTGCGCGATCTTTGCGCGGACGGGCGCCCAATCCATGCGACCGCCGCGCGGCACATCCACTTTCACGCCGCGCTCTTCCTCGAGCAGGTCGACGGTGTCCTGCGGGAGGAGACCACGGTCCCACTTCGAACCCTTGTAGGTGGAGTAGGTGCCGCGCTCGGCCGCGATGTCGGAGGAGGCTTCGTAGGCGTAGTAGGCAATGGCTTCCATAGCCTCGTCGTTGAACTCGACGGCGGCTTCGGAAGCGAAGGGGATGCCCTTCATGTAGAGGGCGTGCGCGAGACCCATGACGCCGAGACCGATGGGGCGATGGCGGAGGTTGGAGCGCTTGGCGGCCTCGGTCGGGTAGAAGTTGATGTCGATCACGTTGTCGAGCGCGCGGACGGCCATGCGGATGGTCTCGCGGAGCTTGGGGTGATCGAGGGAACCGTCGGCCTTCAGGTGCGAATCAAGGATGACGGAGCCGAGATTGCAGACGGCGGTCTCGTCGTTGCTCGTGTTGAGCGTGATCTCGGTGCAGAGATTCGACGAGTGGATGACGCCGCAATGATCCTGCGGGGAGCGGATGTTGCAGGCGTCTTTGAACGTGATCCACGGGTGGCCGGTCTCGAAGAGCATCGAGAGCATTTTCTTCCAGAGCTCGAGCGCCTCGATCTTCTGGCCCTGAATCTTGCCCTGCTCGGCGAGCGCCTCGTATTCGATGTAGCGTTGCTCGAAGGCGCGGCCGTAAAGATCGTGGAGATCCTTCACTTCATTCGAGCGGAAGAGGGTCCACGTGCCGCGGGCCTCCATGCGCTTCATGAAGAGATCGGGAATCCAATTCGCCGTGTTCATGTCGTGCGTGCGGCGACGGTCGTCGCCGGTGTTCTTGCGCAGCTCGAGAAACTCGAAGATGTCGTTGTGCCACGACTCCAAGTAGGCGCAGCCGGAGCCCTTGCGCTTGCCACCCTGGTTGACGGCGACGAGCTGGTCGTTGTGGAGCTTGAGGAACGGAATGACACCCTGGGACTCGCCGTTGGTGCCGGCGATGTAGGCGCCGGTGCCGCGGACCGCAGTCCAAGAACCACCGAGACCGCCGGCCCACTTTGCGAGGAAGGCATTTTCAGCGATACCGCGATACATGATGCCCTCGAGGGAATCATCGACGTAGTAGAGATAGCAGGACGAGAGCTGCGAGTGCAGCGTGCCGGAGTTAAAGAGCGTCGGCGTGCTGGAGCAGAAGCGGCGGCTCTTGTAGAGTTCGTAGAGCCCGGTGACGCGGGATTCGCGGTCGCCCTTTTCGTCGAGCATCAGGCCCATCGACACGCGCATCCAGAAAAACTGCGGGGTCTCAATGCGTTTCGCCGACTTCTGCGATTTGTCGATGATCAGATAGCGATCATACATCGTCTGAATGCCGAGGAAATCGAACTCGAGGTCCGAGGACGGATCGAGGACCGCAGAGAGCTTCGAAAGATCGTAATCGAGGAGGCGCGGGTTGAGGCGCTTGATGGCGACGCCGTGTTCAAGGTATTTTTTGAAGGCGCGCTGGTGGGTGGTCTTTAAAGCGCCGATGCCGTCGCGGGTGATATCCCAACCGAGGATCTCTTCGTAGATGTAGGTGAGCTGGATGCGACCGGCGAACTTCGCGAAATCGGCGTCCTTCTCGATCAGGGTCTTCGAATTGAGGACGATGGTGGCATCGAGGTCTTTCTGCGAAATCTGATCGTAGACAGAGCGGCGCAACTCGGCCTCGATCTCGACGTTGGACAGGCAGAGGTCGAGACCGATGCGGGCGAACTCGATACGTTTGCGGAGGTCGGCGCCGTCCCAGAAGGAATTTTCGCCGTTGGCGCGTTTGACGAGAATCATGGTTTCCTGACCGGCGGCCGGTGCGGTGGTCGAAGCGGCGAAAGGCGCCTCGGACTCAGTGCCGGCCTCACGCGAAGCGGAGCGCTCGGCGCGGAAAAGGATATAGGCCTCGGCGACCTTGAAGTGGCCGGACTTCATGAGTTCTTCCTGCACCATGTCCTGGATTTCCTCGATGTGGACGAAAGACTGCTTGGAGGAATGGACCCGCTCGGAAACCGCCTTCGTAATGGCGACGGCAGGGGCCGAGTCGCGTTGGAGAGAGAGGAAGGTCTTGCGGACGGCAATCTCGACCTTCTGTTCACTCCACGGCACGACGTGGTTATTGCGGCGGATGACGCGCAGCGTCGAGGTCGCGGCGGAATCGCGGTCGATGGAGATTTTGCGGGCCCGGTTGAGCAGGAGGCTCTTGGCGACGAAGTAGGCGTTGTTGTCGACCAGGGTCTTCTCGATGAGCTCGTAGAGGGCGTTGAGCGAGAGGCGAACGGGGGACTGCGCACGGGCAAGAGCAGCGAGGTTGCCGGTGACCTCGCGGCAGATGCGGGCGACCCAAGTGCGGTTGGCCTCGGTAAAGATATCCTTCTCGCCGCGGGCGAGATGGACGTTGGTCAGGGCCTTGCCCAGAGTGTCGGCCACCTCGGCGAGGACGAAGCGCTCTTCGCCGTGCGGGCAGAGGAGAATAACATTGGGGACTTCGATGGTCTCGGCCGCGAGGACGTCGCGCCACGCGTAGTGGGGCTTTTGTTCAACGGGCGTATGGACGGTGCGTTTGAGAGCGAGGTCGTGCGCGAGAGAAGGATTACTCATGGCGAAGGAAGGAGAAGGCGGATGTAACAGAAACGAAACAGTGTGGCTGGAAGGTGAGGTGAAAAACAGAGAACGCCGTTGCGCAGCCGAATCGGCCGCACAACAGAAAATAATGTGAGATGGGGCAGACTAAACAGGGCTAAGTGGACAAAGCAGCAGACAGGGAAAACGTAGGCGAAAAGCGGAGTGGCTCAGAGATCGTCGTCGTGAGCGACATTTAGCGAAGACGCTTTCTGATACTCGGTGACGCGACCCTCAAAGAAGTTTTGCTCCTTCTTGATATCCATCATCTCGGCGAGCCAAGGCAGCGGGTTCTTCACTCCCGGGGACAGCGGGGCAAGACCGACGCCCTCGAGGCGACGATCCGCAATGTAATCGATGTAGGTGACAAACTCATCGATCGCGAGACCGACGGCATTCACGGGCAGGCAGTCACGGATAAACTCTTTTTCGAGTTGGATCGCCTCGGCCATGAGGGCGCGTAACTCCTCCTTGAACTCGGCGGTCCAAATCTCGCGGTTCTCCTCAATGAGATCCATAAAGAGATTCCGGAAGACCTCGATGTGGTTGGATTCGTCGCGGAGCGTATACCGGAACATCTGGCCGATGCCGGGGAATTTGTTCTGGCGGTAAAGTGAGAGCACCATGCCAAACAGGCCATAAAACTGCGTGCCTTCCATGCATTGGCCAAAAACGAAGATGTTTTTCGCAAGGAGCTTCTTGTTCTCGGGCTGCGTGAGATCGATATCGCGGCGCAGGGACTTGGAAACCCTGGTAACGAACTCGTTCTTCCGAACGATCGTGGGGACATCCTCAAACATCGCCTCGCACTCGTGCGGGTTGATGCCGAGCGATGCGATCATGTAGAGGAGCGAATCAGCGTGGATATTTTCTTCGTGCGCGTGACGGCCGAGGACGAGCTTCAGTTCGGGCGCCGTGACGAGTTCGCGGACGACGTGCTGGATGTTGTCACCCACGATACCTTCGGCCGCCGAAAAGTAGCCGATTCCCATGCGGATGATCCAACGCTCGACGTCCGACACGGTCTTCTCGTCGCGCCACTGCTCGATATCCTTACCCATGGGGATATCCTCGGGCTCCCAATGGTTCGCCTTCATCTTGCGGTAAAGATCGTAGGCCCATTGATACTTCAACGGCAGGAGATTGAAGCACATCGTCTGGCGGCCGTTGATGACCTTTTTTGCCGCAAATGCGGCCTCCGCCTTGTCTTGATCAAGGGTGAAGGTCTTGGAACCAACCTGGAAGGTCTTTTGCATGTGGCCGGAGGATGAGAGAAGAAGGAAAAAGGGACGTGAGAGAAGGTGTTTTCGCCGCACGGAGGCCGCTGGCGACAACAAGTTACTGAAACTTATTAACGCCTTACTAACCACTACAGGCAGTGGTCCCCCCTCGCAACGACCACAACCGATGGGACTCGCGCCGTTTCCCGTCAATAGGTTTGTGGCGAGAATGGCGTGAATTTTTCGACCATTTTGGGCTTGCGAGTGATTCCCGAACATTGCCCCGAGGGAAAAATCCATCGAGACCGCTTCGCCGCACTATTTTCCCCTCTGAAAGCGAAAAAATACGGCCACAAATCGTCGCAGAAAAACGGTAAGATTCCGCCCGGGTTTCATGGTCGATTGATGTATCTAGGCGAGATATACAGCCATCAAGCATAGCTCGAAAAAATACGTCACCAAAGAAACGTGACACAGATGCCAGACAGTCAACTGCCAGGCCGTATTCCCTTCGTGCTCGCCCCGAATATTTTCCGTATCTAGGAAATAATGACATCAATCCGGGTCTCAGAAATCGTCGCCAGCCCATCACCGATCCGCCGACATTCGTCGCCAAACGCCAAGGCCTACTGCGCAACGGAGTAAATTTTCAACGGATTTCCGAGGGACCACTTCGACCCAAGGCAACCCGCAATCAGGTGCTTCAATGAAGGTGTCGTTGAAGTCCTCGAGTGCACTCCCGCCGAATTGGTCGCCGCCGCCTCCCGTGAATCTGCCTAAAAAAAGGCGCCCCTTGAAAAAGGGGCGCCGATGTGGACCGAAGAAATCGTTCAGTGGTTCAGAAACTCAGCTTGGCGCCGAGTTGGATGCGCCAGCGAGTCTGCGTATTGTCGATCAGGAAACCCGCAGGCTCGGCTGTGTAGGTTGGGCGGAGGCGACCATCGGGCCCGTAGGTGGTCGTGCCTGTAAGGGTGCGGGTCCGGAACACGTCGGTGTTGGCGAACGGCGACAGTTCGGTGTAGCCAAACATTTTCTTGCTCAAGAAGGAACCGAAGTTGATGAAGTCGAAAAAGAGCTGGAGCTTGGCTGGGCCATAGATCTTCACGTCTTGCGTCAACTTCAGGTCGAGGCGGTTCACCCACGGCTCGTAGAAGGCGTTCTTCGGCACGATACCGCCGGCATAACGCTGGAGTTCGCTCGAGGCCACGTAGGCGAGGAAAGCGTCGCGTTGAGCTGCCGGCATCTGCGAGAAATCGAAGCGCGGATCG
>Ga0209829_10001725_pt1 | contig 17312 bp, 16 predicted proteins | sample C_140205_EF_Meta_FD_187311 | JGI IMG/M metagenome (GOLD analysis project Ga0209829, IMG submission 187311) | Freshwater microbial communities from Lake Croche, Canada to study carbon cycling - C_140205_EF_MetaG (SPAdes) (version 2) | ecosystem: Environmental > Aquatic > Freshwater > Lake...
ACGTTGAGATGGACGCTGCCTGGGCGCTTTATGAGGCCTACATCAAGGTCCTCACCGGCGAGGTGGAGACCGCACTGATCTACGGTTTCGGTAAGTCCAGCGCAGGGACGTTACGTCGAGTCCTGGCACTGCAGACCGACCCCTACACCGTCGCGCCACTGATGCCCGACGCGGTGTCGATGGCCGGATTGCAGGCCCGACTGGGCCTCGACGCCGGGAAGTGGACGCTCGAGCAGATGGCGCAGGTGGCACTGGATTCGCAGGCGGCGTCGCCCCGCGTCGATTCCGTCAAGCCCGCCGCATCCGTTGCCGAACTGCTGGAGCGGCCGTTCTTCGCCGAACCGTTGCGCAAGCACGACTGTGCTCCCATCACCGATGGCGCGTCGGTGATGGTGATCGCCGCCGGTGACCGTGCCCGGCAATTACGCGAAAGACCCGCCTGGATAACGGGATTCGAGCACCGGATAGAAACACCGTCGATCGGCGCACGCGATCTGACCACATCACCGTCGACTGCCACCTCGGCCCGAATCGCGACCGGTGGCGACACCGGTTCGATCGATATCGCCGAGATCTACGCGCCGTTCAGCCACCAGCAACTGATTCTCACCGAGGCGATCGGGCTGACTCCGACGACGAAGATCAATCCGTCCGGCGGCGCCCTGGCGGCTAACCCGATGTTCTCCACCGGACTGGAGCGTGTCGGATTCGCCGCACGCCACATCTTCGACGGATCGGCGGGTCGAGTGCTGGCCCATGCCACGAGCGGCCCTGTGCTGCAACAGAATCTGGTCACCGTACTGGAGGGCAAGTAACCATGGCCGAGTATCTGGCAGCGGTACTGGGGACCGGGCAGACGAAATATGTCGCCAAGCGCACCGATGTCTCGATGAGCGGTCTGGTGCGCGAGGCGATTGACCGCGCACTGGCCGATAGCGGCTCGACGTTCGACGACATCGATGCCGTCGTCGTCGGCAAGGCACCGGACTTCTTCGAAGGCGTCATGATGCCGGAGTTGTTCATGGCCGATGCCATAGGCGCCACGGGCAAGCCCCTGATCCGCGTGCACACCGCCGGTTCGGTGGGCGGTTCGACGGGCGTGGTGGCCGCAAGCCTGGTCAAATCCGGCAGGTACCGGCGGGTGCTGGCGGTCGCGTGGGAAAAGCAGTCGGAGTCAAACGCGATGTGGGCGTTGTCGATTCCGGTGCCGTTCACCAAACCGGTCGGCGCCGGTGCGGGCGGCTACTTCGCCCCGCATATCCGCGCGTACATGCGGCGCTCTGGCGCACCGGCGCATATCGGCGCAATGGTTGCGGTGAAGGACCGGCTCAACGGCGCGAAGAACCCGCTGGCGCACTTGCATCAGCCCGACATCACATTGGAGAAGGTGCTGGACTCCCCGATGCTCTGGGACCCCGTCCGTTTCGATGAGACCTGCCCGTCCTCGGACGGTGCCTGCGCAATCGTGATCGGCGATGAGGAAATCTCCGATCAGCGGGTGGCCGAGGGACAGCCGGTGGCCTGGATTCACGCCACCGCGCTACGCACCGAGCCGCTGGCCTATTCGGGACGCGATCAGGTCAGCCCGCAGGCCGGACGCGACGCCGCCGCCGCGCTGTGGAAAGCGGCCGGAATCACCAGTCCGATCGACGAGATCGACGTCGCGGAGATCTACGTTCCGTTCTCGTGGTTCGAGCCGATGTGGCTGGAGAACCTGGGCTTCGCCCCGGAGGGTGACGGCTGGAAACTGACGGAGGCCGGCGAAACCGCGATCGGCGGGCGGCTTCCGGTCAACCCCTCCGGCGGGGTGCTGTCCTCGAACCCCATCGGAGCCTCGGGGCTGATCCGCTTCGCCGAGGCCGCGATCCAGGTCATGGGCAAAGCCGGGGCACATCAGGTGGAAGGTGCCAAGAAGGCGCTCGGGCATGCCTACGGCGGCGGTTCGCAGTACTACTCGATGTGGGTCGTGGGCAGCGAGAAGCCGTCCAAGGTCTGAACCCAACGGATCACCGGGTTGTTGCCGGAACCAGAAAACTGTAACGTGTTCTAGTTAGAGGCTGACTGCGGAGGGCAACATGACTACCGACATTCGCGAGATCGACACCGGGACTCTTCCGGATCGGTATGCCCGGGGCTGGCACTGCCTGGGCCCGGTGCGGGATTTCCTCGACGGCGAACCGCACCCCGTCCACGCCTTCGGCACCAAGCTGGTGGTGTTCGCCGACTCGAAGAACGAGTTGCGCGTGCTCGACGGCTACTGCCGGCACATGGGCGGCGACCTCTCCCAGGGCAGCATCAAGGGCGACTCGGTGGCGTGCCCGTTTCACGATTGGCGCTGGGGCGGTGACGGCCGGTGCACCCTGGTGCCCTACGCCAAGCGCACTCCCAAACTTGCCCGCACGCGTGCGTGGCACACCGACGTGCGCGCCGGACTGCTATTCGTCTGGCACGACCATGAAGGCAACCCGCCGCAGCCTGAGGTTCGGATCCCGGAGATCCCCGAGCAGGGAACCGACGAGTGGACCGACTGGAAGTGGAACACGCTGCTGATCGAAGGCGCCAACTGCCGCGAGATCGTCGACAACGTCACCGACATGGCGCACTTCTTCTACATCCACTTCGGTCTGCCGACGTACTTCAAGAACGTGTTCGAAGGCCAGATCGCCACGCAGTACCTGCACAACGTCGGACGGCCGGATGTGACGCTGGGCGGCTCGGCGTATGGCGGATCCAACCTGGACTCCGAGGCGTCCTACTTCGGCCCGTCCTTCATGATCAACTGGCTGCACAGCAACTACAGCGGATTCAAGTCCGAGTCGATCCTGATCAACTGCCACTACCCGGTCACCCAGAACTCCTTCATGCTGCAGTGGGGTGTGATCGTCGAGAAGCCCAAGGGCATGGACGAGGCCATGTCCGAAAAACTGTCCGAGGCGATGAGCGTCGGTGTCAGCAAGGGCTTCCTGCAGGACGTCGAAATCTGGAAGCACAAGACCCGCATTGACAATCCCCTGCTGGTCGAGGAGGACGGCGCGGTCTACCAGATGCGCCGCTGGTACCAGCAGTTCTATGTCGACGTCGCCGACGTGAGCCCGGATATGACGGATCGTTTCGAACTCGAGGTCGACACCACCAAGGCCAACGAGAAGTGGCAGGTGGAAGTCGAGGAGAACCTGCGCCGGCAAGCCGAGCAGGCCAGCAAGGCGTGAACTCCGGCGAGTTGATGCCCGACCCGGCCGCACTGGCGCGGTCGATGCTCCTGCTGCACGGCGCGCACGACGATGACCATCACCATGTCGGTGATGACAACGATCTCTCCGCATGGTCCAAGGTTCCTGATTTCGCCGACGACCCCGCACGCGCGGCGGCCATTCACGAGGCGACCCGCCGTGACCGCGAACGGTATCTGACCGCCGGCCTCGCCGACATCGACTGCCGCTTTTGCCATGCCTCGGTACGGGTGAAGAAACTCGGCGCACCCCACACCGCAGTGCAGTGGAGCACTCAGTCTCAACAACGGTGCGCGTACTTCAACGAGATCCGTGCTAACGGCGGCAGCACCGCCCAGGCTCGGTCGTGCCCGAAGCTCTCCGACAGCATCGCGCATGCCGTCGCTGAGGGCTGTCTGGAGGAGTACTCCAGCGCACCGTCCCCGGGCGACGGCTGAGATTACCTTCCGCGCCCTCTAGAGTCCGCGAAAGCGTTCGGTGACCTGATCCTCGGTCAGCCCGTAATCCGCAAGCGAGTAAGTGTGCTTCGGGGCCCGTGGGCCCTGCTTGCTCTCATCGTCGGTCTGGGCGATTGCGGAGCGGGCTGCGTCGGTCATCTCGATGCCGAAATGGGTGTAGATGTTTTCAACGGTCCGCCGCGGTTCTCTAATGAGTTCGAAGTAGTCCACGTCGCAGAACTGCGCCGCATTCTGCGTCGCCCGAACCGCGTTGAACCGCTCCAGACCACGTGACCAGGTTTCCAGTGAGTCGGCACCGATCGTCGGGCCGACGAAGCTGTTGGACCACCCTTCGGCAGTGTGCTGCGCCAGTGAGCACATCGAGGCCATGATGGTCTCGGCCGGCCGGTGACACTGGATGACCAGCGCGTCAGGGTAGGTGGCGAACAGAGCGTCGAGTGCGAACAGGTGGCTGGGGTTTTTCAGCACCCAGCGTTTTTCGGGTTCGTTGAGTCCGATCAGTTGCAGATTGCGGCGGTGCCGCTGATAAGGCGGCGTCCAGTCCTGCGCAGCCAACCACTTGGAGTAGGTCGGAACATGAGCCAGAGACTCGTATGACACCGAGTGCAGCGACTGCCGAAGCAGCTGCCAGCACTCCTCCACCTCGTCGGCGGTCATAAAGTGCAGACCGGTGTAGTCCGGGTTCTCCTCGTGTGCCTTGGCGAACCGCGACGCCAACTGTGCGAAGACCGGGTTGTCCGGCCATGTCTCGCGCGGTGGCCGCGGTTGCGGAAACTCGGCGAGCCACAGTTCCAGGCCCTGGTGGCGGGGGTCACCACACAACAGTCGGTGCAGTGCCGTCGTGCCGGTGCGCGGCAGGCCAGTGACGAAGATCGGCGCCGTGATCGGCACCTCGGCGTACTGCGGGTACTGCTTCCACGATGCCTCGCTGAGCAGTCGAGCCACCAGTGCGTTGCGCACGAAGAAGCGAGACATCTTGCTGCCGAGTTCGGTGAAGCCCGCGTCCCGCCGGTAGGACTCCAGCAGCACCGACAGTGCTTCGATGTAGTTATCGTCGTCGGTGCCGAAGTCGTCGAGACCGACCGTCTTCACCGCGGACGCCTTCAAATCATCGACGGTCCCCACATCGGTACGCCCCGCCATCAGTGCTTGTACTCCCCGCAGTTCACATCCAGGGTGGCGCCGGTGATACCACTGGCCAGATCGCTGGCCAGGAACAGAATCGCCGATGCCACCTCGTCCTCGGTCGGCAGCCGCTTCAGGTCGGATCCGGCTGCGGCGGCGTTGTAGATCTCCTCCACCGTCGTACCGAACTTTCCGGCCTGGTGGGCGAAGTAGCTCTGCAGCGTGCCACCCCAAATGTAGCCAGGGGCGACGGTGTTCACCCGGATACCCTGTGCCCCAAGCTCGGTGGACAACGAGTGCGACATGGCCAGCAGCGCAGCCTTCGCCATCTTGTAGGCACCGTATTTCGGTTGGGAGTGCCGGATAACCATGGAATTCACGTTCACCACCGAGCCCTTGGCCTCGGCCAGTGCCGGAGTGAATCCCTGGCTGATCCGAAGCGCACCGAGCACCGTCAATTCGATGGCGTCACGGATGTGCTGAAAGGTGGTGTCGGCCAGGGGCTTCATCGACGGCACCCGGAAGGCATTGTTGATCAGGACGTCGACCCTGCCGTACTCCTCAAGGCTTCGGGTGACCAGGTTGGCGACCTGCTCATCGTCGGTGATGTCGGTGCTTACCGCGACTGCCCGTCGACCCAGTGCCTTCACCTGGTCGGCAACCTCGGTCAGCCGCTCGGCAGTACGTGCAGCGAGCACCAAATCGGCACCGGCCTCCGCACAGCGCCGGGCCAGCGTGGTTCCCAGTGCAGGGCCGACACCGCTGATAACCACTACCTTGTTGTCGAGCATTCCGGTCATTGTCTAGCCCACCATCCTGTCGCCGATCAGCTTCTGTCGCAGTGCAATTCGTGCTCGCCAGTCTTCGGTAGAGATCCTATTGCTTTCGTAGTAGGGCAACCGGGCCGCCACGTCGCCGGCGTTGACGAGTTCGACGGTGGGTCCGTCGGCCTCGGTGAGTTCACGTGACACCCGTTGCCAACGGAACTGCAGGAATCCCTTGCGGTGCCCGTCCGTCTCAACCCAGTTCGTCACCCCGGGGTTCCCTTCGGCGACGACGATGCGGATCTTGCCGTCCGGATCCGCTTGTGCCTGAGTGCCGTTCAGAGAAGTCTGATGATTGATGTAATCCAGCGAGACGTACCACAGGCTGCCCAACTGGAAGCCGAGGTACGGTGCGTCGGTGACCGGCAGCGTGAGAACCAACGCCTGATCCGGTGCAAGGTCGAAATGGCCTGCGGACGAATACTGGGTGGCCAGGCCGCCGGGAGTCAGTCGCGGCGCCACCATAGTGTTGACCGGGATATTCATGTAGAACCACTGTGGGAACTGCAGCCAGGTCTTGACGCGCTGGACCAGTTGCTTTCCCGCGACTGCGAAACGTTTCTCGATGAGGTTGTTGGTCAGCGGAGGCGGCGCGGTCCCGGCGGTGTCGGTTCGGGCGATGGCGACCGTGCCGCGCCGCGCCGACCAGTCGTTGTATACCTCGCGAATAACCAACTGCGCATTGGTTTTCGGGGTGAACCGCCATTCATAGTCTCCGTTGGCGGCGATATCGAGTTGACGGTCGTCGAACGCCGTCTCGCTGTCGGGCACTACCGATTCGGTGTACTCCCCGCCCAGCAGTTGGAAGCTCAGATCGGTCGTGGTGCCGCGGTTTCCTGTGACGACGTACTCATTCCCGGTCTGCACGCGGGTTCCGAAATAGAGAGTGTCCGGGTTGTCCAGGCCCATCTTGGTGAACGGTCCGGTGCCGGAATGCAGGAACGGATGATCACGGTCATAGTCAAACGCCAGATGCGTGCACGCCGCGATACAGCCGGCGAGGTATTGCAGGCCTTCGAGCAGATCGGCTTCAGTCTCGATGTGCGGAGCCTCGCGAACCAGTCGCTCGGATTCGGCGATGGCGTCCTGCAGGGGTTGCGAATACGCCATCTCAGTCATTGGCCTCTTCCTGCTCGCGCTTGATCTCAAGGGCGATGTCGATGAGTTGATCCTCCTGGCCGCCGATCAGTTTGCGCTGGCCCGCGCGGTGCAGCAACTGATGGGCCGGGACGCCGTAGCGCTCCCCCTGACGAACGGCATGCTTGAGGAAGCTGGAATAGACACCGGAGTAACCCATGATGAGTGCGTTGCGGTCCAGCAGGCACTCCGCGGGCATGGCCGGCGCGACCACTTCCTCTGCGGCATCGGCGATCTCGAAGAAATCGATGCCGGTTTTAACGCCAATCTTGTCGAATACCGCGATCAACGCCTCGACCGGCGCATTGCCTGCACCGGCGCCAAAGCGCCGGACGCTACCGTCGATCTGCTTGGCTCCGGCCCGCACCGCCTCCACTGAGTTAGCCACTCCCAGACCGAGATTCTCATGGCCGTGGAAGCCCACCTGCGCGTCGTCGCCGAGTTCGGCTACCAACGCAGCCACCCGGTCGGCCACATCGCCGAGCACCAGGGCACCTGCCGAATCGACCACATAGACGCACTGACATCCGGCGTCGGCCATGATTCGGGCCTGTTTGGCGAGTTTCTCCGGAGGGATGGTGTGGCTCATCATCAGGAAGCCCACCGTCTCCAACCCAAGTTCGCGGGCCAGACCGAAGTGTTGGATCGACACATCCGCCTCGGTGCAATGGGTGGCTATCCGGCAGATCGATCCGCCGTTGTTCTGCGCCTCCTTGATGTCCTCCTTGGTGCCCACACCGGGCAGCATCAGGAAGGCGATCTTGGCTTCTTTGGCGGTCTCGGCGGCCAACTTGATCAGTTCCTGCTCAGGGGTTTTCGAGAAGCCGTAGTTAAAGCTCGACCCGCCGAGGCCGTCGCCGTGGGTCACCTCGATAACCGGTACCCCGGCCGCATCAAGGGCGGCCACAATCGCGCCGACCTCATCGAGGGTGAACTGGTGGCGCTTGTGATGCGAACCATCGCGCAGCGATGTGTCGGTGATCCGCACATCCCAGATGCTGTCGCTCATCCTGCGACCCCCGTGACGTGTGCGGCCTGCTTCGCCATCTCCTCGCCGACCTTGGTCGCCGCGGCGGTCATGATGTCCAGATTGCCCGCGTACGGCGGCAGGTAATCGCCCGCCCCCTCGACCTCAATGAACGTCGTCACCATCGCGTAGCCGCCGGAGTTCATCGACGGGGCGTCGAACTGCGGTTCGTTGAGCATCCGATAACCCGGGACATATGTCTGCACGTCGGCCACCACCTCTCTGATGGACGCCGCGATCGCGTCGGTATCGGCGTCCTCGGGGATGGCGCAGAAGATGGTGTCCCGCATGATCATCGGTGGATCAGCCGGGTTGAGAATGATAATCGCCTTGCCGCGCGCAGCACCGCCGATGGTCTCCACTCCCCTGCTGGTGGTCTTGGTGAACTCGTCGATATTGGCCCGGGTTCCCGGGCCGGCCGAGACCGAGGCCACCGACGCCACAATCTCCGCGTAGGGAACAACTCCGCCCTGTTCGGCGACCGCGCGGCACACCGCGTAGACGATCGGTATGGTCGCCTGCCCGCCGCAGGTGACCATATTGACGTTCGGCGCATCAAGGTACTTGCGCAGGTTCGCCGGTGGCACCACACCCGGGCCGATCGCCGCCGGGGTCAGGTCGATGGCGGTGATGCCGGCCTCGGCGTAGCGCGGAGCTGCGGCTTTGTGCACGTAGGCAGACGTGGCCTCGAACACGAAATCCGGTGTCTCGTCGCGGGCCAGCAGCCAGTCCACACCCTCGTGACTTGTCTCCAAGCCCAGTTTCCGGGCGCGTGCCAAGCCCTCGCTCTCCGGATCGATGCCAATCATCCAGCGCGGGTCCAGCCACTCCGACCGCAGTAGTTTGTAGAGCAGGTCAGTGCTGATATTGCCCGAGCCGACGATGGCGACCGTCTTCTTCCCTGATGCCATGAAGCTTCCCCTACTCGAAGGACAGTCGGACTGAGCCCAGACCGGCGAAGTCAGCGACGAACTTGTCACCGGGGCGGGCATCGATGGCTCGGGTACACGAACCCGGCAACACGATATCGCCGGCCCGCAGTCGCACGCCGAAGCTATCGACCTTGCGGGCCAGCCACGCCACGGCGGTGACCGGGTTGCCAAGCACCGCATCGCTGCGGCCCTCGGCCACCACGTCACCGTTACGGGTCAGCACCGCGTCGATGGTCTTGATATCGATGTCCTTGGGTGAAACCCGTTGCGGCCCAAGCACCCAGCCGGCCGACGATGCGTTATCGGCGATGGTGTCACACAGCGCAATCTTCCAGTCCCTGATCCTGGTGTCGATGAGTTCGATCGAGGGCGCGTACGCGGCGGTGGCGGCCAGCACGTCATCCTCGGTGCAGCCCGCGCCCGGCAAATCCTCGGCGAGGATAAACCCGACCTCCACCTCGACGCGCGGGAAGAGGAACCTCGAGGTGTCGACCGGGACGTCCTCGAACACCTCCATATCGGCGAGCAGATGCCCGTAGTCCGGCTCGTCGACGCCCATCATCTTCTGCATGGCCTCCGACGAGAGACCGACCTTGTGTCCGATCACCCGAGCGCCGTCGTCGAGACGGGCGCGGATGTTGATCAACTGGATCTCGTAGGCGTCCACAACGTCGATATCGGGGTGGGCGGCGGTCAGCGGTGTGGTCGGAACCCGGCTGCGCTCGGCGTCGGCCAGGGCAGCTGCGAGTTCGGCACGGATGGCGCTGCTCAGCATTCGCCGGTTCCAATCGTCAGGGGCGCCAGTAGCGGACGGACGGCCCGATTCTATAACGTGTTCTAGTATGACAACCGAGGAGTACGACGTCATTGTCGTAGGAAGCGGCGCGGCCGGGATGGTTGCCGCACTTACTGCCGCTCATCAGGGACTTTCCGCAATCGTGATTGAGAAGGCCGCGCACTTCGGCGGCTCAACGGCCCGTTCGGGCGGCGGCGTGTGGATCCCCAACAACGAGATCCTCAAGCGGGACGGGGTGACTGACACCAAAGAGGCGGCGAGCACCTACCTGCACACCCTCGTCGGCGACGTCGTCCCGCGCGAACGCATCGACACCTACCTCGAACGCGGACCCGAGATGCTCTCGTTCGTGCTCAAGAACACGCCGCTGAAGATGTGCTGGGTGCCGGGCTACTCGGACTACTACCCCGAGACCCCGGGTGGCCGGCCGGCGGGGCGGTCGGTCGAACCACTGCCGTTCGACGCGAAGAAACTCGGTCCCGATATGCCGGGTCTGGAACCGGCCTACGGCAAGGTGCCGCTGAACGTGGTCGTGATGCAGCAGGACTACGTCCGGCTGAACCAACTAAAACGCCACCCCCGCGGCGTACTGCGCAGCCTCAAGGTTGGGGCACGTTCCGTCTGGTCGGGTATGCGAGGCAAGAATTTGGTCGGAATGGGTCGGGCGCTGATCGCCCCGTTGCGCATCGGGCTTCGCGACGCCGGAGTACCGGTGCTGCTCAACACCGCCCTCACCGATCTCTACGTCCAGGACGGCGTCGTACGCGGCGTCTACGTGCGGGATATGAACGAGCCGGAAATCGCTGAGCCCCGACTGATCCGAGTTCGTCGCGCGGTGATCCTGGGCTCCGGTGGCTTTGAGCACAACGAGCAGATGCGGGTCAAGTATCAGCGCGGGCCGATCACCACCGAGTGGACCGTCGGTGCAGCCGCCAACACCGGAGACGGTATCGTCGCGGCCGAAAAGCTCGGTGCCGCACTGGAGCTCATGGAGGACGCCTGGTGGGGGCCAACGGTGCCACTTGAGGGTGCGCCCTGGTTTGCATTGTCGGAGCGCAACTCTCCCGGCTCGATCATCGTCAACATGTCGGGCCAACGATTCATGAATGAGTCAATGCCCTACGTCGAGGCCTGCCACCACATGTACGGCGGGCAATACGGCCACGGTGACGGGCCGGGCGAAAACATCCCTGCCTGGCTGCTGTTCGATCAGCAGTACCGGAACCGATTCATCTTCGCCGGGCTTCAGCCGGGCCAGCGCATTCCAAACAAGTGGCTGGACTCCGGAGTCATCGTCAAGGCAGGCACTCTCGAGGAGTTGGCGCAGAAGACGAACCTTCCGATCGAGGGTCTGCGCGCGACCATCGAGCGGTTCAACGGCTTCGCGCGCTCCGGAGTGGACGAGGACTTCCACCGCGGTGAAAGCGCCTACGACCGCTACTACGGAGACCCCACCAACAAGCCGAACCCGAACCTCGGCGAGATCAGCCACCCGCCGTACTACGCGGCCAAGATGGTGCCAGGCGACTTGGGCACCAAGGGCGGTATCCGCACCGACGTTCACGGTCGGGCGTTGCGCGACGACGACACGGTGATCGAGGGACTGTACGCAGCAGGCAACGTCAGCTCCCCGGTGATGGGCCACACCTATCCGGGACCCGGCGGCACAATCGGTCCCGCGATGACCTTCGGCTACCTGGCGGCCCTGCATATCGCCGGAAAGAGCTGACGTGCCAATCGATCTCGATGCCGCACTCGGCGCGGAACTCGATCCGGTCGAATTCTCCTGGACCAGTAGCGATGTTCAGCTCTACCACCTCGCCCTCGGTGCGGGCCGTGATCCAATGGACCCTCGCGAACTGCGATACCTCACTGATGGCACCCCGCAGGTGCTACCGACATTCAGCAGTGTCGCCGCAACCTTCCACATGACTGAGGCACCAAAGGTCAGCTTCCCCGGCATCGAGATCGAGTTGAGCCGAGTCCTGCACGCCAGCGAGGCGGTACGCGTTCCCGCCCCGCTGCCGCCGAGTGGCTCAGGGCGCGCCGTAACGCGGATCACCAACATCTGGGACAAGGGCAAGGCCGCCGTGATCGTTAACGAAACGACAGTCACTGATCCCGGGGGCGTGCTGCTGTGGACGGTAAAACGATCGATCTTCGCCCGCGGTGAGGGCGGCTTCGGCGGCGACCGCGGACCATCGACGTCCACTGCTGCGCCGGAACGCGCACCGGACCACGAGATCGATATTCCGGTACTGCCCCAGCAGGCGCTGCTGTACCGACTCTGCGGCGACCGCAACCCATTACACTCCGATCCCGAATTCGCCTCTGCCGCCGGCTTTCCCAGGCCGATCCTGCACGGCTTGTGTACCTATGGAATGGTCTGCAAGGCACTGACCGACACCGTTCTGGAATCCGATACGGCACGGCTAAGTTCCTACGGCGCGCGGTTCGCCGGCGTCGTGTTTCCGGGTGAGACGCTCAAGGCATCGGTGTGGAACGACGGTGGCCGCTACGTTGGCGTCGTCACCGCGCCCGGCCGCGACAACGCCGTCGTACTCTCCGATGTGGAATTGGTTCCCGCGTAGCGTTCGTACTCGGCGGCGTTAGCCGAGAATCAGGCCAGACGTCGGCACACCGGTGCCGGCCGTGACAAGCACATGCTCGACGTCGTTGACTTGATTTACCGATGATCCGCGCAGTTGCCGCACACCTTCGGCGATGCCGTTCATGCCGTGGATGTAGGCCTCGCCGAGTTGGCCGCCGTGGGTGTTGATCGGCAGTCGTCCGCCGATCTCGATCGCGCCGTCTTTGATGTAGTCCTTCGCCTCACCCTTGCCGCAGAAACCCAACTCCTCCAACTGAATCAGGGTGAACGGGGTGAAGTGGTCATAGAGGATCGCGGTCTGAATATCGGTTGGCTTGAGCCCCGACTGTGCCCACAGTTGCCGACCAACCAGGCCCATTTCCGGCAGCCCGTCGAGTTCGGGCCGGTAGTAGCTCACCATCGAGTACTGATCGGGACTTGAACCCTGCGATGCCGCCTCGATGACCGCCGGCCGATGCTTGAGATCGCGCGCGCGCTCGGGTGTGGTCACGACGATTGCCACCCCGCCGTCGGTCTCCTGGCAGCAGTCCAGCAGCCGCAGCGGCTCGGCGATCCAGCGCGAGTTCTGATGGTCCTCGATGGTGATGGGCTTGCCGTAGAAATACGCCTTGGGATTGTTGGCGGCATGCCGGCGGTCGGCCACCGAGATCGCACCGAAGTCGCGGCTGGTGGCACCCGACAGGTGCATGTAGCGCTTGGCGATCATCGCCACCTGGGCGGCCGGCGTGGTCAACCCGTGCGGATAGGAATAGGAGTTGTCGACACTGGTGGAGTCGGCACCCTGAATCAGCCGCATCTGCACCTGACCGAAGCGCATTCCGGATCGTTCGTTGAAAGCCCGGTACGCCACAACGCATTCCGCGACCCCGGTGGCCACCGCGATGGCGGCCTGCTGGACGGTGGCACACGCCGCGCCGCCCCCGTGGTGGATCTTGGAGAAGAACTTCAAGTCCCCAATACCGGTGGCCCGCGCGACGGCGACCTCCGTGTTGGAGTCCATGGTGAATGTCACCATGCCGTCGACATCCGCCGGTGTCAGGCCTGCATCATCAAGTGCGGCCAGTACGGCTTCCGCGGCGAGTCGAAGCTCACTGCGACCGGAGTCCTTGGAGAAATCGGTGGCACCGATCCCGGCGATCGCGGCCTTGCCGGACAACTCACCGGGCATCAGGAACCTCCGATAGTAAGTGTCGCGGTAGCGATCACGTGATCGCCGAGACTGTTGCTACCCACAACTTTCACCGTGACGAGACCGTCGTCGACTCCCGTGACCTCACCTCTGAAGGTGACGGTGTCGTAGGCGTACCAGGGCACACCGAGTCGCAGTCCGATCGACTTGATGACTGCGGTCGGTCCGGCCCAATCGGTGACATAGCGCTGGACCAGTCCGGTGTCGGTGAGGATGTTGACGAAGATATCCTTGGACCCCTTGGCCTGGGCCTTGTCACGGTCGTGGTGGACGTCCTGGTAATCGCGGGTGGCGATGGCGGTCGAGACGATGAACGTCGGGTCACCATAGAGCGAGAGTTCGGGCAGCTTGGTGCCAACACTGGTCGCGGTCATTTCGCCGCCTCCCAGGCGTACAGCGTCCACGCCGGCCCACTCTCCCCGGCCGGGAAGTCGATATACGTTGCGTGCACGGGCATTCCGATCTCCACCGTCGCCGGATCGACACCACGCAACTCCCCGAGCATCCGCACACCCTCCTCCAGTTCGACCAGGGCGATCACGAAGGGCAGCGTTCGGCCGGGCACCTGCGGGGCGTGATGGACGACGAAGCTGAACACCGTTCCCTTACCGCTGGCGACGATGTAATCGGTCGGCACGTCCCTGTCGTTCCACAGCGCGGGCGCAGGCGGATGCTGCAACGTGCCGTCGGGACGTTTCTGAATGCGCAACTCGTGGGAGTTGATGCCGTCCCAGAAGAACTGGGTGTCGCGTGATGCGGCGGGTCGTATCATCTGCTCGGGATCGAGATCGGCCGGCACCGCGGCCCCTGACTGCGCAGCAGCGGGCCTGAACTTCATGATGCGCCACATCATTTCAGCGACGTCCTCATCGCCGACAAGCCAGGTGATCTTCTGGGTGATGAAGAAACCCTCGCCCAGCGCAGTCTGCTTGGGGCCGACGACGTCAGTCAGCTCTGCGGTGACGCTGACATGCTCACCGGGCCGCAGATAGCGGTGGTAGGTCTGCTCGCAGTTCGTAGCAACGACGCCGATGTAACCGGCCTCGTCGAACATCCCGAGGACCTTTCCGAGCGGATCGTCGTCGGCACGGACCCCGCCGAGGCCCGCCATGGTCCACACCTGGATCATCGCCGGCGGGACCACCACACCCGAGTGCCCCGCGGCCTTGGCTGCGGACTCGTCGCTGTAGATCGGATTGTGGTCACCGATCGCGTCGAGCCAGTGGTCGACCATGGGCTGGTTGACCGCGTGACGTCCCTTGCGGAGCTTGCTCTTACCTGACGCCTTGATGCGTTCGGCAGCTTTCTGGATGTCCTCGACCGTCACCGATGTCCTCGGCTCTTCGCGCAAGCGCTCACTGATTTCCTCGGCTCTTCGCGCAAGCGCTCATCGCTGCCCTCGGCTCTTCGCGCAAGCGCTCATCGCGGAACCCGGGGCACCTTCAGGCCCGCGGCCGCCACCTGCTCACGCATCACCTCGTTGACTCCGCCTCCGAAGGTGATCACCAGGTTGCGCTTGGTGTGGGAGTCCAGCCACTTCAACATCTCGGCGGTCTCCTCTTCGGCGGGATTGCCGTACTTGGCGACGATTTCCTCGGCCAGTCGGCCGATCCGCTGGATGCGCTCGGTGGAGAACACCTTGGTGGCGGCGGCGTCGGCGACCTCGACGGTCTCCCCCGATGAGGCAACCTGCCAGTTGAGCAACTCATTGACACGCCAGATCGAATGGATCTCGCCGAGTGAGCGCTTGACGTCGTCCTGATCGATCGGCGTGACGCCGTTGCCGCGCGGCTTGGACGCCCAGGCTTGCACGCGGTCGTAGATTCCGGCGATCTTGCCGGCCGGGCCGAGCATGACGCGCTCATGATTGAGCTGGGTGGTGATCAGTCGCCAGCCCGCGTTCTCTTCACCGACGAGCATGTCGGCGGGAACCCGAACATCGTTGTAATAGGTCGCATTGGTGTGGTGGGCGCCGTCGGACAGGATGATGGGCGTCCACGAGTAGCCCGGGTCCTTGGTATCGACGATGAGGATTGAAATCCCCTTGTGCTTGGCGGCCTCGGGGTCGGTGCGGCAGGCCAGCCAGACGTAATCGGCGTCGTGGCCGCCGGTGGTCCAGATCTTCTGCCCGTTAACGATGTACTCGTCCCCGTGCCGAACCGCCGAGGTACGCAGCGACGCAAGATCGGTGCCCGCTTCCGGTTCGGAATAGCCGATCGCGAAGTGCACCTCACCGGCCAGGATCGCGGGCAGGAACTTCTTCTTCTGCAACTCCGTGCCGTATACCTGGAGAGTCGGGCCGACGGTCTGCAGGGTGACTGCGGGAAGCGGCACCTCGGCACGCGCGGCTTCATTGACAAAGATCTGCTGTTCGATCGGACCGAGGCCCAGGCCACCGAACTCCTTGGGCCAGCCCACGCCGAGCTTGCCGTCGGAGCCCATCCGCCTGATGATCGCGCGATAGGCCTTCCCGTGGCGGTCGACCTCCATCTCCGCCGCTTCTTCGGCGGAGATCAGGTTCTGGAAATACTGCCGGAACTCGGCCTGCAGGTGACGTTGCTCGGGTGTCAGTTCGATGTACATTGCGCTCCTACCAGTTCCAGACGATGAGCCGGCCCGCCAACCAGGCGAGTCAGATCCTTGATTGATGAGTAGTACCGATGCATGGGATAGGTGACATCCATTCCCATACCGCCGTGTAAATGATGACAGATCTGCATCGCCGGCGGAGCCTCCGACGTCAGCCAATAGCCCAGCACATCGAGATCGCCGTCGGCGTCGCGGCCTTCGGTCAAGCGCCAGATTGCCGACGTGGAAATCAGATCCAGCGTCCGCGAGGCGATGTAGATCTCCGCCAGTTGCGCGGAAACCGCCTGGAAGGTGGCCAGCGGCCTACCGAACTGGTGGCGGTTCGTCACGTAATCGGCGGTCAACCGCACCGCGCCGGCGACCAGACCGGCCGCGTACGCTCCGACCGTTCCGAGCACCAACTGATTCACCCGTTGCGCCGTCGAGCCCTCGAGCACCGCGTCGGAATCGACGGCCACGTCGGAGAAGGTGACAGCGTAGTCAGGCGCCCCGGTTGACGACGGCGTCGCGATCAGGCGCACACCATCGGCTTTGGGTGAGACCACCACGGCACCGCTATCCGTGGTGACCACAATCCAGGTGGCCTGCTCGGCGTAGGGAACCGCGACCTTGGTGCCGTTAAGCCGGCCACCAACCAGCGTGGTCGCCGGCCGATCCGGAAGTGCGGCACCCGGTTCGTTGAGGCCCGCGGTGAGGATCGCGCCCTTGGCGACGCCGTCAAGAAAACGATCCTGCTGCGCCTCGGAGGCCAGATCCAACAGCGGCACCAAGCCGAGACCCAGGGTGGCAAACGCGGGCGAAATCGTCGCATGCCGACCGATCCCGGTCAGCGCGGTCGCGATCTCGGGCAGTCCGACACCGTCGCCGCCGAGTCGGTCGGGCACTCCCAGCGCGGTAACTCCACCGGAAACCAATGCCTCCCAAGTGTTTTCGCGGTCCAGCACGGTACTCACCACATCGGCGACGGCCTGCTGTTCCGGGTTGGGCGTGAAGTCCACCCGATCCTCCTTACGTGGTTGCGCGCTATGGGCGCGGTGAGGGATATGCGGTTTCAGGACGCGGACGAACCGGTGTAGTCGACCTGCCAGTGCTTGATCCCGTTGAGCCAGCCCGAACGCAGCCGTTCTGGAGTACCGATCGCGGTCAGATCGGGCATGTTGTCGGCGATGGCGTTGAACATGAGGTCGATCGTCATGCGGGCGAGGTTGGCGCCAATGCAGAAGTGCACCCCGGATCCGCCGAAACCGACGTGCGGGTTGGGGTCACGCAGAATGTTGAAGGTGTGCGGATCGTCAAACACTTCGTCGTCGAAGTTCGCCGAGCGGTAGAACATCACAACCCGTTGGCCCGCTGTGATTTTCACGCCGCCCAATTCGGTGTCGGTGACCGCGGTG
>Ga0209829_10001726_pt1 | contig 17307 bp, 9 predicted proteins | sample C_140205_EF_Meta_FD_187311 | JGI IMG/M metagenome (GOLD analysis project Ga0209829, IMG submission 187311) | Freshwater microbial communities from Lake Croche, Canada to study carbon cycling - C_140205_EF_MetaG (SPAdes) (version 2) | ecosystem: Environmental > Aquatic > Freshwater > Lake...
GAATACTGCAATAAAAATCCTCTATTGTCTGCTGTTGCTGGAATAACGGCCCCGTTGGTGCTAGTTGTTGCCTGCTTAGAGGCAAAAGCCACAGCATAAGTAACTCCTCCAGCAGACACTTTAAGGCTAGATTTCATAGCCACCGCCTCTGGTGGAGTACTAAGAGACTCTGGTATAAGTCCTGCGTAATAAGTTACACCACTTTTTGAGACAGGAAGCCAACGAGATGTGGATATTCCTGTTCCATTCATTTCAGCTGTTGTAGCATAAAGAGTAATAATCTCTTCTACTCCTGAAGAATTCTTTATTTTTATAGCCATGACTATTCTTTTATTTCAATTAGCCTAATAGGTAGATCTTTTAGTAATGCAGTATGAAACATAAAATAAGATAAACCTATAGTCAAACTACCAAAATTAAGATCAGTATTTAATGTAGCTGCAATCTTAACATCGTCTTGCGAATAAACTGCATCAACCGTAGTTTTTAATTCATCATAAACTTCTTGAATTAATTGATCTCTAGTGTAATCTTTATATTTTTTCCACTTAATTGGATCAATTGATGCCTCAAAACCAAACATATATGGTCTCACTATTTGAGACAGCTCTTTGGTCATTGCTACACCATATTTAAGAGCGAGACCATAGGTAACAAACATTCTATCGCTATTTCTTTCAACGTCTCTTCTATGTTCAGATAGTACAAAACTATCTCCAATTGTAATCAGTTTCATCATATTCTCCTTTTTATCTTTATACTATCCAAATATTTCCAAGGCCTTGAACTGCTGGAAGTTGAACACCTCCGGCGTTATAAAATAAACCAGCAGCTCCATAAAAGCTATAGTTGGTTGTTCCTCCAGTAGCATTTGAATAGATAGCGTAATTGTTTGCAGTGGTTCCATTCCAGGTACCAGTAGATTCAACATCTAATGTGGTTTTGTTAATGGTGTTTGTAGACGAAGTAGCCGTTCCATTGATTTGATGTGCAATAAACGTTGCACTTTTAGCTCCAGCATGATTTAAACTAACAGATGTTGTGGCAGTGGTGGAAGTATAGGTTTGAGTAAATATTCCAGTACCAGATGTCATTGTCAAGTTGGCGTTGGCATTAAGAGTAAGTCCTGTGCCCACTGTCAGGTTTTTAGCTATACCCACACCGCCTGCGGTTTGAATAGAACCTGAAGCAGCTGTTCCAAGAGTATTATCTGTTGAGTCAGCTTGATAGATTAAACCCGTGTTACTATACAATGAATAATTGGCAGTTCCGCCAGAAGCGTTTGCATATACTCCATAATTTGCAGTTCCAGTTCCTGTAGACTCAAAGCGACCAGCATATTTTGTAACTGTTCCAGTAGCAGTTAATATGGAATATACGCCTTGAGCCACATGTGCACCGGTTACATAACTTCCACTTCGTGATACAGAAATACCGTTTGAAGTTGTAGCACTATTTATGCTGCTGGCGGCTGTTACCAGGTCTATACCTGATCCAGAGGTCAAAGAATTGGCTGAGATCGTCAACGCTTTTCCGGTTGTTAAAGAGTTTGCTGTTATAGCATGCGCGTTAGTGGTGGTTCCGGTGAAAGTTTGAGAGAATACTCCAGTACCTGATGACATTGTCAAGTTGGCATTTGCATTCAGTGTTAAAGATGTGTTTATTGCGGGAGTGGTAAGCGTTGGAGAGGTGCTGAATACAATATTTGTGGTGTCTGTTCCCGTTGTTCCACCTGCGTTTGTCAGATAGTTGAGCTTGGCGGCTGTGGTGTTAATTGCAATTCCATTAATGGATGGTAGATTGGTAATTTCCAGGTCAGTAAACCAACCTTTACTTACTCTGGTTCCTATTAAACCAATTGAGCCACCAAAAGTAACATTACCAGCATTTAGAATTCTCATTGCTTCAGTTGCGCCATTATTTCCCACCTGAAATATTATTGCGTCAGTGGACCCAATTCCTGAAGTTGATTTTAAAGTTAATGTAGAACCGACCAAAGATCCACCAGTTACTTGAGGAAATTTTACTGAGCTTGTAACAGATAAATCTTGATTAATACTATCGAGGTTAGGTTTATTTGTATGAGTATGAGAAGTAGACCTTAAACTTATTAATTCAGGACCACCAAAATATTCATAGTTTTCAGCCCTGTATAGCTGAACAATAAAAGTATCGGTGTCAACTGCTTGGTATAAAGTCCCAGATGAAGTAACATACCCAAAGACAGGACTAGTTCCTCCAACAAAATCTATTTTAATAGCATATGTTCTTGATGCTTCAATAAATGCGTCTGATACAGTAAACCCATAGGTTGTTGATGAAAAAGATTGAACTCCAGATTGAAGCTCTATTAAAGAATCGTCTGCTTTCTTTAAGAAAAATTTTACTAGAAGACGACTCAGATTTGCACTTTGAAAATCTACTAAAGATCCTAATGAATTTGTATAATCTATGGTCCAAGATCCGCTATAAGGAGATGCTTTTAAAATTGCTCTAGTTTTAGAATCAGAGAATTGAAAAGCTGAAGGATATTTAGGAGCTCCACCTAAACGTAAAACCTTAATTTGATAATAATTTCCACCAGAGTTTAAATTTGGTAATGTAGCTGTATTGCCGGACGATCCATTTATTTTATTTATATAATCAACTACTTCAGTATATTCTGTGTTTGAAACTTTACTAATAGTAGCGCCATTACATAGCAAATATCCATAGTTGGCAGTTGTTATTCCAGTTGCTAATTTAAGAACAGCTCCAGTAGGAAAATCTAATTCAGGACTTTCTAGTATAGGTGAAAAATTTGCATCAATAGTTGTGGCTGAAAGGGCCAGGCCTACTTGAATAGTGTTTAGTCCCGCATATTGAGATGCACTTTGTGACACTGCTCCATTTTGACCTAAATATACAGGAAGTCCAGGTGTTAGTCCAGAAAATCCAGAAATTTGTCCTAATTTCTGAAATAATCCAGAAGAATCTGCATCAATATATGATTGAGTAGTGCTATTCCCATCATTAACAATGAAACCAATAAGATTACTTTTTTCTATGAATCGATTGTCAGCTAAAACAGCTTTTCCGCTATTAACCGAATTACCTATTTTAGTAACATATGTATTATTTTTATTTATGATACCATTTAAATTGCTATTAGCTCCAGAAAAATAAACATATATAGGAATATTTTCAGTTCCATTTATAGTGAATACTATTTCATTAACAGAATTAACCGTTACAGTTCCACTGGTTAATTCCAAAGATGTTGTAATTTGAGTACTTCCAAAAAGATCTTTATTATTTGCTGTTGTTAGGATAGCATCAATAAAAGATCTTATAAGACTAGGTTTTACATATCCTCCACCAGTACCAGAATCATAAGATATTGGCGTTCCATATGCGTATGTTCCGTCTGTATCTATCCAGTCAGACCCATTATAAAATATTTCATGTGTACTACGATTGCTTGAAGGAATTATGCTATTTAGATAAGTGTTAAGGTCATTTGGTGCAGATCCCGAAGATCCAACTGTAGTAAAATAAAATCCTACTGCATAGTATCCAGTGCTAAAAACTATAAACTCATTATCTAGATCATCAATTGCTACACCAACTCCGGTGTTAATACTAAAAGTATGATTATAAACATTTCCAACGTTCTCATTTCCAATAGCGTATAATTTTGGAGGCAATTTTACACTATTATTATGAACAACTTGTCTATCAGATAATGTATACTCTACTTGAGTTATTCCTACAGGGCCTCGGCCGTCTCCACTTAATTGAATTTGAATATAAAAATAAGCACCACCATCGTAAGAAATAAGAGTTCCTAATTCTATTACATTTCTGTTATTTAAAACAGCTGTTTCACGACTTAGTGTATATTTTCCAGATTCTTGTGAAGCATATATTACTTTTCCAATGTCTTCTACCCCTAATGTATCTAAAATTGGGTCTAAACTTGAAAACAAAGCTGTAGAGATTTTTACTTTTCCAGATGTTATTATTTCTACATCTTGATCCGTGCTTACTGAGCTTTTTGCAATTCCTATGCACTTAGTATAAGTGTCTGTGCTTAATGGAATTACTTTTCCAGAAGAATTTATTGAAAGAGGCATTCCCGCGGTTATAGACGCTCCAGCAGAATAAATAGGTTCTGGAATAAGAGATCTTATTTTATCGGCTGTTTTGAATCTTACGGTTTCTGTTGTAGGATTTATCCACATTTCACCATTTGTATTTTGCGCCATTACCTTAAATCCTTTATATCAAATTAGTTAGTGGTCTAAGCATCAACTGATGGTAAATAAAACACAGTAGTTGAATTTACCGGTTGAAAAGTCCCATCTGCTGCTAAAAATACTCTATCTCTAGTAACATTGGTTGACGTGTCTGACCACTTATAAGTTCCATCTACATAGTCTGTTTCATTAGTAGACAATTGCCATAGCGATCCAAAACTTAAGTTTATTGTTCCAGCTATAGTTTGAGAAGTGTATGTTGCTGGAACCTCATAACTAACTGACGTGGTAGAAGAGGCTGTTACAGTCCATGTTCCATTATAACCAATTGGAGTTACTCCTGAAACAACTATTGATGATCCTACTGGAATTATAGCTCTTGAAGAGAAAGTAAGAGTGGCCGTCTTGGTTGTGCTTCCAGTGGTTGATGCCCCAATTGTTGTAATAAAATCGCCAACATCATTAGCAACAAGACCTTTATCAACTTTTCTATCTTTAAGATAATTTGTAACCGTTGTTGCATTTACTCTTGTTTTAAGAATATCAACTTCTAATTGTCTTAGAGATTTAGGAGTAGACGCTCTTACAAATATTCCAGTGTTAGTAGCTGGTTTATACGTAGAAATAGCTGGATTTGAAACAATACTTTGAACTTCTGTAAATAAATCCCAATCGTAAGGAACCACACTGGTATAATCTGCTTCATTTTTTAAAGGAGCAATAGTTGTTCCTCCTACAATTCGTCTATGATAATCCCATAGTTTATCTATTGTAGGAGATCTTATAATTCCATTTGTGTCTAGTCTTACTTGCTCTGAAAGAGAAGGATGCGTTATATTATCATTATATGTATCTTCTATTAGCGGAGAAGCACTTACTCTATAGGCGGTTCCATTTCCAAGACCAGGCCCAGTAGCGGTAAAAACAGTACCTATGTTACTATCTTTAGATCCTATTAAAATAAAATCGGTAGTTCCAACTGTTTTTATTTCATATTGCTGGCCAGTAATAAAATTTGTAGAAACAATTATTTGTGATTGATATGCAGTTCCATTTCCAAGACCAGGCCCAGTAGCGGTAAAAACAGTACCTATCTCGTTATCAATAGATCCTATTAAAATAAAATCGGTAGTTCCAACTGTTTTTATTTTATATTGCTGACCAGTAACAAAATTTGTAGAAACAATTATTGGTGATTGAACTGAAATATCTGTAGAAACATCATATAAAACTTGATTATTATGTTCAACACGAGAGGATAAACTTAACTCTTGATTAAAAGAATCGGGAGATATGTAGTCACCAAAAAAGCTTAATTCAATCCAGAAATAGTCTAAAGAACTAAATGATGATGTCTTTCCTATTTGTATTTGTTTAAATGCTTTAAATGACCCTAAAAGAGTAGATGCAAGAGTTGTGTCTTGTTTTAATACATATAGATCGTGTACAGAGCTTGCAGTGCCAGTTGCATAATCTACCATTCCTTTAGTAGCGGACCTGGCTTCTGTATAATCTTCTGTTGATGACAAATACACAACAATGGAATTTGCATAACCTGGGCCAACGTGTGTATTGAGGTTTGAAGTTACTGCAGAAAAGTCAGTGTTACTGACTGCAAAAATATCATGATTAAGAGAGTTTGAAGTTAAGAACCTAGTTTTTTCTACTCTCATTAAATAAAATGCTGATGGTGGATCTGAATTAAATGATACTTTCCATGTTCTATCATCGATCCAGGTCTCTCCTTGATCTATAGATTTATAGCAGTGAGTAACCCATGAAGGAAGTCTATCATTGACGAAATATCCAGTCTTTGCTTCCATTAATATACATCCTTATGAAATAGAGTACATTTAATTAGTAACTGGATTATTATAGTGTAAGTGCTGCAGTAGTAACCGTAATTGGAGATTTTTTTATAAAAATATTAAAGGACATGTGGTTATCAACAGAATCATAAATCACTTGAGGAAAATTAGCATACATAACAATATTATTATCAGAGTTAAATAGCGCCATTTCGGAAATTCCTACAATAGAATTGCTTAATGGATCTGATAGATCTTTTGTACAATTTGTTATAAAGTTTGAAGAGGATTTATTGATCCAAGAAGTCATGATCCTGGTTGCACTTCCAGTGCCAGATCCAGCTGATAAAGCAGTAAATTCAGTATTGTATGTTTTTCCATCTTCAGCTAGAGAAATAAGTCTAGCTTTTCCAGAATAACTTCCAGTAGCGGTACTATCAAATATTACTGTAGATAATGTGCAATCTGTTACTAAGTGTTCTCCATTATAGATAGATGCTAACCCAGTTATCTCTATCATAGACCCTATTGGAAAAGGAATAATAGATTGAGGACTAAATGTTAAAGTAGCAGAATATCCATCCCCAGAAGAAGATATAATATCAATATAAGGAACTTTTGCAATAAATAATACCTCATAAGCAGTACCAGTTCCTGTTCCTTCATACATGGTTGCTCTTCCTGTATAAGTTGCATCAGATGCTGTACAACTAAAAGAAACAGAGGATGTTGTAGAATCAGTAACAGTTTTTACACCATTATAAGAGTCTTCACCTGTTCCTGGTCCTACTTTACTTACAGTTATTTTTGAACCAATTGGAAAAGGATTTATTGCTAGTGTACTAAAAGTAAGTGTAGCTACATTTAACAACGTTGTTGAAGACCCAGTAATTTCTATTACTGGGTAATTAGCTGTAAAAATTGTTTCTGGATCACTATTAGCCGCTCCAGCTAAAGTAAAATCAGAACCTCCAGTGGTTTTAATAATGTATTCTGTTCCATTAACTATAGACGCTATAGAAACTAATTTTGCGCCTATGCTTTCATAATAGGATGTTCCTATCTCTGCAATTGCATATTCACTTTCAGTTTCATAAGAGTCCGACGTTGGATATGTTGCTCCTACTGCGTCCCAGTCTGTGTTTCCTAAATACAATATTTTATATGAATCATTTATTACAAATGATTCATCTTGAGCATAGTCTATATTAGAAACCAAAGTTTCCGGAGCGTTATAAGCAAAGATGTTATTTTGATTTATACTCTTTATTCCTGTAACTTTAATTGCAAAACTTCTTAAATTCTTAGAGTAATTTAATCCAGAGTAAATTACATTTAAGGAATTTGTTGTTAAAATATTTTCTCTTACAGGTAATTGATGATCAAGTAAATTATCATATGATGAATTTCCTATGGCTATAAAACTTAGAATACCATTATCATAATCCATAAAAGACCTGTTTTGGCTAACATATCTTTTTCTACCTGAGTCTATTCTAGCATGATAAGTAAGTGGCTTTTCTATTCTTATGTACGCTTCATCACCGTTTGTTATATCTTCCCAGTCATAAAAAGATCCTTGTAAAGAAGTTATTTTTTTCTTTTTAAGAATTTTTATTTTTTGAGACCAAGTGCCATTTATTTTATCATAGATATCATTTATAAATAAATATTGCCAAAGTGGATTTACTTCATCTAAAGCATCATCTACCCAAAATAGATCTTCAAAAGATGTTTTATCTGTTATAGTAAGAGGAGTTCCTAGATCTTCAACTCCGCCTGTTCCTAAAAGAGCACTGGCGTCTGGATTAGCTAAAAATATTGTTCCAACTTTATTTTTGCTAGCTCCAGCTTTTATAAAATCATGATTAGATGTGGTAGTAGTCCCTACATAAAGAATTTTATAAACTTTTCCAGGAATGACATTTTGAACTCCTATGTCATACACCGTTCCAGTTCCTTTATCCACAAGATTAGTAAGAATAGCGTTATTGGTTATATTAGGAAAAGTGTAGGTAGACGCTGTTGAACTATAACTTATTGTCACAGTAGATAAAGTCCCTAAGGAAACTGTATAAACCCCTGTTGGCAAAAAAGATCCCATATCAGATACAAAGACTGAAGTAGATGTTGTAAATGGAATAGCATCTTGAATAGGAAAAGTCAATGTTATGGTAGTTCCGCTGCTAACTGCACCAGTTATGCCTAGCATTTTAGTTCCATCTATTTTAGACAAGGTTTCTGTATTATAAAATATGTATGAATTATTAGCAATAGTTAGACTTGTTAAAAAAGACACTGAATAGTTTGTACATTTGGTTACTGTGTATGATCCATTATAAGACCCCATGCCGCTTATAACAATAGTAGACCCATCTATAAAAGGTATGTTTAAAGAAGGATCAAATGTTAATATTGCATGAGTTCCTGTACTATTTGCGCTATTAATATTTATATTGGTTGTTCCTTGAGAAATTAACGCAGATGACCATTCATAATCTAGATTTGTTCCACTTAATTCAAAGGATACTGAGTGGTTTGTAGAGCTTGTTACTTCATAATCTACACCATTATATGATCCTAGATTATCCACAGCAATAGTTGACCCGACTGGAAAAGGAACTATAGATTCAGCTGAAAAAGATAACGTTGCAATTCCAGCATTACTGATAGCTTTAGTTATTCTTATTGGTTTATGATGAGCATTAAAGATGTTTCCTATGCTATTAACACCAGATCCTAAAATAGAGTAATTAGATGTCCCAATGGTTAATATTTTATAAGTAGAACCAATTTCTATATCATTAGCTGGTATTATTGGGCCGGGAGTGGTTATTCCATAATTATAAGTGTAATCTTTATTTGCGTTTGATTGAATTACTTTTGTTATTTTAGTAGAAGTTTCTAAAAAATTTGGAGATATAATAAAAGAGCAATTAATAGACCCTGGAGTTACTTTTCTTCTTTTAAAATCTAATACTGTTGTTATAGCGTCTAATCTATTTTGAGTTATGTTATAACTTTCAGATGTATCATACACTGTTCCATAGCCAGCAATGCCAGCAGCTGTAGCTGTAAAAATATTTCCAACAGTAGCAGGATTTAAATCTACACCACCTATTTGAGCAAAAGAGCTCCAATTATTTGAAGTTCCAATACTAACAATTTCATAGATATGATGTATTATTAGATCTCCACAAGAGATTAATTGTCTATCTAAAAGAGAAGATCCTGTAAGAGTATCATAATTATAGGTAAAATCATATGTTTGTTTTCCTATATTTTGGGAAGTAGTTTGTCCATTGTTGGTAGTAACACTATCCAAAAAGTTAGGAAGAATTTTTATGTTAAAATTAGGGTTTATTGCATTCTTTACATTTTCTGAATAAACCATAGTATTTATAAAATCATACTTATCATAAATTTTTTCTACATATTCCATTTTATCAATATAAGATTCAAATACTTCATTTTCTACATTGAATCCAGAGATGTCATAAGCTGTTGGTTGATCTATTGTAACTGATTGTAATTGGTTTGTATCTATATAAAAGTTTGCTCCATAAGTAGAAACATCTCCAAATAAAGGAAAAGAAGCAATATCATCAATAGACCTAAACCAAGAAGTTTTTGCTGATCCGGCTGTTCCTAATCTTATTTTTGTGATATTTGAATTTTCTTCATAGTTTTTATTAAAAATAAAAGCTTTTACTTCAGTTTCTGGATGAGTAAAGTTTTGATTAGATATTTTTGTATAAAAACCTGAGGTATCTACCACTATAGTAAGTTGAGATCCTATTTTTATAGTCTCATTAATTCTTTTTGCTTTTTTAGACTCTTGTTTAACATAGTCTAGCCAGGGGGTATCAATAAGACTTTTTGATGTATCTTTTGAATTAAGATGTTTTAAAACTTTGTCTAATGAAACATCAAGAACAATTGTCTTGTTATTGTAAGATGGATTTAATTTTTTTAGACCATTCCATGAAGTACTATTAAATGAGTTTGGAAAATCTATTTGATAATTTAATTCATCATCATAGCCGTCTAAGAATCCAGTATGAGGATATGAAGTAATATTTCCTGCTTCATTTATTGGTAAGAATTTTTTTATTCTATTTTCATTAGCATCCACTAATCTAAAATATCTTTTATGATTATGGTCATGTTGATCTCCATATTTACCAACTAAGTATACAGACCCATGTTTTCTTAAAGAAGAGAATATCATTTCATATCCTAAATAGGATCCATAATATTTTCTTCTATATGAAATTGTTTCTAAATCTTGAATTCTCCATGCTAATTCGTTTCTATAAAGTCTATTTGTTCCAAGTATTGATTCTGACCATTTTATTAAAAACTTATAGTCAGGATTGTATCCAATTGTTTTTGATACCCCTAAAAATATATCATTAAGTTCAAAATATTCTAAAACATCTGAATAATTGCTCTGATCTGGATAAAGTTTTTCTAAAAATTTATAAATAACATAAAGTATATCTTCATATTCTTTATTATATAATTCAGACAACAATATAGACCAATTATATTCTGTTAAGAAAGAGGGAAGATTTTCTGATAAGTTAGGAATTAGCATCTCAGAGGATGTTTTTAAAACCTCTTCTTCTATGACTATAGAGGAGTTATCAATCATAACTTGCCTCAATTATAATATCATCTTTATCTATTGATATCATTGTATTATCAAGATATGGAATTAGGTCTAAAGATCTTGGTTGAGCGTATATTTTTATAGAAACTCTGTCTTTTAATTTTAAAAGATATGCACTTAAATTTGCATCTGTGGTTCCAGTGTAATCAAACATTGGCAAATAGTTTACATTGTCTCCATTTGTGTTTGGTAAAGATATTCTACCATATTCATAATTAGAGTCTAATGTATCATGATTTTCTGAAAAATCTAAAGTTACTGCTTTTGAAGAAAAACTAGAAGTTCTTGAATAAGGAGATATTCTTGAAGCTTGACCGCCTATGTATCTTGTGTCTCTTGTCAAAGGAGATAACTCATTTCCAGATGCATCTGTTTTATAATAATTTAATTCTATTGGAGTTATTCCATAGGGAATTACAGAATTATTCATGAAAGCTGTATCAAAAACTCTATTGGGTATATAAAGAAATTGAGCAACTCTTAACCCGGTTATAGAGTCTAATTCTCTTTCTGATGAGGAGTTGGTATCATAAAGAAAAAATGTTCTATTATTTCCTGATTCTGTAGAATTTTTCCAAACTATTTCAACTCTTAATACGTAAGGAACTCCTCCATCAAATTTACTTTTAAAACCTGGGCGCATAACGTCTTTGGAAAATAGAGGACTATATTGAAAAGAAAAAGTAAACATTTTTGTTGAAGAGTCATAAGATACTCTTTTAGGATCAGAAAAATCAATGTCTTGAACTGCTTCAATGTAACTATTAGAGCTAAAAACGCCTGGAAATGAATTAATCGATGTATTTAAATCTGATAAATAAAAAGGATCTAAGAATTCTTTATAAAAGATTGAATATTTATTAAAAAGAGAATTTTTTAATGTAGTCTTTATTTCACTTTCTGATATAGATCTACTTATTAATTTTACTTTTGAATTAATTCTTAGTTTAATAATTTCTGGATCTTTATACAAAAGAGTGTCTGTTGGAGATTTTTTTCTTCCAATAAAAGAAACCGCATCTTCTAAGAAAAATTGTCCTTGATCTCCTAATACTGGTAATCCCTCTGAGTCTATTGCAGACAAATATACAACATCTTTAACAAGATTTGTAAGAGGATCAATATATTCTCCTGAAAAAGCAATTATTTTATCTATTCCAGAAATATAAGACTTTAATTGCGTTTCATATGAATCAGCAGTACTTATAGTATAACTTCTAAGATAACTTAAAGGAGCGTTTACTCTTATACTTTCTAGGGATTCTACTTCAGTTCCACCTAAAACAGAAGTGTCGTTTATACAATACAGTTTATTTAAGTTTGTTAGAGTTAGTCCAGTCTGACCATCAACTATTATTGGAAAGACAGAATCTATTTTTAATCTTTTGCTTACATTTCCATTGATTCCACTTGTAGATAGATAAGAAATAACTATTTGTGTATTGGGTGAAGGCTTTAAACCATTTTTTCCATCTCCAAATTTTACATATACTTTAGAAAAATCATTTGAAGAAAAAACTTCAAAACATTTATCATAAGGACCACAAGAGAGCAATGATTCTACTTTTGTCCAAAATCCTGAATATGATTCATTATTGTATGTTTCACCAATAATGTTTTGAAGTTTTACAGTAAAAAACTGTTCGCTTATATCTAGATTTGCATCTTCAATTGAATCACTATCTATTACTATAGAAAAATTTTCAACGACTGCATCGCCAGTTGTCTGACTAATAGACTTTTCAATTCCTTGAATTACAGGTATTCTAAGATATTTAATTCCTTCCCATGTAAAGTTAGGAAGTATAATCTCATTTTCACTTATTGCGCTAACATACGGTTGAATGCTTTTTGTTTCTAAAGCAATATAAGTAAGACCACTAGATGTATTTTTAAATATATCACCGCGATTTATAGACCAAGGATCATTTGATACGTTAGCTCCCGTTGAAATAGAGAAAGGGCGTAATGCCTGTGTCATTGAATAGGTGGCATTTGCATCAGGGGTAGCAACTACCGCATCTTCATCAGATAGTTGATCAAGATCAAAAAAAGTTGTAAGATAGTTTGTTAGTCTTGGATCATGAGAAACAATAACTTCACCAATTGCTGATTTTTTTCTATGAGGTTTATATCCAATCATCTTACACATTGCTAAAAGAGAACTGGTATTTTGTGCGGTGTCCCACTTTTTTTCGCTTAATAAATATTCTACATATCTAGCAAGCTCAGAGTTTATGTCAGCAGTGGTTTTCATTAGCGCATTTAATGTAGAATCTTCTGCTATAACAGAAAAATTTCCATTAGATCTAAGCCTGGTTTTTAGTCGTTGATATATAGAGTCTGAATCAAACTTTTTCATTAAATTTATACCTGCACATTTACACTAAAATTTACTAATTTTTTGTTAATAATATCAAGTACTTCATACTTAACTTTCCAAATTTTTAGTTTGACATCCATATCTATAGTTAGTTGAACTAGTTCAACTAAAGAAAAGTCAATTCTAAACTTATCAATTATTTGAGATCGTATTTCACTTGCTCGTTGTGGAGTCATAGGTGATCCTAATAGTAGCTCTATAACTCCTCCTCTTAGAGGTTCTCTATAGTAATCTCCCTTTTTAGAAAGCATCCACATTTTTACTGTGTTTATAAGAGCTTTGTCTTTAAAAACAGCAATTTCATTTGACTCTGTTTCTTTATCATAATATATTCCTAAAGAATGAAGATCAACATAATCATATTGATCTAGAAATTTTGTTCTAAGTTCTTTTACTCTTTTTAAAATTAACTGGTTTCTTTCTAGTGTTTGTTCAACTGCCATTTATATTATCCTATGTTATAGACCACGAGTCAAACTTATAAGTTATTTGAATGGTAGTTCCGTCAGCAGAAGATTTGCTCCAACCTAAGTCTAGTGTTAAAGGAGAGGAGGGCATAACTCCTGTAAAAGTAATTTTACCATTATCTGCATTTCCTATAGTGGTAGGATTTGTAAACTTTTGCAATTGAACTGTTAGATTTCTTTTTCTAGGAAGATCTCCTTCAGGCTTTCCAACGTTATAACTGTCTGTTACTTTATTATAGAAAACATTTAGCCAATTTATATGATATTTATAAACAGCTAAAGTTGAAGTCTCTCTCCAAGTAATAGTTACAGTATCTTCCCAAATATAATTTTTAAGAAAAAACTTTCTGGTTAAAGGATGTCTTTGTAATTCTAAATTTCCACTACTAAAATTAATAGCCGTGATAAGTAAAGGAGTAGTTCCAGCGCCAGTTTTCTCTTCCATTTTATCAAAAACAGCCGTAGCTTCAAAAAGATTAGGAGCAAAGTCCACCCATGAGGTTAAGCTTTTAATACTGTCTTTAATACTGGCCATGTTTAATTAGTAAAAAGTAATAAAGCTAAAAAAGAGCTCTTTCGAGCTCTTTAACTTTACTTTCATTATATATTTAATGATACTATGTCTTAAGTGGTACTAGGACCATCAACTGTGCTGAAATAAAATGTTGCTTTTACGCTTAATGGCTCGCCACTGTCAGTGGTAAACACGGGCTCGGTTACTTGTTGTACCCAAACTCCAGAATATGACCATAAGAGGTTTGTAGTTAAAAAGTTTCCATCAGAAACCCCAGTAGTATGAGCATCGGATGCTAGAGCAATAGGAGTACTTAGAGAATATACTTTTACAAGTCCTGAAGAAGTTAATGAATTGGATACATATCCAGTTTGTGGGTTAAATGTCTCTTGTTGCCATTTTTTTAATGCTTTATATGCATCATAATAAGCATCCAATCTAAATTCAATTTCAAACTTTCTTTCTCCTTCTACTAGAGTTCCAGGTCTATTTACTGTTATTGATTTATATTTAACAGCATATTGACTTTGATTCAGCATTGCAGGAGTAAAGCCCTTTGCTCTTATTTTAAATAAACTTTCAGCAGTTCCTCCTCCTGCTAGAGTAGAGGCTGTTCCTGCAGGAGTAATATGTATTTCATACATATTACTCATTGCATCAGCGCCGGCGGCTAAAAGTTCAGTTACGTGATTATTACTTGCTAAAGTTGCCATTTATTATATATCCCTTCCTTATCTTTAAAGTGTAACACCTTGACCAACATTCTCAAGAGTAAGATCAACAAATTCAGAGAATACGGTGACTTTTACTTGAATTATAAGCTTAAATGTTCTAGCTGCTTTAGCCGCTGCATCATTTCCAGCAAAAGCGTCTACAAGTCCAGCCTCCCAAATTCTACCCGGTCCTTGAGTTCTTTTATTTAAAATTGTGTTAGATTGAAATTCTCTTAGGCTTTGGAATTGATCATCAATTGGCTTACCAAGCTGAGGTACCATAACCAAATCTCTAATTTCTCTCTTAAATTCATCAAATGCCATACTATGAGCCAAGTAACTCCAATCACTTATTTCTAATGAAGCAGTTGATGTTTTTTGACCAAGAATAAGAGGTCCATGAAATGAATCTTGAACAATAATGTTTATTCCAAGTTGATCCATCAATTGTTGATCATCATTATTAAACTTAGCTTTTTGTTTAATAGCTGAAACAGGTAGTGAACCACCATAACCATTATAGTCAGTAAACATTGGAGGCCATCCACCAAGTTTTCCTTCGATAATAGAAGCTAGTTTTGTGCCTATTGCTCCAATGCAGTTACTCCAAAAAGTAGTTCCTAAGTAATTATCTTTTCTTAGGAATTGATTAGCGTAATAGGCTAATCCTTTTGCACTTGATACTGAAGAACGAGCATCATGCAATGATGAAATATACGCTGCGTCAACGCCGGTTCCATTAAGAGCTGAAATGATTGTAGATAACTGATAAGCTTGTCTTATAGCTGGAAGACTTGCATTAATATCCATATTTCCGGTTGGTTCCATGAAAACTCTTACTGTATCATAATCTCCAGCAAGAGCTGCGTCCCATCCCTCTTGAAGAATTATTGAAAGATCAGCTCCAGTAGAAACTGCATATCTTTGACCCATTACAGATAGGGTTTGAGGAGCAGAAGTGACAGAGGTTGTGTTTGTAAAAGGCTTGACAACTTTAATTTGTACAAATGCGTTCATGTCGTCAGTTAAAAGATTTTCAATATAGTTATTAGCGCCATATCCATCCACTGAAGTATTAACTAGATTTCCGGTATAAGTACCACCACTTACTTGTCTTCCAGGAGCGCCTTCTTCTGTAAATGAGAAGGATATTTGATTGGTGGGCCAGAGAACTTCAGTATATACAATTCCTCCAGCAATAGTTCCAGTTAAAGATATTGCGCTTACTGAGTTAGGAGTTAATCTTATTTTAAATGTGTTTGTAGTAACATCTGATACATAATAGGTAGTTCCTGTAGAAATAGCAGGAGTACCAGTAAGTCCATTTAAATTTGAGAATTTAATTGCTGTTTTGTTGCTTAATGAGTGATTAGCGCATGTTAACACACTAGAAGCACAAGAAGCAGATCTGACATATCCAATTTTTGAAACGGTAATATGAGCAGGTACTTCACTTGGTGATCTTTGATTTAAATAAAAATAGGTATCACTTGATAGATTTAAAATCCATTCAAAAGTAATTCCACCATTATTCCAATTGTCATTAAAATAACTGGCTACCGCTCCACCAGTTGCCCAATTTACTTCTGAACCTCCATCCGCTCCTTCAAGAGTAAATAAAACTGCTTCTTGGTTAGAAGCATCAATTGCGCCAATTACTATATCATTATAAACTAATCCGTTAGGAAGATCGGTCTTATCCAAGACAATATCAATAACTGTTCCTTGAAAAGTTGGATTAGCTTCAACGTAGGTTAATCTTAGTCCTACCGCTTTTGAATAAATCCAAGATGGAACATTGTCAATAGTGAATATACCAGTGGTATACTCTTTAGTAGTACTATTTGCTAATAGAACATTATTTGATGATCTAGTATCATCTTCAATGTCTAAGCGCACAAGATAATTTGGTTCTGAGATGTCTGTTACTCTATCAAATTCAAATATGCCATACTCAGTCAAATACACTCCACCATAGTATGATTCATATTCATTACTAGTACCTGCTGGTGAGGATAGGTAAAGCCCATATGATGCATTGAAGTCTAAAGCGTCTTGAATATTTGGATAGGTTGTTGAAGGAACTCCAACAAGAGAAATAATCTTATTGGCAGATCCTTTTGGAAAATAAGTTGCAACTGCATTTCCTTTTGGAGCTTTTACTACCATATACCCAGTTGCTGAAGAATCTATAGTTCCAAGTCCTTGACTTGTATCAATGTCATTGAATGTTAGTCTAAAATTTCCTGCCATTTAAAGTGTTACTCCTTTAATCCGTTAAGTGGAATACATAATATCTATTTTGGTCCACTACTTAGTAGTTAGTATCTTTGTTTAAAAAGTTACTCCTCTTAAAGATTTAAGACCAGCTAGCCCTCCGCTGTCTGGAGTTGCTGGATTGTTTGCTGTAGTAATAGTTAATGTCTGAACTTTTATCTTTCCTGATTTTAATCTTATGTAAAGATAAAATTCATAATTAGATAATTCATTTAAACTGGTAAATGTGTAT
>Ga0209829_10001728_pt1 | contig 17289 bp, 4 predicted proteins | sample C_140205_EF_Meta_FD_187311 | JGI IMG/M metagenome (GOLD analysis project Ga0209829, IMG submission 187311) | Freshwater microbial communities from Lake Croche, Canada to study carbon cycling - C_140205_EF_MetaG (SPAdes) (version 2) | ecosystem: Environmental > Aquatic > Freshwater > Lake...
CCACGGCCGGGCGGGGACACGATGTGAGGTGGGGACAAGACCTGAGGTGGGGACACAATCTGAATGTGTGGGGACAAGACCTGAATGTGTGGAGACAAGACCTGAATGTGTGGGGACAAGATTTCATCTTGTCCATTGGCACGTTGAAAATGTGCCACCACGACTCGGTTACTTCACCTCCACCGGGATGCTCTCCGAATGGGCCGAGAACTCGGGCGCATAGCGGCTGCGGATCGTCGCAAAGCCGCTCGAGGCCGTGCCCCTGTGGGCGGCCCTCAAGCTGTACTCGAAGACATGCGTGCCCCGCGGCAGCCGTTCGAAGAAGAGCTGCGTGCTGGCATCGCGGAGGGCCACATACCAGCCCACGCCGTCACCCCACCGCCAGCCCGAGAGCACGTCCACCGGCTCCGTGAGGCTCGGCCGATGGTCGTGCAGTTCGAGAAATTCGTAGTCGCGGTCGCTCTTCACCACCAGCCGCACGACGAGTTCGTCGCCCACGCCGATCTGCGTGGCCCCGCCCACTCCGGCCGGCTCCAGCTGTGGCCCCGCCTTCGTGAATCGCTTCACAAACAACCGCTTCTCGATTGAGAGCTCCTCGCGGCCCGCCGCGGGCACGTTGGCGATGTCGTCGAGATACTGCCAGTGGACCCCGCCCCAGGCGAGTCCCTTCTCGCTCTTGGTGACGACGATCTCGCCCATCGTCGGAAGAATCTCCCGCCGAGTGAACCGCTCCTCAAAGAATCCGGTGCCAGCCTCGACCGTGTCGGGCTGCACACGTTCGCCGCCCACGGTCACCGTCACCAGTTCCTGCCCGCCGAGCAGGTCGTCGCCGCGGCCGAGCAGCGCGCCCACCGCATCGGCGGTCGCGCGGCTGCCGGGCCACCGGCTGGTTCGTTTCTGCGAGAGCAGCCACGCCTTCAAAGCCTCGACCGAAGCCGCGTCGCCCGCCACCTCATCAAAAGCCTCGATCATGATCGCCTGCGTTTCGATCGGGGCATACGCCCAGCTCCACCAGCCCGGATGCGGATCCCGCCACCACATGCCCTGCCACGATTCTTTTTCATGGCCCGGCTTCACGTCGGCATCGACCGCCCGCTGCTTCAGGCTATCGATGATGGAGAGCGCCGTCTGCCTGTCGCCGGAACGGGCCAGCGCGATCGCGAGCTGCCCCTGCGACCGACGGGCATCGACCTTCATCCAGGTCTTCTTCCCCACGTCGAGCCCCCAGCGGACCGCAACGGCGGCCTCCCCCTGCGGCGGCGCGTCGGTCTGGAAGAAGCTCCGCGCATAGAGGGCGTAGCAGCCGATCGGCGTGAGCACGACGTCGTCCGGCTTGTCGGCCCAGAGTTTCTCCGCACGCCTCTTCTCCTCGACGAGCCGGCCGTCGAGCCACGGCAGCGCCTGCAGCGCCGGCTGCACGAGATCGTTCCCGGCAGCCTCGACATGCTTCACGCCGGCCGCCCGCAGGCGGCCAAAGCCTGCAATGATGCCAAGCGACACGGAATCGCAGGTCTGTCCGCCCGGAAACCACGGCCAGCCGCCGTCGCCATTGCGCAGGCTCTCCAGCCGGCCGCGGGCTGCCCTCGCCTCGTTGTCGGCCCGATTCGCGTCGAAGAGCATCGCGATCCGGGCACGGGATTCCTTCTCATCGACCGCGTCGCGAACCCACGGCGTTTCGGCCAGAAGCGTCTGCACGAGTTCGGCATTTTTTTCCAACGGGCTCTCGAGGGCGGCGGTCCCCCGCCACTGCTCGAAGATCTTCGCGATCCGCGGATCGCTCGTGGCGAGGTGCCGGGCGAGGCTGTTGGCGTAGAGACGCGTGAAGAGCGTCTCGACGCTCTCGTCGGCCTGCTCCATGATCGAAGGGAGCGCCAGCACCGCGTACCAGGCCGGATTCGACGCCGCTTGGACAACGAGCGACTGGCTGCGGATGTCGGTGCCGGCGCTCGTGACGAGGCGTTCGAGAGATACCTTCCGCGCACCGGGACCCCGGATCGTCACCGGAACCGTCTCGGTGACGAGCACGCGCCGCGGCAGCACGACGAGAAAGGCCTCCTCGCCGTCGCTGGCCCGGCCGGCGGAGCCGGTGGCGAGATAGCGGAGGGTGTCGGTGCCGTCGGCCACCTTGACAGTGAACACGACGGGCTTGGATTCGCCAGCCGCGAGATCGAAGGGCTGCGCGGCGTGGTCTACGATCAGACTGTCACGTGCCGCGCCGGTGCGCGCATCGGCCAGGGAAAACTTCACGGTGCCGGTGAGCCTGCCGGTGGAACGGTTGCTCACCTTCACGGGGATGTGCACCACATCTCCCTCCCGCAGAAACCGGGGCACGACCGGCTCCACCATCAAGTCTTTTGCAGACACGCAGCTGTCGACGATCGTGCCACTGCGAAGCTGTGCATCGTGCGCCAGCCCCTTGAACTGCCAGGTGGTGAGCGTGTCGGGGAGCGTGAACTCGATCGTGAGATTCCCCTCTTTGTCGGACACGAGCGCCGGCAGGAAGAAGGCCGTCTCGACCAGGTTTTTCCGCGGGGGCGGCGGGGCGGCGGCCGCGGCTGCAGCGCCCGGCGGCTCTCCGGCCCCCAGCCCCTCTTTCTCCGCACGTTGCTCGCCGGCGGCATTCTGCGCGGCGCGTCGGTCGCTCTTGCGCAGGCTGGCGCCGCCCTTGTCGCTCACGGCATCCATCCCCATCATTCCCGGCGCGGCCTTGGACATCGGCATCGCATCGGCCAGCATCATGCCGCGGGCCATGCCTCCCCCGCCGCCGAAGCCGCCTCGGCCGCGCTGCGGCGAGCCGAACGGCGGGCGGAGTTCGCGGTAGGTCAGTTCTCCAAAGGCCGTGTATGGAATGTCGAAGTGGCCGCGGATGTGAGTGAGATGCTCGCCGCTGTTGGAAAACATGACATTCACCCAGCTCGACTCACGGCGGAAGAGGCCGATGAGTCCGTCGAGGGGCCACTGGTGCGGGGCGAGGGCCTCGAGCGACTGGTCGTAGAGCGTGGCCACCATTTCGGCCACAGCGGGGGCGGCTGGCCCGGCGACCGGATCGGCCACGGTGGAGATCTTCGCCCGCCACACCTCCTTCGCGCCGGGCTCGACTCGCCGCGTGAACCGCTCCCAGGCGATCGTCAGCTTTTTGTCGGTCCACGGCACGTCGACCGTCTGCGTTTCCATGCGGAACCGGCCGTCGTGGACGATCCACGCGCGCACGGAGAATCCGCCGCGATGTTCGTCGCCGACCGGCACGCTCACAGGCCACTGCGTGCGGCCGGGCTGCGTCCAAAACCGCGAGAGCACCTTGCCAGACTGCACGATCTCGACGAGCGCCCGACCGGCGGAATAGCCCGTGCCCACGACCGCCTCGAATGTGCTCCCCGGCTCGATCCTCTGCTGCTGCGACTTCAGCACGAAGGCCCGTTTCACGCCGTAGCGATCGGCCTTGGGATCGATCACCTCGATGACACGCTGGGCCTTCACCGCGGGCAGGTCGCCCACGGCAGGAATCTCAAACACGGCCCGGTAGATGCCGGCCGACAGGCTGGCGGTGGCCACGATTGTTCCGGTGGTTTTGTCGGTGGCGTGCTGTTGCTGGTAGACGGCCTCGGCCGCAGCCCAAGTTTCGGGATCGGCAGGATCTCGCTGCACGGAAGCTGGCGTGGCGGGCCGGGCCGCAGGCTGTCCGCGACCCGCGCCGGGAGGACGACGGCGGACGGGCCGCTGCACCGGTTGGGAATTGTAGAAAGTGCCGCGGCTCACATCCTCAGGCTGCACCAGCTTCGAAACGGTGAGGATGCCGATGGTCGCCCGCGGCTGACCATCGAGCGTGGTCGTGGAGAGCGTGATGGCGACGGCGGCGGGTGCGCCGGCGGCGCCCACCGCCTGCCACGCATCGGCCGATACCGCTGCCTCGACGTCGGTGTAGCCAGCGTTCACGCTTCGCTGGTCGGTGCGTGTCTCACCGCTTGTGTCGGTGACGTCAGCCGTGACCGAGTAGGTGAACACCGGCAGCGATTCGCGGGGCACGCCGCGGTCGGGCAGCGCCCGAAACAGGATCGTGAATGTGCCGTCGGCGGCGGTGACGGCCGTGCCCCGTGCGATCCGCTGGGCCCCGCCACCGAAGGGCAGCCCCGGAAAAAACCAGCGGCACCAGGCGGGCCAGCGGACCGTCCGCTCCACATGCCAGCGCACCTTCGCGCCGGCCACCGCCACGCCTGTATAGGTGGTGGCGGTGCCGGAGAGCGATACCTGGCCTCCCAGCGGTGCCGATGCTTGTGGCGCCGCGAGAGTCACGAGAAACTTGGGCCGCTTGTATTCCTCGACACGCACGCCCACCGCGCCGCTGGCGGCCTGCGGGCCGACCGCTTGGGCGGAAATCGACCACTGGCCCGGCAGGGCCCCGGTCGGGATCGGAAACGTGCCATTGAAGGAGCCGGTGGCGCTTGTCGTGTGGCGGGCCTTGGCCGCCTCGCGGCCGTTGGCATCGCGGAGCACGACATCAATCTCCCGCGTGTCGATGGCCCGGTACTTGCCCGTTGCGAAGTCGCTCGCACAGGCGATCCCCTTGTAGAAGACGATCTGGCCGGGGCGGTGGATACCGCGGTCGGTGACCAGCACGATCGTCGACTGCGCGTCGGGCTGCACGTGCCGCCAGAAATTTGTTGAGCTGCTGGCGACCTCGTGTTGCCTGCCGTCGAGCGTGGCTGAGGCCACGAACACGATCTCGCGACCCTGCTCTCCTGCTGCCAGGAGATAGCGGCCGTCTGGATCGGTCGTGGCGACGCCGCGTTCGACAAATGGCTGCTGATCGCCGTGCTGCTCGCGGACAAACGCCTTCACGGTGGCGCCCGCCACCGGCTCGCCGCTGGCGATGTCAACGACGTAGCCCGTGGTGCCCGCGGCCGCTACGGCCTGGCCTGGCCGATCCATGGCCTCACGCTCAAAAACCTGCCGCGACTGTTCCGTCACGATCGCCAGCCGCCCGACCCACACCATCGTGGCCTGCACAACGTTGTCTTTCTCGCCGAAGTCAGCCGTGTGGCTGGCGAGCACCCAGTAGCAGCCGGGGTCGAGTGCCGCCGCGCCGAAGGTCGCGTCAACGGCCAGATCGTGGTGCCGCAGGTGATAGTCCGGCGTTGCCGGCAGATCGACTGCCCGCTGCTTCACCGCCGGCAGAGCGAGGATCGCCGCGCGGTCGGCATCGTCGAGCCAGGCCGCATGTGGCTTGCCGGCCTTGAGCCGGCCGAGCCAGTCGGCCTTCGCGATGCGGAGATGCACCGCAGCGAGATTTTTGTAGCTCACACGGACAGCCGGCCACGGTGCGGCCCACGACCGCTCCGTGTCGATGGAGAGGTCCTTCGACTCGATCTGCGCGACGAGATTTTTGCACTGCACGCCGCCGGGGCTCGTCGGGTGGGCCGCGGCTCCCTGCGCGGCGATGCCACGGGCCTCCACGAGGTCTCCGGTCTCCTGAACAAAGGTCGCGAGGTGGAAGCGGGCCATCGCCGCTGTCTCATGGTCGCCGGCCCGATCGATGAAGGCTTCCAGGGCTGCCTGTCGGCGATCGGCGAGTTCCTCGGGCTCACCCCCTGCCACGGCTGCGGCGCTGGCCCAGAGGATGCGGTCGAGATCGGCGGCCAGGAGCGCCGTGCGATCGGCGTCTGGGCGATGAAAGTCCAGCAGCGCGCGGTAGAGCCGGGCTGTTTCCAGCAGCGGCGCGCCGGTGTCGGTGACGGTCTTGTCGGTTTCAGGAACCCAGGCAAGGAACTCCTCGAGCGTGCCCAGCGCCGGGCCGGCGGCGTCGAGTTCGAAGGCGTCTTCCGGAGCGACCACACCGCGTTCGCCGGAGGATGAAAACTCGATCGCATCGCGGGCGATCACATCCCACACCGTCGGCCGGTAGGCATCCGGCATCCGGCCCTTTTCAAGGAGCGCTGACCATCCGCCCACCGGCAGGCTCTGCAATGCCTTGCGCTGCGGGCTGCCGGGGTCGCCTACGGCCGCGGCGAATCGCGTGCGAATCTCAGATACGATCCGGGGCAGATCCCACTCCGCGATTGATCCGAGATCATCGCTCGCCGCGCCACCGGCCGTTCGCTGGCTGAACCGCCAGCGGTTGTTCTGGAAGAATCCCCACGTCCAGTTGGCCCGGATCGCCTCCAGCACGCCGCGGGTTTCCGAGGGTGCCGTCTCGATCTGGGCCGCGAGCCGGATCAGCATTTCGGGATCGTCCGCAGGCCGGTCGGCTGCCTCGGCGAGCACTCGCGTGGCGATGGCGCGGGCCACCTCCGCCCACGCCTTGTCTTGGATGGCTGCCTGCTCGACACCGGCGAGCGCCGCGGCCGCGGTCTGCGGCTTTCCCTCCCGGAGGGCCTGCTCAACCTTCTGCCAGGCGGCAGTCCGCGGCCCGGGGGGAATGGCATCGTCGCCGGCAGCCGAGACATGCATCACGAGAGCGACTCCCAGGAAAAGGTTCTGGAGAACGTTGAGAAACAGCCGGCTGTCGTGGCGGGAAACAGCCGGTTTGGTTGCAGGGATCCGCTCACGGGTGTGCCACGCCAGCGAAACCCGCCATTTTTCCATGTGGAAACCGGGCATGGGAGAAGAGCTCCTGGGGATCGGGGGGTTTTGGAATCGGGGCCGTAGGTGACAGCGGTCGGCGAGGAGGCAGGCAGAAGTCTACGCGGCACCCCCCTCCGAGCGGCCCGCATTCTGCCAGAAGTCGGCACATCCAGGGGAAGGGCGAATCCCCGGAAAACGTGGCGAAACCGATTCGCGGGAGCCACTTTCCCAAGGGCTGCGGCGGCCCTCTGCGGCGTGCTATAATAGACGGCGAGACACGTGTCAGGTACGCGGCGGAGTGCAACGCCGATAATTCCACCCAGCCAAGGATAGCCCTTGGCAGGTTCGTCGGTTTTATTGAGGGCCGTATGCACATGCGATCGTTCGACCGATGGTTGATTGCCCGAGTGACGCTCGGCGTGGTCGGCCTCTTCTTCGCGATGGGAGCGACGGCTCTGGCGGCCGAGCCGGCGGCAGGGGCCGAGCCGGGCCCACGGCTCTCCTACAACCGCGACATCCGACCGATTCTGGTGGAGAACTGTTTCTCTTGCCACGGGGCCGACAGTGCCTCCCGCCAAGCCGACCTCCGGCTCGACCGCCGCGATGACGCGATCGAGGACGGTGCGATCATTCCGGGTGACGTCGACTCCAGCGCGATCCTCGACCGCATTTTCTCTGACGATGCCGACGAGGTGATGCCGCCGCCGAGCGCCAAGAAGACACTCAGACCCGAACAGAAGGAGATGCTCAAGCGGTGGATCGCAGAGGGCGCCGCCTACGAGCCGCACTGGTCGTTCATTCCGCCCAAGCGTTCGGAGCTGCCGGCGGTAAAGAACGAAAGCTGGGTGCGGAACCCAATCGACCGGTTCATCCTCGCCAGGCTCGAGTCGGAGGGGTTGTCGCCCGCAGCGGAGGCCGACCGCCGCACGCTGGCCCGCCGTGTCGCGCTCGATATCACCGGGCTTCCGCCGGAGCCAGCGATTGTCGAGGCCTTCGTCGCCGATCCCCAGCCCGATGCCTACGAACGGCTGGTCGACTCGATGCTTGCCAGCCTCGAGTGGGGCGAGCACCGAGGCCGCCACTGGCTCGACTATGCCCGCTACGGCGATACCAACGGCATCCACATCGACAACTTCCGCGAGATCTGGAGCTACCGGCAGTGGGTTGTGAATGCGTTCAACCGGAACATGCCATTTGACCAGTTCACGATCCTGCAGCTCGCCGGCGACCTGGTGACCGACCACGGTCCCAACGCGAGCCCGGAACTGATCCTCGACAACCGGATTGCCAGCGGCTTCAACCGTTGCAACATCACGACCAGCGAAGGGGGCGCGATCGCCGAGGAATACCTCGTGCTCTACGCCCGGGATCGCACGGAGACCACGGCCGCGGTCTGGATGGGACTCACCGCGGGCTGCGCCGTCTGCCACGACCACAAGTTCGATCCGCTCTCGCAGCAGGAGTTCTACGAACTCTCCGCTTTTTTCAATAACACGACCCAGGCGGCGATGGATGGCAACATCCACGACACGCCCCCCATTCTGCCGGTTCCCACCGCCGCCGACCGAGGCAGGTCGTTTGAGGTCGACCGTGATCTGCAGCTGACGACGACACGGAAGGAGGCGCGGCGGGAGGAGGCGAAGGAGGCGTTCCACGCCTGGTTGGCCGCGCTCACGCCCGAAACGGTCGCGCAGACCGCTCCGCAGGAGACGCCGCTGCTGGAGATGCCGTTCGCCGAGGGATCGGGGACATCGACCCGCATCAAGCACGTTGCGAAGGAGGTTGATCTGCCGCTGACGCTGCAGAACAAGGCTGCTTGGCAGCCGGGCCCCGACGGTCGTCAGGCCCTTCTGCTCGATGGCGTCGCCGCCGAGTTCTCGAACGCCGGCGACATGGAGTTTGACCAGCCCTTCACCGTCACGTTCTCGACCATGGGCCGCAAGGATCCGCACTCCGGCGTGTTCGTGGCTCGCAGCACGCCCGGCGCAAATCGCCGTGGCTGGACGGTCATTTACGACAACGGCCGGGCCGCTCTCGAACTCGCCCACGATGGCAGCGATCACATGCTCCGCGTTGTCGCAGACAAGCCGCTGCCCTCCGACACATGGACGGCGGTGGCGCTGAGTTATGACGGTTCTGGAACCGCAGCCGGCGTGAAGATCTTTTACGACGGCCTGCCGGTGCCGACGCGGACGGTCAAGGACACGCTCGCAAAGCAAACGATCCGCACGGACGCGCCGTTAACGTTGGGCGGCCGCCGGGGTGGGGAACTGCTCGCCTCCGGCATCGGCCTGGGAAATCTCACGATCTGGGGCAGGAGCCTGTCGCCGCAGGAGGTGCTGAGGGTCTCGATCCAGCCGGCACTCACTGGCTTGCTGCCATTGCCGCCCGCCGACCGGCCGCAGCAGGCGGAAGGCCTCGTGACATGGTGGCTGGGCAGTTTCGATGAGCCGTTCAAGGCCGCAACGGAGGCGCTCGCGAAGCTCGAGGCCGAGCGGGCCGAGATCAGGAAGCGCGGCACCGTGGCACACGTCATGAATGAGAAGGGCGAGATGGCGAAGGCCTTCGTGCTCAACCGCGGCGAATACGACAAACGCAAGGACGAGGTGAAGCCCGACACTCCCGACATCATGCCGGCATTTCCGGAGGGATCGCCGCGCAACAGGCTCGGCCTCGCGCAGTGGCTTCTGCTGCAGGACCACCCGCTCACCTCCCGCGTGACGGTGAACCGTTTCTGGCAGGAGGTGTTTGGCACGGGCCTCGTCCGCTCCAGCGGCGACTTCGGCGTTACCGGCGAATTGCCCAGCCATCCCGAACTGCTCGACTGGCTGGCTGTGGAATTCCGCGAGGGCGGCTGGGACGTGAAGAAGCTCTTCAGGCTGATGGTGACCAGCGCCGCCTATCGGCAGGCGGCGACCGCCACGCCCGAGAAGCTTCAGAAGGACAACGCCAACCGGCTGATCTCACGCGGCCCGCGATTCCGCATGGATGCCGAGATGGTTCGGGATCATGCCCTGGCTGTCAGTGGCCTGCTCGTGAGGCGAATCGGTGGTCCGAGCGTGAAGCCCTACCAGCCGGATGGCGTCTGGGAGGCCGTTTCGATGGGGGGCAACACCAACAAGTACCAGCGAGACAAGGGGCAAAACCTCTACCGTCGGAGCATGTACTGGTTTTGGAAGCGGACGGCACCACCCGCGTCGATGGACATCTTCAACGCGCCGTCCCGGGAGAACTGCACAGTGAAGAGGGAACGGACCAACACGCCCCTGCAGGCGCTCGTCACCTTGAACGACCCGCAGTTTGTGGAGGCGGCCCGGGTGCTGGCCGACCGCACGCTCGAACTCGGGGGCGAGAGCGACGACACGCGGCTTGAGTATCTCTCCACCCGTTTGCTTTCCAGGCCGCTCGTCGCCGCGGAGACGACGATCGTGAAGCAGTCGCTCGCCGATCTGGCCGAGTGGTACAAGGCCCATCCCGACGACGCGAAGCAACTGATCGCGGTAGGCGACTCGAAGCCGCGTGGCACCGATCTGGTGCAGCTCGCCAGTTGGACCATGCTCACGAACGAACTCATGAACATGGACGAGGTGCTTTGCAAGTAAGACACGATCCTCCGGAAGTAAAAAGGGGACGCAGCTCTTTTTGTTCCTTCGAGGGTGGAAAAGAGCTGCGTCCCCTTTTTCGGGCTTTCTCGGGAGAAATGACATGAATCCGCCGATCCGCTCGCCGCTCGACGAACTGGGCTTGAACCTCACGCGGCGGAGGTTCTTCGAGCGCGGCAGCCACCTGCTCGGCGGCGCCGCGCTGGCGACCCTGCTGGGAGAGAGTGCTGCCTTCGGCAACGCGTCGACGGCCCCTCTCGCGGGCATCGATCGGGTCGCCGGAGCGATCGGGCCCCAGTTCGCGCCGAAGGCGAAGCATGTGATCTACCTGCATATGGTGGGCGGCCCGCCGCAGCTGGATCTCTACGACTACAAGCCGGCCATGAATGACTGGTACGACAAGGATCTCCCGGAGAGCATCCGCAACGGCCAGCGTCTCACGACGATGACGTCGGGGCAGTCGCGGTTTCCGATCGCGCCCTCGAAATTCAAGTTTGCCCAGCATGGCCAGAGCGGCATGTGGGTGTCGGAGTTGCTGCCCAACACGGCGAAGATGGTCGACGAGATGTGCTTCATCCGTTCCATGAACACCGAGGCGATCAATCACGAGCCGGCGATCACCTACATGCAGACCGGCAACCAGATCCCGGGCCGGCCCTGCCTGGGTGCGTGGGCCAGCTACGGCCTGGGCTCGCTCAACAAGGATCTGCCCACGTTCGTCGTGCTCGTGGCACGGCCGAGCAACACCGAGCAGGTGCAGGCGATCGGTGCCCGGCTCTGGTCGAGCGGCTACCTGCCGGGCGAGCATGCGGCGGTGAGCTTTCGCTCGGCCGGCGACCCGATCCTCTACATCAACAATCCGCCGGGCGTGTCGGCGGAGGTGCGGCGCAAGACGCTCGACGGCCTGCAGGCCCTCAACCAGCGAACCTTGGAGCAGGTGGGCGATCCGGAGACGCGAACACGGATCGCGCAGTACGAGATGGCCTTCCGGATGCAGTCGAGCGTGCCGGATCTCACGAATCTGGCCAACGAGCCCGAGAGCACCTACACCCTCTACGGCGAAGCGGCCAAGAACCCCGGCACGTTTGCCAACACGGCGCTGATGGCGCGACGAATGGTGGAACGCGGTGTGCGGTTTGTGCAGATCTATCTCAACAACTGGGACACCCACGCCAACGTCTCCGGCCGGCTGCCCAGCCAGTGCAAGGACATCGACCAGGCCTGCGCCGGCCTCATCCAGGATCTGAAGGCCCGTGGGCTGTTGGACGAGACGTTGATCATCTGGGGGGGCGAGTTCGGCCGCACCGTCTACTCGCAGGGCGGCCTCTCAAAGGAGAACTACGGCCGCGACCACCATCCGCGGTGCTTCACAATGTGGATGGCCGGCGGCGGCGCCCGCGGCGGCCAGATCTACGGCGAGACCGACGACTTCTCCTATAACATCGTGAAAGACCCCGTGCACGTCCGCGACTTCCATGCATCGGTGCTGCACCTGCTGGGTTTTGACCACGAGCGGCTCACCTTCCGCCACCTCGGCCTCGACCAGAAGCTCACTGGCGTTGAGCACGCCAAGGTGATCCACGACCTGATCGCCTGACGCCAGCAGGCTGCCCGGTTTCCGTCAGCCGAGCGGGGCATGCTATCGATCGATGAATCGGTGAGGGGCATGGGCAGCCCCGATGGCTTCGCGACAGCGTGGAGCTATATTGAAGACTGATAAACAGTCTTCTTCTGGAGTCGGTCGCATGCGTTGCATCACGCGGATTCTGCTCGTGGCGATGGTGGCGAGCGGGGTGGTTGTGGGGGCGCGAGGGGCCCAGGCCGGCCGGCTGGAGATTCATGAGGGCGACCACATCTGCATCATCGGCGGCGGCGTGGCCGACTGGATGCAGCACACCGGCTGGCTCGAAACCCTGCTCCAGAGCCGGTTTCCCCAGCAGCGGATCGTGATCCGGAATCTCGCCTACGACGGCGATGAAATTGAGCTCTCCAAGCGGTTGCGCAGCGCCGATTTCGGCACGCCCGACCAGTGGCTCTCCGGCTCGGCCCCGATCCCCAAGCCAGACGACATCAAGGACAAGTCTGCCGTCCGCGAGAACCGGTTTGAACTCACCGGCACGAAGGCCGATGTGATCTTCGCCTTCTTCGGATCCAACGAGGCCCACGCCGGTCCGGCCGGCCTCGACGCCTTCAGGAAGCACGTCGAGGCATTCATCAAGCACACGCTCGCCCAGAAATACAACGGCGTCGATGCCCCACAATTGGTGATGTTTTCCCCGATCGCCCACGAGGACCTCGCCCGGCCGCATTGGCCAAATGGTCAATCGCATAACACGAACCTCGCTCTCTATACCGATGCCATGGAAGAGGTCTGCCAGGCCAATGGCGTCGTGTGCGTCGATCTCTTCACGCCCACACAGGAGGCCTACGCAAAATTCGCCGAGCCTCTCACGAACGACGGCATCCATCCCAACGAGCAGGGCGACCGCGAGATCTCCCGCCTCATCGATGAGTCGCTCTTCGGCACGCATCCAGCCCGTGATCCCCGCGCGCTGGCCCGGCTGCAGCAGGCCGTCGCTGACAAGAACTTTTTCTGGTTCAACCGCTATCGGGTCACCGACGGCTATTCCACCTACGGCGGCCGGGCATGGCTCAAGTTTGTCGACGGCCAGACCAACTATGAAGTCGTCCAGCGGGAACTTGACTACCTCGACGTGAAGACGTCCAACCGCGACCGGCGGATCTGGGCCATGGCCGCTGCGCTGGGGTCGACGGCAGCTACGCCGGCCGATCTGAATGCGCCGCTGCCGCCGGTCGATGATGTTGGCCTGCCGACGATGATCCCAGTCGTCACCAACAAGCCGGGCCCGCTGGAAGGCGGAAAGCACGAGTTTCTCTCCGGGCAGGACTCGCTCGCGAAGATGACGGTGCACTCCGGCATGAAGGTGGAACTGGTGGCCGACGAGGGAATGTTTCCCGAGCTGATCAATCCAGTGCAGATGAGCTTCGATACGAAGGGCAGGCTCTGGGTGGCGGCGTGGCCGACCTATCCGCACTGGCGACCCGACGAGCAGATGAACGACAAGCTGCTCATTCTCGAGGACACCAACGGCGACGGCAAAACCGACAGGGTGAAAACCTTTGCCGGCGATCTCCACAATCCGATCGGCTTCGAGTTCTGGGGCAAGGGCGTGCTCGTGGTGCAGGGCCCCGACGTGCTCTACCTGGAAGACACCAACGGCGACGACACATACGACATCAAAACCCGAGTCATCGGTGGCCTCGACACCGCCGACACCCACCACACGAGCAACAGCTTTACCTTCGACCCCTCCGGCACCCTCTATTTTCAGGAGGGCACGTTTCACCACTCGCAGGGCGAAACGCCGTGGGGCCCGCCGGCACGTGTCGCCAACGGCGCCGTTTTCAAGTATGAGCCGCGGACCGGTAAGTTCGGGCTCTACACGTCGTATGCATTCGCCAATCCGCACGGCCACGCCTTCGGCCGCTGGGGCGACGACATCGTCGTCGACGGCACGGGAGCCGTGCCCTACTGGGGCTCGGTCTTCTCCACCCGCCTGGATGGCATGGACAAGCATGCCGGTGCGCCCTCCGTCTACAAGCAGCGAACGCGGCCCTGCCCAGGCATCGAGTTTCTCTCGAGCCCCCACTTCCCCGCCGAGATGCAGGGCAACCTGCTCGTCGGCAACGTGATTGGTTTTCAGGGGATTCTGCGGTACACGTTCCAGCCGAATACCGATTCGTATCCCGAGGCCATCGAGGCCGAGCCGATCATGTCGTCGAGCGACGCGAACTTCCGGCCTGCCGACCTGGAGATGGGGCCTGACGGCGCCATTTATTTCACCGACTGGCAGAACCCGATCATCGGCCACATGCAGCACAACCTCCGCGACCCCAGCCGTGACCGGGTTCACGGCCGCGTCTATCGGGTGGTGATGGATGGCAAGCCGGTTGCCAAGCCGATCCCGCTGGCCGGCCGGCCGGTGCCGGAAGTGGTGGCGCTGTTGGCCGACCCGACCGACCGCGTGCGGTATCGCACCCGCCTGGAGCTTTCGGGCCGTCCGGAGGCCGAGGTCGTGCCTGCCGTGAAGGCGTGGCTGGCAAAGCTCGACCGGAATGCCCCCGAGTTTGAGCACCATCAACTCGAGGCCCTCTGGACCCTCCGACACTTCGACCAGATCGACCTGCCGTTGCTGGAGGCGGTGCTCGGCTCGAAGGATGCCCGGTCGCGCACGGCCGGCATGCGGGTGCTGGCGTCGATCACGGACCGTGTTTCCAATTCGCTCGATTTCGTGCGGCGGGCCGCAGCCGACGAGAGCCCGCGGGTGCGGCTCGAAGCGGTGCGGACGGCCAGCTATCTGCGGATGCCCGAGGCGGTCGAGGCGCTGGCGGTTGCTGAGGAATTCCCCAGCGACCGGCAGATGGATTACGTCAAGAAGGAATCGGCCCGCGTGCTCGATCCAGACTTTAAGAAGGCGCGGGAAGCAAAACAGCCAATCGCTTTCAAGACCGACGCTGGCAGAAAGTATCTCTACCGGTCGCTGAGCAACGACGAACTCGTGCTGGAGCCGCGCTCCATGCCGGTCTATCGCGAGATGCTCCTGCGGAACGGGCTCGACGAGCGGGTGCGGCTGGAGGCGGTCGAGTCGCTGGCCAAGGCCGACAAGACGAGCGTCGTGAAGGTCGTTGCCGATGCGCTTGCCACGCTCGACGGCAAGGAGGGCGATGTTGATTCCAATACCGTCTTTGAACTGATCCGCGTGCTGCTCGGCCGGCCGAAGCAGGAGATGATGGAACTTCGCGGCGACATGGAGCGGCTGGCCACGGCGGCCAAGCGTCCGGTCATGCGGAGGATCGGCTACGTGGGCCTGATGAACATCGATGCTCGCACCGCCGAGGCTGGTGGTGGCGACGCGAGCGAAAAGGTCTGGAAGCTGGCCAGCGACGAGCCCCGACGGCTCGTTGATCTGATCGAAGCCTTACCGCTCGTCGCCGATCCGGGTGTGCGGACAAGCCTCTACGAACGGATTCTGCCCCTGCTCGAGGGCTCGTCGGCCCAGGCAAACAAGGTGCCCGGCACGTTGGGACGTTTCGTGCGGATCGAACTCCAGGGCAAGCAGCGGACACTCACGCTCGCTGAGGTGGAGGTGTTTGCCGGTGCGAGCAACGTCGCCCGCAAGGGAAAGGCGTCGCAGAAGAACACGTCCAGCGGCGGTGAGGCCGCCCGCGCGATCGACGGCAACACCAGCCCCAGTTGGGAAAAGGGTGGGCAGACGCACTCCACGGAGGGCACCGAAGACCCCTGGTGGGAGATCGATCTGGGCAGCGATCACCGCATCGAGCGGATCGTGATCCACAACCGGGAGGGGGCGTTGGGTGAGCGACTCAAGGCATTCACGCTCAAGGTGCTCGACAAAAATCGAGCTGAGGTCTTCAAGCTGGAGAACCAGCCCGCGCCATCCCTCGCCGCTGAGTTTCCGCTCACCAGCGAGGCAGAACGTCTCGCCGGCGCGGTGCGGCGGGCCGCATTCGCGGCACTCGCTGGGGTCCGTGGCCGGGAGACCGAGACGTTTCAGAAAATCGCTCCCTTCGTGAAGCAGCTTGGCGATCGCGACGCCGCGATCCGGGCGCTGGCCACGATCCCGGTGGCGAAGTGGCCTGCCGAGGAGGCCGCACCGCTGCTCGACACGCTCGTCGACTCCATGAAGCATGCCTCGGCGGAGGAGCGGGCGAGCGACGCGGGCCTTGCGGCGTGGCAGTTTGCCGAGAACCTCACCACGCTGCTGCCGGCGGCGGAGGGGAAGGCCCGTCGGACGGTGCTCGCTGACCTGGGTGTGCGCGTGGTGAAGATCGGTACCGTCTACGAGCGGATGGCCTACGACAAGGAGACGTTCGCTGTGCAGGCGGGCAAGCCGGTGCTCTTCGTGCTCGAGAACGCCGACGCGATGCCGCACAACTTCGTGATTGCCAAGCCGGGCACGATGCAGGCCGTGGGCGAACTGGCCGAGAAAGAGGCACTGAATCCGGCGTTTGCAAAGCAGAGTTTCGTGCCGAAGTCGTCCGACGTGCTGGCCTCCAGCACGCTCATGCAGCCGCAGGCGGCGCAGCGGATCACGTTCACCGCTCCGACCCAGCCGGGCGTCTATCCGTATGTCTGCACCTATCCGGGCCACTGGCGGCGGATGTTCGGGGCGATGTACGTCGTCGATGATCTGGAGGGCTACCTTTCTGATCCGGCAAAGTATCTCGCCTCGCATCCGCTCGAAATCAAGGACGACCTCCTCAAGGACCGGCGTCCGCGGACGGAGTGGATGCTCGCCGACCTTGAGGCAAGCGTGTTGGGGCTGGAGAAGGGCCGATCATTCGTGCATGGCCGCGAACTGTTTCGCACGGCGAGCTGCGTCTCCTGCCACAAGCTGGGCAACGCCGGCAATGCCTTTGGCCCCGAACTGGCACAGCTTGACGCGAAGATGACGCCCCTCGAAGTCGCGAAGCACATTCTCGAGCCGTCGCTGAAGATCGACGAGAAGTACCGCTCGACGACGATTGTCACTGCTGACGGCAGGTCGATCACGGGGCTCGTGGTCGAGGAGAGCCCGACGGATGTCGCGATTGTGGAAAACCCGGTGGCGAAGGCCGAGCCGCTGCGGATCAAGAAGAGCGACATCGACGAGCGGACGACATCGCCGGTGTCGATCATGCCCAAGGGATTGCTCGACAAGCTGACGCGGGACGAGGTGCTCGACCTGATCGCCTACGTGGCCGCCCGTGGCCAGGAGAGCAGCTGCCTCTTTAGCCCCGACGGCTGCCCGCTCCACGGAAAGTAGAGTTCGGTCCAATCCCGTTCGGCACGGCGTAGAGCTTGCCTCTGGATTTGTGGTGGCAAGTTTTCCAACGTGCTGAATCCGACACGATGGAATCTTGTCGCCACAAAGAGAAGAGAAGAGAAGAGAAGACAAGCCTTTGGATCCTGGGGAGATGGGCCTCTGGATGTGTGGGTGCAAGTTTTCCAACTTGCCTTTTTTAGACACGATGGAATCTTGTCGCCACAAAGAGAAGAGAAGAGAAGAGAAGACAAGCCTTTGGATCCTGGGGAGATGGGCCTCTG
>Ga0209829_10001733_pt1 | contig 17273 bp, 16 predicted proteins | sample C_140205_EF_Meta_FD_187311 | JGI IMG/M metagenome (GOLD analysis project Ga0209829, IMG submission 187311) | Freshwater microbial communities from Lake Croche, Canada to study carbon cycling - C_140205_EF_MetaG (SPAdes) (version 2) | ecosystem: Environmental > Aquatic > Freshwater > Lake...
GTAGAACGTGCTCTCAAGGTAGCTAGATTTAAATCTGGAAAGTACACAATTGAACGTCCGCTTCACTTTGGCGCAGCAATTGCGGGCAGCCACCCTTCTCTTGAAAAGCTTTACTCAGATTATGGAATTCCACTTGGTGAGGCATTTCAATTAAGAGATGATCTACTTGGAGTCTTTGGTGATTCTGCTGAGACTGGCAAACCTTCCGGTGATGATCTAAGGGAAGGCAAGCGCACTGTATTAATGGCGATTGCTACCGAAGGTGCAGATAAAGCCCAGCTCAAACTTTTCGAAAAGTATGTTGGAAATCCTGATTTAACTGCAGATCAGATCTCGCAATTGCAAGAGGCGATAATCAAGACTGGCGCTGTCGCAAAAGTTGAAAAAATGATCTCTGAATTTACCGATCAAGCACTTGCTGTGCTAAATCACAGTGGACTCTCCCCGGTTGGCAAAAATCTATTAACTGCTATGGCTAGCATTGCCACCAAGAGGAGCACATGACAAAACGAGTAAAAGGCGCAACCGATCACGTAGTAGTAGTTGGTGCCGGTCTTGCTGGCTTAAGTGCAGCGCTGCGATTAGCAGGAGCGGGTCGTAAGGTCACAGTAGTAGAGCGCGAAAGCGTTCCTGGTGGTCGCAATGGTTTGATGAAAAAAGATGGTTACTCCTTTGATACTGGGCCATCTGTTTTAACTATGCCAGATTTAATTGCCGATGCTCTTGCATGTGTTGGTGAAGATATCAAGGATTGGTTGGATTTAGTTCCACTTTCACCGCTTTATCGTGCCTTCTATGCTGATGGATCGCAATTAGATGTTCATGCCGATACCAATCGGATGCAGGATGAAATTGCAAAAACAATCAGTAAAGAGGAAGCAATTGGTTATGGCAAGTATGTAGATTTCGTAACTAAGTTATACAAGTATGAGATGAAGGATTTCATTGATCGCAATATTGATTCACCACTTAATCTGTTAACACCAAATCTTGCAAAATTAATTGCATTGGGTGGCTTCCGAAGACTTGCACCAAAGGTAAATCAATATCTAAAGGATCCGCGCACGCAAAAGGTTTACTCATTTCAGGCGATGTATGCCGGAGTCAGCCCACAACAAGCACTAGCTATCTATGCAGTAATTGCATACATGGACTCGGTAAATGGCGTCTTCTTTCCAAAGGGTGGCATGCATGCTGTGCCTAGAGCATTAGCCGCAGCCGCAGAAAAACATGGTGTGACATTTAAATACAACACAACAGTTTCCAGCATTGAGAAAAGCAATGGCCGGGCAACCGCTGTTCTAACTGAAAATGGCGAACGAATTCCATGTGATGTTGTTGTATTAAACCCAGATCTACCAGTTGCATGGCGAGATTTGTTAGGCAAAGAGCCGCTCTCTGTAAAGCGCCTTAATTACTCTCCATCTTGTGTAACTTTATTATTAGGTTCAAATAAGAGTTATGATCATTTGGCTCATCACAATATTCACTTTGGTGATTCTTGGAAGGGCGTCTTTGATGAATTAATTAAGAAGAAAACTTTAATGAGTGATCCAAGTATTTTAGTATCTTTGCCAAGTAAGGATGATCCATCATTGGCACCAGCTGGAAAATCTTCATATTACGTACTATTTCCAACACCAAACTTATCTGCTGATATTGATTGGAAGAAGATCGGACCTAAGTACCGTGATGAAATGATTAAAGCATTAGAAGATCGCGGATACACCGGCTTTGGTGATTCCATTGAGGTTGAACACATGACAACACCGCTTGATTGGAAAGAACAAGGAATGGAGATGGGCGCACCATTTGCAAGTGCTCATACATTTTTCCAAACTGGTCCATTTAGACCAAAAAATATGGCAGCTGGTTTTGAAAATGTGGTCTTTGCTGGATCTGGAACTCAACCGGGTGTTGGCGTTCCGATGGTATTAATTTCTGGCCGTTTAGCCGCCGAGAGAATTGTTGGACCAGTTAAGTAATAATGGATGAGTTAACAGCGGCTGGAATTTTAGATCCAGCGCTTAGAAAATCTTATGCAGAGTGCAAAAAATTAAATGCTCAGCACGGAAAAACATACTACTTAGCGACTCTCCTGCTGCCACAAGCAAAGCGTCCATTTGTTCACGCACTTTATGGCTTTGCCAGATACGCCGATGAGATTGTGGATGATTTAAATTCAACCTTAAGTGATGATGAAAAAGCTAACGCGTTAAAGCAATGGGGCGATGGTGTTTTATCAGATATTAAAAATGGAAAAAGCCATGATCACATCGGCGCGGCATTGGTAGATACTGTTAATCGATTCAATATTCCGATCTCCTACTTTGAAGCATTTCTTAAATCAATGACTATGGATCTAACAGTTACTGAGTATCACACCTATGAAGATTTGCTTGAGTATGTTTATGGATCTGCCGCAGTTATTGGTTTGCAAATGGTGCCGATTCTTGGTGTGTTAGATCAAAATGCCTACGCAGCTGCTGAAAAATTAGGTATTGCATTTCAATTAGCAAATTTCATAAGAGATGTTGGTGAGGATCTAGAGCGTGGCCGGGTTTATCTGCCAATTACTGAACTACAGGCAAGCGGTGTTACAAGAGAGATGCTAGAGGAACGAGTTCTTACACCTGAAATAAAGAAGGCACTGCAATTTCAAATTGCACGTGTTCGCGATCTACAAAATCAAGCAACTCCTGGAATAGCGATGCTGGCACCAGAGAGCAGAGCATGTATCGAAGCGGCAAGTGAACTTTATTGCGGAATTGTTGATGAGGTAGAAAAGATTAATTATGAAATTTTTGAAAAACGAGCCAAGACTTCGACGTGGCGCAGAATAAAAGTTGCCTTGCCTGCATTTATCCGGGCTCGTAAAGCTAGAAGGTAGATTTAAAATTTCCTTGCTATAGTTTGGAACACGGGAGCTAAGAAATTTGGCTGAGAGGATCTGAGATTCAGATCGACCGGGTGACCAGTTCGGTAATGCGAATTGGAAAGGAAGTTCATAATGTCATTGTTAGAAATTGCAGCCTTCGTTACATCCTTAATTGGCGTAATCCTTGGAGTGCTTGGTCCCAGAACAACTTGGCCGTGGTGGAATATCAGCAGTTTGTTATATGCAATTCTCTTTTTTCAATCCGCTTATTACGCAAGTGCAGCGTTGCAATTTATTTTTATCGCCGGCGGATTTTGGGGCTGGTTTGGTTGGGGTAAAGATGGCGCCAAGCCACGTTTATCAACAAATAAAGAGCGAGTAATCCTGCTCTTTATTCTGACAGTTTCATCACTAGCGCTATATCCAATTCTTATTGAAATTGGTGCGACCTCCTCCGCCATCGAATCATTTGGCTTTGTGGGAAGTGTGATGGCGCAAATATTGATGGTGTTGCAAAGATTTGAAGCTTGGCCACTTTGGTTTGTGGTTGATGCTGCCTATACCTACCAATATCTAACTGGAAAGTTGTACTTAACCTCATTTCTATATTTAATTTTTACCGCAGTTGCGGTTTGGGGCTTGATCAGATGGCAACGCGAAGCCAGGGCAAATGGATTACCAAAATTTATTAAATGAGTTATCTTCCTTAGCATCGGGAGAGGTCATCGCAATTGATGGCCCAGCCGGCTCTGGCAAGACAACCCTGGCTAATCAATTAAGTAAAGATTTAGCTAATGTTGAAACTATTCATATGGATGATCTTTATCATGGATGGTCAGATGCTTTTTCAGAAAGGTTAACCGCTTCGGTAATTAATCAAATACTTGCTCCGATATCCCAGGGAATCGAGTTTAGTTATGAGATTTATGATTGGAAAAGTAATAAATTTTATAAATCAAAGCTAGTGCCTAAGGGTAAGATTTATATTTTAGATGGAGTTGGTTCTGGGCAATTGCAATTTAGAGATTACTTATCAAAGATTATTTGGCTAAATATCGCTGATGAAGTTGGTTTGACTCGAGTCTTAAACCGAGATGGCGCTGAAATACTTTCGCCAATGCAGGAATTTCAAAGGGCTCAAAAACTCCACTTTGCTAGTGATTTAACTGAGAATGCAGCAGATTTTCATTATGAAGGCGTGCCTAAAACTCTGCTTTAGTACTTCCCTACTTAATATTTGCCCGTGGCTGATTTAACTGGTGAATTAATTGATAACCGTTACTTGCTGCAACGAATTTTAGCTTCCGGTGGAATGGCCACAATTTATGCCGGGTTAGATACCAGATTAGATCGACCAGTTGCGGTAAAGATCATGCACCCGCATTTAGCAAATGATGAAGCATTTGTAAGTAGATTTATTAAGGAGGCAAAGGCAACCGCTGCCCTTTCGCACCCCAATATTGTTTCTATTCAAGATCAAGGTTGGAATGAAGGCGGTGCCCCAGCGGTATTTATTGTGATGGAGTTGGTTGAAGGAAGCACGCTGCGAGATTTCTTAAATGAACAAGGCGCCCTAAGTATTGAGCAATTATTTCAATTCTTAAATCCAGTTGCCTCGGCATTATCGGCAGCCCATCGAATTGGAATTATTCATCGAGATATAAAGCCTGAAAATATTTTGATCGCAAAAGATGGTCGAGTAAAGGTTGCTGATTTTGGATTAGCTGCCGGATCGATCATTGGTCAAACATTGACTGCTGAATCCAGTGTGGTTTTAGGAAGTGTTTCCTACCTTTCTCCGGAACAGGTGCAACGAGGAATTGCAGATGCTCGAAGTGATATTTACGCACTTGGCATTGTTATGTTTGAGATGCTTGCTGGTAAGAAACCTTACGATGGCGAAACTCCAATTCAAATTGCCTATAAACATGTTAATGAGCGAATTCCAAATCTTCGAACTATTAATGAAGATATACCAGAGGCAATAGCGGATATTGTTTTTGCGGCAACCTCGCCAAATCCAGATCAACGGCCAAAGGATGCAGAGGAGTTACTTAATAAATTAAGAAGTATTCAGGCAAAAATTGATCCAAAGCGCAGGCAATTAAGTTTAGAGTTAGATATTCCACCTGCTGCAATTAGTGTTGCTAAAAGTAAAAAATCAAGGGGCAAGGTTAAGGTTGCATCAGCATTTGAAGGGTTAAAGGAAAAAACATCTCAAGTAATTGCACCAAAGGAGGATTCGGTGGCAACTAAACGCCGGAAAACCTCTAAGCGGGTAAAGCGAAATAGAGCAATTGCATTAGTGGCTCTAATTGGAATTATTTATGGTGTTTATGCAATCTTAGGCGCGGGCAGAATTACCGTGCCATCACTTGCTGGCATGACTCAAAAAGAGGCATCGGCAACTTTGAAAGAATTAGGTTTGAAATCTGAAATTGGTGAAGAGGTATTTAGTGAGGATATTCCAGTTGGCAAGGTGATCTCCTCTACTCCCGGAGGTGGCGGCAAGGTTGGCAAGGCTGGTTTGGTTAAGTTAAATATTTCAAAGGGTAAAGAGCGAATAGTTATTCCATCTTTAGTTGGATTGACACCTGATGTTGCAATTCAAAAATTAGCCGATCTAGGTTTAAAGGCTGGTGACACTACAGAAATATTTAGTGCATTGGCGGAGAAGGGTTTTGTAGTAGGAACAGATCCAAAAGATGCCAGCGAGGTTAAACGAAACTCCATAGTTAATATCTTGGTAAGTAAAGGAGTTGAGCAGGTATCACTTATTTCCTATGCCGGAAAAGGTGGCGAAGAAGCGTTAAGTGAGTTAACCGATGCCGGTTTTGATGTTTCTCCTGCCTACAAATTTAGTGACACAATCTTGCCGGGCTTCGTTATTTCACAAGAGCCAGATAGTGCAGCTCAAATAAATAAAGGAAGTAAGGTTGTTTTAAATATTTCCAAAGGTCCTGAGTTTGTGTATATCCCAAATGTAATTTCTAAATCTGCAAATCAAGCCACATTAGATTTAGAGAATAAAGGATTAAAGGTAGTTGTTAAGGGCAAGGGCACAAAGGTAGTAAGTATTTCGCCAAAACAAGGAAGTAAAGTTAAGGCAGGATCAACGGTAACTATCTCCTTAGGCTAGGCTTCCGCAAATGAGTAACCCGCGTATTGGTGCCCACGTTCCAACATCTGGCGGAATGGCGACTAGATCAATTGAATACGCCAAAACAATTAAAGCTGAAGCAATTCAAGTATTTGCATCAAGTCCGCGAACTTGGGCAACCTCTGCACCAAATCCTGCGATGGATGACGCTTTCAAAGCAAAGACTTTAGAAAATGATATTGAGGCTTACGTTCACGCATCCTTTTTAATTAACCTTGGCTCACCAACCACTTCAACCTATGAAAATTCATTGGCTGCGACTGCTTACTCATTAAAGCGCGGCAAGGAAATCGGTGCTCATGGAGTTGTTGTTCACACTGGATCTGCTGTTGATGAATCTCATGTGGATCAAGCTTGGAAACAAATTCATGAAGGTGTAATGCCTATCCTTAATAATTTAAAGGATGATGATCCTTGGTTGCTTCTTGAACCAACTGCAGGACAAGGTCAATCACTTGTTAAGAAACTTGATGATCTAACCAAGTACTTTGAAGCACTTGAATGGCATCCCAAAGTGGGAGTTTGTTTAGATACCTGCCATGTCTTTGCAGCTGGCCACGATATTAAAAAGCCAGGCGGTACGACGGAAACTTTGGATTTATTGGTAAAGATTGCCGGCATTGAGCGAATCCAATTAATCCATGCCAATGATTCAATGGATATTTGTGGCAACTTAAAGGATCGCCATCAAAATCTTGGTAAAGGTGAGATCGGCACAAAACCATTTGCAGAGTTACTTGCTCATCCTGCTGTTAAAAATGCTCCACTTATTTTGGAGACCCCAGGAGCTGAACCAGAACATGGCAGCGAAGTCGCATTACTTAAAAAGTTTCGTGCTAAGAAATGAGTAAGCGAAACCTTCTTTACCTAGCGATGCTAGCAACCGCAGCGGTCTGGGGTGGCTCCTTCGTAGTAATGAAGGATTCACTTGAGCAACAAGATGTTTACTCATTCTTATCCTCCAGATTTCTACTTGCCTCCCTACTGATGTTTCTATACCGACCAAATGTATTTAAAGGGTTAGATAAGAAATTTGTGCGCCAGGCTATCTTGGCTGGTTTATTGCTAGGCAGTGGTTATATCTTTCAAACATTAGGTTTAACTAAAACAACAGTTTCCAATACTGGTTTTGTTACTGGGCTTTATCTGGTATTTACTCCCCTTATCTCACTTGCGATCCTAAAGAGACATGTACTGAGAATCCAGTGGTCTGCAGTAATTATCGCCTTCGCTGGTTTGGTTTTAATTTCATACAACGGAATATCTATTGGATTTGGTGAAACTTTAGTATTAATTTCTGCATTTTTATATGGCGCTCACTTTGTAGCACTTGGTGAGTGGAGCGATGGCGGAAATACCTACGCCCTTACCTTGGTTCAAATCATGACCGTTAGTGCACTTGCGACTATTTGCGCATTTATAAATGGGTATCAAGTTGCTCCATCTGCGCGAGTTTGGACAGCAATTTTATTTACCGCATTATTTGCCACATTTTTAGCCTTCTTAGTACAAACCAAGGCGCAATCAGTTATGAGCGCAACCGCAGCTAGCGTGCTACTAGCGATGGAGACTCCATTCGCTTTAATCTTTGGATTAATCTTCAATCATGACCCATTAACTATTCGAATTATTACTGGCGGAGGAATGGTGATGCTGGCAATGGGGCTAGTAATTTGGAGTGATAGTAAAAAACCATCTCAGGTGTGAGAACATTAAGCCGTGATTGATCTTCGAAGCGATACCGTAACCAAACCAAGTGATCAGATGCGCGCCGTTATGGCAGCCGCACCAGTTGGTGATGATGTTTATGGTGAAGATCCAACAATTAATTCATTAGAAGAACGCGTCAGCGCCATGTTCGGCAAAGAGGCCGGCTTATTTTCACCAAGTGGTTCATTAGCAAATCAATTAGCAATTCGCATGTTGGTAAATCCTGGCGAGGAGTTATTGACTGAAACTAACTCTCATATTGTCCGTGCCGAACTAGGTGCCGGTGCAGTATTTAGTGGAATTACAACTCGCACCTGGTTAGCACCACGTGGTTTATTAAAAGCGGAAGATCCACTAGCAATCGCAAAGCCTGATTCAGGGCCTTACTTAGTTTCAACTACGGCGATTGCAGTTGAGAACACTCATAACTTTGGTGGCGGAACTGTTCAATCAATTGATGAGATGAAAAAGCTTTATACCGGAGCAAGCAAGTTAGGAATCGCACTTCACCTAGATGGTGCGCGAATCTGGAATGCCCATGTTGCATCTGGTGTGGATTTTAAAGAGTATGGAAAGTACTTCGAGACAATCAGCGTTTGTTTATCAAAAGGTTTAGGCGCACCAGTTGGATCTTTGATGCTTTCAACTAAAGAGAGAGTTGCTAAGGCTCGTCCTTGGCGCAAACGATATGGCGCAGGTATGCGACAAGCAGGTATTTTGGCAGCGGCTGGACACTTTGCATTAGATAACAACATGAACCGGTTAGCTGATGATCATAAATTGGCTAAATCCATCGCAAAAGCTATTTATGCAGTTGCACCAAAGGTAGTAAATCCCGATGAGGTCGATACAAATATTGTTGGTTTAGATTTAACCGGATTATCAATTACCGCTGCTGAGTTATCAGCCCAGCTAAAAGAAAATGGCATTCTAGGTTCAGCACTAGGTCCTACCTATTTGAGATTAGTAACTCACATGGATGTAACAGAGACAGATATTGCAAAGGTAAATCAAATACTTCCTGAGTTACTGCAACGCGCCTTCGTGGCGTAATAACCACTCTTTTACCTCTACGCCATATCCATAATTACCTAACGCGCCACCGCTTTTTACTACGCGATGACATGGAATTATTGGCGCAATTAAATTATTTCCACAGGCAGTTCCGGCAGCACGCACGGCATCAGGTGAGCCAGATTTTTTAGCTAATTCAGCATATGACCAGGTTTTACCAGCGGGAATTTTGCGCATTGATTTCCAGGCATTTTGTGAGAATTTTGCTCCTGGCTGTCTAACCTCAATGGAATTAATTGCAGTTAAATCACCATCAAAGTAATCGCTGATTAATTCAGAAATCTTGGCAATTTCTTTAACATTTTTTATTTCTCGAGCGCAATCTTCATCTGATAAACGTCCGATTAAATCATTTAAAGATTTAAATCCCGCTGCCAACAAAATCTGTTCGTGAGAGATTAAATATAGAGTTCCGACTGGGGTCTTAAGGGTTGAGGCTTGGAGCACTCTGCCACTTTAAACCTGTATCCGCAGGATTGGAATACTTACTTTTTATGATCTCGCAGCATCTCGGCCACTAAAAATGCTAGCTCGAGTGATTGTGTGTGATTCAAACGAGGATCGCATGCTGTCTCATAACGTGATGCTAAATCCTCATGAGAGATCTGCTCCCCGCCGCCAACGCACTCTGTTACATCATCGCCAGTTAACTCAATATGGATTCCACCTGGGTGGGTTCCTAACTTTTTGTGAACCTCAAAGAAGCCACGGACCTCATCCATTACATCATCAAACTTTCTAGTTTTGTAACCACTTGGTGCCTCATAGGTATTGCCATGCATTGGATCGCAAACCCAAAGTACAACTGCACCAGATTTAGTAACAACATCAATAATTGTTGGAAGTTTTTCGCGAATTAAAGATGCACCCATGCGGGTAATGAAGGTTAGACGTCCTGGTTCATTATTTGGATTTAATTTTTTAATAATAGCCAGCGCTTCTTCTGGCGTCGTCTTCGGTCCAAGCTTTACACCAATTGGATTGTGAATCTTCTCTGCAAAATCCATGTGAGCGCCATCTAATTGACGGGTGCGCTCCCCAATCCAAACAAAGTGTGCTGAAACATCATATGGATTATCTGTTCGTGAATCGATACGGGTTAATGCCTTTTCATATTCAAGAATTAAAGCTTCATGGCTTGCGTAGAAATCAACTGATTTAAATGATTCTGGATCCACTCCAGCTGATTCCATAAATTTAATTGCGCGACCAATTTCATTTGCCATCTCTTCATAACGTGCACTAAATCTGGCATCGGCAGCAAAGCCACGGTTCCAAGTGTGAACCTGACGAAGATCAGCAAAACCACCTTGGGTAAATGCACGAACTAAATTGAGGGTTGCAGATGATGTGTTGTATACCCGGACTAATCGCTTTGGATCTGGAGTTCTGGATTTTTCATTGAATTCAAGATCATTAACTGCATCTCCCCGATAAGCAGGAAGTGTTACGCCATCGCGGGTTTCATTGTCATTGCTACGTGGCTTGGCAAACTGCCCAGCCATGCGACCTACCTTTATAACTGGTAGCGATGAAAAGTATTGCAATACAGCAGCCATCTGAAGAATTGTTTTGATTCGATTGCGAATTGAATCAGCGGTTGCGCCAGCAAAGGTTTCCGCGCAATCGCCACCTTGTAACCAAAATGCATTACCAACTGCAGCTTCGGCAATACGCGCTTTTAAATTGTCGCACTCACCAGCGAAGACAAGTGGTGGGAATGATTCTAATTCGGCAACCGCCTCTTTAACCGCGGCCGCATCTGGCCAGGTGGGTTGTTGCGCAGCCACCAAGCTGGAATTAAAAATTGAATCACTCTTCATAGTTGAATTCTAGGGAAGGTTAATTAATCGCCGCTGGCAATTAATTTCTAACCGAAGAAGATCTCCGCTTCTTTGTATAACTCTGGATCAACTGTCTTTAACTTTGTTGTAGCTGATGCGAGCGGAACACGTTCAATCTTGGTGCCATGTAATGCCACCATCTTGCCCCAGTCACCTTCATGAGCAGCAGTAATTGCATGTAAGCCAAAGCGAGTTGCTAGAACGCGATCAAATGCAGTTGGTGTTCCACCACGTTGAATATGTCCAAGTACTGAGGTGCGCGCTTCCTTGCCAGTCTTTGCTTCGATTTGTTGCGCAAGCCATTCACCAATTCCAGATAACTTCACATGTCCAAATGAATCTAAAGTTTGATCTTTAGTTACCATGTCACCATCTTGTGGAATTGCACCTTCAGCAATCACAATAATTGGCGCATAACTTTGTTGGAATCTAGATTCCACCCATTTACAAACTTGATCAACTGAGAATTTAACCTCTGGAATCAAAATACATGATGCGCCACCCGCTAAACCAGAGTGCAATGCAATCCAGCCAGCATGGCGTCCCATTACCTCAACAATTAAGGCACGGTGATGTGATTCAGCTGTTGTGTGCAATCTATCGATCGCCTCAACTGCAATATTTACGGAGGTATCAAAACCAAATGTGTAATCGGTATTGTTTAAATCATTATCAATTGTCTTTGGCACGCCAATAACTTTTACGCCCAATGAATCTAACTTTGTAGCAACACCTAAAGTATCTTCACCGCCGATTGCGATCAAGGCATCTACACCCATCTTTTCGAGATTTGCTTTGATTTTCTCTACGCCGCCCTCAATTTTGAATGGATTGGTACGTGATGATCCAAGAATTGTTCCGCCCTTAGGCAAGATTCCACGAGTTGCTGGAATATCTAGCGGCATTGTTAAACCCTCTAGCGGCCCACGCCAGCCATCTCTAAAACCTATAAATTCATACCCATACTCTTTGACACCTTTGCGCACAACGGCACGAATTACTGCATTCAATCCTGGGCAATCTCCGCCACCAGTTAATACACCAAAACGCATTTATAAACTCCTAATCAAAACTCTGTAACAAATATTAATACTTAGGTTTGTCTGCGATGACGGCTAAGTCTACTCTGCTTTCATTGATGCCAATAACTGGCATTAGGCCAAGGGGCATTAGATGAAATCTCGCAGAACCGCTCAAATCAAGAATGGCTTTGCCCCAAAAATCTGCGTTACCTGCGGACTTGAGTTTGAATGGCGAAAAAAATGGCAGAAGGATTGGGATCAAGTTAAGTACTGCTCAAAGAAATGCAAAGGCAAATGAAGCGGATTATTTATGTGCCGCATGATCTCTTAAATAAAAATTTTGGCGCGCTAAAGCTGGCCAATAAGAAAGATGACTTAATTGTTTTAATCGAGAGTGCCAGAACATTAAAAGATAAAAAATGGCATAGCCAAAGATTGCAATTTATTATCTCAAGTGCTCGTCACTTTGCAAATGAGTTAACCGCCGATGGTTATCAAGTTATTTATCATCAAGCAAAAACCACAGTTGATGGCTTAAAAGAGATTGCTAAAGAAAATAAGATTGAGAAAATCGTCACCACATTCCCTACTGGCTATAAAAGGTTAGATAGTTTGCGTGAACTTTCTGTCGAATTTGTCGATAGTGATTATTTCCTTACGCCTGCGGCGGAGTTCAAAGATTGGGCTGATTCTCAAAAATCCTTCAAGATGGAGAGTTTCTATCGCAAGCAACGCGTGAAATTTAATTTACTGATGGAGGGTAAAGATCCACTTGGTGGTGAGTGGAATTACGATCATGAAAATCGCAATCCAGTTCCAAAGGATTACCAAGCACATGAACTTGCCGAGTTTGAATTTGATGAAATCGATAAAGAGGTAGCTGATCAGGTTGCCAAGTTAGATACCTGGGGAAATTCAGAAAATAAGTACTGGGCAACTACACGCAAACAAGCATTACTTAGATTAAATGAGTTCGTTAAATATAACTTCAAAGATTTTGGTGCCTATGAGGATGCCATGCCGGCCGACAGTTGGTCGGTAAACCATTCAGTTATATCTCCATACTTAAACAATGGCCTCTTGCATCCTATGGAGGTTGCGCAGGCGGCAATCAAAGCATTTGAAAAAGGTGAAATACCACTAGCTTCATGTGAAGGTTTTATTAGGCAAATTATTGGTTGGCGAGAGTATGTAAATGGCATGTATTGGTATTTGGGAGAGCAATTCCGAGATGAGAATCAACTCGCTGCCACGCGAAAATTACTTCCGCTTTTTGAAGATTCCACAAAAACTAAGATGAACTGTGTTTCATCAATAGTTTCAGATATTGATGAACGTGCCTGGACTCATCACATACCAAGATTGATGGTGCTATCTAATCTAGCCAATCTGACTGGGGTATCACCGGCAGAGTTTTTGGATTGGATGCGACGTGTTTTTGTTGATGCAACTGATTGGGTAATGGTGCCAAATGTAATTGGTATGGGATTGCATGCCGATGGTGGCAAGATGATGACAAAGCCTTATGTTTCCGGCGGTGCATATATTTCTAAGATGGGTCAATATTGCAAAGGTTGTAAATATGATCCAAAGGTGCGAGTTGGCGAAGATGCATGTCCATTTACCTTGCTCTATTGGAATTATCTAGACCTGCATGAGGATCGGTTCAAGAAAAACCACCGAATGTTTCAGCAGATAAATGGTTTAAAGCGATTGAAGGATTTAGATGAAGTTAGATTGCAGGCCAAGAAGTACCTAGAACTTTTAAGTAATGGTGAGATTTAAGATAATCTTGAATCCTTATGAGTTTAAAGCCGGAGATTGTTAAGTATCTAGCTGATAGAGCTGCTTTAAATCTGCCGCTTTTATGGGATGGGCCCATCTCAACCCACAGAGCAAACTCGCAATTAAATGTCGCCTTGACCCAACCGCTAACTCCAATTCATAGCGTTGAACATAAAACTATTCCAGGACCAACAAGTGATCTTCCGATTCGGATATACCGACCAAGTAATGATGCAGAATTACCAGTGCTCATTTACTTCCATGGTGGTGGCTGGGTTTTAAATTTCTTAGATATCTATGAACCAGCACTTCGGAAAGTTTCAAATCTTGGAAAATTTATAATTGTTGCAGTGCAATATCAAAAAGCGCCAGAGCATCCATTTCCAACTCCATTTAATGATTGCTATGCAACCCTTGAATGGGTTGTTAAAAATGCAATGAAATTGGGAATTGATCCAACCTCAATCGGCGTAGGTGGCGATAGCGCTGGTGGAAATTTAGCCTCCGCCGTTGCTCTAAAAGCCAGAGATGCGAAATTAATTGATCTAGCTTTTCAACTTTTGATTTATCCATGTAATGACAATCAGATGGCTTATCAATCAGCCTCAGATAATGCTGAGGGATACGGCTTAACTACTAAATCTATGCTGTGGTTTTGGGATCAATATCTACAAGATAAGCAGGATCACACAAATCCATATGCAGTTCCAGCGATTGCTTCATCTCTTTCTAAAGTTGCCCCCGCTATTGTTCTGGCTTCGCAATATGATCCTTTAACTGATGATGCTAAGAATTACTATCAAAAGTTAATTACAGATGGAGTGAGTGCTATTTATAAAGAGTATCCAGGCCAAATTCATGGCCTATTTAATCTAGGTGGAGTAACGCCGGATGCTGATTTGATGTACTCCGATATTGCTACTGAAATTAACGCAATCTTGGGAAGAAATTAATTGAGTAAAACAGGTTGGTCGCGCTTTGCCATTGTTGGATTTATCTGGGGTGTTCCCTACCTATTTCTAAAGATAGCGGTTGAGGAGATTTCACCTTCAGTTGTTGTTCTTGGCAGAGTTGCAATTGGCGCAGCAATCCTTCTGCCGATTGCACTTAAGCGAAATGTATTTTTTATATCGCGCAAATATTGGCCCTTCGTGCTGCTTTATACAGTCACTGAACTTGTTGGCCCTTGGTACTTCATTACAGCTGCAGAACAAAAAATTTCATCTGGATTAGCGGGATTACTGGTTGCCACCGTACCAATCTGGGCAGCGATCTTGGCATCTATCTTTGGCGATAAAACTGTTTGGCATGCTGGTCGGTTATTTGGATTAATTGTTGGTTTCATCGGTGTAGTTGCGGTAGTTGGAATTGAATCCCTAAGTGGCAGGCAAGATATTGTGGCAATCGGAATGGTCTTACTAGCTGCAATGGGATATGCATATGCAATCAACATGATCAATCGCAGAATTCCCGAGGTTCCAGGGCTTGGCCTAAATACTTGGGCAATGATTTTGACTGCAATTGTCTTCCTGCCATTTGCTATTGGTAATTGGCCAACTCAAACTCCTTCACTTAAGGCGATGGGTTCGGTTGTAGTACTTGGTGTGCTTTGCACTGCAATCGCATTTGTTATCTTCTTTAAATTAATTGCTGAGGTTGGTCCACCGCGGGCATCTCTAGTAACTTATTTAAATACCGCAGTGGCTGTGGTTTTAGGTGTTTTAATTTTGGATGAAAAATTCACATTAGGTATTGCGATTGGCTTGCCTTTAGTTTTAGTAGGCTCTTACTTTGCTAGTCGGAAAGTGAATCGGTAAAACCTAATCTAGCTAGCATCTTTGGATCTTTTTGCCACTCCTTAGAAACCTTCACATGTATCTGCAGAAATACCTGCATACCAACTAAATTCTCAATTGATTTTCTAGCCAATGTTCCAATTGCTTTTAATTTACTTCCTTGTGGCCCAATAATTATGCCCTTTTGACTATCGCGCTCGACATGCAATGTTGCGCTGACGTCATAAATACTTCCACCAGCGCGCTCTCCCATTTCCTCAATAGTCACCATGACTGAGTGAGGTAACTCTTCATACAACTCTTCAATTGCCGCCTCGCGAATAAGATCTGCAAACATCAACTCCTCTGCTTGATCAGTTGTGATGTCATCGGGATAAAGCTGCGGTGATTCAGGCAACTCTTTAGCAATTAAATTTAATATCAAATCAGTTTGATCTAGGTTTTTTGCCGAAATAGGAATTATCTCTGCCTTTTGCAATCCCATCTTGTTCACAAACTCACCCACTGCGACCAACTTCGCTGCTAAATCTGATTTAGAGAGCTTATCTATCTTGGTAACTGCAATAAATGTTGGAGTTCGATCATTTAGTTGAGAGGCAATGTATTCATCCCCTGCCCCGATACTTTCATCGGCAGGTAAACAAAGCACAGCGGCATCAGTTGAATCAATATTCTCATTGACCATTTGGTTTAATCGTGTGCCAAGTGCGGTCTTTGGTTTATGCATACCAGGTGTGTCAACCACAATCATTTGAAAATCAGGCTTGGTAATAATGCCGCGAATTGGATTGCGAGTGGTATTTGGATGATGTGAAGTGATTACTATCTTGCTGCCGACCAATGCATTTACAAGTGTTGATTTTCCGACATTTGGGCGGCCGACAATTGCCACGAAACCTGCCCGAAAATTACTCATTGGTTAATTCTCTCACCTTAAATGAAGTGGTGTCACCACCTCCAATATTTCATCAACACTGGTTGCAATATCAGCTACTCGCTCAGCAATTAATCGATGGCAACCATCACTAAGCGGTGAAGTTATCGGGCCGGGAACTGCAAATACCGGCCTAAATATTTCTGCCGCATCTCTTGCTGTTCTGATCGAGCCACTCACATATGCAGCCTCTATTACTAATGTCGCTTTAGATAGAGCAGCAATTAATCGGTTACGAATTAAGAAGCGATACGGCTTGGCCGAAACATTGGGCATCACCTCACTAATTAATAATCCATCCTCTTCAATCTTTGAAAATAATTTGGCATTTTCTTTTGGGTAAATCTGATTAAAACCACCTCCTAAAACAGAACAAGTTATTCCTGAGTTTTCTAAAGTAGATATGTGAGATGCAGTATCGATTCCAAAAGCGCCACCACTTACTACTGCATAAGTTCTCGATGTCGCACCTTTTGCAAACTCCTCAGTTACTTCAACTCCATACTGTGATGGCTTTCGAGTTCCCACAATGGAGATTGAATTAGTTAGATCAAATAAAGAAGATCGATTTCCCCGAATTAACAATCCAATTGGAGGGGCAGATAAATCATCTAACCCATTGGGCCAATCCAGATCACAAGGTGATATGAACTCAGCTTTTGCAGTTGAGATCTCATTTAATAATTTTGAAGTATCTAGAGAGAGTAAATCATTTTGTAGCCAACTTAGATCCTTATGTTTTATATAAGTACTGCCACCTAATATCTCTTCATAAACCGCTGCAGCGCCCCGGCTTGCTACCTCATAAGACCAAAATGGATCTGCCGGGCAAATACTTACAAATAACTTTAATCTTGCTTCACTTTCATCAATCATTTGCGCAAGATATAGATCTTGCTAGATCAAAATATTGGCAGTGAATCTGACTGTGTATTAAGCCTTGCTGTTAATAATCTCGGCAATATTTGAAAAGGATTTGCGATGAATTGGCAGGACGCCTAGCTCTTTGATCGCATCGGTATGTGTTTTAGTTATGTAACCCTTGTGGCCTGCTAAGCCATACCCAGGGT
>Ga0209829_10001737_pt1 | contig 17259 bp, 15 predicted proteins | sample C_140205_EF_Meta_FD_187311 | JGI IMG/M metagenome (GOLD analysis project Ga0209829, IMG submission 187311) | Freshwater microbial communities from Lake Croche, Canada to study carbon cycling - C_140205_EF_MetaG (SPAdes) (version 2) | ecosystem: Environmental > Aquatic > Freshwater > Lake...
TTTTGATTTCTATGGGAGTGGGTAAGTCGCCGCGCGCGTCACGTGCCAATTCTTGCGAAGGCAATTCATCTCGGATGATTTCGTTACATAAGTCAATGCATTCATCGCAAATAAAAACTGACGGGCCTGCAATTAACTTTTTGACTTCATGTTGGCTTTTGCCACAAAAAGAGCAATAAAGCGATTTTTCTGAGGAAGAGCCTTTTTTTTCGGCCATGGGTCATCCATTTGTGTATAGAAAAGTGATGATACCCAATAAAAAGGCCAGTCTCTCCTGTAATGGCATTTGTGGCCCCAATTAGGGGTTAAGTTGTTGCTTTAGGGTCGCTTGGCGATCACTTCGTCGACCAAACCATACTCTTTGGCCTCATCGGCCGACAAATAATAGTCGCGCTCTGTATCACGCTCGATCTTCTCAAGAGGCTGGCCTGTACGGTCAGCCAAAATTTTGTTTAATTGCTCACGGGTTTTGAGGATTTCACGCGCGTGAATTTCAATTTCTGTGGCTTGACCTTGGGTTCCACCCAATGGTTGATGAATCATGACTTTGGAATTGGGCAATGAAAAACGCTTGCCCTTTTGACCCGCAGCCAACAAAAACGCACCCATGCTGGCGGCCATGCCAATACAAAGTGTTGATACTGGGGGCTTGACGAAGTTCATGGTGTCATAAATAGCCATTCCTGCACTGACAGAACCACCAGGAGAGTTGATATACAAAGATATTTCTTTGTCAGGGTTTTCACTCTCTAAAAAGAGCAATTGAGCAACCACCAAATTAGCAGTTTGGTCATTGACGGGTCCGACCAAAAAAATGACTCTTTCGCGCAGCAAGCGCGAATAAATGTCATAAGACCGCTCTCCACGACCTGACTGCTCAATAACGATGGGAACCATTCCCAATGCTTGTGTTTCAAATGCACTCATGTGTTCGCTCCGGTTGGGGCTCAAGATTGGCCCATTAATTCATCAAAAGATACGAGTTTTTCTGTGACCTGGGCCATCGATAAAACATGCTGTGTGACATTGGCTTCCATCACTACAGCCTCTACTTCGGCCAAGCGTTGTGGATCACTGTAATACCACTTGATCACATCAGCAGGCTTTTCATAACTCGCGGCCATTTCTTCGATTTGTGCCTTAATTTGATCAACAGTGGCTTGCAATTCTTTTGCGCGAACCAAATCGGAAACAACCAAGCCCATGCGTACGCGTTGCTCAGCTTGTGGTCTAAAAATATCATCTGGAATAGGCGCTTTATCCGCTTCTTTGATTCCTCGCTTTTTGAGATCTTCACGCGCGACATCAATCATGCGATTGATTTCGGACTGAACAATCGATTGGGGCAAATCCAATTCTGCTTTTTCAACCAAGGCTTGCAAAACAGCTTGCTTGTTTTTAGCCATCAAGCGACCTTTGACTTCTCGATCGAGATTTTTGCGTATATCGGCCTTGAGTCCTTCGACATTGCCATCGCTCACCCCCAAAGACTTGGCCAATTCGTCAGTCAACTCAGGCAAATGTGAGACCTCTAATTTTTTGAGCGTGACCATGAAGTCGGCTGTTTTTCCTGCCACGTCTTTGCCGTGATAGTCTTCTGGAAAAAGCAAGGGAAAGGTTTTACTTTCGCCAATTTTCATACCTAAAACAGCGTCTTCAAACTCTTTGAGCATTTGACCTTCACCGACTACAAATTGAAAGTCATTGGCATGACCACCCTCAAAGGGTTCACCGTCAATTTTTCCAACAAAGTCAATGGTGACGCGATCGTTTTTTGCCGCGGCGCTTTCTAAAGAGCGTTGAGCAAATGTGCGGCGTTGCTTGCGCAAAATATCAATAGTTTTTTGAATAGCTTCGTCATTGACTTCAGCCGTTAGTTTCTCAATTGTTGCTTGTGAAAGATCGCCAATTTTGACTTCAGGATAAACCTCAAAAATGGCATCGAAAGCCATTTGGCCTTCTGGTGCACCTTCTTTTTCGCTGATGCGGGGTTGGCCGGCAACGCGCAAATTATTTTCAACAGCTGCGACTTGAAAAGCTTCGCCCACTTTGTCATTCATCACTTCATATTGAACGGAATAGCCATATCGTTGGGCAACGATATTCATGGGAACCTTACCAGGTCTAAATCCATCAATTTTGACTTGACGTGATAGCTTTTTGAGACGTGAATCCACTTCATGGCGAATCGTGTCAACTGGCAGGGTTAGCGTGATTTTGCGCTCCAACTTTTCGAGCGTTTCAACGGTAACGGACATAAATAACTCCTCAATGGAAAAATGATTCTGCGAGATTGAAAAAACAAGATTGGTGCGCGGGGGGGGACTCGAACCCCCACAGTATTTCTACCGTCAGGACCTAAACCTGGTGCGTCTACCAATTTCGCCACCCGCGCAGGGATAAAACAACAACGGGCGGCCTGAAAACCAAACCACCCGCCTGAAATCGGTTAATGTTAGATTCTACCCGCTCTGGGGGCTCTTTTTGGTAGGCCTTTTAGCGTTTCACCCTAAACCAAGCGGCATACATGGCGGGCAAAGTGAGCAAAGTCAATACCGTTGCAACAATTAATCCTCCCATAATTGCCACTGCCATCGGCCCCCAAAAGACCGATCTTGAAAGTGGGATCATGGCCAAAACTGCCGCCGCCGCGGTCAAAACAATCGGCCTTAATCGTCGCACCGCCGCCTCCACGATCGCGTCCCAAACGGGCACACCGCGCGCACGATCTTGTTCAATTTGGTCGATCAAAATCACCGAATTGCGTTGAATCATTCCCATTAAGGCAATCACACCCAACAAGGCTACAAATCCAAAAGGACGGTTTAATAACAATAAGGCGCCAGCAACACCCGCAAAGCCCATGGGGCCCGTTAAAAAAACCAACAATGCGCGACTGAAACTTTGCAATTGAATCATCAACAAAGTAAAGGTGAGAAACAGCATCAAAGGAACACCTGCTGCAATCGAAGCCGAGCCTTTGGAGCTTTCTTCTACAGCGCCAGCCACTTCAATTCGATAACCAGCACCATCTTTTTGACTCCATTGAGATTCCAACTCTTTGAGGTAAGGCAACAATTGCTGAGTCACTGTCGCACCTTGCAAGTCTTCAACAATATCGCTTTGCACGGTAATGGCGTAATCTCGATTTTCACGCCACAACACGCCAGGCTCCCACGCAAAAACAGGTTTGGCTATTTGCGTAATTGGGATGGCTTTGCCACTTAAAGTGGGTAAATACGCCTGCCCCACAGCAGTAATCGTGTCGCGCTCACTCAAGGGTTGACGCAAAACTACATCAACGAGTTTGTCTCCATCTCTAAATTGCCCAATCGTGCTTCCAGTAAATAACGTTTTTGCAGATTGCGCAATCGATTGACTCGTCACGCCCAATGCACGCGCTTTGTCCTGATCCACTTCGAGTCTGATCACCTTCACCGATTCATTCCAGTTATCATTTACGCCGCGCGTATTTGTATTGGTACGCATTACGGCCTTCACTTCATCGGCTTTTTTTCTTAATACAGATGGGTCGTTTCCTACCACTCGAAATTGAACAGGATAAGGAACTGGCGGACCATTAGGCAGCAGTTTAATACGCGCACGCACTTCAGGAAATTCTGCCGCCATCCATTGCGGCAAAGCCACACGCAACTTTTCTCTTTGAGTCAAATCTTTAGGAATCACAATCAGTTGCGACACATTGCTTTGTTGAAACACCTGATCAAGAGGCAAATAAAACCGAGGCACGCCCGAGCCAATCCATGTGCTCACCGATGAAATGGAGGGCTCTTGCATCAATCGCTCTTCCACGCGACGTGCAATGGCTTCATTGGCACTAAAAGATGTTCCTTCAGGAAACCAAATATCCATTAATATTTCTGGACGACTGGAATCTGGAAAAAATTGCTGTTGAACTTTTCCCATACCCACAATGCCCAATACAAAGATCAAGATTGCCACTGCAATTGTTTTCCAACGATGTTCAATACACGCATTAACTGTCCATCGAAATTTTCGATAAAAGGTCGAATCAAATAAATCATTTGAATGTGCATCTTGATGCGCGGGTTTTACTTTGAGTAAAAGCGTTCCCAAATATGGAACAAAAAACACTGACACCCACCAACTCAACAACAAGGCAATAACGGTGACAGCAAAAATAGCAAACGTGTATTCACCTGTGACCGACTTGGCAATACCGATGGGCAAAAAACCAACCGCAGTAATTAAAGTACCCGTCAGCATCGGCATGGCGGTTACTTCATATGCAAAAGTAGCAGCTCTAACTTTGTCATAGCCCTCTTCCATTTTTCTCACCATCATCTCAACTGCAATGATGGCGTCATCGACCAACAAACCCAGCGCAATAATCAACGAGCCCAAAGATATTTTGTGAAGTCCAATTCCCCAATATTGCATAGCCAAAAATGTCATCGATAAAACCAACGGAATCGTGATGGCAACCACAAGCCCGGGTCGCATATCCACATACCACCCCCAACGACCGCCTTTGTGCAAACCCAAAGAAATAAAACTCACGGCCATCACAATACAAACCGCCTCAATCAACACGCGAACAAATTCGCCCACCGATTTAGAAACAGCAGAAGGCTGATCTTGTATTTGCACCAAAGTCACACCCAAGGGCAAGGTTGCTTGAATTTTTTTAACCGCTTGCGACAACGATTGTCCCAACGCAATAATGTCCCCGCCCTTTACCATCGAAACACCCAAGCCCAGCACGTCTTGTCCCTGATGTCGCACCCTCAAAACAGGAGGATCGATATAAGCACGTTTAATTTTTGCAATATCACCCAGCCTCAGATGTTGTCCCGACGAACCTCTGATCGGCATTTCTTGAATTTGCTCAATGCGCGCAAATTGCCCTGCCACTCTAACCTGAATCACATCTAACGGTGTTTGAATAGCACCTGCACTTTCAATCGCATTTTGTTGATTCAATTGATTGATCACTGTCGTGATATCCAAACCCAATTGAGCCAGTCGCTTGTGAGAAATTTCTATATAAATTTTTTCGTCTTGAACGCCAAAGAGCTCCGCCTTAGAGACATCTTTGACGCGTAATAATTTTTGACGCACATCGTCTGCAAATATTTTCTTTTCTGAATCCGAGAAACCAGGCGCCTGAATGGCATAAATCACACCAAAAACATCGCCAAATTCATCATTAAAAAATGGACCCTGGATTCCACTCGGCAATGTATAGCGCATATCATTGATTTTTTTTCTGACGCTATACCAAACATCAGGCACATCTGCAGCGCGTGAAGAATCTTTAATCTGAAAAATAATTTGCGATTCACCCGGCTTGGAATAACTCCTAATCTTGTCTGCATAGGGCGCCTCTTGCAACACTCGTTCAAGTTTGTCAGTCACCTGCTCGGCCATTTGCTGCGCTGATGCGCCAGGCCAATAGGTGCGAACGACCATTGCACGAAAAGTAAACGGCGGATCTTCGTCTTGACCCAACTGAAAATACGACGCAATACCAAACACCATCAACACAACCATCAAATACCGTGTCAATGCAGGGTGTTGCAGCGCCCAAAGCGAGAGATTAAAACTTTTTTTATCGGTGGTCATGATTCACTCACTTCGAAGGTTGAGGTGAGGGCGTGCTACCTAATGTTTGATTACTTCGCTCTTGATACAGCGTGACCTTTTGACCCGGCGAAAGTACATGCACACCTGCAACGACCACTTTCTGTCCAAGTTTCAATCCTGAGGCCACCAGCACTTGATTACCACTGGCCGTTGCAATTTGAATGCCTTGTGATTGAACCGTCATGCTTGTCTCGTCTAAGACCCAAACAGCGCTTTGATTGTTTTCTTGTCTAATCGCAATCGTTGGTAACAAAATAGCCTTTGATGGAACGTCTTGCGTTCTTTGAATCATTACCGTCACTGTTGATCCCAATGCAGGCGCATCTTTTTCGGGCATTGTTAATTTCACGGTGAAAGTTCGAGTTACAGGATCGGCGCTTGCTGCAATATCGCGAATCGTTGCAGACCAATTTTGATCGTTAGACCAAGATTTCACTTGAACCACTTGCCCTGTTTTTAAACTGTTTAATTTATCTTCAGGTAAGGAAAAAATAACTTCGCGTGGACCATCCAAAGCAAGCCTGACAATGGGCATTCCAGCCGTCACAATTTGGCCCGCGTCGGCTTCAATGGCAGTGATGATGCCTGATCTATCAGCTACCAATTTTGCATAGTTCAATTGATTGGTTTGCGTCGAAACCTGCGCTTGCATTTGTTCAAATTGTGCTTGTGCCGATTTAAGTGTGGTCTCGCGTCTCTCTAACTCAGCACCACTGATGAATTCTTTTTCTTTTAAATCTTTGTATCGCTTAAAGTCCGCCAAGGCCAAATCACGATTGGTTTGCGCAGATTGAAGTTGAGCACGTATCGCGTCCAAAGCCAGCTTGTAATCTTGTGGATCAATTTCTGCCAACAACTGCCCCGCTTGAACGCGTTGACCCAATTCGACATGCCGTTGAATCAACTTGCCAGCAATACGAAAACCCAAGCGAGACTCAATCTTGGCCTTCACTTCACCCGCATACAAAACCTGGCCTTCAATGGTCGATTCACCCACCGTCATCACCTTAACGGCGCGTAGGGGCTCTTGTGCGGGTTTTTTAGATTCACAGGCTACAAGTCCCACCAATAAAAATACCCCGACCAGACCGCGTAAAAATATCCTCAACATCTCTAATCCTTGAAAAATGATACAAAATCAATACAAAAACAGCTAATGACTGACTGGTTAGTAATTTTTGATCATAAACCATCTCAGCCAAGCGACAATCCTCAAAGACCTTACGCTATATGGAACATTACGAAAACTTTCCCGTTGCGTCCTTTTTATGTCCACCCGAATTACGGGCGCCGATCATGGCCATCTATCGATTTGCAAGGGCCGCAGACGATATCGCCGATGAAGGAGATGTTGCAGCCGAGCTTAGACTACAGGATTTAGCCGAGATTCGCCTAGCATTAGCCCTATGTAGCGAGTCATCACCCACATTTTTGCGCTGGTCTGAAATATTCAAGCCCTTGCACCTAGAAATTCAACGGCACGCTCTACCCATCCATCTTTTGCACCAATTACTTGACGCGTTTGAGCAAGACGTTCGCTATACCCAGGAGGGTCGCAGATACAACAATCGCCATGAACTTTTAAATTATTGTGAACGATCGGCCAACCCCATAGGCCGACTTCTGCTTCATCTCTACAAAATAAATGACCCAACTGCATTACACGAAAGTGACTGTATTTGTTCTGCTTTGCAATTGATTAATTTTTGGCAAGACTTAAGCGTCGATATTCCAAGGGGAAGGTTTTATTTACCAATGGAGTCCGATTTGAAAATAGAAATTGAGTTTACCAAGCAACTCATGCAAGAAGGTCAAGCATTGGTTCATCGCCTTGAGGGATGCGCAGGCTGGGAGCTCAGAGCCGTCGTGCAAGGCGGGCTGCGAATCATCGATAAGATACAAACCATCGACACACACGTCATGCGCCCCACCATAAAAGCCTGGGATTTACCTGTTTTAATTTGGCGTTGTTGTTTCATGAAAAGTTAATGTCAAAATTCAGACTATGAGTCCTCAACAATATGTTCAAGAAAAGGCAGCCAGTTCAGGCAGTAGTTTTTACTACGCTTTTTTATTTTTACCTCCCAAAAAACGCGCCGCCATCACCGCTTTTTATGCTTTTTGCAGGGAGGTTGATGATGTAGTCGATGAAATCGAAGACCCCAGCGTCGCCGCGGCCAAACTTGCTTGGTGGCAACAAGAAGTTCAACGCAGCTTTGATGGGCAAGACCAACACCCAGTGATGAAAGCATTGATGCCACTCACACAAGAGTTTCATATTCAATCATCGCATTTGCTATCGGTGATTGAAGGTTGTCATATGGATTTAAAGCAAACCCGATATCTGACTTATGCAGACTTACAACGCTATTGTCATTTGGTGGCGGGGGTGGTTGGCGAAGTAGCAGCGCATATTTTTGGACAAACGCACCAAGACATAACGCGTTATGCGCACCTATTGGGTCAAGCGTTTCAATTGACCAATATAATTCGTGATGTTGGTGAAGATGCCTTACGTGGTCGCATTTATATTCCTATCGATGAACTCCAACAATTTAATGTCAAAGCGCATGAAATTCTTCAACGCATCGACTCACCACGCTTTCAAGCTCTGATGCGTTTTCAAGCACAAAGAGCGCATGGCTTGTATGACTCGGCTTTGGCACTGTTACCCGAGCAAGATCGGCGCTCTCAAAAATCAGGTTTGATGATGGCCAGCATTTATCGAACCTTGCTAAAAGAAATTGAATCTTCAGGTTTTCCTATTCTCAAACAACGCGTTGCCCTCACCCCATTGCGCAAACTTTGGTTGGCTTGGAAGATGCAAGCCCTTGGCAGATTTTGAAGAAACTGCGCATCATCGGAGGCGGATGGGCGGGCTTATCGGCTGCAATCAGGGCCGTTCAACGCGGATGGCAAGTTCGTATACAAGAGGCCGCCCCAACACTCGGTGGTCGCGCCCGACGCATTCAACGTGCAGGCCTTAATTTAGACAACGGCCAACACATCTTGATTGGTGCGTACAGCCAAACTCTTCAATTGTTAAAACTTGTTGGAGTCAACGAAGAGCAAGTGTTGATGCGCATACCTTTGCAAATCATCACGCCACAAGGATTTGAATTCAAAGCCTCCAATTGGCCCTCTCCACTTCATGTATTGACAGCAATCGCAACAGCCACAACATGGTCAATTCAAGATAAAATTTTTTTATTGAAAACATGTATCCATTGGCAAGCCCAACAATTCAATTGTGACTCATCGCTCACTGTTCAAGAGCTTTGCCAAACACTCAGCCCATTAGTTTATCAATCAATGATCGAGCCTTTATGTATTGCGGCCTTGAATACGCCTGCGTCTCAGGCCAGCGCATCGGTTTTTTTACGTGTTCTTCAAGATGCGTTCTTATCGGGAACACACGGCTCTGATTTTTTATTACCGCGCGTTGATTTATCTGAACTTTTTGTCATTCCAGCTCAAAAATGGCTGATTCAAAATGGAGCTGTGGTTGAATGTCATCAACGCGTCGAATCCATCGAATCGTCACAACACAAGGATGAAATCAGCTTATTGGCGTGCCCGCCTTGGGAAGCGGCAAGACTCACCCAAGAGATGCATCCCCATTGGTCATCCATCACCTCACAATTGCAATTTGAAGCGATTGCTACCGTCTATACGCGCAGCAAAAACAACAGTCTTTCTCATCCGATCCTGTCTTTAACCACGCAACATCCAACGCAAGCTCAATTTGTTTTCGATCAAGGCCTCATCAGTCAAAATCCAAACAAAAAAGGTTTGTGGTCCTGGGTTATCAGCGCCAGTCTTGGAGATCGCGACACCATCACTCAATCGGTTCTTGATCAAGCGCATCATTTGGGGTTTTCAGATCTTGAAGTCATCACCACAGTCGTCGAAAAACGCGCCAGCTTTTCATGCAAGCCAGGCATCACACGACCACCTTCGAATGTCGGCAGAGGGCTTTGGGCCTGCGGCGACTATATTGAAGGGCCCTACCCTTCAACATTAGAGGGCGCGGTTTTATCTGGCCAGCAAGTGATTGACCAAATCAGTCAAAGTTGAAACTTGAGCAGGAATATCTTCTGGGTGATGCGCCCAATCCACTGCATCGCGATTCAACCATACACAAGGCAAGCCCGCTTTTCTTGCACCCAAAATATCCAACGCCGCATCATCGCCCACATGCAATATTTCATGCGGCTCAAGTTTTAAAAATTGTGCTGCTTGCCAAAAAATTCTTGGATCTGGTTTTGCAAACCCACAATCACGCGCACTGATCGACGCTTGAAAAAAATGTTCAATACCAACGCGATGAATATCGGCATTACCGTTGGACAGTGCAATCAATGGAAACATAGCAGACAAAGATTCAAGCGCAGGTAACGCATCATTAAAAAAAGTCACTTGTTGACGCGCACTAAAAAATACTTCAAATGCGGGTTCAGCTAAATGAGTGTCCTCCCCTGCTTCTAGGAGCGCTTGTCGAATCGACTCCAAACGCAATGCACTGAGGTCATGCGCAAGATGCGATAATTTCTGATTGACGTTTGAACGAATGCGCTGAGTGACGTTGGTATCTGAACACAAAACCGCTGTGAGTGGTGCGTGTTCTTTCAACCACGCTTGCAAAGCCGAGTCAGCCTGACGAATAGTCGGCCATACAGGCCACAACGTGTCATCCAAATCTAAAGTAATTGCGCGAATGGGTTTGGTATTGATCATGGATGAGAGAGAATAACGCATGCTAATGAAATCTAGATTCTCGCCTGAGCCCGAGCACCGCCATGGGGAACGCTCACGTATTGGTATTTTATATTGCAATTTAGGCACACCCGATTCACCCACGCCCAAGGCACTCAAGCGTTATTTGGCTCAGTTTTTAGGTGATTCTCGGGTTGTCGAAATCCCTAGACTGTTGTGGCTGGCCATTTTGCACGGTGTAATTTTGCAGGTCAGGCCCGCCAAATCTGCCAAAAAATACGCCAGTATCTGGACTGACCAAGGCTCACCACTCAAAGTTTGGACACAATTACAAGCCGATCAATTGCAAAAAACCTTTGATGCATCTTCGGTCGTTGTTCGATTTGCGATGACCTATGGTCAGCCCTCGATCGAGTCACAACTCGATGAACTCAAAAAACAAGGCTGCACAAAAATATTGATATTGCCCGCCTATCCACAATATTCGGGCACCACAACCGCAAGTATTTACGATCATGTGTCGCTATGGACATCGCGCATTCGAACCATTCCAGAGCTTCGTTTTGTCAATCACTATCACGATCATCCTCTTTATATTCAAGCATTGGCTGATAGCATTCAAATGCATTGGAAAGCGCACGGCCGCAATCAACTATTGATCATGAGTTTTCATGGCGTTCCTTTGCGCACATTAGAGTTAGGTGATCCGTATTTTTGCGAATGTCACAAAACAGGACGATTACTTGCTGAGGCACTGGGTTTGAATCAAGACGAATTCAAAATTTGTTTTCAATCGCGTTTTGGTAAAGCGCAATGGCTGCAACCTTATACAGAACCCACCGTGCGACAACTGGCCCAGCAGGGCGTCAAGTCCATGGACGTGGTGTGTCCTGGCTTTACGAGCGACTGTCTCGAAACATTAGAAGAAGTTGCAATGGAAGTTAAAGAAGCCTTCGAAGAAGAAGGCGGAGAACATTACTCTTATATTGCATGCCTTAACGATTCAGACACTTGGATCAAAGCATTGAATCAAATTGCACAGCAACATTTGCAAGGTTGGAATCTTACAGGAAATCCAATTGATCTTGAAAAGTCTCGCGAATCAGCTATTCAATTAGGCGCGCCGCAATAACTCCAACGTTAAGGCTTGCTAGTTGTATCAGTTGTGGCGGGCTTTGTAAGCGCAGGGACGGTAACCGCAGGCGTTGTGGTTGCTGGTGGCAATACAGAGGTTGCCTGGGGTGCAGGCGCAGTGGGTTGCACTTCGGTGGCTGGCGGTGTCGCAGAGGCCTCGGTTGACACTGCAGGCGCAACGGGTGGAACAAGCTCTGGCGTCGCTAGTGGAGGCTCTGTCTTTTCAACTTTATTTTCCTGTTGGCTAAAGTATGCTGCTGACGCAATCGCCAATACAAAAAGCGCAATGATCTTGATTAAATGATTACCCGAGCTCTCGTTTGATTCATTGGACTCAGGAGCAACTTCATTTAAATGAACGCTGACAGCCTCATTATGATTAACGTCGTCTTGCACTTCTTGTGGATGCTCTGGCGGTTGAGCCAATTCGTGCAAATCGTGACTTCTAAAAACAGTCGCCGATGTCTCACCTTTAAAACCAAGGGCAGAAGTCTCAGGCAGTGCAACAAACTCTTCGTGCGCGACAGATGGTGCAAAGGGCACAATACGCCCAAATAATTCATCTTCGCTCACACCCAATATATGGGCTATCTTTTTGGCTGCTGTCAATTTAACAGTGGGGCTGTAAAAGGCACTCATCCCGCCTTCTTCTATTTGCTTGACCTGCTTGACCGAAAGACAAGCACTGGTTGCCATATCAGAAACCGCCCATCCAAGCTCATCTCGCTTGATCTGCAATAACATGCCATTGATTTGATCGGTATCTGACATGAGAGCTTTCTAATTAGAAAAGGCTTACTTGACGAGTAACAACTCACCTTTAATGGATGCGCCTTTTTGAACCGACAGAGTTTGGTAAACAACGTGTCCATCAACAGCAGCAGAGGAAGTCACAATCAACTCACTACAAGTTGCCGTACCTGAAAACTTACCCTTGATATGCAAACTTGAACAAGTTACTACGCCTTCGACTTGACCCTTGGAACCAATGGTTAAATCGTCAACCTGAATCTGCCCGTTGAGCGAACCTTCCACATGAATAGCCCCTTTAGCGGATAACTCGCCACGAAACGAAAAACCTTCGCTCAGAATGGAGGGTTTCGATGAATTGGAGGAAATGATATCCATCATGTTATTTCTTTGAAGAGGTGGTTCTATGGGAGTGGGAAAGGTTAGGGATGAATTTTCGTTTGATTCAAAGGATACCGCAAGTTCTTCTGCGATTTCTGGTTGTTCATTAGGGCGAGGCCATTTGTATTTGTTGAACATATTGGGCCGTGCGAATCACCTTCTGTGGGTTGACGGGGTAACCGCCCACCAAAATTTCAAAATGCAGGTGTTTGCCTGTGGAAACGCCTGTGTTACCAATATATCCTATCAAACTGTCGGTGGTGACTTTGTCGCCGACCTTGGACAATAGTTGGGACATATGCGCATACAAGGACTCTACACCATTGGAGTGCCGAACAACAATCATATTTCCATACTCAGGATGGTATTCCGATAAAACTACCACGCCAGGCTTGACTGGGTTCACCTTGTCATCACCCGTTTCACTCTGCAAATCCATGCCTGTATGGAAGTGAGGTCGGCCAGACAGGGGGTGCTTTCGAATTCCAAAATCAGATGTCACCGAGAAATTAGAAATGGGCAAACGATTGGGCAAGGCATACAAAACTTCACGCAAAGAACGATTGGTTGCCAATTCATCTGCCACTTTACCTTGGAGTAAGGGATTGGTTTTGATGTCCAACTCAGTGGAAAAACCACCCTTAGCAGCATTTTGTTGAATGATCTTGACGATTTTTTCTGTCAGTCCAGAAGAGTCCAACTCGTTTTTGAGGGTGCTGTTTTCTTGAGTGACAGCAATCATCGATGTATCAACGAATCGACGAATGCTCATGTCGCGATCACGAATGGTTTGCGCCAATGAAAGCATTTGCTCTTCGCTCAATCCGAATTTCTCTACAGACTCTCCATCAGAGGCACTGCTCATCAGTGCACGATAAACCTCTTCATGAGAGCGTTCGAGTTGCTGTCGACTGATCATCAAACCTAAGCTTGTTGCCGAAAGAAAAATAAGCGTGATTAGCGTTCCCAAGGTCACAATAATTCCACCACGCACAATCACACGTTGCATGCGAGCAGAAATATTAATGTAATTTAGTTCGGCATTCTGTTCTAAAATAATTCTTGCGTCAGCATACTCACGGGACCAACAGATGTAAATCCACTGAGGTAAACTTTTAATAAGTGAAAAAATACTACCGATTAATTTCATTTGAAAAACGAATGATTGGAATCAATTCTCCGGTTCGCTGGGTTCGGGTTGAGAAATAAAAACAGAAACGCTTGGCGTGTTCGAATCAACAGAGCCTTGATGCAAAGCGCCTTCAATTTCGCCACCCTTTTCTATTTCAATTTCAGAATAATGCACATTGCCAGCAATTTTGCCGGTTGATCTGACAATCAAACTTTTTTCGCTGATGATGGTGTTGTGCAACTGACCACGCACATCAATCACTTTGGCCGATAAACGCCCAGTGATTCTGCCTGTGGGTCCGATCAGAACTTCCTCGGCTGTTAAATCACCTTCGATCACGCCATTAACAACCGCCTTGGATGGAACAATGAAGGTTCCCTTGACGATGACGCCATCGCCGATAACAACGCTTTCTAGTGAATCAGATTGGTTTGACATAACATCTCCTTGAAGAGAATCTTATCAAACATTTGATGTAAATGAAGTTTTTTGCAGAAGGTATTGATTCTATTGAATTAATTTATGATGGATTAACAACAAAGGGGGCGCAAACAATCTTTTCTTTAATAAATAAGAATTCATATTGTTGAATTATATTGAAACTGACTTTTTGCTCGAGATGAAATCGTGCTCCTCCAATTCATTTTCTAAATTAACAATCTTCTTTTTTAAACATTATTTAGAACTTATAGTTTAATTTTTATTAAAATAGAGTATTATAGAGCTCTATTTAAATAAAACGCTTCGGGAAAGCCGTGAATAACCTCAACGGTCATATTTATTGCATCGTCAAAAGTTGTAGCGTCTCCTTTGCGATCCAACTTTTTTTATTTTGCATCCTGCCTCAGGCACACGCGCAAACTCTCAAAGAATTAATTGAAATCGCGACACAAAAGCATACATCCATCCATACGCAATCAAAAATTTAATTCCGAAGCATCTCAGCACGCAATTAACGCGGCCAAATGGCAACGAATTCCAACGCCGTCGATGAGTGTTGAAAAAGTGGATGCCGCAAAAACAGGCACAATTTACAGAGGCGATCTGGCGGTCAAAACATTGTGCATTCAACAACCGCTTTATTCAGGTGGAAGAATTACCGCAGGCATACAAAAATCGGAAAGTAACCTCAGACTGGCACTTGCACAAACAGAAAAACGCAACTACAAATTGAACTGAGAGTGATACAAGCTTACTGCGACTGGTTGGCAGCAAGCGACAAAACAACTTCTTGGCAAGATAGCTTGCAAACCCACCAAAAATTAAAAAATCAAGCAATCAATCGCTTAAAGATCGATGTTTATCCACAAAGCGATTTAGTTCTTGTCTAGTGGCGATTGTCGAGCACCTTGGCTGAACTCGAAGCGGTCAAGGGACAGGTCAATTTGGCCATCGCACGATTATCCGAACTCACAGGCCAACAACTTTTGCACCAAGAGCTGCAAAACGCAGGTACTGCGCCTCCTCGCTTTGAAATGCCCATGATTGAGTTATTCAATCACGCTGAAGTCAATCATCCAAATATTAAAAAGTCAAAAGCACAAATAGAAATTCAAGAATTTAATTTACAAGAGAAAAAATCCGAGCTCATACCAGAGGTTTATTTTGGAGCAGAGCGCCAGTTTAGTAAATTTCTTATCTTAATCTAGGACCCGAAACCCGCTATTTTGTTAGGCTCAATAGTCGAATGGGGACCGGGCTTTCCACTTTTAGTGGCATTTCAAGCGTTATGTCCACCATTCAAAGCGCCCAACAAGTCTCATCATTCAACAAAAAATCAATCACCGAGCAAATCACACAAGACTACTTAACCGTTCAAATGATGCAAACTAGAGTTCAAGCTATTCAAGGAGTTCTTGTATCAGCGCAAGACATCGTCAACTCCGTTGAAAGACAATTTAATTCGGGTCGCAAATCTTGGCTTGAATTGATGAATGCGGCTAGAAAAATGGCACAAACCCAAGCTCAATACTTTGATACACAAATAGCGGGTACTTTATCAAGTTGGCGTTTGTATTTTATAGTCAATGGCCAAGTGACGGAAATTCAGGCGAAGTACTTTTCTACCAAAAATAAATATCTGCAAGATACTTGAACGGAAGTTGCCAAGTTAGAGGATGATTTGGCTTCCTATTAAAGTAAATTCACATATTTGAAAGTATACCTACCCACAACAAAATCACAGCGCCAATGGATGACATTATCAAAAGTCTCAAAGTCAATACTGTTGGTGGACTCTAGCGACCAGGAGATGAATTAATGCAAATCGCAACTGCAGGTGACGACATGATTATTGAATGTAAAGTCAACCCAGCAGACATTGGTCAACTCAAGTTAGGTCAATCGGCCATGATCAAAATTAACGCCTATGATTACAGCATTTACGGCGCGCTCAAAGGCACGGTCATTCACTTAAGTCCAGACACTTTGTCCGATCAAAATCAAAAAGGGCCAGTCCACGGTTTATTACAAAATGAATGTTCGAGTCAATAAATAACAAAACAAGCAACAAGCATCAACATCAAAGCTGGCATTACGGCCAACATTGACGTTGAAACAGGAACAAGGACGGTATTAACTTATATTCTCAAGCCACTTATTAAATCTTTCAGTGGCGCCTTGCGCGAAAATAAACCTGCTTAACGATCTCTTGCAGCCTTGGCGGCAGGTCTAGGCCCTGCCCTGCGCGCATCGCCACCAAAACCGTGCTTGGGTGGTGAACCACCCGCACGACGATCGTTACGACGTGGGCCTGATGGCTTTCCAAATCGACGTTGTTCACCAGGCCCTGCGGGTCGTGGTGAACGTTGCGTGGGCTCTAAACCAGGAATCATTTCGGCATTGAGTGTTTGCTTGGTGAAGTCTTCGATGTCTAAAATCTTTCGACGCTCACGCCATTCAGCAAAAGTAATGGCAATGCCATCGCGACCTGCGCGACCTGTGCGACCGATGCGGTGAACATAATCTTCTTGCTTCATAGGAAGCCCGTAATTAAAAACGTGGCTGATGTTTGGCACATCAATTCCGCGAGCAGCCACATCGGTTGCAACCAAAATTTGAACCATGCCATCACGCAATGCATTGAGTCTTCTGTTCCGTAGACCTTGGCTCAAGGCGCCATGCAATGCAACTGCTGAAAATCCAGCCTGTTGGAGGTCTGCAGCCAATGCATCACAATCGATTTGCGTACTTGCAAAAACAATGGCTTGAGCAATTTGAGTATCTCTTAACCAGTGGTCTAACAATTTACGTTTGTGATGCAAGTTGTCAGCCCAAAATAAAGTTTGTTTAATATTGGAGTGACGTTCTTGTGGAGAATCAACCTGAACACGCTGGGGTGTTCGCATCACGCGAGCACCCAATTGTTGAATACGTGGAGCAAATGTAGCACTGAACATCATGGTTTGACGACGATTGCTTGTGAGTTGATGAACCTCAGCCAAATCATCGGCAAATCCCAAATCGAGCATGCGATCCCCCTCATCCACGACTAAGAATTGCACCTTGTCTAATTGAAT
>Ga0209829_10001746_pt1 | contig 17190 bp, 12 predicted proteins | sample C_140205_EF_Meta_FD_187311 | JGI IMG/M metagenome (GOLD analysis project Ga0209829, IMG submission 187311) | Freshwater microbial communities from Lake Croche, Canada to study carbon cycling - C_140205_EF_MetaG (SPAdes) (version 2) | ecosystem: Environmental > Aquatic > Freshwater > Lake...
CAGCTGTTATTTAGTTCCACCAATTATTGGTGAAAGTATTTTAAAGTTTTTTGGACTTTATTTTGCTGAAAAACTGCCTCAGAGAACAATCCGATTCGCGACCTTTTATCGCTAGCGGGCGGCAAAGATAAGGAGTCACAGCTACTAGCCAAATATATTGGCTAATATTTTGAATGTTTTTCCGTTCAAAACGTTCAAAACCTGTGAATTATGTACCGAAAGCCATACTAGTATTGGCTTTTGGCTAACCCACTTTTTTTAAATAATCGGGGTAATTTATAGCAGATAAATACAATCCATGGGCGGGGGTGGAGAAATCGACCCATTGTTCATTCTTGGCTAAAACAATTTCATGCCATTTTTCCAAGCTAATTTGTCCTCGACCTACCTGTAACAAAGTGCCTACCAATCCTCGAATCATCCCCCTTAAAAACCGATTGGAGCTGATATGGAACGAAAATCCATCCGCCGTATCCTCCCAAGAAGCCTTTGAAATGGCGCATTCAAAGGTGTTTACCTGCGTATTTTTCTTAGAAAAGCTTTCAAAATTGGTGTAGGTCAACAAGGAATCGGTGGCGATTTGCATCAACGCCCTATCTACCGGGAAAGGATAATACCAAGAACGCCCATCTAAAAATGGATTTTTTTGGATATGTAAATTGTAAATATAAGATCTTGAAATTGCATCAAAGCGAGCGTGGGCTTCGGCTGGAACAGCATACATATTTTTAATAGCAATACTACTTGGCAACATCGCATTAAAATTATACAACTGCTTTTGCTCTATTTTTAAGTCGGTATCAAAATGAAAAAAGTTTTGCAAAGCGTGTACGCCTGCATCTGTTCTGGAAGCGCCTGTTAAAGGAATGGCAGTTCTAAAAAAGGTTTCAAAAACTTTTTCTACTTCCCCTTGTATGGTTTCACAATTGCTTTGTATTTGAAATCCGCCATACAAAGTCCCGTCATAACTTACTTCAATAAAATACCTTGCCATCCTTACTAATTAAGGCACTAAGCTACTTATTTTTTGGATAGCCTCCTTTTTAATAGCCTCATGGCCGTTTCATTTTAATAATCTTTGTAACTTTATTTCTTCCCTTATCGTTTTATTAAAAAGTTATTATGAAAAAAATATTCCTATTGACCATTTTGATTTCAAATTTCGCTTGGATGGCCAATGCGCAAGAAGCAGTAGCTGAAGATACCAGTTGGAAAAAAGTTTACCGCAGCTTTCCTGAAAAAGAAAACGACTTAGTGCATACTAAATTAGTAGCCAACTTTGATTACACAAAATCTCAATTAAACGGAGAAGTTTGGCTTGAATTACATCCTCATTTTTACGCCACCAATCAACTTACATTAGATGCCAAAGGTATGGATATACATACTGTGGCTATGGCTTTCAAAGAAAGTAAAAAGAATTTGAAATATTCTTACGATGGATTATTACTCAAAATAGATTTAGACAAAACCTACCAGACAAAAGAAAATTATACGGTTTACATAAAATATACTGCGAAACCCAATGATTATAAAACCAAGGGTAGCGCTGCTATTACAGATGCCAAAGGATTGTATTTTATAAACCCACTGGGAGCAGAAAAAAATAAGCCTACCCAAATTTGGACCCAAGGTGAGACAGAAGGGACTTCGGTTTGGATTCCCATCATTGACAAGCCCAATCAAAGATGTACGCAAGAATTTCAATTAAATGTGCCTAACAAATTTGTATCTCTTTCCAATGGCTTGTTGGTAAAACAAGTTGACAATAAAAATGGGACTCGATTAGATGTGTGGAAAATGGATTTGCCGCATGCTCCTTATTTATTTTTTATTGGAGTAGGCGATTATGCAGTAGTAAAAGACAATTACAAAGGCAAAGAAGTAAGTTATTACATAGAAAAAGAATTTGAAAAAGAAGCGCATAAAATTTATGGTAAAACACCCCAAATGATTGCCCTGTATGAAAAACTATTAGGCGTTCCTTATCCATGGGCTAAATATGCACAAATAAGTGGGCGCAATTATGTGAGTGGCGCTATGGAAAATACTACCTGCACTCTCCATGGCGATGCAGTGCAACAGGATGCGCGTGAATTGGTGGATGGCAATGGCTGGGAAGGCACCATCGCTCATGAATTATTTCATCAATGGTTTGGCGATTTAGTGACTGCCGAAAGTTGGAGCAATATCACCGTTAACGAAAGCTTTGCCGATTACAGTCAAACTATTTGGTTAGAAAATAGCAAGGGTAGAGATGCTGGAGATTATGAAAACTATACGGGCCTTAAAAATTACTTGAGTAGTCCAACAGATGCAGAGAAAGACCTAGTGCGCTTTTTTTATAATGAAAGAGAAGATGTGTTTGACTTAGTTAGTTATCAAAAAGGAGGACGCATCTTACATATGCTTCGCCATTTTGTAGGAGATGAAGCTTTTTACAAATCACTAAATAAATATTTAACTGATAATAAATTCTCTAACGGATCGGCCATTAAATTGAAATTGGCCTTTGAAGCTGTGACTGGCAAGGATTTAAATTGGTTTTTTAATCAATGGTACTTTGGAAATGGTCATCCTTATATTCAAATTACTCAAAAGTACAATGCTGATTCTAAACAAATAATGGTAAAATTAACCCAAACACAAGTACAAAATAAATTGTTTGAATTACCTGTTGGGATTGATGTTTATGTGGGCGGCGTAAGAAATCATTATGAGGTTTGGACAAAAAATAAAGTAGATAGCTTTTATTTTCCTGCGGCCGCTGCACCAGACAATGTGAATGTAGACAATGATAAAATTTTATTATGGGAGAAAAACGAGAATAAACCCTTGAGTCAATTTGTATACCAATACTATCACGCTCGTAATTTTATGGATAGATATGAAGCCACTAATGAAGCCATTCAAAACATAAAAAATAGCGCAGCTCAACAGCTTCTTTTGGATGCTTTGAAAGATACTTTTTACGTTTTACGCGCCAAAGCCATTCATAGTTTAAACCCAGCCAGCATGAATGAGACCAGTGAAAAATTGATTCTTCAGTTGGCAAGCAAAGATCCTTCGTCTGTTGTGAGAGAAGAAGCCATCAAAGCATTGGGCGCACTGCACAAAGAAAAATACAAAGATCAATTCAAATCATGGACCAACGACTCTTCTTATACAGTGGCTGGTGCTGCATTAGAGTCACTTGACGAAATTGATTCCGTAGCTTCTAAACAATTGGCCACTGCCTTTTCAAAAACAATTATTAAAAAAAGATTGAATAGCGCGGTTACTGAAATACTTACCAAATATGGAGATGAATCTGTTTTTGATTTTATAGCAGATAAGTACGAAGCATTTAATGCACAGTCTAGTGAAAAATTTTATATGACAGCAGCTTTTGGTCAGTTACTAATCAAGACCAATGATGAAACCAAATTCAAACGTGGCATCGATTTGATTGTTGCATTTAGAGAATCTATACCTCAGACCTATCGCCTTCAATCAGATCCGTATTTTAATGCAAAAATTTTAGGCGAAATTTTAAAAGCTAAAAAGAAAAGTGGGCAACAGAATTTAGTGGATATTATTTCAAGTCAATTGCCTAAAGTATCCTTGAAAGATTAATTTTTCATACTAAAAGACAATTACCACAAAAAGGCCCCCGAGTGCTCGGGGGCCTTTTTAAATATCATTAGAAAAAGATCATTAAAGAACCTACCAACCACCACTAGCACCACCGCCACCAGAGCTTCCGCCGCCAAAACCACCGAAGCCCCCACCGCTGTCTCCGCCACCCCAGCCACCCTCGGATCTTCCACCACCACCAAGTAAAGAGCCTAATAACATGCCTGTGGCAATATCACTAAATCCGCCCCCGCCAATGCTAGAACCTCCCCCACCTTTTCTACCTAAGATGGAAACAATGATAAAAACGATGAATAAAAATAAAATCACATTACTTCCCTTGGTCTTGGTTTGTTTTTCTCTCCTCACCTTATATTCTCCTACTGCAGCTTTTGCAATGTCATCGGTAGCTTTATCAATACCTGCATAATAAGCTTGCTGCCTAAAAGCAGGTTTTAAATCGTTGTCAATGATATTAATAGATGTGATGTCTGGAATCGCGCCTTCCAATCCATAACCCACTTCAATTCTAATTTTTTTATCTTGAACAGCTATTAAAAGTAAAATTCCATTATTGGTTTTCTTATTGCCAATACCCCATTGTCTAAAAAGCTTAGTGGCATATTCTTCAATTGGATTGCCATCTAAAGTTGGGAGTATCACTACGGCAATTTGATTCGAGCTTGAATCATCAATAGCCACTAATTTGCGTTCCAATACTTGCTTTTCTTCAGGGCTAAGTATTCCAGCCACATCTGTCACCAAAGTTGGATTGCTTGGCTTGGCCAATACATTTTGCGCATGCAGTGTATTGGAAGAAAAGAAACCGATAAATCCAATAAATAGGAAAAGAAATATTTTGATAATTTTCATTGTGTAATTATTTTCCTATCATGATTTCGTCAGATAATTCATTGTCATCGGTAACTCGATCATAAGGAAAGTGACTCGACAAAGCTTTACCAATGCTTTCTATCACTTGCACCATGCCTTGTACATAATTGGTATTTTTAAAATGCGAAATCATGTCTTGTACTTGTGCATTCCAAAATACATCACCTACTTTTTCATGAATGCCTTGATCTCCATAAATAGCCAGCTTCTTATCTTTTACAGCTACATAAACTAATACCCCATTTTTTTCATGGGTAGTATCCATTTTATGTTTTGCAAATTTTTCAGCTGCTCTTTGAAGTGCATCCATTTTTTTTGGAATACGACTTTCTATATACACGCGAATTTCTCCACTGGTATTTTTTTCTGCAGCTTGAATCGCCTGGACAAGCAATTGCTTGTCCGAGGCACTCAATAATTTATCTGCATGCGATTTAAATAGGGAAAGTGGATTCCACATGTATTTTATGAATTAGGTAGGTTTAGAATTTTACTTCTGGTGCTTTAGAAGCTCCTTCATCTGCCTTAAAGCCATCTTTAGTTTTAAATCCAAAAGCACCTGCCAATAAATTGATAGGGAAAGATCTTGCTTGCTTATTGTATTCTGCTACAGCAGCATTAAAATCATTTCTAGACACTTTTATTCTGTTTTCAGTTCCTTCTAATTGCGCTTGCAATCCTCGGAATGCTTCATTCGATTTAAGATTAGGATAATTTTCAGATACCACCATCAAACGACCCAAAGCTTGAGACAACTGTCCTTGATTTGCTTGGAATTGTTGTAATTTTTCTGGTGTTAAATCTTTAGCATCTACTTTCATTTGAGTAGCACTTGCACGAGCGGCAATCACATTCTCTAAAGTAGTTTTTTCAAAATTAGCTTCCCCTTTCACTGAAGCAACTAAATTAGGAATCAAATCGGCACGACGCTGGTAATCACTTTGAACATTGTTCCAAGATTGTTTTACATTCTCATCTTGGTTCACCAATCCATTGTAACCACTGCATCCCATTCCGAATAAAATGACAATGACACCTAAAAAAATGAATAAGCCTAAATTTTTGCGTAACATAGTTTTGTATTTGTTTCTAAAGATAATGCAAAGCGGATGCCAAACTTTGTGTATGACGGAATAACATGACAAAAAAATACCCCCAGCTAGGCTGAGGGCAATAAATTAACAAGTTCTTGTGTTTAATGGGAAGCTAATTAGCCGCTTAACCCTTAATAGCTGCTATTCCTGGGAGTATTTTGCCTTCGAAATATTCCAACATGGCCCCACCACCGGTGCTCACGTAACTAACCTTATCATTAAAGCCAAATTGATTCACAGCTGACACGCTGTCGCCACCCCCCACCAAACTAAAAGCGCCATGTTGAGTAGCTTCGGCCACTGCTACCGCAATGGCTTTGGTTCCAGCCTGAAAGTTTTCCATTTCAAAGACACCCATAGGCCCATTCCATAATATAGTTTTACTAGCTAAAATTACTTTAGCAAAAAGTGCACGCGATTGCTCACCCACATCCAGGCCCTCCCATCCATCAGGAATTTCCCCGCTTGCACAAGTTTGCGTGTTGGCTGTATTGCTAAAATCATCTGCTATTACATTGTCTATAGGCAAGTGAATGTTTACTCCCTTCGCTTTTGCTTTGGCTAAAATTTCTAAAGCCAATGGCATACGATCGTCTTCATGAATAGATTTTCCTATTTTTCCACCTTGTGCTTTGAAGAAAGTATAAGCCATTCCACCGCCAATAATAATATCAGTAGCACGATCTAATAAATTTTCAATAATTAAAATTTTATCCGACACTTTTGCGCCACCAATAATCGCAGTAAAAGGTTTTTGTGCAGCGTGCATTACTTTTTCTGCACTTACTACTTCTCCTTCCATCACAAATCCAAAAGTTCTATTTTCTTTAGAGAAGAATTGCGCGATCACTGCAGTAGAAGCATGCGCGCGATGCGCTGTTCCAAAAGCATCATTCACATAAACATCTCCTAACTTTGATAATTTCTCAGCAAAAGCGACCTCTCCTTTTTCTTCTTCTTTATAAAAACGCAAATTTTCTAATAACAATACTTGACCTGGTTGTAATGCTGCTGCTTTATCTATCGCTTCTGCTCCTATACAATCATTAGCAAACTGAACATTTACACCGCCTAATAATTCAGACAAGTGTTTAACAATATGCTTTAAAGAATACTTTTCGGTAGGCCCCTCTTTTGGACGTCCTAAATGGCTCATTAAAATAACGCTTCCACCCTCTTTTAAAATTTTTGTAATCGTAGGAATGGTCGCACGCATGCGGTTGTCATCTGTAATTTCAAAGGCATCGTTTAATGGCACATTAAAATCAACACGAATCAATGCCTTTTTACCCGCGAATGAAAAATCTTTAAATGAACTCATACTTTTTTTATTTCTTTTATCAACCAATTAAAAATGCCCTCCCGAGGGAAGGCATTGTATATAAAAAGATCTTATTTTATTTTACTTGCGAAATACTTAACCGTACGAACTAATTGACTTACATAGCTCATTTCATTGTCATACCAGCTTACTGTTTTAACCATTTGAACATCGCCTTGTGTCATCACTTTAGTTTGCGTTGCGTCAAACAAAGAACCATAAGAAATTCCAATAACATCAGAGCTAACAATTTCATCTTCGGTATAACCGAAAGATTCATTCGCTGCTGCTTTCATCGCTGCGTTAACTTCTTCTACAGTTACTTTTTTTGATAAGATGGTTGTTAATTCTGTTAAAGAACCTGTGATAGTTGGAACACGTTGAGCAGATCCATCTAATTTACCTTTTAAAGAAGGCAATACTAAACCAATTGCTTTTGCAGCACCAGTACTGTTAGGGACAATATTTCCTGCTGCTGCACGAGCACGACGTAAATCACCTTTTGGATGAGGCCCGTCTAAAGTGTTTTGATCGTTTGTATAAGCATGTACTGTTAACATTAAACCTGTTACAATTCCGAATTTATCTTCTAAAACTTTAGCCATAGGAGCTAAACAGTTGGTAGTACAAGAAGCACCAGAAATAACTGTTTCAGTACCATCTAAAATTTCGTGATTGGTGTTAAATACCACTGTTTTCATATCGCCTGTTGCTGGAGCAGAAATAACTACTCTCTTGGCACCTGCTTTAATGTGCAATTCCGCTTTTTCTTTATCTGTAAAAAATCCAGTTGATTCAATTACTACATCTACATTGTGCGCTCCCCAAGGAATCTGAGCAGGATCACGTTGAGCATATATTTTAACGGCATGACCATTCACTACTACAGCATCTTCTGTTGATTTAACTTCTGCATTAAAGCGGCCCTGTGCACTATCATATTTTAATAAGTGTGCCAATACTGCAGGAGAAGTTAGGTCATTGATAGCCACTACTTCGATACCTTCCATGTTGTAAATTTGACGAAAAACCAATCGGCCGATACGTCCAAAACCATTGATTGCAACTTTAACTGAACTCATTTTATAAATTTTTATTTTTCAATAGGAGACGCAAAGGTACCATCTTTTTAAAAAATAAGCTTTAAATAAATAAGAAGAAATAAACAAAATCAAGGTTTTATACAAACAAGTGGTCGTATTTGAGGTCCATAAACGCCAGAACAGGATTTTAAATGGGGGATTTTAAAGACCCGCTACCACATTGATATTCACTAAAAAAGGTAAAAACTTTTGGCAGTAAAGGGTTTGCGACCTATTTTTGCGACCCTAATAACATAGTGAACCTGGAGCGTTCGACTAAGGGTTAGGTCACCTCCCTTTCACGGAGGTAATACGGGTTCGAATCCCGTACGCTCTACAAAGCCTATCACAAAGTGATAGGCTTTTTTAATGCGAAGCCGCGAAACAAGCTTGCTTGATTGAGCGGATGAGCGTTAAAAAAGCCAAACAAACGCTTCGCGTTTGTTTGAAAGGCTTTGGGTAAGGAGCCCCTCTGGGATGACGTTTGAGCGTAGCGAAAACGGCAGTTCCAAGGATCAATGGCGAGGATGACAATGCGTAGCATTGGCAATCCAAATTGGCTCGGTTGGTGTACTTAATTATTAAGAAACAACTTAAAAATCTCTACATTGGAGTTTATACTAAGTTTGACAAATATCTTTTTTCTGAATGTAGAAACCGTGTTTGATTTAATCCCTAATTTTTTTGCAATATCATTCGTAGATATACCGCTGGCAATATAAACTGCCACTTCCTTTTCACGGGGGCTTAGTTTATCCAAATTATTTAAAGTGTCAGGAGCTTGCATAAATTAATTTTTAGGCTACTTACTCAAATTCATTACTTGCGTTACGGTTGGCATGATCACAATTCGGATACGTCTATTGTTTAAACGGCCTGCTTTAGTTTTGTTGTCATCTACAGGCACATATTGACTTCTTCCTGCTGCAATAATACGCTTAGGATTAATCTTATATTTAGTTTGTAAAATTCTAGCAACGGCAGTAGCTCTATTCACACTTAAGCTCCAGTTATCGTTAGATGCATTTTTCTTGAAGGCTTTGTTATCGGTATGACCTTCAATCATAAAGGTTAAATCGGGTTGTGCTTGCAATAAACTAGCAATAGTGGCTAAAATCTGTTTTGATTTTTTTGTAAGCATGTAACTGCTGCTATTAAATAAAATCTTATCTGAAATATCAACAAATACATAGCCTTTATTTAAACGCACATCGGCATCTGCTGCAGTGTATTTTTTCAAATCTGACTTAAAGCCATCTAACCAAACATTATCTCCTCCATTGTTACCATTGGTTGTTTTAATACCGGCTAGTTCCGACTTACTAAGTAGTGACAAGCCTAACATTTGATTTAAAAATACATCTCCTTCTGTGATCACTGGAGGCTTAGACGCAATTGCACGGTAATAACTAATACTGTCCTGCAAGCTATTTAGATTCGACTTTACCACTGATAAGCTACCTGTAAGATGAGCCACTGTATCAGACATTTTATTTTTTAATGTATCATACTTACTACTAAGCATAGCATTCGCATCTAAAGCCTCGCTTAATTTACCCGGAGGTATGCAAGAAGCAAGGGAGAGGATGACTAAGATTATTATAATTTGTTTTCTCATAATTAAAATTTTAGAAAGATCTAATTGCCCTAACTGCATATGTGTCAGACTTAGAATTATAATATTGAGAAGGGCTTCCAATATTTTGGCGTATGGCTAAATTTTGATCTGCCTGAGATGAAGTCCAGTATGTGTTACTACCAAAGGCTTGAAAAGAAGTTGCGCCGTATGCTATGGTATAAAGAGCTAGACCGCTTCCATAACCTTGTCCATCCCAAGAGCCCGAAAGTTTTAACATTTCCCTATCACTGGCTAAATACCAATCAGAATATCCACCTCCTCTATAAGCCCTAGCCAATCCCGCTGCATGGGTGCTTGATGTTCCTTGACTTGCAATAATAGCATCTGTATTTGCGCTACCTGTTCCAATACTACTACCAGTAGAAATTGATAAATTGGTTCCATTATTCCATCGAATACCAGTACTTTGATCTTCAAGTGCTACTATGAGACCATGTTGAATATTTACATCATAGCCTGCATCACCTAGTCTAAGAATATAAAATATAACTCCACCACCATAAAATTGTCCTAATGTTTTTGGAGCTTCTTGAGTTGTAAAACTTACACTAGGGCCAAAGGTTGTTCCAGCCGTATTAGTTGCATAGGATTTTGCATAGTAGTTAGTTGCACCAGTTAATCCAGTAATTGTTGTTGTATAAGTTCCTGCATTTGCATTTGCATTTATGATTGTAGTTGAATAAGAACCAAAATTAATATCCGTACTGTATCTAATTCCAATATTTGTTGTTGCTCCTCCAGTGGAACTTAACACACCTCCTAAAATAGCAGATGTAATTCCTATTGTAGAAGAAATTGTTGAAGATAATATAGCTACAGAAGGAGTTGTAAATTGAACTTCTGGTCCATAAACAGTTCCTACGCTATTTATAGCAAATGGTCTTACAAAATAATTGGTAGCAATACTTAAACCATTTATACTAGCAGTATAAGTTCCAGCCCCTGTTCCACTGGTTACACTATAAGTAGATGAACCTGTTGTTGTACCCCAAACCAAACCTCTTGAAGTGACAGATGCTCCACCATCAGATGAAATATTTCCTCCGCCTGTAGCAGTCGTTCCGGTAATAGATGTGACTGTAGCAGTAGATGAAATCGTAGGTGTAGTAATTGTTGTAAATGTAATATCTGGTCCATAACCTGTTCCTATTCCATTGGTAGCATAGGCACGAACATGATAAGTTGCTCCTTGTGTTAAACCGGTAATAGAACTCGTAAACGTACCTGATGTTGTTCCATTGGTTGTTTTTGTAGAAAGTGTAATTGTAGGATTTGAGTTTACATCCCAAACTAAACCACTTGTAGTAACAGTTGCACCACCATTTATTAAAATAGTTCCACCCCCTACTCCCGATATAGTAGTAAGTGATGTTGGTGTTGCAGTGACTGAAACCGTTGGTGTTGTTAGCGTTAGGAAACTTGTTTCAGTACCATAACTAGTTCCTTGAACATTCGTTGCAAATGAACGAACAAAATAAGTCGTTCCTTGAGTAAGTCCTGTCAGTGTACTTGTAAATGTTCCCCCACCTGATCCGGCTGTTACACTAAATGTAGATGAACCTGTTGTAGTTCCGTATACTAAACCTCTTACACTTACTTGTGTTGCACCTTCATCTGTAATATTACCTCCTAATATTGCTGAATTTGCACTAATACTAGTTGCTGAAGTCGTGGATGCAAGAATCGGGTTTGTTGGAGATGTTTCAATTGTATTATTGTCTTTCACTAAACGAACTGACATACCATTTCCCTTTTCATAAGTATAGCAACAATCCCTTCCGACATAGAAATAAGTAGAATGAAAGTACATCCATTCAGCCTTTGTAGCATCAGAACCGTCTGGTGTAGATGTCCATAAAGATGATGACCCATAATTTCCATTAGTGCCATTCGGGAATATACTACCAGCCGGTAATGCATTAAATCCAGACGAATTATTTCCATTATAATTACTATAGTTAGCGTCTGGAATGTAAGTAATAAAATTATTTACATTATTAAAGGAGGCTGACCAATCATTTGTATTCGACTTTAAGGTAGTTCCATTTAATGGTTGAGTATTTCTTAAAGTAACCCATTCTGCAACAGTTGGAATATGATATCCAGTAGGAGCCAATCCTCTTGCATCACTAACAGCATACCAATTATACAATTTACCATAAGTAGCACCTCCATCACCCGAAGCAAATTTTAAATAAGTATATGCTCCTTCTCCTGCAATATTAGCATTATTCCATTGAGTTGCATTTGCAGCATAAGTGATTGGATCTCCATTTCTATAATTAGAAACATTTAAATTTTTATCAGTCCATCTCTGCGTTCCAATTAAAACTGTTGTTTGAGCTGGTGGAGTAGACAATGTTGTAAAGCTTAGTGCAGCTCCATAACTAGTCCCAATGGCATTGGTTGAATAAGCTCTTACAAAATAAGTGGCACCTGCTGTCAATCCAGTAATTGAACTTGTGAATGTTCCACTTGTAGTTCCGTCAGTCGTTTTACTATCTGATATTGTTGGTGTAGCCGTGGTGCTCCAACAAATACCAGAAGCTGTTATAGCCGACCCTCCATTAGAAGTGATTGTTCCACCTGCACTTGCAGCATACTTTGTGATACTAGATACTGCCGAAGTTGTTAGTGATGGTGCAATAGCTATTGTTGCAAAGCTTGTTTCTGTTCCATAAACCGTTCCTACACTATTGGTCGCGAATGATCTTGCAAAATAAGTGGTTGCAGGACTTAATCCTGTCAAGCTAATTGTATAAGTTCCAGTACCTGTTCCAGAAGTAACACTAAATGTTGATGATAATGAACTTGTACCATACACTAAACCTCTAGATGTAATTGATGCACCACCATCTGCTGTAATCGTTCCACCAATTGATGCTGTAGATGAAGTAATAGATATCGCTGAAGCAGTTGCTGAAATAGTTGGCGCTATGGCTAATGTTGTAAAGTTGCTTTGTGGTCCATAAGCTGTTCCAATACTATTGGTTGCATAGGCACGAACATAATATAAAGTTGCAGGCGCTAAACCAGTTATACTACTTGTATAAGTTCCTGTTGCGCCGCCATTTGTAGTTTTTGTTAATAGTGCAATAGTTGGTGTTGAGGTCGTTGACCATACCACTCCACTCACTGTGACTGTTGCGCCGCCATTCGAACTAATAGTTCCACCGCTAGTTGCACTTGATCCTGTAATGGATGCTGCAACTGCAGTTGCTGAAACTGTTGGCTCAATAGCTATTGTTGCAAAGCTTGTTTCTGTTCCATAAACAGTACCCACACTATTGGTTGCAAATGATCTTACAAAATAAGTAGTTGCTGGTGTTAATCCAGTTAAACCAATTGTATAGGTTCCAGTACCTGTTCCAGAGGTTACACTAAATGTAGCCGATCCAGCACTTGTTCCATAAACTACACCTCGCGTTGTTACTGCTGCTCCACCATCTGCAGTAATGGTTCCTCCGATAGTTGCAGTAGAAGATGTAATAGATGTGGCAGATGCTGTTGCTGAAATGGTTGCCGTATTTAAAGTTGTAAAGTTTGTTTGCGCACCGTAGCTAGTCCCAACGCTATTGGTGGCATAAGAACGAACATAATAAAGTGTGCCAGGAGTTAATCCTGTGATAGTACTTGTATAAACTCCATTAGCAGCACCATTCGTTGTTTTTGTAGCAACTGCAATGGTTGGAGTAGAAGTCGTTGACCAAACAACACCACTTGCTGTGACCGTTGCTCCACCATTGTATGTAATATTACCTCCACTCGTTGCAGTTGTTGATCCAATAGAACTAACTGTTGTTGTAGCCGCTAAAGTAGCTACTGCTTGTGAGGCATTAAAAGTAATTTCAGGGCCATATTTTGTACCTATACTATTGGTTGCAAAAGCTCTAACATAATAAGTGACCCCCGATGTTAAACCAGTCATAGCACTTGTAAAAGTTCCTACCCCTGTTCCAGATGTTACACTATATGTTGAAGATCCTGCACTAGTTCCCCATACGATACCTCTTGACGTTATGCTTGATCCTCCGTCAGAATTAATTACACCACCACTAGTTGCTGTACTTGATGTAATTGAATAAACTCCAGTGGTAGAAGTAATTGCAGGCAAAGCTAATTGTCCTGGTGAACCAATCATATTTACAAAGCTTGTTCCATTGTATAATTGCATTTCTCCATTAGTTCCACAATCAGAACAAAATAATATGAGACCCGCAACTGGATTACTTATTGCTGTTTTTTGAACATAAGTTAATCTAGGTAATAATAAACCTTGTGTAGTAGATGTAATATCTAATGCAGCAGAAGCTGCTGGAGTAGTTGTGCCAATAGCAACAGATCCTGTAAATTTAGGAGATGCCAATGGTGCTTTTAAAAGAAGTGTAGGATTGACAACTGCAGTATCAGCTTTGGCACCTAATGCAGTTTGTGTTGCAGTTGAAACTGGCTTACTAGCGTCACTTGTATTATTCACATTGGCTAAATCAATAGTAGATTTTGTGATTGTGATATCACCTGTCATTGTATTTACACTTTGAACTGGTGGCGCGGGTGTTAAAAGTTGTATCCAATTTGCAAGAACAGCAGGATTCGCTTGCGCTAAAACGTAGTTTTTATTGATATCTGTTCTAATGACCACACTTCCAACTACTGCACTGCTTAATGCCAACATCTCTGCTTCACTTGCTAATACTTTTACACTTGAAAATGAAATGGCAGGTATTTGATCCGAAGGAATTTTACCCAATGTATTTAAACTTGCCACACCATTTGCAGCGCCTACTTTATTAGCATCTAATTTTAAATCTAATGCTGCCTGTGTTGGATTTGAAACTGGTTTAGTAATATCACTTGTATTATCTACATTACTTAAATCAATATCAATTTTTGATAAATTGACTGAACCAGTATATCCGTTTACAGTTTGCACTGGTGCTGCAGGCGTTAATAGTTCTACCCAATTTGCTAAAGTACTAGCAGGAAGCGCACTTAAAATATAGTTTTTATTTAAATCAGTTCTAATAGCAATACTGCCCACAGTTGCACTTGATAAAGCCATCATATCCACATCACTACTCACCACACTGGTGGATGAAATAGAAACAGGAGGTAATTGACTTGAAGGAATAAGTCCTGATGCATTTAAACTTGCAGCACCATTTGCTACACCTATTTTACTAGCATCTAATTTTAAATTAATTCTACTTGATAAACTAGCCGTGTCTGTTTTCTTCAATAAATTTGACGTATCTCCTATCTTAAGTTTAGTACCAACTAATTTAGTTAAACTGTCTAAGTCTGCAATAGTTGCTTTTTTATTGATTCTATTTGATAAACTTGAGGTGTCAATAGTTACTCCGCCTCCCCCACTCGAAAAATTATAACTAGCTAATTGTGATTTAGTCACATATAAAGTACTATCAGCTATATTTAACTTTTTAGCAAACGCAGAGTCCGTATATTTTTGTTTAGTATATAAAATTGTGTCCCCAATAGATAATTTGGTTGCTAACTGTGATTTAAAAAAACTTGAATCAATCGTATAGGCAGCTTTGGCATATGGCTTTAACATGGTTAATGTATCTGCAGCTGTTAATTTACTAGCCACCGCGGTTTCTATAGATTGAACCTTTATTGCTTTAGCATAAACTGCCAACATTTTTGTGGTGTCTGTTGCATTTAATTTATCATCCACTTTAGCAGAACTTGCTGAATAGAGTGCAAAGGGCACAGCACCAAAACTGGTAGTACCCATATCTACCCATTCTTTATTGTAATCCCAATTACTGTTTCCTCCTATTGGTGTAATAGCCACCTTTAAGTTTAAATAAAATGGCCCTTTTGACCAATCAATCGTAGCTAATCCACTTGCAGTTCCTCCTACTCTCACTCCATTACCTAGGCTAATACTGAACACACCTGTTGCATCTGTATTGGCTTGATGCTCCTCCGTTAATACTTTAGTACCAGTGGGTGTGGATTGTATAATACTTGATTGTACATATATTTTTCTGTCCTTCGCTGGATTAGAAAAGTTATCTCTAGCCACTGCTTGGAAAAAAATACCGTTAGTGGTTTGAGCAAATAACTGATTAGCATTAATTGTTAATACTAGTGCAATTAAAATTGTCTTGAATGTAGTAAACTTTTGAAAATTCATATGAGTAGGTATTGTAAATCTTTATTTTTTATAATTGGTTAGTTCGCTTTAATGAACTTTAAAGCATCGGTGTATTTATCTGATTCTATTTGAATGATATAGGATCCAGATTGTAGCATACTAAAATCCAAAGGCATGCCTTGGAATAGCTCATAGCCAGTTGCTTTTCCACTGGTTATTCTAAACCCATCTGCACCCCAAACACTAATATTAAATTGGTCATTTAAAGGCGGTGTATTGATGAATTTAATTTTAGTTGTCGCTATTACTGGATTGGGGTATAATTTTATACCTAGTGTGTTGTACTTTGACTTTACCTCACAGTTAACGGCAAAATTACCCGTACCTCTATCTCCTGTTAAAACCGCAGTGCCGTTTTGTACATTTAAGCAAGTAGCACTGCTGCTAAAAGTAACAGCCATGCTATTGTTGGACATGTTATTTAAACCACCCACACTACTCATAATAAAAGCACCAGTTAGTTGCTGCGCTTGTATACTTTGGGGGAAGGCTGATCCAATAATTGCAATAATTGCTATTACTAAAATATTTTTAATCCAATTGTTCATTTTCTTTTACTTGAGGTTTTCAATTATTTATTCGTAAAATATAATTGAGTTGGCGTGCCTGTAGTGACTACCTTAGACAATACCAATTTGGTATCTCCTACAGAAATAATATTGTAAATCACTTCCAAAGGATTACCACCTGCTGTTTTTAATTGCACATGTATTTGTGACTGATTACCTAAAACTTCAACCGAATAGGTTCCAGTTAATCCATCAGAATCTTTAGTAGTGCCATCTTTTAAATAAGTCACAAAATAGGTTGACTGTCCTACATAAGATTTTGTGCTAGTGCCCGTAATGCTATAATCCAAATACCAATTTTTATTGGTAAGCATGCTATTCATTACATTGGTCTGTGTAGTAGGTGTTTCTTTATTGCAGGCATTCATCGTAAATATGATGACTGTTAGTAATATTTTATATAAAATTTTCATTTGTGTCTTTCTTTTTATTATTGTTAGATTTAACTTTTAGGTTTAGAATAAATCTTTGGCTTTAATACTCATGCCTATCTCAAATCGGTTTAATTGCACTGGTACGCTTGAACTAGTCATATTTACTCCCAACTTGTAATGTGCATAAAGGACATAGTAGCCTTTATTATCAAACTCGGCGCCTAAGTCTCCATTGATAATGGCCCTATTCCCTGCTCCATTGATTAAGTTTTCCTTACTAATGCTTGAAATTTTATAATCAAAGCTTGGACCAAATACAGCATAGAACTTGTACTTGTTCATTGCATTCACAGGTAGTAGCTTCTTGTAATGTGCAGCTATGCTAAGTGTAGTGAAATTATTATCAGCTTTAAAATGC
>Ga0209829_10001751_pt1 | contig 17136 bp, 12 predicted proteins | sample C_140205_EF_Meta_FD_187311 | JGI IMG/M metagenome (GOLD analysis project Ga0209829, IMG submission 187311) | Freshwater microbial communities from Lake Croche, Canada to study carbon cycling - C_140205_EF_MetaG (SPAdes) (version 2) | ecosystem: Environmental > Aquatic > Freshwater > Lake...
GGCGAAAGTATTTCTGATGAGCAAGTTGAGTCACGTCGGATAACTCCAAAACCAGAATCATTGGCAACTTTGATTTACACGTCTGGAACTACAGGCAAGCCCAAGGGCGTGCAGTTAACGCACGGAAACTTCTTATCCGAATGCGGCAATGTTGTTCAAGGTGCGAGCGATCTATTTCTTAAGCCAGGTGGTTCCACTTTATTATTCCTCCCAGTTGCCCACGTTTTTGGCCGCATGGTCCAGGTTGGTGCAATTACTGCCGGACTGCACCTAGCGCACTGTGGCGATATAACAAGACTTCCACTCGATCTCGCATCATTCAAGCCAACGTTCGTACTTGCCGTACCTCGCATCTTTGAAAAAATTTATAACGGTGCAGAAGCAAGAGCAGATGCCGCGGGTAAAGGAGCTATTTTCCGTAAAGCTGCTGCAACCGCTGTCGCATATAGTGAAGGGTTAGACTCTAAGAAGATTGGCTTTGGTCTTCGAATTAAGCATAGAATTTTCGACAAGTTGGTTTATGCAAAGATTCGCGCCGGCATGGGTGGCCGAGTCGAGGCAGCAATTTCAGGTGGTGCGCCACTTGGAACCAGGTTAGGCCATTTCTATCGCGGCGCAGGTATAAATATTTTGGAAGGTTATGGACTTACTGAAACCACTGCTGGCGCAACTCTAAACTTAACATCATCTCAAAAAGTTGGTTCAGTTGGCCGGCCACTTCCAGGAACAACAATCAAAATTGCGGAAGATGGCGAAGTATTAATTAAGGGCGAGATCGTGATGGCCGGTTATTGGCAGAACGAGGGTGCAAACAACGAAGTATTTACATCAGATGGCTACTTCCGAAGTGGTGACTTAGGAGTAATTGATAACGATGGCTTCCTGTCCATCGTTGGTCGCAAAAAGGAATTGATTGTTACATCCGGTGGAAAAAATGTGGCGCCAGCAGTATTAGAAGACCGCCTCCGTTCACATCCGCTAGTAAGCCAATGTGTGGTTGTTGGTGACAACAAACCATTTATCGCTGCACTTATCACAATCGATCCGGACGCAATCAAAAGCTGGATCGTTGCAAATAAGAAAGACGGCGCCAGTATCCCCTCTTTAGTTAATGATCCAGATCTCTTGGCAGTCGTTCAAACCGCGGTTGATGAGGCAAATAAAGCGGTTAGTCGCGCCGAGTCGATTCGAAAATTCAAAATTCTGCCAACAGATTTCACAATCGCTGGCGGTCAACTCACTGCCAAGTTATCCATCAAACGCCATGTGATTAACGCCGAATATGCAAAGGAAATCGCCGGCCTCTTCGATGAATAATAGGTAGCCATGAATCTCTCCCGAAGTATTCATGACGAACTCTCTGAAGATTTGTTGGAGATCAGCTATCAGTTTGATTCAATTATTGGCCGCGATGAAATCTCTCATCTATCTCGGACCCAGATTCGAGCAATTCAAACTGAGATAGCAAACCTCGTTGAGAAACTCCGCCATGAAATTCTTAACAGAGTTGGTACGCAAGGCATAGTTTTTTCAATCGAAATTCGGGCGCAGATTTCATTGTTAAGGCAATTGGCGCAAGCTTTGGAATCGACGCCTGAAACGCAAAGGCTGCTAGGCACGTTAGCCGAAATTTTAGCCTTCCCTCTTAGCTACCTAACTGGTGAGAAATTAGGGATGCGAGATACTTATGACTTAACCAAACGCGAGAAGGAAGTTCTAAAAATTCTGCCACGCGGCTTAACTGCAAAAGCGATGGCGAGTGAGCTCTTTCTTACCGAAGCAACCGTGAAGACACATTTAGGAACCATTTATAGAAAATTAGGAGTAGCAAATCGTACCCAAGCAATTGCTGTAGGCCTGGACGCTAAACTCTTAACCTTTTAGAAGTTGTGCGAAACGTAATCCCCAACTATTCCAATTCCAATCAGATACTGCCCATTCCCGGCCGCGTTTGCCTAATCGATCCATTAAAACTGGATCACCCAGTAGTTCAATTGCAGTTTTGGAAATTGCCGCAACATCATTGCCGCCAACTACGAAACCGGTTTCGCCAATTAAAACGGCATCCGGCGCACCCCCAGAATCACCGGCAATGACTGGCAATCCACAAGCGCTGGCCTCGAGATAAACAATTCCAAGTCCTTCAACTTCAAGACCAAAGAATCTTGATCGACTGGGCATTGCAAAAATATCTGCCATATTTAAATATCTGGGCAGATCCTCATAGGAAACTCGACCAACAAAAATCACATTCTCCTGAAGATCCAACTTTGTGACCAAATCTCTTAGATATCTACCGCGTGGACCTTCGCCAACGATTACTAATACGACATTGGGTATTGCTTTCTTTATCTGTGGCAACGCTTGAATCAAACGATCTTGTCCCTTGCGGTGAACCAATCTGCCAACAGAAATAATTGTTGGCCGATTTCCAATCTGATATTTGGCGATTAAGTCACTTGGCTTACTCGTGGGAGTGAAATGTTCGACATTTATTCCTGGCGCAATTTGAACTAGTTGCGCTTTGCTGCCCACAGCTGAAGCCATTGCTCCTCTTGTGAAATCGCCCAGGTAAGTCAGAATATCTGTGCTATTTCCAATTCTTCGCATCGCATAACGGAACGGAATTACCTTTGACCACCAAACCTCGTGGCCATGAGTCATCCCGATCACTCGCCGGGCTCCTGCCTTTCGTAAATTAGGCGCCATCCAACCTAGTGGAGCACTCGCACCAAACCAGACAGTCTTAGTGCCGTGAGATCGCATAACTCGCTTGATATTTGAAATGACACGTGGGGTTGGCAGAAGCACACGTGATTTATCGCGAATTACAACGACGCCAAGCCGTTCATTTAGTTCTTGATCAAATTTATGAGACCCAAGTTGTGAGGAGGTATAGATAACAATTTCGCGGCCATTTAGTTGTTCAAGTAAACCAAGGATGAAAGTTTCAATTCCACCAGCGCGTGGTCCCAGGTCATTTGTAACTAAAAGGACCGGTCGAGAACTAGATTCGGCGGGCGCCATAAAAACTTAATGAACCAAAGGACGAACCAAAGCCTTCTACCTTGACGCGGGCGCCCGGATGCGGAGCGTTAACCATTCGGCCACCACCCAAATAAATTCCAACGTGTGAAATGTAATGATGGCGACCAAAGAAAACTAAATCTCCTGGTTGCAACTTATTGAAGGACACCTTCTTGCCATAATTTGCTTGCGCAGCAGCGGAATGTGGCATTGAAACTCCCGCAGCACCAAACGCTCGCATGGTTAATCCGCTGCAATCCCAGAGCGTTGGACCGGCCGCACCAAATACGTAGCGATCACCGATCTGCTTAATCGAAAAACGAAGCGCAAGTGCGCCACGACCGGAACCTAAATTGGCTTTTGCAACAAGTGCATTTGATGCTGCTTGATCGGCATTCTCTTGGTCATTAACCAATCGAGCTAAACGTTCGCGCTCAGCTTTTGTCAGACTTGCGAGCAATTTCTCTGCCTGCGCTAATTTATCTTGAGCGGCCGCTTGCTGTGCGGTATACCGGGCTTGCGCGGCTTTAGCTAATGCTACTTTGTCATTCACTGTTAGCGAAGTTGCAGTTAAACGTTGTTTAGCCGCCGAATATTGGCGAAGTTGCAACGATTGTTTTCTGGTAACTGCTTCGAGCGAGCCAGCCGCTGCCAGATACAAACTCGGGTCTGAAGAAAATAGAAGTTCCATGCTCTGGCTAATTCCGCCTGATTTATATTGCTCACGTGCAATGTTTCCAAGAGATGCTTTGAACTGTGAGACTGTTACCGCTTGCGCTGCTGCTTGCTTTTGAACTGAGGCAAGTGTGCGATTCAAAGAATTTAATTCGACTTGTGCTTGTTGAGCGGCTTCACCAGCACTTGCCGCATCTTCTTGAAGCGCACGAACTTTTAGCCTGACGTCAGCTAAATTTGGTGCCGCTTGCGAGGGTTCCGTTATGAAAATTAAGTTCGATAAAAGTAGAGCTGTAGATGTGATCCCCAAAATTGCAGATCGAACGCTCTTCCTTGAAATCATCAGGTTAGGGTACCGATTGGAAAGGCGTGAACTCAAGCCAAGAGCAATTTATGCCTAATTTAAGCGGGAATTAACTCAAATTAATTCGCAAAGCGTAATGGCGGAACCAACCCTTTCTCAGATAACACTGAGATTGCATGGACTTCTTTTTCTGATATCCCACTCGCTGGATTGGGCAGGATTTCTAATAGAACTGATACAACGCAATCATCACAAGAGATGTTGCGCATGGTGCAACTTTCGCAATCTATGATCATGGTTAGAGGTTAGCGGCGAGCACTGACATCAGATGAAGCAAGGTCAGTAGTACCTTTGGGCCATGACGGTAAGCGCAAATATCATCTTGGGAGCCGATGGCAGTACCTCGCTAGGCGCCTCATCGGGCGGGCTTACCGACTCGGCCGATCGGATCCGCTTTCACGATATTCGAAGCAAGTCCGATGCCATATTGATTGGCGGCAATACCGCTCGCAATGAGCCCTATGGCAAGACCCCTGTTCCACTCGTGATCATTTCAAAGCAAAATCAATTCCCAGATTTAGTTCGAGCCAACCCAATGGCAAACATCTGGAACCTATCCCCGAAGCAAGCTCTAACAAAAGCGATTGTAGATTTCGGGCCCAATATATTAATTGAGGCCGGCCCAACCCTACTACTCGAATTTATTCGAGAAGGTTGCGTCGAAGAACTTTTTATAACCATTTCGCCAAAAACTGGTGGCGTTAATAAAGTTGAGATGAAAGAGATCACCTCTGGGTTTGTTGAAGTATCTCGGGAAGAAGTCTCGGGAACTAAATTTTTAAAGTATTTAAAAAATTAATTTAATCAACTGGCTTAACCGAGCGATATAACCGCTACTCCGCCAACCGCAAGGATAATCCCTAAATACTGAACTTTATGTAAGCGCTCGTGTAAGAAACGAAAGGCTAGTAACGCAGTCACGATCGGGAATAGTGAGCCCAGAACCATTGCGATCGAAACGAGTCCCTTGGTTGTTGCTACTCCCAAGAAATAGTTTGCCAGGAAGTCGGTTGCCCCGATGAGAAATAAAATTCGATAATCAAAAAGAGCAAAACCGCCAACGCTACGATACCGAAGTGCAATTAAGGCACAAATCGAAATTGTGATGACGCGCATCGCAGTCATGGTTAACAAGGAACTCGTTTTAGATCCTTGGGCCATGAAAGTTAGCGCTGTTCCAAAACCTACTGCCGCGCCAACGCCATATAAAAGCGGTTTCAAAGGCAACCCTTTAATGATGTCTGGACCTGAAGCGCAGAATGCGCCAGCAAGTGCTATTGCCATGCCAATGAACTGAATTGATTTGGGACGTTCGCCACCAACGAATGCAACAGTTAACGGAATAATCGCGCTGAGCGAACTAATTGGCGATACAACGCCCATACGACCGGTCGCAAGACCGGAATAGAACGAAGTGAGACCTAAAAATCCAGCGATTCCAGCGCCAATAGCTGGAATGAAATAACCGTCCCAACTTAGCGTTGGATTCTTATAACTGCCACTGGCAATTACGATAACAACACCAACAACTAATCCCATAGTTTGGGAGACACCGGTTACTGCAAGGGCCTTGTAGCGCTTCGCTAAATTTCCACCCAGAAAATCTGCAGTCCCCCAAAGGAGGCTGGATACAAGTGCCAAGATCGAAGCCATTCGCGAACATTAGCCCAAGGGTGCGCATAGGGAAGGCAAGTACTCGCGCCTCCCAAGTTAAAGTTGGTCGGAGCCTTACCATTAACTAATGCGCGAGCCCACGTTCGATGAAATTATCTCGGAAATTCGGGCGCTTAAAGTTAGAAATGAAATCCTCTTTGAAGAAGTTCCAGCCCCGCAAAAATTAGCGCCATTTGCGCTCGCGATGACGGCCGATGTTTTAGAAGATGCGGCAACTGGAAGATTTGTTCTGCTGCATGATCCAGATGGCCAAGATGGTTGGTCTGGAAAATTTCGCTGCGTTACTTTTGTGCGCGCCGCGATTGATAATGAGATGGCGAGTGATCCATTGCTCTGCGACATCGGTTGGACCTGGCTGATGGAATCCCTTGCAAGAAACGAATGCGACTTCACCGCCCCAAGTGGCACCGTAACTCGAGTTGCAAGTGCCTCTTATGGAACGTTAGAAAATATTGATGATGGTTCCGAATTAGAAGTTCGCGCCTCATGGACGCCAACAACCGGAATCCACCTAGCCAACAACGTTATGGCTTGGCTGGAACTTTTAGAACTTTCTGCCGGGCTGCAACCAATACCGCAAGGTGTCACTCAGCTCGGCCGCGCAAAATTAGCAAATCAAAATTAAGAAATTAAATGGCTGAACCTTTACTTGCACCGAGCGCTGGCATCCCGCCACTTGTAATTTCACCTTCCGGACTGGCGGAAGTTATCGCAGAACTTCTAAAAGGATTTGGGCCGATAGCCGTAGATGCAGAGCGTGCTTCTGGATACAAGTACTCAGCCCGGGCCTACCTAATTCAAATCAAACGGCGCGGTGGTGGATTACATCTCCTTGATCCAATTGCGATTGGTCCGACCGATCTCTGGAAAAGAATGTCGGATTCTTTCAAGGAAGAAGAATGGATTATTCATGCCAGTACCCAAGATCTGCCTTGCCTTCGCGAACTTGGGATAAATCCAACGAAAATTTTTGATACCGAATTAGGTGGTCGTATTGCAGGTTGCGAGCGCGTCGGCCTTGGGCCATTGACTGAAAGTTTGTTGGAAGTTCAACTTGCTAAAGAACACAGCGCGGTTGATTGGTCTATCCGCCCGCTACGTGAGGAGTGGTTAAATTACGCAGCACTTGATGTTGAACTTTTAATTGAACTACGAGATGAAGTTTGGAAATTACTTGATTCACAAGGGAAACTAGATTGGGCGCTATCTGACTTTGCCGCAATCCTTGCTGCTCCGCCACCACCATCGCGTGAAAACCCTTGGCGCCGAACCTCGGGGATGCACAAAGTTCGCGATCGTCGAACCTTGGGAATTATTCGAGATCTTTGGCAAGCTCGAGATCGTTATGCACGAGCAATCGACTTGGCTCCGGGGCGGGTCTTTAATGATGAAACCCTGGTTGATGTTGCAACAAAACGCCCGGCAGAAATGGATGAGTTTAAAAAGATTATTCAAAGGCGCTCTCGTGTAGTTGATCCCCCTATCAAGGAATGGTTTGCGATTCTGCAAAGCGCTCTATCAACGCCAGAATCGGATCTGCCCGAACTTCGCACCCCTTCAACTGGTCTGCCACCAGTTAAATTGTGGGCCACGCGAAATCCACTTGGTTACGCTCGTGTGACTCATGCGAGGGCCGCAGTCGCCGAAAAGTCGCAGGAGTTGTCCATACCCATAGAAAATTTAATCTCGCCAGAGGCAGTTCGAAGATTATGTTGGGCCGAACCGCCCGCTGATATGGTGGCAAATGGCAGTCTTGGTGAATATGTAAGCGCCACACTCCTTGAGCTAGGTGTACGGCCTTGGCAGATATCCCAGACTGGCGCAGAGCTGGCAACGACTCTGCTCGCAACCGAACCGCTTGTCACTGCACCGGATCCAGAACAAGAGGCTGGCGAAGTAGAAAACGTTTAATTACGCAACATTCGAGTTGCGTAATTCCGCGTCTTGGATTTAGGCTTACCTCATGTTGAGCACATTCTTGATAGCCCTTCGCGAGGGGCTCGAAGCTTCGCTAATTATCGGGATTCTGGTTGCCTACCTAACTCGGACCAACCGCAAAAAGGCGCTCCCTTGGTTATGGCTTGGAGTTGCTACTGCCGTTCTTCTTAGTTTGGGTCTTGGTGCATTCTTAAGTTTTACCTCAACTCAACTTTCAGTTCGTGGTGAGGAAATATTTGCTGGCACCACATCGCTCGCTGCAGTCGCGCTAGTTACAATCATGGTTTTCTGGATGAAGAACAGTGCTCGTGGACTTCGTGATGAACTACAAGGCAAAGTCGATCATGCTTTGGGATTCGGTAAATTCGCCCTCGTATCAGCGGCTTTTTTCGCAGTTGCTCGTGAAGGTTTAGAGACCGCGCTATTTGTCTTCACCAATTTCAAAACAGTTTCAAAAGATAGCGCGCCTTCAATCGGCCTAACCCTAGGCTTGATCGCAGCGATCGCTCTTGGCGTTGGCATCTATCGCAGAAGCATTAAATTGAATTTAGGAAAGTTTTTCACTATTACCGGTTCCGCACTACTAGTAGTGGCTGGCGGCGTGCTCTCCCACGGAATATCTGAGTTCCAGAAATTTGGCGCGCTTCCCGGGGCTAACTCTTATATTTGGAACTGGCGCGGCGCAAATTCAATTTTGACTACCGTCTTAGAAGGAACAATTGGAATCGGAACCAGCCTAACTTGGCTTCAAATTCTAGTTTGGGGCGCCTATCTTTCAATCTCCCTTCGAATCTACTTGGCGAAGGCCGCACCTAAGCCAGCCGCGAAACTAGTAAACGCCTAACGTTCCTTTTTAAACTACTCACTAGTAACCTAAGGTTATGAGCGAGCGAGTTGTACTTGTAGATGCAGTTAGATCCCCTTTTGGCAAAGCTGGAAGTCTTTATTCTGGCACCCGAGCCGATGACATTATGGTCCGCACACTACGAGGCCTACTAGAGCGAAATCCAAAAGTTTCACCCAATCAAATTGATGATGTTGCAATTGCTGCCGCAACCCAGACCGGCGATCAAGGAATGAATATTGGTCGCAGTGTTTCACTTCTCGCTGGTATTCCAGATTCGGTTCCGGGTTATTCGATCGACCGGTGGTGCGCCGGCGCACTAACTGCGGTGACAACAGTTTCTGGCGCAATCGCGATGGGGCAATATGACATTGCAATAGCAGGTGGCGTCGAACATATGGGAAACCATCCGATGGGCGATGGTATGGATCCCAATCCCCGGTACTTGGCCGAGAAATTAGTTGATACCGATGCACTTCAGATGGGTGCTACCGCCGAAAGACTGCATGACAAATTTCCACATTTAACGAAGGAGCGAGCCGATAGATATGCAGTGGCTTCCCAAAATAAAACAGCAGCGGCGTACGCTGCCGGAAAAATACAACGAGATCTAATTCCAGTTGCCGTTCGTTCCGAAGAACTCGGTTGGGGCATCGCAACAGCTGACGAACCGCCACGTCCTGGAACAACGTTAGAAGCACTCGCTGCACTTAAAACACCATTTCGTGCCGCTGGTCGGGTCACTGCGGGAAATGCTGCTGGGTTAAATGACGGCGCCACCGCAGCAATACTTGCCAGTGAATCAAAAGCGATCGAACTAGGTTTAAGTATTAAAGCGAAATTGGTTTCTTTCGCATTTGCCGGTGTCGCACCAGAAATTATGGGATACGGGCCCGTGCCGAGCACAATAAAAGCGCTAGCAAAGGCTGGCTTAAAGATAGAAGATATCGGACTCTTTGAAGTTAATGAGGCCTTCGCTATTCAAGTTCTTTCATTCTTAGATCACTTTGGCATTAGTGATGACGATCCCAGAGTCAATCCAGTTGGTGGCGCTATTGCAGTTGGTCATCCACTCGCTTCCTCTGGCATACGCCTGATGCTTAATCTTGCACGTAGTTTCGAAGAGCATCCAGAAGTTCGTTATGGCCTAACCACAATGTGTATCGGACTAGGTATGGGCGGTACTGTAATTTGGGAGAATCCTCATTTCACCGGTAAGGGTGCCAATAAATGAGTGAGATAAAACTTCCGGAAGGTGCGCCAGAGGAAGTAATCACAAAAGCTATCTTGCGTGAAATTGATTTGACCGCATTTGGCGCAACTGGTTCGCTCTCGCTGATTACTCTAGATAACGGGCTGGACCACAACCGTCCAAATACTTTTGGACCAGCTTCACTTAAAGCGCTGGATGAAGCAATCACCGCTGCCGAGCAAAGCTCGTCAGTTGCAATTGGAATTACCGGTAAACCATTTATCTTCGCAGCTGGCGCCGATCTATCAGCACTGGCATTTCTAACCGATAAATCTCAAGCGCTGGCTATTGGCAAACTTGGCCACGATGTATTTAGGCGACTTGGCGAAAGCAAGAAGCCAACCTTTGCTTTTGTTAACGGTTTAGCACTTGGTGGTGGCTTAGAAGTTGCACTTCATTCTAAGTATCGGACCTTGGCGACTACGGCTTTCACCGGTCTGCCCGAAGTATTTCTCGGCCTCGTACCAGGTTGGGGTGGTGCAACTATTTTGCCTAAGTTAATCGGCCCAGAAAAAGCAGTTCAAATAATTATTTTAAACGCGCTAAATAACAACACGATGTTGAAAGCAAATGAAGCTTTGGCACTCGGCGTTACCGATGCCGTATTCGAGCCAGCAGATTTTCTCGAGAACTCAATAAAGTTCGCGGCGCAAATTCTCAATGGTTCCAAGAAAATTACGCGCACCGACCACACTGCCGATGTTTCGCAATGGGAAAAGGCACTGGCCACAGGAAAGGCCGCTGCAACGAAGAAATACGGCGGCGCACCCATTGCCTCCCCCGCGATGGCACTTGAATTAATAGCAGCAGCCCGAACTAATTCACCGACGCAGGGATTTGATGCAGAGGATCTAGCTCTCGCAACCCTGACCATGAGCGATCCATTACGCGCTTCGCTATATGCATTTAACTTAATTCAAAAGAAGCGCAAGAAGGTAGAAGGAGCTCCGAAGCCCGCACTCGCCCGAAAAATTTCAAAAGTTGGCGTTGTCGGTGCCGGGCTTATGGCATCGCAATTAGCCCTGATAATTCTTCGAAATCTTAAAGTGCCAGTTGTAATCACAGATCTTGATCAAGAGCGAGTTGATAAAGGGCTGGCGTATATCAAAAGTGAAATAGCCAAATTAGTTGAGAAGAAGCGTATGAACCCAGAAACTGCGCTGCGGATCTCAGGGCTAATTTCTGGCTCGGTTGATAAATCAATTTTTGCGGATTGCTCATTCATAATTGAAGCGATCTTTGAAGAGATTGAGTTGAAGCAGAAACTCTTTAAGGAACTTGAGTCGATCATCTCCCCCGAATGCATTTTGGCAACAAACACCTCTTCACTTTCTGTGACCGCCATGGCGCAAGGCCTGGCTAATCCCGAACGTGTAATCGGTTTTCACTTCTTTAATCCTGTCGCGGTTATGCCACTTTTGGAGATTGCTCGTACTGAAGCAACTGATGATGTAACAACCGCAACTGCTGTAACCATTGGAAAAGAATTGAAGAAGACGATGGTGATTGTTAAAGACTCACCTGCATTTGTTGTAAACCGCCTGCTCACCCGCTTTATGGGGGAAATTACCGATTGCATCGATGAAGGTACCGACCCTGCCATTGCAGATGCTGCGATGAAACCTCTTGGTTTACCGATGACTTCCCTTGAACTACTTGGCTTGGTGGGTCCAGGAATTGCATTGCATGTTGCACAAACTTTAAATAAGAGTTTGGGCGATCGCTACCGGATATCACCAAGCATGGAACGTTTTGTTAGTGAAGGAGTTCGCACCTTCTATCTAAAGAGTGATGACGGTTCAATTTCTGCCAACCCCGCCGCCCTGGCAATAATTAAAGAGACGACCCAAGGCAAACCAAAGTGCACTACCGAAGATGAAGTTCGAGTTCGAGCCTTATCTGCACTTGCACAAGAAGCTCACATGATGCTGGAAGAAGGCGTGGTTTCAAGTGCAGCCGAGATTGATTTATGTATTTTGCTTGGTTGTGGCTGGCCGTTGCACTTAGGCGGAATCCTGCCTTACCTAGACCGCGAAGGTATTAGTGATTTGGTTTGTGGTCAGCGTTTTCATCCACCGGGAGTTGCATCGCTGCCGGCGTAAGACCATCTTTAACCGAACTGCTCCAGGTGACTAATTGATGGCTGATGTTCTTGGCAGTAATTCCTAGATCACTAAGAATTTCTGATCGCTTGGAATGTTCGATAAATTCTAGTGGAACGCCAATTGAATGGATTGGAACTCCAAGATTCGCATCTCGAAACATTTCCGAGATCGTGCTCGCAATTCCACCATGACGAATTCCATCTTCAACTACAACGACGCTCTTGTAACGTCGGGCCATTGTTACCAGACTAGATGGAAGTGGCTTGACCCAACGCGGATCAATTACGGTCACGCCTACTCCCTCGCGATAAGCCTGGGCCGCTGCTTCAACGCAAAGGTGCGCCATCGCGCCAATACTTATCAATAAAATGTCGGCACTTTCACCGCGGTACAAAACATCAATACCGTCACGGCGCTCAAAGGCTGGAATATCTGGACCAACGGCACCCTTTGGGAATCTGATTAGTGAAGGAGCATCGGAAATATCAATCGCTTCTCGCAAAGTTTCCCGAACTCGTTCGCCATCTCTCGGCGCAGCAACATGAAGAGTCGGAACAATTCCAGTTAGCGCTAAATCCCAAATACCGTGATGGGATGGTCCGTCATCGCCCGTCACGCCAGCGCGATCTAGTACAAAAGTTACGCCAGCTTTATGCAGGGCGACATCTAGCAACAGTTGATCGAATGCTCGATTTAGGAAAGTTGAGTAGACCGCGACTACGGGGTGCAGTCCAGTGAATGCCAGTCCAGCGGCGCTTGTGGTCGCATGTTGTTCTGCAATTCCAACATCTATCGTACGTTCTGGGAATTCTGCTTGGAATTTATCAAGGCCAGTTGGGCCGAGCATAGCCGCCGTTATTGCTACAAGGTCTTTTCGTTTAGACCCAAGTGAAACTAGCTCTTCGGCGAAAACACTGGTCCAACTTGTATTCGATTTTGAGACAGGAACACCCGTAGTTGGATCAACAATTCCTACGGCATGGAATTTTTCAGCCTCATCATTCACGGCTGGCGCATGGCCACGACCTTTTTCGGTAATTACGTGAACAATTACTGGTGCGCCGAAATGTTTTGCGCTCTGCAAACTTTTCTCAACTGCGGCAATGTCGTGACCATCGATCGGTCCTAAATATTTTAAGCCAAGATCCTCAAACATACCTTGTGGGGCGATGATGTCTTTGATTCCTTTTTTAACGCCATGGAGTGTCTCAAAAATTGGCTGGCCAACGACTGGCGTCTTCTCCAAAACTCCTTTGCCCCACTCGAGGAATTTTTCATATCCGCTAGTTGCGCGAAGCGTTGAAAGGTAAGTTGCTAAGCCGCCGATTGTTGGCGAATACGAACGCTCATTGTCGTTTACAACAATAATTAAATTTAGATTTTCACTTGAAGCGATATTGTTTAAAGCTTCCCACGACATGCCACCTGTAAGTGCACCGTCGCCAACTACACAGACAACGGTTCGTTCACTCTGACCGTTTATTGCATTTCCTCGTGCGATTCCATCCGCCCAAGAGAGCGCGGTTGATGCATGTGAGTTTTCTATAACGTCGTGTTCGCTCTCAGCGCGATTTGGATATCCAGCAATTCCACCACGTTGACGCAATCTGTCGAAACCTTCAGCTCGTCCAGTAAGAATTTTATGTACGTAACTCTGGTGGCCGGTGTCGAATAAAACTGTGTCTTTAGGTGATTCAAATACTCGGTGGATCGCGATCGTAAGTTCTACAACACCCAAGTTTGGACCAAGGTGTCCGCCACTTTTTGAGACCTTTTCGATTAAGAATTCGCGGATTTCTGCCGACAGCTGATCAAGTTCGGGATAGGAGAATTTCGCCAGGTCTGTTGGACTCTGTAGCGACTCCAGCCGTTTAGTCATGGCCTTAGTCTAGTTCAAGCCGTAATTATTTGAGCAGTGAGCGCAAGACGTATTGCATAATCCCGCCGTGGCGGAAGTAATCGGCTTCACCAGGTGTATCAATACGCACGATTGCTTGGAAGCTCTTGCCATTTGCGATTACCGTCACATGTTTTGGTGTCGCGCCATTATTCAATTCATCGATTCCAGTTATTGAGAATTCTTCGACTCCCGTAAGTCCGAGTGACTTGGGATTCTCGCCTGGTTCGAATTGCAATGGAAGCACGCCCATACCAATCAAATTTGATCTATGGATTCGCTCAAAGGATTCTGCAATAACGGCCTTAACACCAAGTAGCGCAGTTCCCTTTGCTGCCCAATCTCGGGAAGATCCGGAGCCATACTCTTTTCCAGCCATTATCACTAGTGGAATATTTTTTGCTTGATAAGCAATTGAAGCATCATAGATGGTTGCTTGAACGCCATCTGCTAGGAAATTCTTGGTAAAGCCACCTTCAATGCCATCGAGTAATAAATTCTTTAAGCGAATATTTGCAAAGGTTCCACGGATCATTACTTCGTGGTTTCCACGGCGTGACCCGTAAGAGTTGAAATCCCCGCGCTCAATTCCGTGCTCGGCTAAATATTTACCGGCAGGTGAATCCACCTTGATATTTCCAGCGGGTGAAATGTGATCTGTCGTAACCGAATCACCGAGAATAGCCAGTACTCGCGCACCGGAAATATTTGTGACTGGAACTGGGTTGCGCGGCATACCTTCAAAGTAAGGTGGCTTACGGACATATGTAGATTTTGGATCCCAGTCGAAGGTTTTCCCGGTTGGGGTTGCAAGTGATTTCCAACGATGATCGCCCTCGAAAACTGTTGCATAATCCTTGGTAAACATCTCTGATGAGATAGAACTATCAATAACTCTTTGAATTTCGGTAGCAGTTGGCCAAATATCCTTTAGAAAAACTGGCTTACCTGAAGCGTCATCGCCAAGTGAATCTTTTTCAAAATCATGATCCATCGTGCCAGCCAGAGCGTAAGCAACCACGAGTGGTGGTGAAGCAAGATAATTCATCTTTATATCTGGGCTAATTCGACCTTCAAAATTTCGATTCCCGGAGAGAACGGCAGTGACCGCAAGATCATTCTCGTTAATAGCTTTGCTAATTTCCGTTGGGAGCGGTCCAGAGTTTCCAATACATGTAACGCAACCATATCCAACCAAGTTAAATCCGAGTGCTTCCATATATTTTGTGAGATCGGCGCGATCGTAATAATCAGTTACCACCTTGGAACCAGGTGCCAAAGTTGTCTTGACCCAAGGCTTAGATTTAAGCCCCTTTTCAACAGCTTTCTTGGCAAGCAAAGCCGCACCGATCATGACACTTGGGTTAGAAGTGTTTGTGCAAGAAGTAATCGATGCAATTACAACTGCGCCATTAGATACCGAAGTTGCGGTTCCGTTTACATTGACTGCAATTTTTTCGCTACTAGTTTTTTCGCCGAAATAGGATGGCGCAATTTTTTCATAAGAGTCTTTCGCATTACTCAATGAAATACGATCTTGCGGACGCTTTGGTCCAGCAATTGATGGAACGATTGTGGCTAGATCTAACTCCAATTTTTCGGAGAATCTTGGTTCAGCACTTGGGTTATGCCATAGCCCAATTTGCTTTGCATAGCTTTCAACAAGTGCGAGTTGATCAGCACTTCTCCCGGTAAGAGTTAAATAGCGGATAGTCTCTTCATCAATTGGGAAGATCGCACATGTCGAACCGTATTCCGGTGACATATTTCCAATTGTTGTTCGATTTGCCATCGGCAGTGCGCTAACACCAGGGCCATAAAATTCCACAAACTTTCCAACAACACCATGTTTGCGCAGCATCTCGGTAATCGTTAAAACTAGATCGGTAGCGGTAGTTCCGATTGGAAGTGATCCGGTTAATTTGAAGCCAACAACTCTTGGAATAAGCATCGAGACTGGTTGACCAAGTAGAGCGGCTTCAGCTTCGATTCCGCCAACGCCCCAGCCGAGAACCCCAAGCCCATTAACCATTGTCGTGTGTGAATCCGTGCCAACTACCGTATCTGGATAGGCCCGCGAAACGCCATCAACTTTTCGGGTCATTACGACTCGGGCAAGATATTCAATGTTTACTTGGTGAACGATTCCGGTTCCTGGTGGCACAACTTTAAATTCATCAAAAGCAGTCTGACCCCAACGCAAGAAACGGTAGCGCTCTTGATTGCGCTCGTATTCAATATCGGTATTCTCTTCAAAGGAAGTTTTAGTTCCAAATTTATCGGCAATGACCGAGTGATCGATAACAAGTTCGGCCGGTGCAAGCGGATTTACTTTTGCTGGATCGCCACCCAATTCCGAAATTGCTTCGCGCATCGTTGCTAAGTCCACAACGCAGGGAACACCTGTGAAATCTTGCATAATTACTCGAGCGGGCGTGAATTGAATTTCAGTATCTGGCTCGGCATCTGGATTCCAACTTGCTAGCGCTTTGATCTGTTCGGCGGTGATATTGGCACCGTCCTCGGTACGCAATAAGTTTTCAAGCAAAACCTTAAGACTAAAAGGCAGAGTATCGGCTTGGTCTAACTTGGAAATATCAAAGATCTCGTAACTTTCTCCGGAGACGTTTAGCGTGCTTTTCGCGTTAAAGGAATTCTTACTCACAGGGCTATCTTAGCCGCGACTGAAGCGAGCCACACATTCAACATGATGCGTCATTGGGAAGAGATCGAAGCCCACTATGTGATCTAGGTGATATCCGCCCGCCTCTAGCGCTTTCGCATCGCGTGCCAGCGAAGCGGGATCGCAAGATACATAGACAATTACTCTTGGAGATTTTGCGAGCATCTCTTTAACTACCATCTCGCCGGCACCTGTACGCGGCGGATCTAGCAAGATCACATCTGCGCGCTTTACGAGTGGAAGTTTCTGCTCTACTCGGCCCGAGTGAATTGTTAAATTTTTCTTGCCGTCAAAAATACGAAGCGCATCTTGAGTAGCTCGGTGGCTCGATTCAATTAGGTGCACCCGACCAATATCGCCAACTTCTTCCAACATCGGGGCGGTGAAGAGACCGACTCCCCCATATAAATCTAGGGCGTGATCACCGGGACGAAGTGCTAATAAATCTATTGCAAGTTTCAAAAGTGTCTCTGGTGCGTTTACGTGCGCCTGCCAGAACGACGTTGGTGAGATTTCGTAAGTAAATTCTCCGACTTTCTCGTGGAGCTGAGTTGGGCCAGAGATACTTCGGCCACCTCTAGAAACATTTCGTTCGCCCGAATTAGATACCGCAACTTCAAGGCGATCATCGCCTTTCCAGTTTCGGTCAAAAATTACTGGGTCATTTATTGCATCTA
>Ga0209829_10001755_pt1 | contig 17123 bp, 17 predicted proteins | sample C_140205_EF_Meta_FD_187311 | JGI IMG/M metagenome (GOLD analysis project Ga0209829, IMG submission 187311) | Freshwater microbial communities from Lake Croche, Canada to study carbon cycling - C_140205_EF_MetaG (SPAdes) (version 2) | ecosystem: Environmental > Aquatic > Freshwater > Lake...
AGGTGACCGAAACCCTCTCCCAGGGCCTGAAGCGCGCATATAAAGTTGTGCTGCCCGCGAAGGACCTCGCTGCTCGCCTTGATGGTCAGCTGGCCGAGATGAAGACCAAGGCGAAGATCAACGGTTTTCGCCCCGGCAAGGTGCCGGTGTCCTATCTGAAGCGCGTGTATGGCAAGTCCGTCATGGCCGACGTCGTGCAGAGCGCCGTCACCGAGACCAACCGCAAGATCATCGAAGACAACGGCCTGCGCCTCGCTAACGAGCCGAAGATCGACTTTCCGACCGATCAGGCCGAAGTCGAGAAGGCGTTGGCCGCCGAAGGCGACCTTTCCTACACCGTCAACATCGAGGTTCTCCCCAAGTTCGAGATCGGATCCTTTGCGGATGTCGAGCTGGAGCGTCTGGTGCTCAAGGTGACCGACCCCGAGGTGGATGAGGCCATGCAGCGACTGGCCGACCGCAACCGCAGCTTCACCCCCCGCGAGGCGGGCGAAGAGGCCCAGTCCGGCGATCAGGCGACCATCGATTTCGTCGGCAAGATCGACGACGTGGCCTTCGAGGGTGGTTCGGGTACGGATACGGATCTGGTTCTGGGCTCCAACACCTTCATTCCCGGCTTCGAGGATCAGTTGCTTGGCGCCAAGGCTGGCGAAGAGCGCAAGGTCAATGTGACCTTCCCCGAGACCTATGGCGCAGCCAATCTCGCTGGCAAGGCGGCGGTGTTCGACGTAACCGTCAAGACGGTGTCGGCTCCCGGCGCGGTCGAGTTCAACGACGAATTCGCCAAGGGCTTCGGCCTCGAGGATCTGGAGAAGCTGAAGGACGCCATCCGCGGCAATTTGCAGGGCGAATATGACCGCATGTCCGCCGAGAAGATGAAGCGCGCGCTGCTTGACGCGCTCGACAAGCGCTACAGCTTCGAGCTTCCCGAGAGCCTGGTCGATCAGGAATTCGCGGGCATCTGGCAGCAGGTCGAGGCCGAGCAGAAGCGTTCGGGCAAGAGCTTCGAGGATGAGAACACCACCGAAGAGGCCGCTCGCGCCGAATATCGGGGCATCGCCGAGCGCCGCGTGCGCCTGGGTCTCCTGCTCGCCGAAGTGGGCGAAAAGGCCGAGGTCAAGATCTCCGACGATGAAATGTCGGCGGCCCTTGTCGAGCGCGTGCGCCAGTTCCCCGGCCAGGAAAAGGCCGTCTGGGACTACTATCGCAACAATCAGGAGGCGCTGGCCTCCGTTCGCGCCCCCCTCTTCGAGGCCAAGGTCGTGGAACATATTGTCAGCCAGTCCAAGGTGACGGATAAAGAGGTCTCCAAGGAGGAGTTGATGAAGCAGGATGAAGACGGCGCAGCCGCCTGATTCGCTCCTTCTTCGTGCAAGATTGGTCGCGGGGACGTCGAGAGGCGTCCCCGCACCCTTTTCGAACCCGCTCTTGATGACTATGTTGCTAAACAAGCCGGCGGCGTGAAGCCGTCCGTGATTCGCTAGGGACATTCAGGAATGCGCGACCATATCGACCTCTGGAACAGTTTCGTCATCCCCTCGGTCGAGGAGACGACCTCGCGCGGATCCTATCGCTACGACATCTTCTCCCGCCTCCTGAAAGAGCGGATCGTGTTTCTGGCGGGTCCGGTGGACGACCAGTCGGCGACGCTTGTCGTGGCTCAGCTCCTGTTTCTGGAAGCTGATAACCCGAAGCGGGAAATCTCCTTTTATATCAACAGCCCCGGCGGTGTGGTGACGGCTGGTCTGTCGATCTACGACACGATGCAGTTCATCCGCTGTCCGGTCTCCACTCTCTGCGTGGGACAGGCCGCCTCCATGGGCTCGCTGCTGCTGTGCGCCGGTCAGGCCGAGATGCGCTTCACCCTCCCCAATTCCCGGATCATGGTGCATCAGCCCTCCGGCGGGTTTCAGGGGCAGGCGTCCGACATCCTCCGCCATGCGGAGGACATCATGAAGATCAAGCGTCGGCTGAACGAAATCTATGTGAAGCACACCGGCCAGGATTACGACACGATCGAGCAGACGCTGGATCGTGACCACTTCATGTCAGCCGATGAAGCCAAGGCTTTCGGTCTCGTCGACAAGGTGCTGGACAAGCGCCCTGACGACTCTGACGCCAAGGCCTGATCCGGCCGGAAGGGTGTCATCTGGCGAGGGGCTGGCGCTGAAATAGCCCCTTGTTTTCCCGCCGGGTTCACGGTGGCGCTTGATCCGGCGGCCATACCGTGTTTGCATCGCCCATTCGCCACGACAGCTGAAACTGCGCGGCAAGGGAACGAAATAGTGGGGGCATGGAGGGCCTGTCAGGGTGCGTCGCCCTGGGCGGTCCATGCCCAAAAGAGGTTTGCGGTCTAAGATTTGTTAGGCCGGAACCTATATTCAACAGCGACCGGATCCGGTGTTTCCCGGGCGAGGTCTGCACGGAGACTATGATGGCCAGATCTGAGGGCGACTCGAAGAACACGCTCTACTGTTCGTTCTGCGGCAAGAGCCAGCACGAAGTTCGCAAGCTGATCGCCGGTCCGACCGTGTTCATCTGCGATGAATGCGTCGAGCTGTGCATGGACATCATCCGCGAGGAGAACAAGTCCTCGCTGGTGAAAAGTCGTGAGGGCATCCCCACGCCGCGGGAAATCTGCAAGGTTCTTGACGATTATGTGATCGGTCAGTTCCAGGCCAAGCGCGTGCTCTCGGTGGCTGTCCATAATCATTACAAGCGGCTCAACCACGCCACCAAGCATCAGGATGTGGAGCTTGCGAAGTCGAACATCCTGCTGATCGGCCCCACGGGCTCCGGCAAGACACTTCTCGCCCAGACGCTGGCGCGCATCCTCGATGTGCCCTTCACCATGGCCGACGCCACGACCCTCACCGAGGCTGGCTATGTGGGCGAGGATGTGGAGAATATCATCCTGAAGCTGCTCCAGGCCTCCGACTACAATGTGGAGCGGGCGCAGCGCGGCATCGTCTACATCGACGAAATCGACAAGATCAGCCGCAAGTCCGACAATCCCTCCATCACCCGCGACGTGTCTGGGGAGGGCGTCCAGCAGGCCCTGCTCAAGATCATGGAAGGCACGGTCGCCAGCGTGCCGCCTCAGGGTGGCCGCAAGCATCCCCAGCAGGAATTCCTGCAAGTGGACACCACGAACATCCTGTTCATCTGCGGCGGCGCCTTCTCCGGCCTCGAGAAGATCATCTCCTCGCGCGGCAAGGGCACCTCGATGGGCTTCGGCGCCAAGGTTCAGTCCCAGGAAGAGCGTCGCACGGGCGAAATCTTCCGTCAGGTTGAGCCTGAGGATCTGCTGAAATTCGGCCTCATCCCCGAATTCGTCGGCCGTCTGCCAGTCATTGCGACCCTTGAGGACCTCGATGAGGAGGCTCTGAAGAAGATCCTGATCGACCCCAAGAACGCTCTGGTCAAGCAGTACCAGCGCCTGTTCGAGATGGAGAACACCGAACTGACCTTCCAGGACGAGGCGCTCAACGTCATCGCCCGCAAGGCGATCGAGCGCAAAACCGGCGCGCGCGGGTTGCGCTCCATCATGGAAGGCATTCTGCTCGACACGATGTTCGATCTGCCGGGTCTGGAGGGCGTGGAGCAGGTGGTCATCGGGCCCGAAGTGGTCGACGGCAAGGCGCGGCCCCTCTACATCTATTCCGAGCGTGCGGAAAAATCGGGCGCAAGCGCCTGATCTTTCAACCCTTATGCGTGAAAGCCCCGGATCGCCTCCGGGGCTTTTTCGCCGAATGGCGCATTTTCCCGGGCTTGTTTCCGGTCGAGCAATGCATAGGGAGCGGCAAGACCAGGCTCCCTATGGGCAGATGGGAGCCGCCTTCGTCTTTTTGACGCTGTTGAAATGCGTGGATAGGCCCCCCATCTCGTATTCAGAACATGAGTGGCGCCTTTGAGCCCTCAAGCCATGGGCGTAAGATCGTTAGCGTCGAGTCGTTTTGTCGCGGCTCGTTCTTTGCGGATTGACGTCCTGCCCTGTGATTGGCCATGCTGCTGATTCACGGGCCTGGACCCGGATAGGAAGCACATGACCAGTCAGAAGCGTGTCCCTGCGAAACCCGGCAATGTCGACAGCTACCCGGTTCTGCCGTTGCGCGACATCGTCGTTTTCCCGCACATGATCGTGCCGCTCTTCGTGGGGCGCGAGAAGTCGATCCGCGCCCTCGAAGAGGTGATGAAAGGGGACAAGTTCATCCTTCTCGCCACCCAGCAGAACGCCTCGGACGACGACCCGGCCACTGATTCGATTTTCAAGACGGGAACGCTCGCCTCCGTGTTGCAACTTTTGAAGCTGCCCGATGGCACGGTGAAGGTGCTGGTCGAGGGCGCCTCCCGCGCCGTGGTCAAGCGCTACACCCGGACCGACGAGTTTTACGAGGCCGACGCTACTGTGATCGCGGATGATATCGCCGATCCCGTGGAGGTCGAGGCGCTTGGACGCTCCGTGGTCAGCGAATTCGAAGGCTATGTGAAGCTCAACAAGAAGGTCTCGCCCGAGGTTGTGGCCGCCGTTGGCCAGATCGAGGATTTCTCCAAGCTCGCCGATACGGTCGCTTCCCATCTGGCGATCAAGATTTCCGACAAGCAGCAGATTCTGGAAACCACTTCAGTCGCAAAGCGCCTGGAAAAGTGCCTTGCGCTCATGGAGAGCGAGATTTCCGTGCTTCAGGTCGAGAAGCGCATCCGCACCCGCGTGAAGCGCCAGATGGAGAAGACCCAGCGCGAATATTATCTGAATGAGCAGATGAAGGCCATTCAGAAGGAACTGGGCGACGAGGACGGCAAGGACGATCTGTCCGAGATCGAAGAGCGCATCAAGAACACGAAGCTCACGAAGGAGGCGCGCGACAAGGCGCAGGCCGAACTCAAGAAGCTGCGTCAGATGTCGCCCATGTCGGCGGAAGCCACGGTTGTGCGCAATTACCTCGACTGGCTGCTCACGATTCCGTGGGGCAAGCGCAGCAAGGTCAAGAAGGACATCGCCGCCGCCCAGGAGGTGCTCAACGCCGATCATTTCGGGCTTGAGAAGGTCAAGGAGCGCATCCTTGAATATCTCGCGGTCCAGCAGCGCGCCAACAAGCTCACCGGGCCGATCCTTTGCCTCGTCGGCCCTCCGGGCGTCGGCAAGACCTCGCTCGGCAAGTCCATCGCCAAGGCGACCGGGCGCGAATTCGTGCGCATGTCGCTGGGCGGCGTGCGCGACGAGGCGGAGATTCGCGGCCATCGGCGCACCTACATTGGCTCCATGCCCGGCAAGATCATTCAGTCGATGCGCAAGGCCAAGACCAATAATCCGCTCTTCCTGCTCGACGAGATCGACAAGATGGGCATGGATTTCCGCGGCGATCCGTCTTCCGCTCTGCTGGAGGTTCTTGATCCCGAGCAGAATCAGACCTTCAGCGACCACTATCTCGAGGTCGATTACGACCTTTCGAATGTGATGTTCGTGACGACGGCCAATACGCTGAACATCCCCGCGCCCCTGATGGATCGCATGGAGATCATCCGTATCGCGGGCTACACCGAGGACGAGAAGGTCGAGATCGCCAAGAAGCATCTCATCCCGGTCGCCGTGCCCAAGCATGGACTGGCCGCAAAGGAATGGTCCATCGACGACGAGGCGCTGCTCACCCTGATTCGCCGCTATACACGCGAGGCCGGCGTGCGCAATCTTGAGCGCGAGATCTCCAACCTCGCCCGCAAGGCGGTGAAGGAGATCCTGACCACCAAGAAGAAGAAGGTCGCGGTGACGCAGGCCAATGTCGCCGACTATCTCGGCGTTCCCAAGTATCGATTCGGCGAAGCTGAGACCGAGGATCAGGTGGGCGCTGTGACGGGTCTCGCCTGGACCGAGGTGGGCGGCGAGTTGCTGACCATCGAAGGCGTGATGATGCCTGGCAAGGGTCGCATGACGGTGACGGGCAACCTTAAGGATGTGATGAAGGAATCGATTTCTGCGGCGGCGTCCTATGTGCGCTCCCGCTCGGTCGATTTTGGCATCGAGCCGCCGCTGTTCGAGCGTCGCGACATCCATGTGCATGTGCCCGAAGGCGCCACCCCCAAGGATGGTCCCTCGGCGGGCATCGCCATGGCTACCGCCATTGTCTCGCTCCTGACGGGGATCCCCGTGCGCCGCGACATCGCCATGACCGGCGAGGTCACGTTGCGCGGGCGTGTTCTGCCCATTGGCGGCCTGAAGGAGAAGCTGCTTGCGGCGCTGCGCGGCGGGCTGAAGAAGGTGCTGATCCCGCAGGATAACGCCAAGGATCTGGCTGATATCCCCGATAATGTGAAGAATGCGCTCGAGATCGTGCCGGTTTCGCGAATGGATGAAGTGCTCAAGCATGCTCTGGTGCGTTTGCCGACGCCCATTGTGTGGGAAGAAGAGGCGCCTGTTAAGGGCGCCACACCCGCGATCCCCGATGAGGATCAATCCGGCGTCGTCGCACACTGACGCAAGTCTGTGAAAAGAAAGCCGCAGAGATTGATTCTCTGCGGCTTTTTGCGTTCTGGCGGCTTGCATAGGCGGCCTTTGCCCTGTAGCACCCGGGTCGAGCCGAAAGCTTAGCCGAATGCGGCAGGCTTCCGGCGCCGCGCTCGCCTGGCGAGGCGGCGACTTGCGCCACCAACAGGAAGACCAACACATGAACAAGACGGAACTCGTCGAGCACATCGCAGCGCGCACGGAAACAACCAAGGCCGAAGCAGCAGCCGCTCTCGAAGCTGTGCTCGACGGCATCACCACCGCGCTCAAGAAGGGCGACGAAGTGCGCCTCGTGGGCTTTGGCACCTTCTCCGCCAAGCATCGCGCCGAGGCCAAGGGCCGCAACCCCACCACGGGTGCGGAAATCACTATCCCGGCGTCGAACAACGCACGATTCAAGACCGGCGCGGCCCTGAAGGCCGAGCTGAACAAGAAGTAAGCCGCGCTAGATCCTGCGGTTCGGGGCGGCCTTATTGGCCGCCCTTTTTTGTGGGGCTTGCACAACAGGCCAAGGCCTGTCTAAAACCCACACGGGGGCGGTTAGCTCAGTTGGTAGAGCGCCTGCTTTACACGCAGGATGTCGGCGGTTCGAGACCGTCACCGCCCACCACTCCCACGCACAGCGTCAGCGCGTCTCCTCGCAGGCCGGCGGGCCGCCTGTCGCGCTGCCTCGTTATGGCCTTTCCGTTCGCGTCTCGGGAACCAGGAAGATCAGCAGCGCGGCGACGCAGGCGGCGCAGCCAGCCGTGAACAGAAATGCAACGGAATAATCTACTTGCGACGCAAGTATGGCGAAGATTATGGGGCCGATGGCTTGGCCTCCCTGACCGGTGAAACGCCAGATGCCAAGAAAAACGCCGCGCGCCTCAGGTGGCGCGACATCCGCCCCGACGGTCTGCACAGATCCGCCCGTCAGCGATTGCGTCGCCACGGCCAGAAAGAACAGCGCCACGTACCAAGAATAACTGTAGCCCCAATGGGCCGACGCGGCGAGCAGCGCCATCGACACGGCGACGCCGCTGAACCCGGGAACCATGGTGCGTTTGCGCCCGAACCGATCCAGAATCCATCCGGCGATAAAGCCGATGGGCCAGGCGATCAGGGCTGCACCTGTCGCCAGATAGCCGATTTCCGCAGGCCCCAGATGATAGGCATAGGCGGCATACAGATGCAGAAGGTCCGCAGTGACCGGCCCCCGGGTCAAGCCGGCGAACAGGGCGACGCCGAAATAAACGAGACGCGGCAAGATGATCTGCTTAAGCGTCAGCGGGCTCGGCTTGGCTTGTCGTTTGGATCGTGCGCTCGTCTGAACTCCCTTGGGCTTTTCGTCAAAGGCAAGCGTCAAGGCGAGCGCAAGCAATGCGATCACGGAATAAGCTAAAAACGGGGCCGTGGGGCTCCATTCGCTGGCGATATAGCCGCCAAGCACGGGACCGGCCAGCTTGCCGGTATTGTCCATGCCGAACATCCAGCTCACCAGCCGCCCCCGCTGGCTGTCGGGCGCATTCTGGGAAATACCGGCAAGCCTGCCCATGACCCACATCTGCGCCGCGCAACCGCTGAAAAAGCGCAGGACCAACACTTCGGTGAATGAGCTGGCGTACCAGACCCAAAGTGCGGTCGCCGATGTCAACAGCGGTCCCGCGATCATGACGGAGCGGCGACCAAAGCGATCAATCAGCCAGCCCGACGGTATGGTTCCAGCCAGATTGCCCAGCAGAAACGCCGTGACGACGCCACTCGCCACGCCAAATCCAACGTCAAAGGATTTAGCCAGGGTCGGCACGGCGGGCAGGGCGATGCCCGCGCCCAAAGCGTAAATCAGTGCTGGAAGATAGGTCGACAGGAAAGCCCGCCATGACAAGGCGAATTCTGCGGGGCGGGCGTCGCCAATCTCCGGCGGGGACACGTTCTGGCCGGTGGCGGCGTCATCCTTGGCCAACGTGATACCCTTCCTTCTGTGGCGAAGCCACGTAGCTGCGCCTCGCATAGCTTGTCAATTTGCGCATGTAACCGCCTCAATCGACCGCCGACCCCTCCCAGGGGTGGGCGGTGATGTCGAAGACGACGCCGTCCGGGCCACGGAACTTGTATTCCGCATGGGTTCCCGCCGGGATGTTGTAGGGGACCGAAGGCGCCCCGGCGGCGATCAGCTTTTCCATCCAGGCATCGACATCGTCCACCACCACGCCGAAGTGGTGAATGCCCAGATAGTCCACGCCCTTGCCAAGCTGGTCGTCGGCGAATTTCAGGATCGCGATATTCAGCGCGCCATCGGTGAGGAAGACGCCGGAGGGGCGGGGCGCCTCGTCGGGTTTCGCCGGATCAAGGCCGAAGCGGCGCAGCTCCTTGAAGCCGAACATGCTTTTGTAGAATTCCGCAGCCTTGCCCGGATGGTCGCTCGCAAGGGCGATATGGCGAATCTTCAGCATCTGCGTCTCCTCGATGGCTTGCGCCTGTGCGCTTGGTGCGATGTTGGACTTTTTCGGCCCCGCAAGGAAGGCCGGGTCGGCAGAAAATAGCCGCGCCCTGTCCGACCGGGTGACGCGGGCGCCGAAATATCGCAAAATGCTTGAACTGAACGCCTGATTGGCGGATAGGCTGACCGTTGAGGCGGCCATGGCGCCGGTCAATGCTCTGGAGGAAACATGAGACTCTTCGAATGCGCCTGCTGCGCCCCGACCGGCTTTCTTGGCCAGGCGGCCTTCAGCCTCGCCGATGGCGGCGGCGCTTCCCATGCGCCCCTGAAGTCCGCTGGGCCCGTGGCCCGCGACGTGCTGGAAGAACTTGCCTGCGCCAGCCGCATTCTGGCCGATCAGGGCGTGTTCGACGCCTTCGGCCACCTGTCTATGCGCCATCCGGCCTCCCCTGATCGGTTCCTGATGTCGCGCTCGCAGGCGCCGGCGCTGGTCAACGCCGACGACATCATGGAATTTGATCTGGACGCAGAGGCTATCGATCCCCAGGGCCGCAGCGGCTTTCTGGAGCGCTTCATCCATGGCGAGATCTACAAGACCCGCCCGGACGTCATGTCCATCGTCCACAGCCACTCGCCCTCGGTCGTGCCCTTCAGCCTCGTGCCGAACAAGATGCAGGCCATGTATCACAACGCCGCCTTCATCGCCGAGGGCGTGCCGGTGTTCGACATTCGCGAAAAATTCGGCGCCACCGACATGCTGGTCGGCAACCATGAGAAGGGCCGCGAGCTCGCCCGCGTGCTCGGCCAGAAGCCGGTCTGCCTCATGCGCGCCCATGGTTCCGTGGCGGTTGGCCCGAGCCTCAAGCACGCGGTCTTCCGCGCGGTCTATACAGAAGTGAACGCCAAGCTCCAGATTCAGGCCACCATAATCTCCGGCGGCGCGCCCCTGGCGGCGCTCGACGAGGAAGAGGGCCGTTTCGCCGATGCGGTGAATCTGGGCGTCGTGGGCCGTCCCTGGGACCTTTGGAAGATGCGGGTCACCAAGTAATCCAACCAGCGGCCCCTCACGCAGGGGCCGCAATCCAGAATTTGGAGAAACACAGTGTCGGACAGGCTCCCCGAAGCGGAAGCGCGCCAACAGCTCGTCGATGCGATCCGCATGCTCGAGCGCGCCAATGTGGTCGATTACAACGGGCATTTCAGCGCGCGCGTGGGCGAAAACCGCATGCTCATCAACTCCGGCGCCTCGGTGCGCGGCGCCTTGAGCGCCGACGACATCATCGCCATCGATCTCGATGGCAAGCCGCTGGACGGCAATGTGCTGCCCCCGCTCGAATTCCACCTCCATTCCGAGATCTATCGGGCGCGGCCGGATGTGAACGCCGTGGTGCATACGCACCCGCGCTGGTCCACCTATCTGTCCATGACCGGCCATAGCTACAAGCCGGTCTATGCGCAGGGCGTGTTGCTGGGCGAGATCCCGTTGTTTGATTCGCCCAATTCCATCAACACCAAGCCCATGGGCGAGCAACTGGCGAAAACGCTGGGCGACCGCCCCTCGGTGCTGCTGAAATCCCATGGGGTGACGGTGGTGGGCGCGGATGTGGTGGAGACCTTCACCCTCGCGGTCTATCTGGAAGAGAATTCCGAACGCCAATATATGGCGATGCAGATCGGCGAGCCTTACGTCTTCTCCGCCGAAGAGCAGGAGATGTGCCGCCAGAAGCTGTGGACCCGCAGCCTCTTCAAGAAGACCTGGGACCATTATCGGTCGAAGCTTTGAAAAAGGCGGGCGCGCCCTGTGCGGAGCGCGCCCGGTTCGCTCAATCCACCGGCAGCAGACACACGTTCGGTCCGTCATCTAGCTGCATGTCCATGACGCAGAGCATGGCCGCCGTGCTGGCGTAATTGCCCATCAGGGCCACCAGATTGAGCAGGCCTTCGCGACCGAAGATCTTCAGGGCGCGGGCGAAGGTGTCTGATGAGACCTTGCGCTTGCCGAAGGTCTCCCGGCCCAGCGTCACGATGACGTCGTCGACTTCATCGAGGCCCGTCGTGTCCTTGCGATATTTGATGATGTCAATGATCTCTTGCGACACGCCGCATTTCAGCGCCTCGGGCTCATGGGCGGCCCATTCGAAGCGGCTGTCGCATTCGCGCGCGGTGATGAGGATGGCGATCTCGCGCAGGCGCGGGGAGATGCCTGATTCGAAACGCAGGAACTTGCCCACGGGCCGGGTGATCTGCGAGAGCTTCGGGCTATGCAGGCTGATGCCGCCCGGGCCGATCAAGCCGCGGATGGTCTGGCCCTTGGGATCGGCGACATAATCGAAGACCTTCTGGCCCTCTTCGTCGAAATCTTCGCGTTTGGGCAGCGGCAGGCGGCAGCGGGATGCCGGGTCAATGTCAGGCGGCAGCATTCTTCTCTCCCTTGGGTTTTCCTATGGCAGGAAGTTAACCCGAAGAGGGCGGCTGCGCCAACTGCCTGCAAGAACCTAAATCGTCGCCTCGATCAGCGCCCGCAACTCTGCCGTCACCTCTACCTCCGTGTCGAACCATGACCGCCAGGCGGGGCGGCCCTGATGCAGCAGCATCCCAAGCCCGTTGACGGTGCGGTTGCCCCGCTCGCGCGCGTCCTTCAGCAGCGGCGTCTCGCCGGGGATATAGACGATGTCGCAGACCTCCGCCGTGCGGGGCAGGGCGGCGAGGGACAGGTCGAGCGGGAGATTGCCCACCATGCCCTGACTTGTCGTGTTGACCAGAAGCGCGGCGCCTTCCAGCGCGCTGTGCCGTTGGTCCCAGTCCAGCACGCGCACTGGCCCGCCGAGGGCGCCCGCCAGCGATTCCGCCCGCTCGCGGGTGCGGTTTATCAGGCGAATCTCCTTCGCCCCCTCATGGATCAGCGCGTCCACCACCGCCCGCGAGGCGCCGCCTGCGCCCATCACCACGGCGGGGCCAGCATCCGCACGCCAGCCGGGGAAGGCCTCGCGCAGGTTCTCCACGAAGCCGTACCAATCGTTGTTCGTGCCGGTCAGGGACCCATCAGCGTTGACCGTGACGCAGGAGATCGCGCCGATGCGCCTTGCGCGCGCATCCGCATGATCGACGATGCGCAGGGCCTGTTCCTTATGGGGAATGGTGAGATTGCAGCCCGCGAAGCCAAGGGCGGGCAGGGCGCGCAGGGCCTTCTCCAGCCCCTCGGGCTTGATGGCGAGCGGGACATAGGTCCCCGCCAGTCCATAGCGCTCGAACCAGTAGTTATGGAGCTTGGGCGAGCGCGAATGCATCACGGGCCAGCCCATCACGCCGGCGAGCAGGAAACGATCAGGATGGCTCATGAAGGGGGCTCCGAAGGCGCGCGAGCGGTTTCCTAGCTGGCCGGAGGCTTTGCGGCAAGGTGATTGACGATTTTCGCTTGGTGTGACCGCCCGGCGCTGTTAATGGGGTGATGAAGACACTAGGTTTGGTGCTGGCGATGCTGGAAGGCGCGACCCATGTCTCAGGCCTTGATCTCGAAAGCGGCTCTTGCGTCCGTGCTTCTGGCGCTCTGGACCCTGGCCCAGCCCGCGCTGGCCGCAGAGATGAAGTTTCAGTTGATCCCTTTCGGCGACCCGGCCAACTGTAACCAGGCCTGCACGCAGGTGATTGGCGCAGAAGGCGAGATCAGGAACGACACGCCCAGAAAGTTTCTGGAATTCGTCGCCGCGAACCTGGACGATCCGCGGGTGCGCAGCATCGTCTTCCTGCATTCGCCCGGCGGAGGGGTCGACGCCTCCATGCAACTGGGGCGGATGTTTCGCAAGACCGGGGTTCTGGCCGTTGTGGCGCGGATCGCGCCGGCGGCGGCGGGGCAGGGGCCTGCGGTCAACCTGCCGGGCGCGCGGTGCTTTTCAGCTTGCGTCTATGCCCTCATGGGCGCGAAAAAGCGGGTGATCCCGCCCGCCAGCCTCGTGGGCATCCATCGGATGTTCTTTTACGACGATGAGGCAGGGGCCGTCGCCGGCGAGGCAGGAGCTAAGCGCACCTATGGTTCACCACGTTTCGTGGCCCGGCTCGCCGATTACGCCAGCGCCATGGGCGTGAGCCGGAACCTCATCTATACAGCCGAGAAAGTTGATCCCGACCATATTCATATCGTGACGCCAAGGGAGATGCGCCGTTGGCGTCTTGGACGAGAGACCTACTGAAATCCGCTGGATGTCCGGTCGCAAAAAAGCCTCCCTGCGGACAGGGAGGCTGGTGGATGGATTGCTGTGGGAGGGCCTGACCTTCCGGCCTGCCTCCGGTCACTCAGACAGCGCGAAGATTCGCAGCAGAGGACTTGCCGGTGCGCTTGTCGGCGACAAGCTCGTAGTCGATCTTCTGGCCTTCATTCAGTCCGTTCATGCCAGCGCGCTCCACGGCGCTGATATGGACGAAAACATCCTTGGAGCCATCATCGGGCTGTATGAATCCGTAGCCCTTCGTTCCGTTAAACCACTTCACGGTTCCCGTAGCCATGGGAGACCCTTTCTTCGCACGTGTAGAGGAGCCAACCAGCGGCAAGCTGGTCAACTATCGATCCGCTTTGGATGAAGGATAGCTTGTGCGCCGGATAAAATCACGGAGCTGGCCTAGCCATCGGCCGAAGTTTCGATGGCAGCAACATATGCCTGGCGCCGAGAGAAAGCAATGGGTTGTCAGTTGAGCTTTTCCCAGACTCGCCCATGCCGCAACTGGAGCCGAAGACTTCAGTGCCGAGCAGGCCTGCGGTCTGCGTCATCAGATCCAGCTGGTATCAGAAGGCCATGCGCGCGATGTTAAGCAGGTAACGGCGCAAACGGTACTGAATGCCTGATTTCCAAAGGGAAATGGCGAGAGAGACGGGACTTGAACCCGCGACCTCCGGCGTGACAGGCCGGCGCTCTAACCAACTGAGCTACTCCCCCGCATGGCATCGGCGGCGAGGGCGCGTCAGATGCGAGAACTGCGGATTAAGGCAGAGGGCCGAGCTAGTCAAGGGCATTCATCCGAACTTTTCCCCAACTGCGCGCGTGTGGCGTAAATCCCCCGGCGCATGGGCCGAAAATCTTTCGCGGCTCCTTGTATGCGCCATTTGACCCCTTTGCATGGGCGCCACTGGCCTGTAGGAAAGGCTCACATCCCCATGAGGCCGATATTGGACCAGCTCCCCACACAGCCCGAAGGCGCGCGCGACGTCAGCCTCGTGGATCTCTGCACGGGCTTCCTGATGATCGGTTTGCTGGGCTTTGGCGGTCTGGGAGCCTCTGCGCATTACATGATCGTGGAGAAGCGGCGCTGGTTGGGTTCGAAAGAGTTTGTCGAGCTCTTCGCCATTTGCTCGATCCTCCCCGGCGGCAATTTCATGAACGCCACCATCATGCTGGGCGCACGCTACCATGGGGCGCCAGGCGCGGTGCTGGCGATGGGCTCCCTGCTCCTTATGCCGCTGCTGATCCTCATCGCCGTCGCCATGACGTATGACCACTTTTCCTATCTGCCCGATGTGCGGGCCGCGATGGGGGGAGCAGCCTCGGCCGCTGCGGGCCTCATCGTGGCCACCGCCACCAAGCTGGGTCAGGGCGTCGTCTGGCGGGCTGCGCCGATTTGCTTCGCTTTGGCGACATTCGCAGCCGTCAGCTATTTTCGGGCGCCGCTCTGGCTGGTGGTCCTGTTCATCGCGCCGCCGTCGGTAATTTTGGCCATCTGGACCGGGAGGCGCTCGTGAGAGATGACGCGCTCCAGGGGCTTTTCCTGACTTTCGTCACGGCAGCCCTGTTCTCAATTGGCGGCGGCAGCGCCCTGATCCCGGAGTTTCATCGCCAGATCGTCGATCTGAATGGCTATATGAGCGGCCCGGATTTTGCCAAATCCGTGGCCCTGGCGCAGATCGCCCCCGGACCAAACATGCTGTTGGTGAGCCTGATCGGCTGGCAGGTGGCCGGTTTGCCGGGCTTGCTCGTGTCCACCTTCGCCATTGTGGTGCCCCCCAGCCTGATCGCCTATTCGACCTGGCGCGCCATGGAGCGACTGAAGGACGCAGTCTGGTTGAATGCGGTCAAAATGGGGCTCGCTCCGATTGTCGTGGGGCTGATGCTGGCTTCGGGCACGATCACGGCCCGGGCGGCCGATCATGACATTATTGGTTACGCTTTGACGCTCGGCGCCGCCGTAATGATGCATATTGTCAAACGAAACCCTCTCTGGCTCATCGCGGGCGGCGCTGTCGTGGGCGTGCTTGGCTACAGGCTGGGCGTCATGACGCTGGTTTGAGTTTTCGGGGATCCTCGTCCTCCCGGCTTATTTTCATCATGATCGGAAAAGGCGCCCCTTCGGCGAAGGTCCATCTTGCGCCGATATGTGCGCTGCGGTAGTGCTCCATCGGTCTTCCGGGGCGGAGGGCGCCGTGGTCGGTCTGCGATCTCATCGCAACTGGCCCGGAATGGCCGTCCGCTCTCCTCGAGCCACCGGATGCTTGGATGCCGTCATATCTGGAAGAGTACCTGCCGCTCGTCATCTTCATGGGCGTTTCCGGCTTTCTGGCCGCCGCCCTGCTGGTCGCGCCTTTCGTGCTCGCCTTCAAGGCGCCGGACGGGGAGAAGCTGTCCGCTTATGAATGCGGCTTCAACGCCTTCGACGACGCGCGCATGAAGTTCGACGTGCGTTTCTATCTGGTCTCGCTACTGTTCATCATCTTCGATCTGGAAGTCGCCTTCCTGTTTCCCTGGGCGGTCGCCTTCAAGGATGTAGGCCTCTTCGGGTTCTGGTCGATGATCCTGTTTCTGGGCGTGTTGACGATCGGCTTCATCTACGAATGGCGCAAGGGAGCCCTCGAATGGGATTGAACCAGACCATGGTCGCCCAGCAGCCGCGCGGCCTCATCGATCCGAACACGGGCAAGCCCGTGGGCGCGAACGATCCGTTCTTCATGGGTATGAACGATCAGCTCGCCGACAAGGGCTTCATCGTCACGTCCACCGACGATCTCATCAACTGGGCGCGCACGGGCTCGCTGATGTGGATGACCTTCGGCCTTGCCTGCTGCGCCGTCGAGATGATGCAGATGTCCATGCCGCGCTATGACGCCGAGCGTTTCGGTTTCGCCCCGCGCGCCTCGCCTCGCCAATCCGACGTCATGATCGTCGCGGGCACGCTGACCAACAAGATGGCCCCCGCCCTGCGCAAGGTCTATGACCAGATGCCGGAGCCCCGCTACGTCATCTCCATGGGCTCCTGCGCCAATGGCGGCGGCTATTACCATTATTCCTATTCCGTCGTGCGTGGCTGCGACCGCATCGTGCCGGTCGACATCTATGTGCCGGGCTGTCCGCCTTCCGCCGAGGCGCTTCTCTATGGGGTTCTGCTCCTGCAAAAGAAGATCCGGCGTCTGGGGACGATCGAGCGCTAACCCGTCCTCCGGCTTCGGTCGGCGGACCCTTTCTGGCTGGTGACATGGACGACGCACTCAAGAGCGAAGCAGTCCCGGGCGATTCTCTCGCCACCCTTGGCGCGGCCATCGCCGCCGCCCTGCCGGGCGCGGTGACGCGGACCTATGTGGAATATGGCGAATTGAACGTGGTCGCCGAAAGCGCCCGCATTCTGGACGTGCTGACCCATCTTCGCAGCGATCCCGCCTGCCAGTTCATCTGCTTCATCGACCTCACCGCGACCGACTATCCCTCGCGGACCAAGCGTTTCGATGTGGTCTATCATCTGCTCTCTCCGCGCCTTAACCAGCGGGTGCGGATCAAGGCGGCGGTGGGCGATGGGGAGACGATCCCGTCAGCCTGTTCGGTGTTCCCCGCTGCCGACTGGTTCGAGCGCGAGACCTACGACATGTTCGGCGTGCTGTTCACAGGTCATCCGGATCTGCGCCGCATTCTCACCGACTATGGTTTCGAGGGGCATCCGTTGCGCAAGGATTTCCCGATGACCGGCTTCGTCGAAGTGCGCTACGACGACATGGAGAAGCGCGTGGTCTACGAGCCCGTGCGGCTCAACCAGGAATTCCGCCAGTTCGATTTCCTCTCGCCATGGGAGGGCGCCATTCCGCAGGCGCTGCCGGGCGATGAAAAAGCTAGCTGAGGGCGCCGTCCAATGACCGAGCAACCCGCCGTCCGTAATTTCTCTATCAACTTCGGCCCGCAGCATCCGGCGGCCCATGGCGTGTTGCGCCTTGTGCTGGAGCTTGACGGCGAAGTG
>Ga0209829_10001756_pt1 | contig 17122 bp, 15 predicted proteins | sample C_140205_EF_Meta_FD_187311 | JGI IMG/M metagenome (GOLD analysis project Ga0209829, IMG submission 187311) | Freshwater microbial communities from Lake Croche, Canada to study carbon cycling - C_140205_EF_MetaG (SPAdes) (version 2) | ecosystem: Environmental > Aquatic > Freshwater > Lake...
CTCTTCTATCAGGGCGGCCTGGAATACATGCGATACAGCGTGTCGAACACGGCTGAGTACGGCGACTACACTCGCGGCAAGCGGATCATCACCGATGAGACTCGCAAGGAAATGAAAAAGATCCTGGAGGAAATCCGCTCCGGGCAGTTTGCTCGCGACTGGATTCTGGAAAACCGTGGCGGTGCGGCTATGTTTAAGGCCACTCGCCGCCGCGAGCGTGAGCACAAGCTCACCGAAACGGGTCGCGGCCTCCGCAAGATGATGAAGTGGATCGAGTCGAAGGAAGTCTGATGACGCCCGAAGAACTTCTATCGCGCACTCTCTACGACCAACTTCAGCCCGGCGACCGGGTGGAGGTAGTGCACGGCGTGACGGTCGGTTCGAGTGCGAAGTGGAGCACAACGACTATCGGCAAGGTGCTCTGCCGCGAGCGCCGCAGGCACGGCCTCCACTTCCGCAGGAACCCCGACGACAAGGTCTACAGCGACGTGCTGATTCTGGCTCGTGACGATGGCGAACTCACCACCGTTACGATGGACGAATATACCCGCCTCCGCAAGTTGTAGCCGTTGGAGCTACCCGTCCTCAAAGCCAAGACGCAGCCAAAGTCAAATCCGGGTGGCGTTACGTGTGGTGATGCCGCTTAAGGAACGTGGGCGATGATGCACTTGAGGTACTCGCCCTCCAAGCAGCTCGCGCTGATTGGATGATCGGCAGCAGCACCCTTGCACTCGAGAATCTGAATCGTACGAGTGCTCCGCTGGGCCACGCCGGACAGCATCATCAAAAAATCATCCCGCAAAACGGCACCAGAGCAGGAACACGTGACAAGCATGCCGCCTGGCTCAAGGAGATCGACCGCCAGACGGTTGATCCGGTGGTACGCACGGAGAGCATCGTCGAGGGCAGCTCGGTTGCGGGCAAATTTGGGCGGGTCGAGTATCACCATTCCAAATCGTTCGCCGCCCGCCCGCAGGCTGTCCAGTTTCTCAAATGCGTCGGCCGTCTCAACTGTCATGCTGGTGGCGCCATTCAAATCAGCGTTGGCCCTCGCCAACGCCGTAGCCTTCGGACTGGAATCGACTGCCAGCACACTGCTGGCCTTCCCCTGCACGGCGCAGTGCACACCAAACCCACCGGAATAGCAAAACATGTCGAGCACCCGTCGGCCCCTAGCCAATCCTGCTGCTGCCTGGTGATTCTCGCGTTGATCCAGATAGAAGCCCGTTTTTTGTCCCTCCTCCAGATCGACGCCAAATCGCAGGCCATTTTCTTCTATAAAGATTGGACCAGAGGGTGCCGTGCCTCGCAGAAGCCGGTCGATCAGATGCAAACCCTCGAGTTTTGCAAGCCCGCGTTCGGCACCCCTTAACAGAATCCCTTTCGGTTCCAGGAGCGACTGCAACGAATCGCAGAAAATATCCAGCCTGTTGGCCATCGCAAGCGACGTCACCTGCACAGACAAAAAATCGGCGTAGCGATCTACAGTGAGGCCCGAGAGGCCGTCTCCTTCGCTGTTGACGATTCTGGCCGCCCCGTTGCGGCCGTCGAGGCCAAGCGATCGTCGCAGCACCACGGCCGATGCGAGCCGCTCGTGCCACAAAGCAGCGTTGAGGTGGATGCCAGAATCAAAAGTAAACAGCCGCACTCGCAGTCGACTGGCAGCGTTCCAGAGGCCACGCGCTACAAACGTGCCGTCGTGCGTGGCCAGATCCACCACATCTCCGTCGGCAGGTTGACCCTCAACTCGCAGCACAGCGGCGTCGAGCACCCAGGGATGGCGGCCGAAGAACGGCCTAGCCCGCTTGGGTTTGAGAAACACGGTCGCAGTCGGCAGGCCCTGCTGGTTGGAAGGTGGCGTGAGTACAGGAGCCGAATCGTCGGGCATTGCGTCTGATTTTCTGTCAATGGAGAGGATGGAGGATGAGGAAAGAAAAGTGAACAACTTTTCTCTGCCTCCAGCGTACACGGCCTGCTTCGGGCGCACAGCCTGCTTGCCGTGCAAGGCCTGTTACGCGTGTACAGCCTGCTTCGCCGTTCCTTGGAGGATGTGGGGCGATGGCAGGGCATCGCTGCCAGGGTCGGCCTTCACCTTGCGTCGGCCTGTGCGGAGAGCTTTCTTTCGCTCTATTCGCAGCACGCTCCAGCTGAAAACAGCTCCAAGCGGTCCGGCTAGCAGGGCCGGCAGCAGCACGAGATTTCCAACCAATGCAATCGTGAGCATCGAGAGCATCATGTAACCAAATCGCTGCGTCGGTCCAAACGGTGAGAGAGAAAAGACCGACAGGCCGATGCCGATGACTCCCCAACTCTGATACATCGCCCGCGCGCAGCCCTTGTAGGCAAGCATCACAGCCTGCTTGCGATCCAGTCCGTCGGCAATGCCACGTCGGAACCAGAGCATGAAGTGCACAACGTCGTCAACCGTCACGCCCAATGCCACGCTGGGCGCCATCACCGTGCCGATGTCGATCAAGAGCGTGCCAGCATCAAGCGACTTGAGCAGCGAGTTGCCCCAGCCCATACCCCCAAACACCATCACGGCGGGGAATGCAGCGGGCAGCAGGAGCACCAACCCGGCGGAGGTGGCACGGCAGAGCAACACCATCACGGCCACAATGATTGCAAAGTCAACCACAAATCCAAAAAGAAGTCCGTCGAGCAGGGAGTGCTGAGCCTTGTAGACCAGCGGCACAAGTCCCGTGTATTCGACTTTCACGCCGTCCACACCATCCTTGCTGAGTTGGGCGATGATCGGGTGGATCTTCGTGCTGAGATCTTTTTGAAAGAGCGCATAATCGACCTCTTTTGTGGCGCTCACTCGCGCGCTGATTCTCCACAGTTCCTCGGTGTGGCCCGGTAGCGTGCTGCCGTCGGCAGCGAGGCCGCCATCGAGGGTCACTTCTCGCAGGTAGTCGCCGCCTAGAAAATCTTCGCGGTGTGCGACTAAGCGGCGGTTGAGCACGCTCCGTTTTGTTCGGGCACCCAAGCCAAAGGCCCTCGCTGCAACGCCGCCAACGCCGTCTCCACCCGAACCGGAATCTAGGCTGCGGCCAAACGTGACCGTTGAGAGCGAACTGCCGACCTCATCGAGTGTGCCAATCTCTTTTTGGATAGAACCGACGAGTTCCATGCGCTCTAGGAAGTTGAGCGAACAGTCTTTCTGATCGATCCGGACGAGGATCTCCATGGGCACCAGCGGGCCTAATCGCGATTCCAACCAGCGGTAGTCGGCGCGAATTCGAGCCTTTGGTGCGAAGAGCCGCATCAGTTGCACGCTGCTCTCGACTCGTGTCATGCCGTAGCCCACCGATGCCATGACGAGCAAGCAGACGGCTGTGACGAATCCGTTGTACCGAGTCACCCACTGGCCAAAACGCCACCACGGGCTCAATTCCATCGGCTGCCAGTCTGTATTTTCCTCATCTTCAGCTCGCTTGCCCACTTTGAGATTGGGCGGAAATAATTCCAATGCAGCAGGCATGAAGGAAACAAGAATCAAAAAGCTAACCATCACGCCGATGGCAGAAAAAATTCCAAACATGCGAATCGGCACCAAATCGCTCACCGCTAGCGTTGCCAAACCGATGGCCGTGGTGCCAGTGGCCAGCGATAGTGGCAACAGGGCGTGGTGTACCGAGCGGCCAGCCGCACCTTCCACAATGCCCGTTTCGGCAATCTGGTCTCGGTAGTAGTTGGCCAGATGGATTGCACCGCTGGTTGTGGCGACATACACCAGCGACGGCATCGTCAACAGAATGGCATCGACGGGATACCCCGAGTACCAGACCACTGCGAGGCTGGCGAACATACTGTAGACACCCGAGGCCAGAACTAACCCCACAAGCAGCTTGCTCTTCAGGCTCCACCAACTCACAAAGAATCCAACCACCAGCGACAGACCAAATAGGATCGTAACGCTCGTCTGCCCAGCCTTATCGATGGAAACATTGTCGACCGGCGGACCTCCCATGTGCAGGGATGGTTCCGGAATCCCGCACTCATCGGTGGCCACTTTTTTGATGATGTCGATAGCAGCATGGAGGTTGGCCCGAGCGGTATCGGCCAAGGTGAGCACCAAACACGTCTGCCGGGTGTCTGGATTGTCGGCAGGCGAGCCAGCTTTTACCCCGGGGGCTGGCGGCCCAATGAGGGCCCCTGTCAGCCTCGAAATGGCCTCGTCGCGATCCAGGTTCAGCGGCTCGGAAGTCATTCGCTCAACGGCTCTAGGGCCTGTTTGAGCCGATTTGTAGTAAAGCGGGCGGTCGATCCGGGAGGCCTCCTCGGCAGGCGGCAGGAGTTTGCGAGCCAGCAACTCCAATCGCGGATCGTTCATCGTGCAGCCTTCCCAGCTGATGAGAACGAACTCCTCACCCTGAAAACTGCGGCGAAAGAACCGATAGACCTTTGTTTCCGGGTATTCCAAGGGCAGCCAGCCCTTCACGTCATTGCGGTTATTGCCCTTGGCCTTGATCGCCCCCACCACCACCATTGGCAGCAGAAACACGAGGATCGCCATGATCCCCACGCTGTAACGCTGGTAGAAATTCGGTTTGTGGTGCAACATTATTCAGCGATACCTGATGTCCGCGGAGCCGAACGCTGTCCTGAGGCAAGATTGCGTTGTTTCAGGCGATATCCGGCTGCCCGCCACAAAGCAATTATTTTCGTCTGTTCTGATGTTTCTGATGGTTCTCATGGTGCGAGCCAATCAACCGTACAGGGAATTGGCTGGACAGTCCAGATCGGTCGCCCCCTTAAAAATCCATTTTTTAGACGCTTGGCATGTCGTAAGTGTTGTGCACGGAACACTTTCTGCCGAACGCAGTGTTTCTGTATTCCGTTCAATCGGACCGTGGAACGGATGCAACCGGCTCGAATAACGGAGACTTTTGCAAATCGTCAGGCGACGTTGTTACGACAGGGGCTGTAAGCGAATTTTCAACGGCGAAGGCGCAGTTTCCTGAGGATCAGATTGCGTTCGCCTTGCCGGCAGTCGGAATTGGGCACCCGTGGCCGAGATTCTGCGATACAGCCTGCAGGAATTGCGAGCACAGTTCGACGGCGCATTCTCATTCGTTGGACAAGAATATGAAGAAGACGTGACTCCGTTTGGAACAGTGCAAAGGTTCCTTTATTACCAGTTCCAAAGGCACGCAGCATCGAACGTCAACTTGCGATCATGCCCTGCCCCCAGATTCTTTCACTGGAATTGGTCTCGTTGAAGGGGGGCAGGTCAGTTGCGACCAAATAAACACCGGATTTATTTCTTGGATTCGGTGACCGCAAGGACAAGAAACACAGCCAATATGGGAATGGCTATGAGGCTTGCATAGTGCTCTGGCGGATGATGGCCAGTCCATAGGAAATTTGCAGCGACCCCATCCATGCAAATACACAAATTATTGCGTGCCTATTCTGCGTGAGATCCAGTCCGGCAATCACCTCGGCACCACCCTCAGATAGAAAGAAGTGAATGCAGCCGGGAGCGAGTTCGAGCAGACCGTAAAGCCCGAGGAACCACGCGCTGGCCACGGAGCCGCGATAGAGATGGTTCATGCTGAGTGGAAGCACATTCATTTCTACTGGCTTTCAATGTGGGCTTCGCCGCAGGAATTGCAGAGGCAGGTGGCCTTCACGCGGGCAGTCTTGCTGGTGGCTTTGCGATTCCCCAGGGGCTTTTTCTCACAGGTGGCAGTCCTAGGCGTGCAATAATGATGTCTGGAATCAGACGCCGCGCGTGATGCAAACTCTGATGAATCCGGGATGGATTACGAAACGGGAAGAACGTCATTTGCTCAGCCCTGAAAACCGCAGGCCTGGTGTGAACCATCGCAAAAAGGACGGGTTTTTGTCTGCCCACATCGACATAGAGCCACGGCTCGCTTGTGGGTTGGCAGCACATACTCGTGACCCGCGGGGTCCGTAACTCGCAGGAAAACGCCCACGGCGGCAGTTTCTGGCGGAATTTCCACAACCAGAGGGCCGTTTTCTCGGCAACGGATCGTGACTGCTCTGGTTGGGATGTCAGCCATGCTAGGAGTTGGAATCTGAGTCGGAGTGGTGGGATCGTTCTGATTCATTGGCCGCTTGTGGCGTTCTGGCTAGCGGCCCCAACACCCGTTTCGTCGATGATCTGGATCCACAAAATCACACCCGCATTCTTCACTTGAGCTTTTGAGTCCTCGCTGCGGATTGTCATCTCACTCTCGGCCCGTAACGTTATCTTATCTGCAGATTCTCTTTGAACTGCATTCGCAGATGGTCTTTCAGAATCAACAACCCGATCTGCTGCACTGCTTGCAGTCACACGTTGTGCCTGTGGCACAGCTTCAGCAGGAGCAGGGGGTAAGCCACCACTCGGATCAGCTGCCTTAGCCATTGCTGCATCCATTGCTGGGAAGTCAGCCCGTTTTTCTAAGGACTTTTTTTCCCCTGCGGATTGGCCCAGCGTATCGGCGTCGGCGGCAGCAGACTCGGACGGCACCGCTTCAAGCACAAGGCTGTCGGAGGGTTCTGAGAGCGCCGCAAGCAAGGCATCTATGGCTGCTGGCGTGCCACTGCCGCCGATGATCTCGTCGCTTTCTCTCTTGCGATCAGACTTTGCTTGCGCAAATTCATCCGTCTGAATCCGCACGTGGCTGGCAGCCAGCAATTCTTCCAACCGCTGACGGCCTTGCTCATCTCGCAAGCGCACCCTCACACGCAGGCCCGTCGGCGGTGCATCGGCCGCAGTGATTAACACAATAGACCGTCCATTGGCATCCTCAATCGCGCCATGCTCTGCGAGTCCCCGGCGGGCACTCTTGTCAGCCGCATCCCGATTCAAAGAACTCGTGGCCCCCAGCGGCGGCGACACCATTGCTGTTTCACGGCCCTCTTTCTCGACGCGAGGGCGATTCAACACCAGCGTCACCAGCACGCCTGCGGCCAACGCACCGGCCATGGCAGCAGTCTGCCACATCCGCAGCGGCCGGAGTGGCTGGCCAGCCACTTCGGGAGTCTGGCTATCCTCTTTTGCTTCGGCCCGTTCCTCAGCAATCCGCTGCGTTTCAATCCGCTGCCATTCAGCTTTCACTTCGGGATCGCCTGCTTGGCCCGCCGCTCCTGGCCCCGTGTTGCCAGCTGCATTGAGCGAGTTGAGCACCGACTGCGCAAAACCAGCAGCAGGCTGTTGCGATTCAAGCTGGCCGAGCGCACTTCGAATGGCCCGCAGATCATCCACGATCTGGGTCAATTCTGGCGAGTCACGCACTGTTCGCTCTACCTCCGCCGCCTCGGCCTCAGACAGCCTGCCGTCGATCCATTCACTCAGGCGAGGATCGTCTGGCGTGATCGTTGAGGTTGGAGTTGTGCCGTTGAAGTATGCCATGATGATTACGTGTATTTCAAAGGTTTTTTACCAGCTGACGCAATTGCATCCGACCGCGGTGCAGGCGGCTGCGAACGGTTCCCACTGGGATGTCGAGTGTCTCGGCAATCTCCTCGTACGTTGCACCCTGCATGTCGCAGAGCACAACGGCCTGCCGCTGCCCCTCGTCGAGTTGGTCGAGCGCTAAAGCCAAGCGTTGCTTGAGTTCTGCCTGCTCCATTCTGGCTGACACACTGGTGCCTGCGGCGATTGGCAATGCAACGGCCACTGGCAATGCGTGCGGCCGCCGACGGCGATTGGCACTCGCGGCATGGTTGCAGGCGATGCGGTAGAGCCATGTGAAAAACTCGCTACGTTGTTCAAAAGTATGGAGATGACGAAACGCGGACAGAAACGTCTCCTGCGCCAAATCCCTCGCCGTTTCCGGGCAGCCACAGAGCCGCTCCAAAAGCGAATGAATCCGTTGTTGATGCCTTTTGACGAGAGTGACAAACGCGGCTTGACTGCCGGCAACCGCCTGAGTCACGAGGTCGTGATCGCTGGTGTTGCCGCCGTGGCTAGAGGCCGTGATCGTCGTTTCGTCAGAAAGCATGTGCACGTTGGACGCCCTCAAGCCCTCAAAAGTTCCGCTCGATTTTTCGTCACTGGAGATCTCATCGTTCACCATTCATTTTATTCCGCCCGATTCTGTCTGGTCATGCCGGGCGGTGCCCTGTCAATGTCTCCGCCCGGCTGGAGACCGTCAAAGGCCGGCTGCCATTTCCGACTGCGAGGCCTTGTCGCGGCCGAAGCGGCTGCCACGAAAGCCACCACCACAAGCACGCTGCCAACGCGAGCAGCACAAGCGAAACCAGCTGTGAGATCGAGAGCACAGTGCCAAGCGCAGGCGGTTCGTCAACGCGGATCATTTCCAGGAGCAGTCGCGAGAGCGGATGAAGCGTGAGCACCATCGCAAATACCTCACCGTTACGACGGGCCAGCGGCGTGAAGCAAACAGCCAGGAGCGACAGAACAGCCGCATCGATCGCGGCATAGATCTGCACCGGATGCACCGGCAGGCTCCACGGCTTGGCTGTGATCGCCACAGACTCAGCGATGCCAGCAGAAACTCCAGTTGCAGCCATCGGCAGCAGTCCATGCGTTGCCTGATCCAGCCACGGCGGACTCTCTGGAGGAAATTGCACGGCCCACGGCAGATCGCATGGGCCGCCGTAGCAGCAGCCATTGAGAAAGCATCCCACGCGGCCAATCGCGAGGCCTAGGAGCAGTCCGGGCGCAATACAGTCAGCCAAACGCGAGAGCGAAAGCCGTCGCCGATGCGCAAAATGCCACGCGGCCAACGCCGCAGTCGGCAGCGAGCCAAAGACGACGAGCCCGCCTGCTGCGAGATTGAGCACGGATTGAAGCGATGCAAAGAGACTTTGCCCGGGTCGAAAAAACTGCTCGTGGTATTCCAGAACGTAGAAGAGCCGTGCGCCGACGATCCCCCACAGAAAAACTTCCATGCCCAACGCCAGGATTGTGTCGGCATCGAAGCCCATGAGACGGCCGCGTACAATCGAGAGCCACGTTCCTGCAGTTGCAGCTAGCAGCAGCATCATGCCGTATCCTCGCACAGGCACCCCCTGCCCATCATCAAGTGCCGGCAGAAGCCAGAGGATCATGGCGCCAGCGATCGCCAGCGGCACCCCCAGCGATCTGGCCGCCTCTGGCCAGCCATGCCGTAACGCCACCACCACCAATCCCGCGATGCCTGCCATCGCCCACACGGCCAGTAACAAGCCCCAGCCGAAGAGCGGTAGTTCGCCATCGGCACCAATGCGAGAGGGAATATGAAAGAGCGTGGAGAGCATCGCCGGATTGTAGTCCTCTGTGGGAAAAAGCGTTCAGGGATGCCCATCATCGCGGCGGCAGTTCCCGATTGTCGATGAGCCGCGTGGCCCCCACTCGACCGGCCACAAGGGCCACGGCCTTTTCTTTGGGTCCATGCGGATCTTTGAGCGACAGCGGTTCAAGCGTCAACGGATCTACAACGGCCGCATAGTCGACGGTGATCCCACGGGCTGTCAGCACATCCCGCATCGCCTGCTCGATTCCGCTGGCAGCGTCTCCGGCCAGCCAGAGTTGTTCGGCGCGAGTAAGGCTTTCAAAGAGAGCCAGCGCACGGGCCCGCTCTTCGGGAGAGAGGTAGGCGTTGCGAGAACTCATCGCTAGGCCGTCCGGCTCCCGAAGGGTTGGGCACACTACCAGATCAATAGGCAGCCCCAAGTCGCACACCATCCGTTTCACAACCAACGTCTGCTGCCAATCCTTTGCGCCGAAATAGGCCACGTCTGCCGGCACGGACAGAAACAGTCGGCAGACGACCGTGGCCACCCCTTCAAAGTGGACCGGACGCACCTCCCCTTCAAAGCGTCTAGCGGGTCCGCACACAACGATCCGAGTCGCATCCCCCGGCGGATAGATCACAGAAGCCTCGGGAGCAAACACCTTCCCCACTCCGTGGGCCTCCATGAGCCTGCAATCAGCGTCGAGCGAACGAGGGTAGCGTTCAAAATCTTCGTGCGGACCAAACTGCGTTGGATTGACGAAGATCGAAACGGCCACGTCGTCGCACTCGTGAGCAGCACAATCCACGAGGCTCGCGTGGCCGGCATGCAGGCTTCCCATCGTGGGCACAAAACCCACTCGTCTGCCAGCGGCTTGTGCTGCAAGAACCCACGCCCTCATCCGCTTGGGATCCCGTTCAATTTCCAGCATCACGCCAGCGCCTCAACGGCAGCGACCGCATCCAGCGTGGCTTGCCCAAGATCACTGGCATCCAGTACGACGGCCGCCTTGGGATGCCCAATGCTTTGCCCGGGCTGACGCAGTCTGGAGATGAGGCGGCTTTGCAGTCGCATGAGGGACGTTACTGTGTCAGCCGACGACACGCCTGCCACCGCACCAGCCGGAAGGAGGTCGGAGAAATAATCGGTGTGCGGCCCGGACTGCCCCGCGCGGAAGGCGATCCGCTCCAAGAGCACCTCGGGAGTGACCACGAGTAGAATCACGACATGCGGCACCATGGTACCCGATGCGATCTGCAAAAAGTCGTTGTCAAACCGCACTCGCATCGATGGGGACAGAATGTCCCCGGCGGCCAACTGAAGCGTCTCCAGCCAGTAGTCAGTGACGGTGCCGTGCGGATCCACTGGCCACACATCCGCGTGGAGCGGTTGCGCATAGGCGACCAAGGTTCGACGCCATTCGTTCTCCGGCCAGCCGTCCTCAGAGTCGAGGTTCTGGTCATCGCATTCCGCGATGGCTGATGTGCTGGCCACGGTTTTTGTTTTTCTGTTTTTTGTAGCGGACTTCACCGCCACGGCTGGGTTTCCGATCCCACCAAATACCTGCGGCGGCACAGGGCCAGGTGCATGCATCAACCGAGCTAGCGTGGCATCGGCAATCGCTGCTGCCACCTCCGGCGCACCGCTGCCCGGCACACCCACTACCGATACATGGAGGTGAGGTTGCGAGATATTGTCGAGTAATGCCTGCAGCGTGCAGCCTGCCAAAGGGTGTTCGAGATGAGGCGCGATTTCCACGCAGGGTTCCAGCACGAACCGGCGGGTGGTCATTCGGGGATGAGGCAGTGTGAGCGACTCGCTGTCAAGCACGAGATTGTCGTAGAGCAAAAGATCGAGGTCCATTGTGCGAGGTCCCCATCGGTCGCCCCGCTCACGGTGAAGCGTGTTTTCGACTGCCGCCAGCATGTCCAGTACATCGTGCGGCGGCAGGTCGGTCTCGATCAGGCAGGCACTATTCAGGAACGACTGCTGCCCCGTTGGTCCGCCAATGGGCCGCGTTTCTCGGAGGCGGCTTGTGGCTAAGAGTTCCACGCCCGGCATGTATCGTACTAGCTCGATCGCCTGATCGAGCTGCTCCCGGCGACTTCCCTGATTCGAGCCGCATCCAATGAGGCATCGTGCCATTACGTCTACCCGTACTCCCGGATCAACCCTGAACTCTTACCTGCTGACAAGCGACTGGCTTCCCGCAGCACAAGACAATTGCGGAGTTTGATTGTACGGCCAGCAGACCCCTCAAAGGCAAATGCCGTATGCCGAGCATCCCCGCCGACGTTCGTTCAGCTGAGTCCGTTCAGTGGGTTAAAAAAGTGATGCATACCCTTTTTGTCACCAGATTTTCTGTACGGCTCAGCACAAGAAAGGACGCGTTTCCAACGCATCCTGAGCCAGATTCATTTAACAGACACTCGAAAACGGGGGTGACATCCAGGCCACGACCAAGGTCGCCGACTTTCGCTCCCTCAAGTCGCCGCCCCCCGTATTTTATTCGAGTTTACGTCTATTTTTTTGCAAGCCATCAGCCTCGGTCACCGAGGATTTCCAGCAATTTTCGCAGTCCGTGTGTGCCACAAACTGTGTCACACACCCGTACGGCTTTTGATTGCGAAGTCGCCATTCTGCTGACGTAACGCAGGTTGTCAAGGACAACACTTTTCTGCGTACACCCGCGCAGTGTGCCGCAGGCAAGCTGGTTCAAAAAATCCACGCATGTGCCAAAACAGGAGTCCGATAGCAGCAGCGAGTCCGGGCACCGCCAATGGGCATCTGGTGTCGACACGTGTATATATCTAGCTTTGTTTGGAGTGCAATTCCGCGTTGAAATCGGTTTGCCCCCCTTGCTCGCCTCCTTGGGCGCTTCGCTTCATGCATACTTTTTTTTCGACTCCCAGCGATGACGACTTTCCCAATGGGGTGCCAGACGATATTGACTCGCAGGTGAGTGAACTCCTGGAATCAGTCGAGACTGAAGCAACCCACGGCAGGCCGCCAGACAGTGATCCTGATGCCAGTTCAGAGGCCGTGGATGCTGAAAGCTACTGGGCACTCTCTCGCACGCCGCTGACGAGCCTCGTCTTTACGCTTCCGCTGGTGCTTGCGTACGAAGGAGGAGTGTTGCTTCTGGGCCGGAGTTCCCCCCGCAACGGTGCCGACGTGTGGCTGCGTCACTTGCTCGATGCGACTGGGTTTGGGTCTTATTTTTTGTTGCCGTTGTTAATGCTGCTTGGCCTGCTTGCTTGGCACCATTTTGAGCACGACCGCTGGCGGTTTAGCCCGACTGTACTCCTCGGCATGCTTGCTGAATGCCTCCTTTTATCGCTGCTGTTGGTAGGGTTGGCACGGCTCCAAAACCACCTCTGGCCTCTGGAAATCGCAGACGGCCGCCAGGGAATCTTTGCAAGGCTCGTCGGCTTTTGCGGCGCAGGGCTTTATGAGGAGGTGCTTTTTCGCCTGCTCTTACTGCCAGTCGTAGCGTGGGTGTGTCAGCGAGCAGGGATTGGAAGCGCAGCGGCCTGTTTTTACTCGGTACTCCTCACCAGCCTGCTCTTCAGCGCAGCCCACTACGTTGGTCCAATGGGCGACACATTTGCGTTTTACAGCTTCACATTTCGCGTAATGGCAGGCGTCTTTTTTGCGACACTTTTCGTGCTGCGCGGCTTCGGGATCGCCGCGGGCACGCATGCCGCCTACGATATGCTGGTGGGTTTGCTTTGATCGTCCGGGGGGTGAATCACCTCGCACCGCAGTTGTCAAGATGCGATTTCCGCAAAATCCTTTTACTGGCATCGAGCAAACGCCCAGTTGGTGCGCTGTAGTTTTTTTGCCCGCTCTTTTTTTATACTCATGCCTCTGACAAACCATTGGTGCGTGCCATGACCGCATGAACGCATGACCTGAACGCGTGAAGATGGAGTCTTGTTGCGTGCTATCGATTCGCCCCAAAGTGAACGATTTAGTCTTTCAGCTCTACGGCCGCGCGCTGCATCCTGAACTGTTCCAGATTTTTACGAGCCGATCGGTCGAGCGGGGCGGCTATCAGGCCACTGTGTCAATCACGAGTGCCGGTCACTTTGTTACGTGGCGCAAGGACGGGCTCACGCTCACTGAAGTTGCAACCAGCGCAGGCCAGCCGCTGCCGCAAAAGCGTCGGCTCCTATCGTACCGCCTGAGTGGTGAACGCAGCGATCGAATGGTGTGCCGCGGTGGCGCGAGTTATCAAATGTGCTTCCAGCTCGAGACCATTGCGCCTGAGGTTTTTTGGACGTTCCAGCAGGAACTCTGCGTGGAAGCCACCAAGCACGGTCTGCTTCACCGGTTCGAATCGGGGGGTCGCATGGCGTTGGGGGCCATCAGTTGGGTTACGATTGAGACCCGCGACAAGAGCTTGCTCGTGCAGGCCTTTCACACATTTCCAGACGACCTCGCGGTAGTCAAAAGCCAGTCGATCTTCGAGACACCATAGCCACCTTGAGTGCATACCATGCCCACACTTCCAGCTGTTTCAACAGTGCCCGCCGCCGCTACGCTGGGCACAGCGACACCCAGAAAAAGCCGCGTGCTGATCGCGGACGACAACGAACCCAACCGCGAACTGCTCGAGGTCTATCTCGCTGAAATCGACTGTGAGATTGCCACGGCTGTGGACGGCCGCGATACGCTCGACCGAGTGGCCGCCTTCGAGCCCGACGTGATTCTGCTGGATGTGATGATGCCGAAGCTTTCCGGTTTTGAAGTTTGTCAACGGCTCAAGTCGGATCCTCTCACCAGCCGGATTATGATCCTGATGGTGACGGCTCTCGGCGAACTCGGCGACATCGAGCGGGCGGTTGAAGCGGGCACCGACGACTTCCTTTCAAAGCCCGTCAATAAGGTCGAGTTGGTCAAGCGCGTTGAAAACATGCTGAAGCTGCGACACGTGAGCGACGAACTGGAACGGCTTCGGAGCTATATCAGCAGCATGGACGATGACTTGCCACCCAGGCAATCCAGCCAAAAACGCGCTGTGTAACCAGTGGATTTCATTGCGCCCCAGAGTGAGAATACTGAATTAGTTCTCCCTCACTTCCGTTCGCCGATCCTTTAGGCCCACGTACTCCAGTACTCGCATGGTGGCTGGCGATTTGTTGAGCACATAGAAATGAATCCCGGGCACGCCGCTCTTGAGCAGTTCTTCAACCTGCCTCGCTGCGAATCCAACACCCGCTTCAAACTGAGCTGCCTCGTTGTCGTCGGCCGCCTCAAAGGCTCTGGTAAAATCGTCAGGCAGTCGAGCCTTGCAGAGCGTCGCGATGCGACGAACCTGCGCGTAGTTGGTAACAGGCATCACGCCCGGCACGATCGGCGCGGTGATACCCATTGCGATACAGCGGTCGCGGAAACGAAAAAAATCGACGTTGTCGTAGAAGAGTTGTGTGACCACAACATCCCCACCGGCATCGCACTTGCGTTTAAGGTTTTCAAGGTCAGCCGCAGGACTCGCCGCCTCCTGGTGCGTTTCGGGATAGCCTGCCACGAAAATGCCAAACTCTGGAAATTCACTTCGAATGAGCGACACCAGTTCGGATGCATACCGCAGGCCACCAGCCACCTGTTGAAATTGTGTTTCACCTTTAGGTGGATCGCCTCGCAGGGCCACAATGGCCGCCACTCCCCGGGCTCGAGCCGCAGCCAGATATTCTCGCAGTTCGTCGGTGGTTGAGCCGACGCACGTAAGGTGGCTGGCCACTGGCAGGTTATAGCGGGAGCGAACGCCGTCGATCACATCGAGTGTCGTGTTTCGCGTCGACCCACCTGCACCGTACGTGCAGGTGATGATGGCCGGCTGAAAAGCCATCAGCTCTTCGACCGTCCGCCACATCATGGCTTCGGATTCGGGAGTTTTTGGTGGAAATAATTCGAACGACAGACCGAGCCGGCCGTTTGCATACGCTTGGTGAATCGACACGACTCGTTGCCTCAGGGAAGTAGATGGGATGCTAGGTTAATGGATATGTATGAAATGACGCTCAAGGATTCTAGAGCACTCACTCATTTCGATCACACGTGGCAGAAAAGAAGCCATCGTAACCCCTAGGCGTCGACTTGTGGATGTTTGAAGACACGCAAGGCGGCTGGCGTGACTGCGGGCATCAAAACTCAAAAAGTGAAAACGAGGCTACGACAGTGCGGTCGAGGAGTTGACTGGCGTTGAGGCTGGAGCCGACATCCGTTCCAGGGCTGTAAGCAGTTCCCGATCCGCATCGAAGAACGCAAGCCCCCGGCGGGCCATCATCCGCTCCAGCACAATGGCGGCTTGCTCGGCTGTTGTATGGCCCCCGATGAGCTGATTTGTAAATGCGGCCACGTGTTCCTCGACCAGACCTGCCACGGTGGCCGCCACGCCGATTCTCGCACCGCATGGGATCGACGTATTGATTCCCGTTTTTACACAGTCGCCAATCATGGCACCCAGGAACTGCCTGCCTGTGTGGACTGTTGTGCGAGTGTTGTCGGGCAACAGTTGGTGGAGCCGGACGGGGCCGTAGGTGGCCTTCAAGTTGCTCGTGATTGTGCCGGCGGCGAGATTCACCCAACTGCCCAGATGACTGTGCCCCAGAAACCCGTCGTGTGACTTATTTGAGAATGGCTCCAGCACGCTTGCTTCCACCTCGCCCCCTACGCGGCAGTCGTGGCCGATGGCCGTGCCGCCGCGGATCCACGCATGTGGATTCACTCGGGCGTTGCGTGCGATCCAGATCGGACCATCCAAGCAGACGAATGGCCCAATCTCGGCGCCAGCCTCGACAACCACCGGCCCGTGCCGCACCACCACGTGCTGTGCGACAGATGCTCCTGCGGCCACAAAGAGCCCCGGCTGTTCCTCGCGATAGCGACCCGTATCGAGTCGGATAGCCAGCCCACCTACGATGGCCTGCTCGTGTGCTGCCACCACCTCATGCGGTTGCGATACCATATCGACCGCACCATCCAGCGCATCCAGACCGAGCGATTCTATTTCCCCGACGGCATCGTCGATGCTTCCAGCCAGCAATGCATCAATGAGCATTCCGTCCGAACGGCAATCAGAACCACTGCCCGAACCGCGGCCATCTCCAGAAATAGTATCCGGAGCACGATGGAGCAACGCCACCGCCACTGCCCCGTCGCATCGCATCACACCCCGGCGACCGGCTTCCACAACGCTTCGCATGGTCACCATATTATGACGGCTCGGCACCACCCGAGCATTGACGATGAGTACGGAGTTGCCGTGGCGCGAACCCTGCTCAAATCCTGCAGGAGCGATCTTCGTATTGGGATGAGTCGATTCGAAGGAGGTTCCACCCCAGAGAGGCATGCGCCTGCCAGCAAGTGATTGCAGATAGCGATGAAGGTGGGGTCGCAACACGCGATGCACATGGCTTATCGGTGGCACACTGCCTGTGGATGAATCGCTTGCCTCGGCGGTGAGTCCTGCGCCAAAACGGCAGAGACTCTCAAAAAGCGTAGTGACTCCGATCGTCAGATCGCAGGCAGGCCTGGCCGCGGTGAGCACGCCGAGTTGCAAGACAGCGGAGTCTTCAAAAACGATAACATTCATTTATGTAAAGTAAGCCGGGCACGCAGTCGCTGACCAGTGCAGTCGCGGGAGAGGCCAGTCATGGTGGTGCTGGCAGTCATGCGGTGCCGGCGTGGCCGGCACGCGACTGTTTTCTGCGGGCCGATTCGAATGGCTGGCAATCGTGGGCAAGACGGCGTAGTCTTTCTGGAATCAGTGGTCTTCACTGGCCGGAGTGGCGAAATGGCAGACGCGACGGACTCAAAATCCGTTGTCCGAAAGGACGTGTGGGTTCAAGTCCCTCCTCCGGTACTCATGAAAAATAGTGGTTTCCGCTCAAGCGGCCACTCAATCTGTCGGAAT
>Ga0209829_10001757_pt1 | contig 17119 bp, 18 predicted proteins | sample C_140205_EF_Meta_FD_187311 | JGI IMG/M metagenome (GOLD analysis project Ga0209829, IMG submission 187311) | Freshwater microbial communities from Lake Croche, Canada to study carbon cycling - C_140205_EF_MetaG (SPAdes) (version 2) | ecosystem: Environmental > Aquatic > Freshwater > Lake...
GCTCCATCACCGCGCATCTGGGCAATGATTACAAGCGCGTGCGGCTGGGCATCGGCCATCCCGGCGACAAGGCTCTGGTGCATAATCACGTGCTGAGCGATTTCTCCAAGGCCGAGCAACAGGGCTGGGTGAGCGCGCTCTGCGAGGCCGTGGCCCGCAATGCGGAAATGCTCGCCAAAGGCGACGACGCCGGTTTCCAGAACAAGGCCCATCTGGCCATGGCGGCTGCGGGCTTCAATTCTGCTTGAAAGCACGAAAGCCCGGGCGCTTGCAGCGCTCAAGCACTCGTCGACGGTTTTGTTATTAAGCTTTGCCCTTCAGTAAATTTTGATAAACTATCAAATGGATAGCTGGCGAAGCGAGGCGGGCGATGTGGCCATTTGGGAAAAGTCCGATCTCCGTTGTCGACGCGACGACGGCGTTCCACGGCAAAATCACCGCCGCTTTTGAAGAACACTACGAAGCGATGCTGAATATCTTCCGGATCGCTTACGAGGACGACTGCCCCCCTGACGAAATGATCTACGCGGAGCTGATGCCCGCCGTCTGGGCGCTGGGCATCGAGCCCGTCCAGCACATCTGGGGCGAGGAACTGTTCAAACGGGTGCGATCGGAGATGCTGGTCAAGATCAACCAGTCCCATACGCCAATGGCGAACATGTTCGTAGAACGTTTTCTCCGCCACACGAAATTGCTGCGCGATGGCCTGACGCAGGGCAGCGCCACCTACAATTCGGATTATGTCATCAAGCAGCTCGGGCTGAAACCCCAGCCGATGACGTCCATCATCCTGTCGACCCAGCTGGCGATGCTCGTTCTGCCCTACTGGAAAGAGCTGGAGCAAAAGCACCAGCTTTATTAGCGGCGCGGCGCTATCGCTACGCCGCCGCCCCGCAGCACTTCTTGAACTTCTTGCCGGAGCCGCAGGGGCAGGGATCGTTGCGGCCGGCCTGCACGCCCTTGACCACGGTCTTGCCCTTGGGCTTGGCGCCTTCCACGAAATACCAGCGATGGCCCGCCTCGTCGAAGCGGAAGCTGGAGCGCTCGTAATGGGCCTCGCGCTTGCCGAGGCGGCTGAAATGGGCGGTGAACTCCACAATGCCCGTCTTGTCGCCGGGCTTGCCGTCCACGGTCTCGACGATGTCGAGGCCCAGCCAGTCGGATTCCCGCGACCAGGCTTCCAGCGAGCCGCGCTCCATGTCCGAGCGGGCCTCGGGGGCGACCGTGTCGATCAGATAATCGATGGCGCCCACCGCGAAGGCCGAGTAGCGGGCGCGCATGAGCGCCTCAGGGCTCGGCGCCTGGGCGCGACCCTCGACATAGGACTGGCAGCACTCGGCATAGGAGAGCTGGGCGGAGGCCGACTTGCGGCAGGGGCAGATGGTCATATCCATGCGCGCACATAGCCTGTCAGGGGGAGCGGGGGCAAGGGGGGCGCGGCTGGCAAGCGGCGAAGGTCTTGCCTTTTCCCGCCCACGGCTCCATTACCACCGCAACCGGCGCCTGGCGCCTCCTCCTTGATATATGGACGCGTCATGGGCTTCAAATGCGGCATCGTCGGCCTGCCGAACGTCGGCAAGTCCACCCTCTTCAACGCGCTGACCCAGACGGCGGCGGCGCAGGCGGCCAATTATCCCTTCTGCACCATCGAGCCCAATGTGGGCGATGTGGCGGTGCCGGATGTGCGCCTCGAGTCGCTGGCGAAGATCGCGGGCTCGAAGGAGATCATCCCCACCCGCCTCACCTTCGTGGACATCGCGGGCCTGGTGCGCGGCGCCTCCAAGGGCGAGGGCCTCGGCAACCAGTTCCTGGCCAATATCAGGGAATGCGACGCCATCGCCCATGTGGTGCGCTGCTTTGAAGATTCCGACATCACCCATGTCGAGGGCAAGATCGACCCCATCGGAGACATCGAGATCATCGAGACCGAGCTGATGCTGGCCGATCTGGAAAGCCTCGAAAAGCGCGTCGTTCCGCTCGAAAAGAAGGCCAAGGGCGGCGACAAGGAGGCGAAAGAGCTGTTCGACCTCATGTCGCGCTGCCTGATTCCGCTACGCGAGGGCAAGCCCGCCCGCACCGTCACCGTCGCGCCCGATGAGCGCAAGGCCTTCGCAGGCCTTGGCCTGCTGTCGTCCAAGCCCGTGCTCTATGTCTGCAATGTGGAAGAGGGCGCCGCCGATCAGGGCAACGACTTCTCCAACAAGGTGAAGGCCTATGCGGCGGCGGAGGGCGCCGTCGGGGTCGTCGTCTCCGCCAAGATCGAGAGCGAGATTGCGGTTCTGCCGCTGGAAGACCAGAAGGACTATCTCGACGCCGTCGGCCTCGCAGAGCCCGGCCTCAACCGCGTCATCCGCGCGGGCTATGAGCTGCTGCATCTTGTGACCTATTTCACCGTCGGCCCGAAAGAGGCCCGCGCCTGGACCATCGAGAAGGGCACGCGCGGCCCCGCGGCGGCAGGCGTCATCCACACGGATTTCGAAAAGGGCTTCATCCGCGCCGAAACCATCGCCTATGACGACTATGTCGCCAACAAGGGCGAGAGCGGCGCGCGCGAGGCCGGCAAGTTCCGGCTCGAGGGCAAGGAATATGTGGTGCAGGACGGCGACGTGCTGCATTTCCGCTTCGCCAACTGACGCGCGGCTTCAAAAGCGGAGCCGAATAGGGCATTGTCCTGCGCATCTTTGGAGGACACGACCCATGCGTGCGCTCAACACGGCTCTAGCGGCGCTCGCGCTGCTGATCCCCGCCCCTGTTCTGGCCCAGAGCTGGCCGGATCATTCGATCCGGCTGGTGGTGCCCTTCCCTGCGGGCGGGCCGACCGACATCATCGCGCGCGTGGTCGGGCAGGCCATGACCGAAGCGCTGGGCCAGCCGGTGGTGATCGACAATCGCGGCGGGGCTGGCGGCGTCACGGGAACCGATCAGGTCGCCCGCGCCGCGCCCGATGGCTATACGCTGGCCCTGTCGAGCGCAGGAGCGCTCTCCATCTCCCCCTCCCTGCAACGCATGCCCTACAATTCGACGAAGGATCTCGCGCCGATCACCCTCGTGGCCAAGGTGCCGGAGCTGCTCGTGGTGCCCGCCAGCTCGACCTCGAAGTCGCTGGAAGACTTCATCGCGGCGGCGAAGGCAAAGCCTGGCGCCTTCAACTTCGCCTCCACCGGCCCCGGCGGCATGCCGCATCTGGCGGCAGAATTGCTGAAAGCCATCGCCAAAATCGACATGGTCCATGTGCCCTACAGCGGCGCAGCGCCCGCCGTGACCGATCTGCTGGGCGCGCGCACCGAAATGATGTTCGCCGACATTCCGGTGCTGCTGCCCCATGTGAAGGCGGGAACCCTGCGGCCTCTGGCGGTCGGCAGCGCCCAGCGCATGCCCATGCTGCCCGATGTGCCCACGACAGCCGAAAAGGGCCTGCCAGCCGTGGAAGCCGAGAACTGGTATGGCATCGTCGCCCCCGCCGCGACGCCGCCCGCCATCGTGGCGAAGCTCAACGCCACAATCGTCGCCGCCCTGCGCTCCCCCGAGGTGCGGGAGAAACTGGTCCCCATCGGCGCCATCCTGGTCGGCGACACGCCCGAGGAATTCAAGGCCTATATCATCTCGGAAGAGAAGAAATGGGCCGAGGTGGTGCGCGTTTCCGGCGCCAAGCTGGAGTAGTGCGACAAGTCGGCGGTTGACGATTCGCTCTCCAGCCTGTTCCCTGCGTTGATGGTCATGTCGATTTCCAGAACCAGTCCACGTTGGGCGCTGCCGAACCTCCTGACCTATGGCCGGGTGGTGGCGGTGCCCATCGTCGTTGGCCTGATGTTCTGGCCCGAAGAAGACTGGATGCGCTGGACGGCGCTTGGCATCTACGCCGTGGCCGCCATCACCGACTTCTTCGACGGCTATCTGGCGCGCGTGCTGTCCCAGCAATCGGCTCTGGGCCGCATGCTGGACCCTATCGCCGACAAGCTGCTGGTCTCGGCTTGCCTGATGATGCTGGTGGCCAACCACGACATTTCAGGCGTCTCCATCTGGGCCGCCATCGTGATCTTGTGCCGCGAGATCCTGGTCTCGGGCATGCGGGAGTTTCTGGCGGAGCTGCGGGTCGGCCTGCCGGTCTCCACCGTGGCGAAATGGAAGACCACAGTGCAGCTTCTTTCGCTCGGCTTCCTCATCGTCGGCCCTGCGGGGGAAAAGGTTCTGCCCGGCAATATCATGATCGGCTTCACCCTGCTCTGGGTCGCCGCATTCCTCACGCTCTACACCGGCTGGGACTATATGAAGGCCGGCATGAAATACGTCGAGGATTGAGCATGAAAGCCGTCTATTTCGCCTGGGTGCGCGAGCGCATCGGCAAGACCGAGGAAGACATCGCGCCCCCCGCGCATGTGCGTACGGCGGGCGAGCTGATCCATTGGCTCGCCGCGCAGGGCGAGGAATATGCCTATGCTTTCGAAAATCCCGGGGTCATCCGCGTCGCTCTGGACCGCGCCCATGTGAAGCATGACGCGCCGCTTGGGGAGGCCCGCGAGGCCGCCTTCTTCCCGCCCATGACGGGGGGCTGACGTGACGCCCACGGTGCGCGTGCAGGCGCAGGACTTTGACGCTGGCGTCGAGGCCGCGCTGCTGACCCAGGGCCGCACGGACATCGGCGCGGTCGTCACCTTCACCGGCCTTTGCCGCGACGAGGGCGGGCGGCTGGCGGCGCTGGAGCTGGAGCACTATCCCGGCATGGCCGAGGAGGAGATCAGCCGCGTGGCCGCCCAGGCCTGCACCCGCTGGCCCCTGCAAGGCGTCACCGCCATCCACCGCTTCGGCAAGATCGCGCCGGGCGCGCAGATCGTGCTGGTGGTGACAGCCTCCAGTCACAGGGTGGCGGCCTTCGAAGCCGCGACCTTCCTGATGGACTATCTGAAAACCCGCGCCCCCTTCTGGAAGAAGGAACACCACAAGGACGGCACGTCCGGGGAATGGGTGGCGGCCACCGAGGCGGATGATGTGGCGGCGGGGCGGTGGGGGTAGGCTACCAGGCCCTCCGCGCAAATACTTGAAAAGTAAGCGCTCTTCATACCCTCCCCCTCGTGGGGAGAGTCGGCCCGCGTCAGCGGGACCGGGTGGGGGGTGCGAGATGCTGATCGGTTTGCGCGGTTGCGAAGGGCGCTAACGGCAAAGCTTCGCGCGCCCCCCACCCCGCACCCCTCCCCACGAGGGGGAGGGGATCGGCTGGCATTTCATATATATATATAATTCAGATCGTCAGCTTAGCCCAAAGCGAGGCGCCTCAGCCCCTCACTTGTTGACTTCAGCCGTATAATCTTCCATCAGCGTGCGCGAGATCTGGCCGGGCGTGAAGGTGTAGTCGCCGATGGCGGAGACTGGCGTCACTTCCGCGCCGGTGCCGCACAGGAAGCACTCTTCCAGCGAGGCCAGCTCGTCCGGCATGATGCGGCGTTCGACCACCTCGATGCCCCGGCGCTTGGCCAGGTCGATCACGGTGCGGCGGGTGATGCCGTCGAGAAAGCAGTCGGCGATGGGGGTGTGGATGACGCCGCCCTTGGTGAAGAACACATTGGCGCCCGTGCATTCGGCCACCCGGCCCTGCCAGTCCAGCATCAGCGCATCCGCAAAGCCGCGACGCTCGGCGCGATGCTTGGAGATCGTGCAGATCATGTAGAGGCCGGCCGCCTTGGCGTGGCAGGGCGCGGTCATCGGGTCGGGGCGGCGATATTCGGCGATGTCGAGACGGATGCCGCGCATCTTCTCGTTCACATCGAACATGCTGGGCCAATCCCAGACGGCGATGGCGACGTTGATGGTGGCGTTCTGGGCGGAGACGGCCATCATCTCGCTGCCGCGCCAGGCGACCGGGCGCACATAGCAGCTCTGGAAACCGTTCTTCTCGACGACCAATTGCTTGGCGGCGTCGAGTTCGGCGACGCTGTAGGGAATTTCGAAATCGAGCACTTCGGCGGAGGCGCGGAAACGCTCGGAATGTTCCGTGATCTTGAAGATCTTGCCGCCATAGGCGCGCTCGCCCTCGAACACGCTGCTGCCATAGTGCAGCCCATGGGAGAGCACATGCAGCTGCGCATCCTTCCATGGCACGAGGGCGCCATTCAACCAGATGAAACCGTCGCGCTGGTCAAAAGGAAGAACTGACATGGGTGGCGCTCCTGGAGGCGGCTTGCGATAGGGTGACGGCGCGGGAAAGGCCGGGTTTCCGCCCTTGTTGACAATTTATATTCCCTTGACGACTAACAATCTACCTGAAATATGTCAATATCACTGACATAAAGATGAGTTCACTTGATGGTGTCAGCCGTGCAAAAAGCGGATCAGCGTTCGGCTCCGCCCACGGCCGAAGAGCCCGAACCCATGTTCGATCTGATCGAACTTCTGTTTTTCGCCTATCGCGACTTCGTGGGCGACCCGGACCGTATCCTCGAAAACATCGGCTTTGGCCGCGCCCATCACCGTGTCCTGCATTTCGTCGACCGCCAGCCCGGCCTCACCATCGCCGAATTGCTGGATATTCTGCGCATCACAAAACAGAGCCTCAGCCGGGTGCTGAAGGAACTGCTGGACCAGAACTATGTGGAGCAGCGCGCAGGGGTGAGCGACCGCAGGCAGAGGCTTCTGTTTCCCACCCCCGAGGGGCGGCGGCTGGCGCGCGATCTGGCGCGGCTGCAAACCGAGCGCTTCACCCGCGCGCTGGCGGGGCTTGGGCCAGACGCGCATCCTGCGGCCATCGAATTTCTGCTGGGCATGATTGACCCGCAGGAGCGCGAGAAGGTCGCGCAGCTTGTGTGGCGCGAGGGGCCGCACACGGGACAAAGGGGAACGCCATGACCGACCAGACCACGCCCCCCACCAGGCAGGCCGCACGCCCCGCCCCCGCCGACGACGCAGCGCATCTGCTGCTGGTGGACGACGACCGGCGCATTCGCGCGCTGATGTCGCGCTATCTGGGCGCGCAGGGCTACCGCGTCACCACCGCGCAGGACGCGGCGGAGGCGCGCAAACATATCGCCAGCTTCGCCTTCGATCTGCTGATCCTCGATGTGATGATGCCCGGCGAGAACGGCTTTGATCTGGCGATCTCCCTGCGCAAGGACTCGCAGGTGCCCATCCTCATGCTCACCGCCCGTTCGGAGGCGGAGGACCGGGTGCGGGGCTTCGAGGCGGGCGCCGACGATTATCTCTCCAAGCCCTTCGAGCCCAAGGAGCTTTCGCTGCGCATCGCCTCCATCCTGCGGCGCACCCAGGCGCAGCCGCAACAGGCCGAGACCACCTTCGTGCAGGTGGTGCGCTTCGGCGATTTCGTCTTCGATGTGGACCGGGGCGAACTGCGCCAGGGCGAGGAACTGCTGAAGCTGACGGATCGCGAACGCCACATGCTCAAGCTGCTGGCCCAGACGCCCGGCGAGCCGGTCTCGCGCGAGGCGCTGGCAGGCGATGTGGCGCCGGGCAACGAGCGCACCATCGACGTGCAGATGAACCGGCTGCGGCGCAAGATCGAGCGCGATCCGGCTGATCCCTTCTATCTCCAGACCGCACGCGGCGCTGGCTATCGGCTGGTGGTGGATAGATGAGCGAACAGGCGCCCCCGGCGGGCCAGGCCCTTGATCTTCCGCGCTGGCGGGCGCGGTGGCAGGAATTCGCGCGCTGGGTGGCGGGACTGATGCCCAAGGGCCTCTACGCCCGGTCCCTGCTGATCGTCATCCTGCCCATGGTGATCCTGCAATCGGTGGTGGCCTATTTCTTCATGGAGCGGCACTGGCAGACCGTGACTTTCCGGCTTTCGGCGGGCGTGGTGCGCGACATCGGCGCGGTGATAGACCTCTACAAGATGCTGCCCGCCGAAGGCGCCCGTTCGGATCTGCGCAAGATCGCGGGCCAGCGGCTGCAACTGGATGTGGACCTCCTGCCCAAGCAGGAGCTGCCACCCCCGCTGCCCAAGCCGTTTTTCTCGCTGCTGGACAGCGCCCTGTCCCGCGAGCTTGCGTTGCAGATCAAGCGCCCCTTCTGGATCGACACGGTGGGCCGCTCCAGCCTTGTCGAAATCCAGATCCTGCTCGACGAGGGCGTGCTGCGCGTGCTCACCCTCCGCAATTCCGCCTATGCGTCGAATTCGCATATCTTCCTGATGTGGATGATCGGAACCTCGCTGGTGCTTCTGGGCGTCGCCGTCGCCTTCCTGCGCAACCAGATCCGCCCCATCCTGCGCCTGGCGACGGCGGCGGAGGATTTCGGCAAGGGGCGCGAGCTGGAATTCCGCCCCCAGGGCGCCCGCGAGGTGCGGCAGGCCACTTACGCCTTCTTCGAGATGAAGCGCCGCATCGAGCGCGCCATGGAGCAGCGCACCGCCATGCTCAACGGCGTGAGCCACGACCTGCGCACCATCCTGACGCGCTTCAAGCTCTCCCTCGCCCTTCTGGAGGAGGGGCCGGAGACCGATGCGCTGATCAAGGATGTGGAGGAGATGCAGCGCATGCTGGAGGCATATCTGGCCTTTGCGCGCGGGGATGCGGGCGAACAGGCGACGCCCACAGACATCGGCGCACTGCTGGAGGATCTGAAAGCCGACGCAGAGCGCCATGGCCACACAACCGAGATCAGCATGTCCGGCGAGCATACCGTGAAGGTGCGGGCGGACGCCCTCAAGCGCTGTCTGTTCAATCTGGTGAGCAACGCCCAGCGCCATGGCGACCGCATCGCCATCGAAGCCGCCTGCGACACGAGATTTCTCACCTTCAATGTGGATGATGACGGGCCGGGCATTCCCCCCGAACAACGCGAGGATGTGTTCCGGCCCTTCTTCCGCCTCGACGAGGCGCGTAATCAGGACGAGGGCGGCACGGGGCTGGGTCTGGCCATCGCCCGCGACATCGCCCGCTCGCACGGCGGCGAAATCATCCTGTCCCAGAGCCCCATGGGCGGGCTGCGGGCCAGCGTGCGACTGCCGGTGTGATCAGCGCTCCCTGGCGTGCAGCATCCAGGCGAGCGCAAAGCCTGCGGTGGCGGCGATCAGCAGGGCGCCGACGGGCGGGGTGCGCATCTGGCCGTCACCGCCCATGTGGCGGCCCATCTGCCGACCACGCCCCAGATAGTCTCGCCCGGTCTCCACGACCTGCTCGGCGGCATCCCGGACGGTTTCGCCGACCCGACCCATGGCGCCCTGCGCCTTGCCCGCCACCTGATCAACCATGCCGCGCGCCCGCGTCTCCTTGTCGCCAGTGAGCGACCCGATGGCTTCCTCGCCGCGCCCGTAAAGCTCGCGACCCGCGCCCTTGATGCGATCCGTATCCATGCCACGTTCCTCCTGAAGATTGCCAAGTCTTCAGGCAACGCGAAGGCCCGCATCCTGTTCCGCAGCGCCGGTCAGGCGGCTTCGGTGTCGTCACCGTCTTCGCGCTGGCGAGCGCGCTCGCGCACCCGGCCCTCGAAGCTGCGCCTTGCGTCGAACATGGCGCGCACCATCGAGCGCAACGGCGAGGCGAGCCGATCGAGATCCTCCACCCGCGCCACGATACGCCCGCCGCGCGTCAATTCCTTGTCCAGCGCCGCCATGGTGGGCGCGAGGCCAGGATCCTCATCCTTGAACCAGACCTCCAGCACCCGCGCCCAGGCCAGCGCCAGACCTTGCAGCTTGATGGCGCCGACCGCGCCTTCGGACTCGATTTCGGCGGCCTCCAGCATGAAGCGCATGGCGTTCAGCACTTCGCGGTTCAGCGCGGCGGCCGAGAGCGGATCGCGCCGCGCCCAGTCCATGATCCCCTCAAGCCCGCGCTTGTAGGGCGCCATGGCGTCGAGGCGGCGCATCAGCACATCGAAAAGCCGCTCCTTGGCGGGCTCGCCCAGAAGATCGTCCGAACTCTCGTCCAGCACGATTCTGTCGATGCGCCGGGTGAAGGCGCCGAGAATCGCGCCCTTGGAGGGGAAAGCCTCGCGGAACTGGCCGAGGGTGATCCCGGCCTGACGGGCGATGTCGGTGAGGGTGATGTCCTCGAAGGCGCGCTCCCCGGCGAGCTGCATCAGCGCATCGATGATCTTGCCCTTGGTGTCGCCGGAGGGAGCGGCGGTTTGCGCGTCGGTGGGCATGGGTCAACTCCGGTCTCGATCCCTTCTATTTAGGGACCGCCCGGGTCGAGGCCAAGCCTGCATGCTGAAAAAGGAGCGGGACTAGCCCGAAAGCTCGCCAGCGCGCCGCTTTGCCGCAGCCACGGCCCGCGCCATGAGGGCGCCGAGCCCGTCGGGGGCCATCAGCACCTCCAGCGCTGCGGCGGTGGTGCCGCCCGGCGAGGTGACGTTCTTGCGCAGCTGCGCGGCGCTGACGCCCGGCTCGCGGAACATGAGCTCGCCCGAACCCTCGACCGTGGCCCGCGCAAGGCGCAGGGCGATGTCGGCGGGCAGGCCAGCCGCTTCGCCCGCAGCGGCCAGCGCCTCCACGAGATGGAAGACATAGGCGGGACCGGAGCCCGAGACGGCGGTGACCGCGTCGATCAGATCTTCGCTCTCCACCCATTCCACGGCGCCGATGGCGCGCAACAAAGCGTCCGCCATGGCGCGCTGGGCCGGGCTGACGCCCGCGCTGGCGGCGACGCCGGTGATGCCCCGACCCACGGCGGCGGGCGTGTTGGGCATGGCGCGCACGATGGCGCTGGCGGGAAGCCGGGCGGCGATGTCGCCCATGGTCTTGCCAGCCATGATGGAGACGACGAGCGTGTCAGGGCCGACGAGGGGCGCGATGTCCGGCGCCGCCTGATCCAGCATCTGCGGCTTGACGGCGAGCACCAGCGCCTGCGGCGGGCTCAGGCGCGCCAGCGGCGGGTTGAGGGCGACGCCCTTTTGCGCGCAAAGGTCGATCAGTTCCTGCGCCGCAAACGGATCCAGCACCGACACCGCGCCAGGAGCCAGCCCGAGGGCCAGCCATCCCTGCAACATGGCGCCGCCCATCTTGCCCGCGCCGACCAGCACGAGCGAGGAGGGAAGATCCGTCTGGGTCATGGTCACGCCTCGCCAGCGGTCTCGAACAGGGCCGCGTCCAGCGCCTCGCGCGCGGTGCGTCCGGCCCAGATCACGAACTGGAAGGCCTGATAATAGCGTTCGCAGGCGGCGATGGCGGCCTGAAGAATCGCCTCGCACTGGGGCCTGCTCGGCTCGGCGCCGCCCGCCAGCAGGAGGGCGTGACGGAAGATCACAACGCTCTCGCGCTCCCACAGGCCGAAATGGCCCACCCAGAGCTGCTCGTTCATGATCGCGATCAGATTCAGGATCTCCGTGCGGCGACGGTCGTTGAACTTGATGTCGAAGGCGCAGCCAACATGCATGGCCTCGAGATCGGGCAGCCAGGTGAAGGCGACGTGGTAATCCGTCCAGCCGCCGGAGACGGAGATGGATATCTCATCGTCGTCCTCGCGGTCGAAGGACCAGTGGTTCAACGAGGCCATATGTTCCACGACGTCGACCGGATGCGCGGTGCGGCGGGACTCGGTCTCAGTAATCGACATGTTTGCTGTTGCCTTGGATGCGGGGGCGGAACGCGACGGAACACACAATGACGCGGGCGCTACCCGGACCGGACACTCTGGAGGCGGCGATACAACGTGCCGACGAATCAACTCCATGAGCAATATATGCAGCAAACGACTCTCGCGGGAAACAGGACTTGGGCAACACTTCACAGGCTGTTTCATGGCCTGTTGAATCTTTATGTTCATAACCGGAATCAGGACCGTCCTTCCGGGGATCTGGCGCCGACGCCGCCCGGTGGCCGTTCGCTTGCGGGGCGGGTCGAAATCGCCGAAAAGACTGAACGAAGCCAAATCAGTCGCAAGGGAAAGAGCCCATGAATCGCCTGCCGCTCACATTCGCCTGCGGTCGCTATGACCGAACGGAAGCCCTGCGCACGGGCGAGATAAGCCCCGAGGGAATCGCGCTCAACTACATTCCCATCGAAGCCTCGCGCGAGATCTTCGACCGCATGGTCGGCAACCACGAATTCGATTGCGCGGAACTGTCCAGCTCCGAATTCATCCGCATGGTGGATGGCGGCAAGGCGCCCTTCGTGGCGATTCCCGTCTTCCCCTCGCGCGCCTTCCGGCACGGCTTCATCTTCATCAATCGCAACGCCGGCATCCGCACGGCGAAGGATCTCGAAGGCAAGCGAATCGGCACGGGTCTCTATACCCAGACCGCAGCCGTTTATATTCGCGGCCATCTGCAAAATGATTTTGGCGTCGATTTCTCGAAAGTGAAATGGGTGCAGGGCGCCATCGAGAAGGCGGGGCCCCATGGCCAGCCCTCCACGCGCCCCCTGCTCCAGCCCGTGGACATCACCGAAAACGAGAGTCCCTATTCACTCGCGGAACTGCTGGCGCGCGGCGAGATCGACGCGATGATTCCCGCCCGCCGCCCGCCGGGCTTCGGCAAGAATCCGGACATCGTCCGGCTGTTTCCGAATTTCCGCGAGATCGAGCGCGACATGTATGTGCGCTCGAAGATCCATCCGGCCATGCATGTGCTGGCGATCCGCCGCGACGTCTACGAGCGCAACCCCTGGATCGCGGCGAGCCTCTTCAAGGCGTTCAACGAGGCCAAGGACTGGGCCGTGGACCGCATGCGCGTGTCGATCACCCAGTCCACCATGTTCCCCTGGCATCTCAGCGAATTCGACGAGATCGAGCAGCTCATGGGCGGCGATCCCTGGCCCTATGGAATCGAGCCCAACCGCTCGACGCTGGAGGCGCTCATCCTGTTCCTGCACCAGCAACACATGATCAGCCGCCGCATGCCGGTGGAGGAGCTGTTCGTGCCGCTGAAGGGGTTGTTCGACTGAGGGGGGAGCGCGAGGCGTGCAAATACGCCAGCGATTTAGATTATCTCGCGCAACGCCAGCCGCTCCCCTCCCCCTCGTGGGGAGGGGTGAGGGGTGGGGGGCGCGAGATATTGGGAATTAGCGCCTGTCGCAACCGCGCATACCGATCAGCGCCTCGCGCCCCCCACCCCGTCTCGCTTCGCGAGCCGACCCTCCCCACGAGGGGGAGGGTAAAAATTCGCTCATCTGGCCAATTACTTACCCAAAACGCAAAACGGCGGCCCGGATACCCCGGACCGCCGCTTTGCTTAATTCAATAAAGCCCGAAGCCCCCTGCCCTCAGACCAGGCTCGCCGTGAACTTCTGGATGCGGCGGCAGGCGTCTTCGAGCTGCTCGGTCTTGGCCGCATAGGAAATGCGGAAGTTCGGGCCCTGGCCGAAGGCGGTGCCATGCACGACGGCGACGCCTTCCTGATCCAGCAGATTCGAGATGAAGTCCTCGTCCGTGGCGATGAGCTTGCCGTCCTGGGTCTTCTTGCCAATGGCCTGCGAGCAGTCGGGATAGACATAGAAGGCGCCCTCGGGCACCGGGCACTTGATATACTTCGCCTGGTTCAGCATGGAGACCACGAGATCCCGACGCTTCTCGAAAGCGTCGCGGAAGATCGGCAGATGGTCCTGCGGGCCATTGAGGGCCTGCACGGAGGCCCACTGGGCGATGGTGCAGGCGCCGGAGGTCTGCTGGCCCTGCAACAGGTCGAGCGCCTTGATCAGCGAATCGGGACCGGCCGCATAGCCGATGCGCCAGCCGGTCATGGCGTAGCTCTTCGACATGCCGTTGAGGGTGAGGGTGCGGTCCATCAGGCCGGGCTCGACCTCGCAGACCGTGGTGAACTTGAAGTCCCCGTAGGTGAGATGCTCATAGATGTCGTCGGTGAGCACCCAGACATGCCTGTTGGCGGGGCGCATCAGCACATCGGTGAGCGCCTTCAGCTCGTCGCGGGTATAGGCGGCGCCGGTGGGGTTGGAGGGGGAGTTGAGCAGCAGCCACTTGGTGCGCGGGGTGATGGCGCGCTCCAGATCCTCAGGCTTGATCTTGAAGCCGTTCTCCAGTTTCGTCGGAACGATGACCGGCTTGCCGTTGGCGATGATCACCATATCGGGATAGCTGACCCAGTAGGGCGCGGGAATGATGACCTCGTCGCCCTGATCGCAGGTGGCCAGGAAGGTGTTGAACAGGATCTGCTTGCCGCCGGTGCCCACGATGGTCTGGCTGGCCTTGTAGTCCAGATTGTTCTCGCGCTTGAATTTGGCCGCGATGGCCTCGCGCAGGGGCACGATGCCCAGCACGGGGGGATATTTGGTCTCGCCACGCCGGATGGCGTCGATGGCGGCTTCCTTGATGTGATCAGGCGTGTCGAAGTCGGGCTCGCCGACCGAGAGCGAGATGATGTCGCGCCCGCTGTTTTTCAGATCGCGCGCACGCTGGGTCGCCACCATGGTGGCGGACGGCTTGACGCGGGTGACGGCTCCGGCGAGGAACGACATGGACATTGCTCCGATAAGGCTGATTTTGCGGCGCGAACATAGGCGCGGCGGGCGGCAAGAGCAACGCCAAAGAACAGGGAAAACGCAAGGGAAAGCGCCAAACCCACAGCGAAGCTGAAACCTTCCGCCCCCGCCACCGTTGGGTAAGGGACAAGCACAAGGCGGATCAAGGGTTTCCCATGACGCATTTCCAAGGCCATCTCCCCTGCCAGACCTCCGGAAGCGGCCTCGTCCGCGCCATCGACCCGCAGACAGCCCGGCGCCAGCTCCACATGTCCCTCGGGGTGCTGGGAGCGCTGGTTATAGCCACGGGGGCGGGTTCGAGCCTGCGTCCGGCCCCTGCCGCCCAAACACAGGTCCGCCTGACGGTGCAGGCGCCCAAGATGGTCCATGTGCAGCACGCGCGGATGATGCTGCGGGAATAAGGCGCGTCGCTTTGCAACTTTCAAAGTGAGCGGACTCGGCCCATATTCCCCTCATGGCCAAATCCTCGAGAAACCCCACCAGCACTCCCCGCTCCAAGGCGTCCCGGCCCGATGTGCATCCGCTTGGCGAGCATCTGGCCGCCCTGCTGAACCCGGCCCTCAACGAGCGGCGGCCCGGGCTTGAGGAGGCTCCGCAGGCGGGCTTCGACTCCGGCGAGGCCAGCGAGGCGGCGGAAGCACTCGCCCGCTCCCTCAGCCGCCGCAATGGCGGGCCGGATTATGCGCTCCCCACCGACGAGGTGCGCCGGGTGCGCCCGCGCGGCGATCCCATCACCGGCGCCTCCGCCACCCTGGACAGCCTGAAGGCGCTGCTCGAGCAGGGCGACCCCAATCTGCGCGAGAGCAAGCCCTGGGCGCCCCATCGTCCGCCCCGGCCCGACAAGTCCGAGGGCGGCATCGCCTTCAAGATCGTCAGCGAATATGAGCCCAAGGGCGACCAGCCCCGCGCCATCGGGGAGCTGGTGGAGGCCATCGGCGAGCACGAGCGCGATCAGGTGCTGCTGGGCGTGACCGGCTCGGGCAAGACCTTCACCATGGCGCAGGTGATCGCCCGCACCAACAGGCCCGCCCTGATTCTCGCGCCCAACAAGACGCTGGCGGCGCAGCTCTATGGGGAGTTCAAATCCTTCTTCCCCGACAACGCCGTGGAATATTTCGTCTCCTACTACGATTACTATCAGCCCGAGGCCTATGTGCCGCGGACCGACACCTATATCGAGAAGGAAAGCTCCATCAACGAGCAGATCGACCGCATGCGCCATGCGGCCACGCGCGCCCTGCTGGAGCGCGACGACGTCATCATCGTGGCCTCGGTCTCCTGCATCTATGGCATCGGTTCGGTCGAGACCTATACGGCCATGACCTTCTCCCTGAAGGTGGGCGAGAAGATCAACCAGCGGCAACTGCTGGCCGATCTCGTGGCCCTGCAATACAAGCGCAGCGGCGGCGATTTTTCGCGTGGCGTGTTTCGCGTGCGCGGCGACACGATCGAACTCTTCCCCGCCCATTATGAAGACCGCGCCTGGCGCATCAGCTTCTTCGGCGACGAGATCGAGACCATCGCGGAATTCGATCCGCTGACGGGGCGCAAGAGCCAGGATCTGGAATTCGTGAAGGTCTATGCGAATTCCCATTATGTCACGCCCCGCCCGACCCTGTTGCAGGCGGTGAACTCCATCAAGAGCGAGTTGAAGCAGCGGCTCACCGAGCTGAACAATTCGGGCCGCCTGCTGGAAGCGCAGCGGCTGGAGCAGCGCACCATCTTCGACATCGAGATGCTGGAGTCGACCGGCTCCTGCGCGGGCATCGAGAATTATTCGCGCTATCTCACGGGCCGCAAGCCCGGCGAGCCGCCGCCGACCCTGTTCGAATATCTGCCCGACAACGCCCTTGTCTTCACCGATGAATCCCATGTCACCGTGCCGCAGATCGGCGCCATGTACAAAGGCGACTTCAGGCGCAAGGCGACGCTGGCCGAATATGGCTTCCGCCTGCCCTCCTGCCTCGACAATCGCCCGCTGCGCTTCGAGGAATGGGAGGCCATGCGGCCGCAGACCGTGCACGTTTCCGCAACGCCGGGCACATGGGAGATGGAGCGCACGGGCGGCGTTTTCGTGGAGCAGGTCATCCGCCCCACGGGCCTCATCGACCCGCCCGTGGAGATCCGCCCCGCCCGCGCGCAAGTGGACGATGTGCTGGGCGAAATCCGCGAGATGGCGCTGAAGGGTTTCCGCACCCTCGTCACGGTTCTGACCAAGCGCATGGCCGAAGACCTGACCGAATATCTGCACGAGAATGGCGTGCGCGTGCGCTACATGCATTCGGACATCGACACCATCGAGCGCATCGAGATCATCAGGGATCTGCGCCTCGGCGCCTTCGATGTGCTGGTGGGCATCAACCTCTTGCGCGAGGGCCTCGACATTCCCGAATGCGCGCTGGTGGCCATTCTCGACGCCGACAAGGAAGGCTTCCTGCGCAGCGAAACCTCGCTGATCCAGACCATCGGTCGCGCCGCGCGCAATGTGGACGGCAAGGTGATCCTCTATGCGGATCGCGTCACCGGCTCCATGCAGCGCGCCATGGACGAGACGACCCGCCGCCGCCAGCGGCAGCAGCAATATAATCTGGAGAACAACATCACCCCCGCCACGATCCGGCGCGGCATTCAGGACATTCTGGGCTCGGTCTACGAGCAGGATCACGTCACTGTGGACACGGGCCTGGCCGATACGCCCAAGGCTGGCCACAACATGAAGGCCACGCTCAGCGATCTGGAAAA
>Ga0209829_10001758_pt1 | contig 17114 bp, 20 predicted proteins | sample C_140205_EF_Meta_FD_187311 | JGI IMG/M metagenome (GOLD analysis project Ga0209829, IMG submission 187311) | Freshwater microbial communities from Lake Croche, Canada to study carbon cycling - C_140205_EF_MetaG (SPAdes) (version 2) | ecosystem: Environmental > Aquatic > Freshwater > Lake...
AATCAGAAAAGTATCAGACTGGTGGGGTGAATACGATTGTTCATCAAACCGTAACATGCCAAAGTACATTCAATGGCTATCAAGAGAAACTGACACACCTCATGAAGTGAGTGTATATGTTGATAACTATATTAAGGATTGGGGATTCAATGACCCAAAAAGAGATAAGATTGGATGGTTATTAGAATCGCCTCAAATGAATGAAGGTACCATCAAATATCTCGTTGACAACATTGACATGACAAGGGAACATTTCAAGTGGATTTTCACTTGTATGGATAGTCTTATTGAATTAGGTGCTCCATTTGTATACAACATTTCAAATGCAGCCCCTTGGATTTTGGAAAAAAACAGAGCAATTCACCCTAAAACTAAATTGGTATCAATGATTGCATCTAATAAAGGATGGTTACGTGGGCACCAAAATAGATTACAATGGGTTGAAAAATTAAAAGATAAAGTTGACTTATTTGGTTCAGGAAGACCTAATCAATTGAATGATAAAGAAGATGGTTTAAAAGATTACATGTTCTCAGTTGCAATTGAGAATGATAATTCGGATACTTACTTCACAGAAAAATTAACCGATTGTTTTGCGATGGGTACAGTTCCAGTTTATTATGGTTCAAGAAAAGTTGTTGAAAAATATTTTGACCCAACGGGAGTTATTTTTTTAGAAGATGACCCCAACTTAGAATCATTGACAGTTGAAAAATATCAATCAATGATGCCAGCAATCGAAAGAAATTTTCGTTTAGCAATGAACCTTCCTCTTGCAGAAGATTATATGTGGGAGAATTACTTAAAAAATTTATTTTAATATGAAATATCTAGTACTTGGGTCGGCAGGCCAAATCGGAGCAGAACTTTGTAAGTTCTTGAAAAAAGAAGGACATGAGGTTTTAACATTTGATGTTGAAGATGATGCAATACAAGATTTAAGAATTAAAGGAATGGTTGACACTCTTGTTAGTCAATCAGACTTTGTGATGTTTTTAGCATTTGATGTTGGTGGTTCAAGATACTTGAAGAAGTATCAACACACTTATGATTTCATAGATAACAACGCAAGACTTATGGTTAATACCTTTGACGCATTAAAGTCATACAGAAAACCATTTATCTTTGCATCTTCTCAGATGTCTAATATGTCTTATTCTCCATATGGAGTTGCGAAGGCGTTAGGTGAGGCATACACAAGAGCGTTAGGTGGTATCACTGTTAAATTTTGGAATGTGTATGGACCTGAACATGATTTAGAAAAGTCTCACGTAATCACTGATTTCATTTTGAAAGCAAAAGATTATGCACATATTACAATGATGACTGATGGGACAGAAGAAAGACAATTTCTTCACGCTGAAGATTGTTCAAACGCTCTCATGATTCTTTCTCAAAAATATCGAGAAATAAGTAGAGATGAAGAATTACACATTACAAACTTTGAATGGAATACAATTTTGGAAGTTGCAGATATTATTAAAGAAAAAATCTCTTGTAAAGTCACACCATCAACAGAAACCGACACAGTACAACTTAATAAAAGAAACGAACCAGACCCTTATATCTTAAATTTTTGGAAACCAAAAATTTCATTGAGAGAAGGGATAAATAAAATTATTAATGAAATGATATGAAAAAAATAGTAGTATTAGGTGGTGGTGGATTCATCGGTGGTCACTTAGCTAAAAGACTAAAATCTGAAGGTAATCACGTAAGAATTTGTGATATTAAAAAACATGAATACTTCTTTCAAGATGAAATTTGTCACGAGTTCATTCAAGCAGATTTAACTGACCCGAAAGTTGTTGAATTGGTAATTGAAGAAGGTGTAGACGAAGTTTATCAGTTGGCTGCAGATATGGGAGGAGCTCTTTATATCTTTACAGGAGAACATGATGCTGATGTAATGCACAACTCAGCAACCATAAATCTTAATGTTGCAAAAGAATGTGTTAAGAAAAAAGTAGGTAAAGTATTTTATTCGTCTTCAGCATGTATGTATCCTGAACACAACCAATTAGACCCAAACAATCCAAATTGTGAAGAGTCATCAGCATATCCCGCAAACCCTGATTCTGAATATGGATGGGAAAAATTATTCTCTGAAAGAGTATATCTATCATTCCACAGAAACTATAATCTAAATGTTAGAATTGCAAGATTCCACAATATTTTTGGACCACAAGGTACTTGGAAAGGTGGTAGAGAAAAATCACCAGCCGCTATGTGTAGAAAAGCTGCAGAATCTAAAGATGGTGATGTGATTGAAGTGTGGGGTAATGGATTACAAACACGTTCATTTCTATATGTTGACGAATGTGTTGAGGCAGTATTAAAATTAATGAATTCTGAATTTACTGGTCCTGTTAATATTGGTAGTGAAGAAATGGTTACAATCAACCAGTTAGCTAGTATGGCAATTGCAATTTCAGACAAGGACATTACAATCAAAAATATTGAAGGTGATGAATTCATTCAAAAATATGGATTCAAATGTCCTTTAGGGGTTAAAGGAAGAAATTCTGATAATAAACTATATAGAGATAAGATTGGATGGGAAGTTAGTCAACCTCTTTCTATTGGATTAAAAAAGACCTATACTTGGATTAAGTCACAAGTTGACAAAGTAGAAATTGAAACTCCTTGGATTTACGAAAGTCCTGATGGAGGTAAAACAGTTTATAAAAGAGAACCAGGAAATACAGAAAGAAAACAAGTAAAATAATTTATTATGATATCAATACCCGTTAGTGTTGGAGAAATGATTGATAAACTATCAATTCTTCAAGTTAAAAAAACAAAAATAAAAGATGATAATAAATTGGAATTTATTAATAAAGAATTTGAATTGTTATATAATTTTTCTTTAGAGTACTTAAATGATAATGAAATTGAATCCATTTATCATCAATTAGTAGATGTAAATTCATCTTTATGGGATATCGAAGATAAATTGAGAATTTTAGAATCTGAAAAAAAATTTAACGAAGATTTTATCAAATTGGCAAGAAATGTATATTTTACAAATGATGAAAGATTTAGATTAAAAAACGAAATTAATTTAATATCTAATTCAGAAATTAGAGAAATTAAAGATTACGTAAAATATTAAACCACAAAAAAAAATTAATGAGTAAACAAACAAGAAGGAATAATCCGACCCCAACTCCAAATGAGGAATGGGTACCTCAAAAAACAAAAAAACAAATAATTTGTTCACTTGTAAAGAAAAAAACTAAAGAAAAATTTTTATCAGAAAGTCAAAAAAATTACTACGATATATTATCAAACAATCAAATAACAATTTGTTCAGGTCCTGCGGGGGTTGGTAAAAGTTATATTGCAATGAAATGTGCAGTTGATTTACTTGTAGACCCTGACACACCTTATGAAAAAATCATCATTGTTAGACCAGCAGTTGAAGCTGAAGAAAAACTTGGAAGTCTTCCTGGCGGTGTTGAAGAAAAATTAGACCCTTATATTTTCCCATCTTATTATCTTTTGAATAAAATTATTGGAAAAGAAATTAGAGAAAAATTAAAAGATGCCGAAGCAATAGAAGTATTTGCACTAGCGTATATGAGAGGTATGAATATCGATAACTCAATTTTGATATTTGAAGAAGCTCAGAATTCAACTCCTAGTCAAATGAAACTTTTATTAACAAGAATTGGATTTAATTCTAAATTTTTTATTTCTGGTGATTTAGAACAATTTGATAGACATAAAGACAAAACACAGACAGGTCTTTGGGATTCGCTACAAAAGTTTCAAAATATGGATGATGTTGGTGTTTTTGAATTCAAATCAGAAGATATTGTTAGAAACCCTTTGATTACAAAAATACTAAAAAGATACGAAGAATGAGAATTGGAATTGAAATAAATGGAGTATTAAGAGACACTTTAAAGAAAGTTCAACAAGAATATGAAAAATGGTATCTTAATGAAAATCTTAAAGAATTAAAATTAATTGAAAACGACCCTGAAATTAAAAGGGAAATAATATCTGAGGTAACTTCTTTAGAACTATCAAAACATTTATCATTTAAAAATAATGATGAAGTTTATGATTTTCTATATAAAGAACACACAATGGAAATATTTGGTCATGCTGGTTCGGTAGAATATAGTAGTATGAATGATTTGAATGATTTCTATTTTGAAATTAGAGATAACCATGATATTTTAATTGTTTCTGATGAGATAGGTAAATCAAAACCAGCGTCTTTATTCTTTTTAGCAAAGTTTGGATGTTTAGTAGAAACTGTAAAATTTTATAGCGAAGTAACAATTAATTCTATGTGGGACTCAGTAGACGTTTTACTTACTGCTAATCCTAATCTATTATTAACTCACCCAACAAATAAATTAGTTATTAAATTTAATACTGAATATAATTCACACATTGAATCTGAACATTCAATATCAAGTATTAAAGAGTTAACAACAAAAATAAAAGAAATTTATGATTAGCGTTTTAGGAGAAAATTATTACATTGATTTAGATGTAATCGAAAAGTATTTGGATATGAGTGATTCAGAACCAGTTGAGCCTTTGTCAGGTTCTACTGAAATGAAAATTAATATCATAAAATTTGAGATGGTAAAAATGTTACTTGAGACTGTACTCAGCGAATCATTTGGTGAAGATGAAAAATTAGCTATGAAGACTTCGGCAACATCAATACCATTTAGAATCGCATTCAACAGCTTATTAAATAAAAAATTAATCAATCACTATTAATATGGAAAATTCGTTAAAAGACAAAGTATTAAAATCCATCGAGATATTAAACAATAAACAAGCCAGATTGTATTTTTTGGTTCAAGATACTAAAGGAAATGCTAAAGCATCTGTTAGGTTTATATATCAAGTGGCAAAAACTTTAAAAGAGAATGGTTTCAATCCCATTCTATTACACGAGAAAAAAGACTATGCTGGAGTTGCTGCATGGTTGGATGAGGAATATATGAAATTACCTCATAGAGTTATAGAAGGTCAAAATTTAGAAATCTCACCAGAAGATTTTTTAATTATTCCTGAAATTTTTGCATTCATGATGGACCAAGTAAAACAATTACCTTGTGCTAAAATTGTGTTAGCACAATCTTACGCTTATATTGTGGAAACATTACAACCAGGTCAAAATTGGGCACAATATGGTTTCTTTAAATGTATCACAACAACAAATAATCAAAAAGAATACATTGAAAGAGTAATGAGACAATCAAGTTTTGATATCATCAAACCATATATAAGTGAGAGTTTTTATCCCAAGTCAGTTCCTCCAATGCCAATAATTGGTGTTCACACAAAAGAGCAAAGCGATGCTGTTAATATTATCAAAACATTCTATTTAAAATTTCCACAATATAGATGGTTTACTTTCAGAGATTTGAGAGGTTTATCAGAAAGAGAATTTTCAAACTCTCTCAGAGATTGTTTTGTAAGTGTTTGGATTGATGACGAAAGTGGATTTGGTACATTCCCATTAGAATCTATGAAATCTAATGTACCAGTAGTTGGTAAAATACCAAACTTAAAAGCTGAGTGGATGACTGAAGAAAATGGTATTTGGATTACTGATAAAACGTTATTTGCTGACGTTATTGCAGACTTTATACAAAATTGGTTGGAAGATAATATCAAACCTGAACTTTATGAAGAAATGAAAAAAACAGTGGAGCCCTACACTAATAAACAAGAATTTGATAATTCTGTCGTTAACTTATTTAATAGTTACTTAGAAAACAGAGGAAAATCATTTGAAGAACAACTTAACAAAACCGAAGAATAATATGGAAAATAAATTATCATTATCAGTTATATTACCAATCAAATCATCTAAAGCAAGAAATTTTGATGAGTTTTTTCAAAAAGCAATTGATTCTCTAAAAAACCAAAAGGTTGAATTTGAAGAATTACTAATTGTTTATACACCTGAAGAATCCTTAGTAACTATTTTAGACACTTATGATTTTGGAAACTTAAACGTCACAAAACTATTATGGGATAAAGAACCTAATTACTGTTCTCAAATTAACTTTGGAATTGAAAATTCAAAAGGTACTTGGATTTCATTATTTGAATTTGATGATGAATACTCATCAATATGGTTCAAAAATGTTAAATCGTATATTAACTCGTATCCTGAAACTCAAATGTTTTTACCTGTAGTTGTTGAAACAGATGATAAAGGGATGTTTGCAGGTTTTACAAACGAAGCAACATTTGCTGCCAATTTTACTCAAGAAATGGGAACATTAACAAATGAAACATTACATGATTATCAAAATTTTCAAACAGCTGGTAGTGTAATCAAAAAACAAGTAATTGAAGATTTCGGTGGATTTAAACCCTCAATAAAATTAACATTCGTGTATGAATTTTTATTAAGACTCACATATAACTCAGTTGCTATAATGACTATACCAAAACTTGGATACAAACACACTAATTTAAGAGAAGGTTCAATTTTTTGGAACTATAAAAATGGTGATGTAAAAATGTTGGAAGATGAAGTTAAATTTTGGATACAAACTGCAAAAAAAGAATATTTTTTCACAGACGATAGAGTCATAAAATACCAATCCGAAAATGTATAATGTCAGAAACAATCTCTGCAATAACAGAGGATGTTTCATCTGAAACATTTTCTGGAACAACGGAAGATGTTTTATCAAAAAAAAGAGGTAGAAAAGCGGTCAAAGAAAATTATTTTGATGTTCGAGAAGAAATCGCAGTTAAAAATTTTTTAATAGCAGAAACTTCTGAAGAAAAAAATAAAATATACAATCAATTTCTTCGTGCTCCTTTAGATAAAATGATTTCATCAATTATAAGACGATATAAATTATATCGTAAAGATATGGAGTTTAATGACATCCATACGGATACTCATTCTTTTTTAATGACCAAGGTTGATAAATTTAAACCAGAAAAAAATAAAAAGGCATATTCGTATTTTGGTACCATTTGTAAAAATTATTTAATGGGTCAAATCATCAAAGACCAAAAAGAGACAAATAGAAAAATTTCATACGAGGATATTTCATCAAGTATTGAAGAAAGACCAGATTTGGTTTATCGGATTGATGATGATATTGTTGAAACTGATGTTATTATAGTTCAATATCTAAAAGAATTACGTGAGTTTATTGAAACAGAAAATTTAAATGATAATGAAAGAAAATTAGGATATGCTTTAATTGATTTATTTGATAACTACGAAACCATTTTTTCTGGCGCCGACAATAACAAATTTAATAAAAATGTTATTTTACTTTCTTTAAGAGAAATGACAAATTTGAGTACAAAAGAAATTAGGAGTTCTATTAAAAGATTTAAAAAACTTTATTTAGTAATTCAATTTAAGATGAAAAACTAAACAAAAGTATTTATAGATATGCCAAGACCATTAAGAAAAGAAATTAATTTTACAAAAGACTCAATACTATCTCTAATGCAAGAGATTTATAATGAACTTGTTGAACAAAGACAAACAGCTATTAGAATTCAAAATAAAATGTTGTCTATGTTAAAAGACCCTACCGACATGGTAACGATTGGTCCTGTAATTGAAAAACAACAAAAAATTGTAAATGATTGCGTAGAGAAAAAAATTAGTCTTTCTAAATTACAATCAAGTATTTGGGAGAAATCTAATTCGAATACAGAATCATTTTCTCTTGCTGATTTGGATGATGATTTAATTCAAAATCTTATAGAGAAAGATGTTTCTAACGATGAAGAAACGTATAAAATGAGATAAATGAAATTATGCCTTCACCAGATTTAAATTCCTTATCGCAGAATATATCGAGTAAAATAAATTCTGCAAAAACCGCGGTAGAGTCACTTAAGAATCAAAAAGAACTTGAAAATTCTGCTGCGAACTCAGCAACACAAGGATTAGATTTTATTACTTCTCAATTAGATTCTGTAAAAAATTTACAAAAAAGATATCAAAGAGCACCACCTAATTCAACAGACCAGTTGTTAAATTTTTTAGGTCAAACGAGAGGTACAGGTCAAAATACTTTAAAATACATCAGAAAAAAAATATTAGAGACTTCAACAACTATTCAACCAAAAGTTGTTAATATTTTTAAAGAACAAACCATGAAAGCTCTTGGGTGTTCTCAAGAACAAACGTATAAAGGTGTAAGCGCTTCTGACTTAGCATTACAACCATTACCTTTAAGACCACAACAAGAGGGTATTTACATACCAGTTCAATCAGTAGATTTTTTTTCAAATTTAAAAAATTCACCTACCTCTCCTGTTGGTCAAGTTTATTATGAACTTCCTGAGCCTTCTGCTGACACGACGTTTGTCCCTTACGGAGGAGATGTTCCATTTCCAATGAATAAACAACTTAACCAATTGATGGATTCATCAAATGCTGGCAGGTCTTATTCTCAAATTAATGGTAAAAATTACCAAGGGAAATCTGGACAAAATTTATTTGACCTTCAATACACAACAACAAATAGTTTTGGTGTAACTGGTGATTATTATAGGGTAATGTTAATTGATAGAAGTGGTTCAGGTACAACTACGGTAAATAAAGTTGGTGAATTTATAAGTGATTATTATAGTACAATTAATTTTGTTGACCCCGTAAATGTTGGTGCACAATTAGTTAATATTTTATCAGGTGCGATGAATATTAAAGCACAACTTGGTTCAGGAGAAATACAAAATCAATCTGAATTTTTTTTGATAGCTCAAAGAATTTTAGGTTTGTGTTTTGATGATAGAAGAGAAATTGATGTAAGCGGTATTGCTAAAGTTGCTGAGTTAGATGGGGTTGACCAATCATTCTATAAATTGAATGAAATTGATTTAAGAAATATTGAACTTAATCTAACAAATGTTCAAAATGGTGTAATGGAATTTGAAGATTGCCAAAATGTTAAACTACCTGTAAATGCAGATAATTTAGTTGGTCAGTTAATTCAATTTAGAAACGTTACTGGTCAAACTACTCAACAACAAGTTAATAATTTAGAATCCATTTTAGATTCTATTTCTCAAAACCCTGATTGGAAATTGAAACTTCCTAATGATTTTAACGTAAATTTAGCAATCGACCAAAATATTATTAAAAAAATTCCATTAGCCGTTGCTGCTGGTGTTTTGACTCCCAAAAATTTATTACCAATATTCGCCTTGATGTCTATTGTTCAATCAGGTGCCACATATACTTACAACCAAGCAGTCACAAGTGCAAATACATTCATTACTTCAGCAAACACTGCAAATGCAGATATTAGTGCTGCGGGAGCTAACATTATAACAAGTGGTACTGACTTTCTAAAAAAATGGGAAAAATTTTCGATTCAGGTTATTAGCCAAATTAATGCCGAATTTTTGAATGTATTATTTGAGCTGTTAAAAAAAGATATTATCAATTTAATTGCTGCCATTATATTAGATATTGAAAAAGGAAAAATAACTAAAAAATATCAGATTATTTTAAGACTTGCTACTTTACTAATAGCGGTGGGACAATTAATTAAAGATTATAGACAATGTAAATCACTTTTAGATGATATCTTAGCAATACTTCTTACATTAAATGGTTTAGCAAACGATACTGGAATACCAATCAGTTTACTTGCACTAACAAAATTATTACCAGGATTTTCACCTGAAAGAGCATTTATTAATGTTATTGAAGGACTTCAATCAATTGGAATACCAACAGGAACTCTTCCAGATGGTTCACCAAATCTTATGTTGTTATATAACTTAGCGACACATAAAGGTTCAGATAAAGAAAAATCCGAAAACGGAAAACTTCAAGCTTTTGGTGTAGGTGCTGGTGGATATGTTGATATTTTTGGAAAAGATACTTAATATGAAAAAAGAAGAATTAGAAAAAATTGTAGTTGAGCAACCAAATTTAAAAAATTTACCTAATACCGAATTAGTAAATTTCATGGATTTATTATCCGAAGATTTCGAATTAACTAAAGATAATATAATTAAAAGTACACTTTATTTAGATAAAATAGAGGAACTATATAATAACGTATTAAAAGTATATCAAGATAGAAATGGAAGATAATTCAATATTTTTTCAGTGCAAAGTACTCGATAATCAAGACCCTATGATGCTCGGTAGAATTCGTGCGGTAAGGTTAATTGATAATGTTGACGATATTCTTAAAAGTGTATCAGACCCTCCATGGAATCAAGAAAAAGATATTTGGACATCAAGAGACCCTTTAGTTTTTAATCCATTATTACCTTATTTTGTCTACTCAACACCAAAAGACGATGAATTAGTTCAGGCTATGTATTTGAATAAAGATTTTAGATATCAAAACCAATACTATATACAAAATAGTACTTTTTCATCTCCAACATCAACCTATCAAGAATATTGGTTTGGTGGAAACAAATTTACAGGTAATGGTACACAAATTAAAAATCCGAAACCGTTAAAAAACCAAGATGGAACATTTACAGACCAAGCAATTCATGCTGGTGTATTTCCGCAACCTGGAGATAATGCCATATTAGGACGTGGTAGTGCCGATTTAATTGTGAAACAGGATGAAGTTTTGTTAAGAGCTGGTAAATTCAAAGGTGAACTATTACAGCCAAATATTGTTCCTGTTGCAAATCAACAAAGAGCCTTTTTACAATTATCTAGATTTCAAAAAACAAAACAAAAGTTACCCGACAAGACTTATTATGAATTGAAAGAAAATGTTATTTTAGTAAAATACTTAATTGAATGGATTATAATAAATCCTGAAAACACTAAAAACAATTTTATTGGTTCTGTTTATTTATATCAATTAAAACCAGATGCAAGTACAAATTCTAAAAATTTAACTGTAGATAGTGTTGTTGCTGAAAATTTAAAAAGTTTAGTTATTGAACATAATTTGAAAGGTACATTACTTGAAATAGTAAATCAAATTAATGATTTTATAAAAACTTGTAATACAACAAATTTTTTTAACGGAATTAAAATATTTCCAGATAACAATAACGATACTAAGTTTCCAATTTTTTACAGAGCATCAAATGCGATGTATTCAAAAATGAATCCGAGTTCACCGTCAGGTAATACATCGTCTGTTGAAATTAATAATATTACTTCAATAAACAAATCAGTAAAACTAAATCCAAGTATTCAAGGAAATGGTGGATTAATCTATACCAAGGGTAAAGTAGGAACTCCATCAAATCCTGTAAAAGTTGTTGTTCCACAAACACAATTTATCCCTCAACAAGCAACTTATGGTGCTTTTGGTGGTGATAAATTATTTTTATTATCTCACAATTCTGCAATACCAGGAAAAGGAAAAATTAATTTTGATAATACTTTATATGGTATTTCACCTGAACAATTTGGTGATGAGATAGTTCCAAAAACTTCTAGTATGGTTAGAGGTGAAGAGTTGATGAGTTTAATTAATTTAATTGTTAGATTCTTAGTTACACATACTCACGCATATCCTGGGCTTCCTCCAGTACCTGTTACTCAAGATGGAAGTCAGGCTCAAGATATCCTTTCAGAATTACAAAATGCCGTTAATACAATACTTAACGGAAATATCAGACTTAATTGATATTTATTGAAAAACATTAATGTCAATTTTAAGGTCATACATAGATAAGAATAATACGATTATTTCTAATTCATACACCAATACGGCTCGTAACCCTATTATTGAATTGAATTTTGGTGCTTCGGATTATATCATTCCTAACTACGGATACACAAGGTTTATATTTGAATTAAACCTTTCATTACTTAGAGAAAATATTCAATCAGGTGTTATCACAACAGGTTGTACTGATAACATGACTCACGTTTTAAAGATGACAAATACGTCTTCGTTTGATAATGAATTACTTAATTCATTTATGTCTAACGAAAGAAGAAGAGCAACATCATTTGATTTAATTTTATTTAGAATTCCAGAAACATCAGGTAATACTGGAAATCCCCAATATTGGGATGAAGGTGTTGGACATGATTATAATGATTTCAACATCACCAAAAATAGTGCTCAAGGTGGTTCAACCCCACTTACATATGTAGATAGTAGAGCATTCTCTAATAGACCATCTAACTGGTATCAAACAACAACAATTAATAAATGGTCTCAACCTGGTATCTACAATAACAAAAATGAAGGATTAGTTAATTTTTCAGGTCTTACAATCATTGCAAGACAACATTTCCAACTTGGAAATGAAGACCTTAATATGGATATGACAAATGAGATTAATGGAATCTTAGACGGAACTATCACAGGAGTTACAGGGTGGGGAGTTGCTTATTTACCTGAGATTGAAAACATCACGGGTTTGACTGACAGTTATAGTGTTGCATTCTTTTCAAAATATACACAAACATTCTATCAACCATATCTTCTAACAAACTATAATGACTTGATTCAAGACGATAGAAACATTTTCTTGAAAAGTCAGGAAAATAAATTATTTCTTTACGTTTATCAAAATGGTGATTTAGTTAATTTAGATTCGGACCCATTTGTTAGAATTGAAGATAGAACAGGTTTAGAAGTTTCAGGGATGGCAAGTTTGAGTACTTGTTTGAGAACAAAAGGGGTTTATGAAGTAGTAGTTCCAAATGGTTTCCAAAATAGTCCAACCCCTTGCATATTTTACGATGTATGGTCAGGATTGACAATTAACAATCAACCTCTTCCAAATGTAAGAAACCAATTTACATTACAACAATATACTGCAGGTATTCAAATAGGTTCCGTATCCAAAGAACCACAAAAGTTTGGTTTTGATTTTTATGGTATATTACAGAACGAACAGATATTAGCTTCGGACATACGAAAGGTTGGGGTAACAATTAAAAAAGCCTACACAGGTCAACAAGTATTATTAAATGTTTCTGCATTTTATAGAGTTTATGTAAAAGAAGGAACAACTGAAGTTCAAGTTCAAGATTGGACACCAATTAATAGAACACCAAATGAATATTATTTTATATTTGATATGAGAGATAAAATACCAAATCAATATTATGTAGATATTCAAGTGAATACTTCGGGAGAGAAAGATACTTATAAGAAACAATTAACATTTAATATAGTGAACGTAAAATGAGTAAAGTAATAAAATTAACAGAAAGAGATTTAAACATTCTTGTAAAGAAAGTTTTAAAAGAACAAGAAGAAGTAAACTATATGTTCTTCAGTAATTTAAAGCAAATCAAAAGACAATGTGAAATGATGTTAGATATGGACCCTAAGGAAATAGATAATATAATTCAACATGGTCATGATTGGGCTGATGACCATATAACTGAGGCCAAAACAAATATTGACCAAGTATTTGATTTTTTTAAAAATATGATGGATAAAGAATCTGAATATGTTGATTACGAGGATTTGGAAGAAAATTCATTATCCGAAGGTAGAAAAAAAACAGGAACTAAACTGTGTGCAAGAGGAAAATCAGCAGCTCAATCCAAATTTAAAGTTTACCCAAGCGCTTATGCTAACGGGTATGCTGTTCAAGTTTGTAAAGGAAAGATTAAAGGTCTTGATGGTAAAAAACAATGTTCAGGGGCATATTGTTAAAAAAATTTATTTACTAAAATTTTTGTTTTATAAATATTTGACTATATTTGTTGTATGGAAAACAAAGTTGTCGGGTATATACCCCGTCTATTATTCAGAATTTATTTGAGTCTAAAGGAAAAATTTGACCCAACTCCACCTATTCCCGAAGAAGAAAAAATTACCGTAGAAATATGTAAAAAGTTAATTAATAACCCTGAGTCAAAATTAACTTATGCACCAATCTCGAACAAAAGATTTGTTAAGAACGAAAAGAAAAATATGTTTATTGTTATTGAACAACATACAATAAATCTTATCAATCACGTTTATAGTTATTCAGTGTATTTATCAAATTCGAATGATTACAACGAAATTATTACTAGTTTTGATAAAGTATTAGAATTTGAAAGACAATCTTTAGAAGATGAAATTAGAACTAACATTCAACATTCGTTAACAACAATTTTAGAAAAACTTAATTAATATTTTCTCTAATTACTCTTCTGATAATATCAGTTAACTGCTCTGTTCTTGGTTTATACGAAACCATCTTAGGTTTGTTTCCTGTACCTGATTTTGAATGAGTTTTTTCAGCCTTCCTTTTTTGTTGACAAGCCGACTTTTTTTGAGATGCTGACATTTTGGATGCAACCCCCGCTGCTCTACATTTTGGATAAGCTTTATCCTCAGCATGTGACCTACCACAAGGAGGATGTTTTCCATCTACCTTTCTACATATATTAACCCATGGACCCGCAGGTTGTTTACTTCCTTTTGGTTTTTTCTTTGTACCGAACCAAACCGCTAAATCTTCTTTGAGTGGACCATTTGCTTTTTGAATAAGTTCTTGTGGAGCCTCAAGGTCACCAATATTACTTCCCTCGTCATCATTTTGGTTTGTGTAGAATTGTTTCAAATATTGGTCTAACGCTCCAACTTTTCTTGTTTTTTTTTCAATCTGAGCTCTTTTTTCAGGTGTTTCTTTAAATTCACCTGCAGCTTCTTCATAGGCTAATTCTGCATTTGTATACTGATACACGGGTTCTACATATGGACCCAATTGGTCTTTAGTCCACATTTCAGGTGCTAGCACGATAGGTACTTTAAATTTACCAGCTCCACCAGAGCCCGTAGCTTCATTTATTCTATTTCTTTTCATATATTTGACTTATAATAAATATCGTTAAATTATGAATATGGAAAATGAAAAAACCCCAATTAAGTTATTGTTTGGAAACATTGCAATTTATAAAACTGAAGATGTAGATTCTTTGATTGATAATATGAATTTTGAACAGTCTTTTTTCTATATTATGCAAGCACTTCAATATGGACACAACTCAAATATTTTTAGTTTACAAGAAAGTGAATTAATATCAAAAGCTCTACGAATCTTAAATAAAGGAATTAAATCTGAAGAATAAAAAAAGGACCTCACGGGGTCCTTTTCATTTATAATTTGTTTCCACAAGACGGACAAAACTTATAGTTTGATTTCGTCTTTGTTCCACACTCAGTACAATATTGTCTAATTTCTTCAACGTTAATGTTTTTTGAACTTTTAGGTTGAATCTTAAATTTGATTGTATGGGATGTGTAATAATTAAATTGTTCGTAAGAGTTAGTAAAAAATTGATTTGATTGTTCCCCTTTTTCTACTCTACCAGTTTCTATAGATTTTTTTCCTTTTCTTTCAGAATATAAACCTTTGTCTTTAATTTCTCTCATTATTGCTCCAGTGTTAATTGAACTTGTATAGGTTACATTTGATAAATTTGTTGTAGTGTACGTTGTTGTTCCATACCCCGCAGTTCCTGTAGTTGTTAAAGCCGAATTAAAGTGTGGTACACTAACAGTATTCCAACCATTGTACAAAGTTCTATTTTGATATAATGGTATTTGTTCTTCATAAAACTCAATCAATACATCACCATTAAAATCGATTGCAGACCTATTTTCTGACGTATCTTGTACTTTGTAGGTACTAAACTCAAACTTATTATTAGAGTCAAGGAATCGTTCTAAAAACACTCTCTGACCTGGTTTTAATACAACACCACTTGTGGATATGTACGAACCATTTAATTTGATTTTGAAAAGAACCGTTTTGTTTGTTGGATTATGGATTTCGAATTCGAAGTTGTCTTTATCGTTAAGGAAGACTACGTGGTCGTTATAGACCTTGAGACGTGACTTTTTCTTTGTGATGTGCGCAGTCGGCTTGCCCACTTGTGTTGCGTAATTCATGTTTTTTAATTTTATATTAGCTTATGACTACGTTACCAATACCTTTATATCCGTGAATATTCAACAGCTTATTATGGCTGGGGACTGATAAACTAAAATCTATTAATAATTATACAAAAAATTATTTTGATGAAAACAATAAATTACATATCTTTGTATCTATGAAAAAATTAATATTTTTAATTGTAATACTTTCATCTTGTGCAACTGAAAAATTCTATTCTGAAAATGGAAGAATAATTTCAAAAAAAACTTATAATGCAATGAGAGAAAGGAGATTTAAATATGTTATGGAACATATGAATGACGTTGATAAATCAATTATTAAAACATTAAAAATAACTGAAAAAGTTAAAGATTCTTTAATTAAAACTTACGATAATTATTGAGGATTTTGCTGAATGTATTGTTTAATTTTTGCAATATCTTCTTCTGTCAAATTAAAATAATTGACAAATTCTTTCCATTTTTGCCCATTATATTCTCCAAATTGTGGTCCATTAATTATACCCTTATTATCAACTGCACGATAAACTTTAGCGTAAGATGCTATTGGATTTTTTCTGTCATATCTCCATAAGGCTTGTTTATTTACCACAGTTCTTCCTAATGCAGTCGGTTGAGTCCAATCAATTACATTTCTCTTATCAATAACTTCACCACATTTATTTAAGGTCATTAAAAACTCAGGCGTTTTTCCAAGTCTTTTTCCTCCATGAGAAACAAACCCTTGAAACAATTCTTGTCCTTTATTATTAGTTATTGTTAAATGTGCAGGGTCTGCATGACAATCATCATAAAAACATCCGATAGATAGAACTATATTGTCCTTACCATTTAAAATTGTCAAAGCCTGTTCTTTTGTTATGGTCACACTTCCACCTCTTGACCCCCCATCATTTCCATTATCTAAATTTATTACGGGACTTAGAGGAATATTATTAGCATATAAAATAAAATTAGCATTACTACATTGATGACATTTGCTTTCATCTTTCCACAAAGTACTATTTAGTGAATCTGCAGGTGTAGAAAAACACCATTCTCTTTTATAATCCAACGCAATTTTTAAATCAACCAAACAATCTATTGTTTCAGATTTTTGACCTTGGACACTTAAATCAATTGTTATTGATTGACTATTTGTATACCCTGAAAAATCTTTAGTTAAACTTGGATTCCATTCTGGACCAATTGCCCCTAAATTATTTACAGGTAAGAAGTTGGCATTTTCAGGTAAAATTGTTTTTAAATAATTTGTTATTGTATCACCTCTTCTTTGAGATA
>Ga0209829_10001759_pt1 | contig 17114 bp, 13 predicted proteins | sample C_140205_EF_Meta_FD_187311 | JGI IMG/M metagenome (GOLD analysis project Ga0209829, IMG submission 187311) | Freshwater microbial communities from Lake Croche, Canada to study carbon cycling - C_140205_EF_MetaG (SPAdes) (version 2) | ecosystem: Environmental > Aquatic > Freshwater > Lake...
CTAGTAATCTATGGAATCATTTTTTACTAAGCGACTGGTGCCGGTTACTGATCTTAAAGATGCGGACGATGCGTTGCCCGTTGCTGAGGCGCTTTTGGCAGGCGGCCTAAATCTAATTGAAGTAACGTTCCGCAATCCTTGCGCCGAAAAATCGATTCGATTGATCCGCTCCAACTTACCCGAAATGTATGTGGGTGCAGGAACGCTTTTAAAGGTCGATCAGATTTCCATGGCCCAGAACGCTGGGGCGCACTTTGGAGTAGCTCCCGGTCTCAATAAAAGTGTGTTTGTAGCGGCACGCAATGCCGCATTTCCTTTTATTCCAGGGGCAATGACCCCCTCTGAAATCGAGACGGCAATGGCTGAAGGCCATACTCTTTTAAAGTTTTTTCCGGCGCACATTGCCGGTGGACGCGAGATGATCAAGGCGTTACAGGGACCTTACCTCCACACCGGATTGCGTTTAATCGTTCTAGGTGGTGTACTATTGGAAAAGATGGAGGCGTATTTAAACCTGCCCTTGGTTGCCGCCGTGGGTGGCACATGGTCAGTGAATCAGGATTTAATAGCCGCCAAGGATTGGAAAACAATCACGGCCCGAACACGAGAGGCGGTGGAGCTAGTTAACCGATTGAAAGAAGCCCAGGAAGAGCGCCCATGATTTCCATGAAAATGCCCGGAGAAGGAGTCGTTTTTTTCGGCGAATTACTTATGCGCATCGGCACAAAGCGCTTTGAACGATTTACTCAGGCTAGGGACTGGGAGACTGGGTTTACTGGATCGGAAGCCAATGCGGCAGTCTCGCTTGCCAACCTAGGGGGTAAAGCTCATTTGCTTTCCGCAGTGCCGAATCATGATTTGGGGCAGGCTTGTATCAACTATTTTCGCCAATTCGGCATAGATACCGATCATGTGCAACGCTGCGGTTCACGACTCGGAGTTTTCTACCTCGAGACAGGAGTTTCGAACCGCTCCGCAAAAGTGATTTACGATCGCTCAAGCAGTGCATTCTCAGAACTGAGACTAGGTCAAGTCCCTTGGGCTGAAGTTTTGGCGGGAAAAAAATGGCTGCATTGGTCCGGAACGGCACCAGCCTTAGGGAAAAACATGGCAGCGCTGGTTGGCGAGGGATGCGTGGCTGCAAAGCAGGCAGGGTTGACCGTGAGCTGTGATTTGAATTTTCGCAAAAAACTTTGGAACACCGAACAGGCTCGCGCGGTCATGCCTGCCTTGATGCAAAATGTGGACGTTCTAATCAGCGGACGAGAGGATGCCGCCTCCATGCTGGGTCTTGAAACGGTGGATGAGGCAGGGGAGGAACTGGAGGCGGTGGTGGATTATTATCGGCGGGTTGCGACCGAATTGCACCGGCGGTTCGGATTCAGCCACATTGCCACTACGCTCAGACAAACTCATTCCGCATCCGACAACAGCCTGACGGCAATTTTATCCAATGGCTCCGAGGTGGCCGTCAGTCGCACTGAACGAATTTGGATGGTAGACCGAGTGGGTGGAGGCGATGCCTTCGCTGGAGCATTGATCCATGCATTAATACAGCAAATGCCTCTGAAAGGGGCTGTGGAGTTCGCCCTTGTAGCTTCTTGCCTGAAACACAGCATTCACGGGGATGTCAACCACGTCACTGTCGCCGAGGTGCAGGCAGTAATGGAAAGTGATGTGTCCGGGCGAATACAGCGGTAGGTTTCAATAGCCGGGAGGAGCGACCGCGGCGTCCTGCGCTGCTTCTTTCAGGCTTTCCCAAACGTCGTCCGGAAAAGGAATGCCCTCTTTTAGGGCTTGCTCCGCCTTGTTAGATTCGATTTCACCCGGAATTTTTAGTTCTCCTACTTCAGAGCGGACCGGCACTTCCTTGATGCCGCGGAAGAGGGAGGTTATGTCATCCGGAAACCGCTTCCCCCCGGTGATAATCGCCGGATCAATGACTAGAAAGGCATGACCGTGATTGGTGGGGCGTGAGATGTCGCCCGTATTCCAATAAGGGATATCGTCTCGAACTCCTGCACCGCTGAGCACGCCCGAAAGAATTTCAATCATGAGAGCCAGTCCATAACCTTTGTGCCCCGCCATCGGATTAAGCGAGGCGTGAAGAGGATAGAGATTACCGTCCGTGGTAGGGAGTCCCTCCGAATCGACCAGCCAATCGGAGGGAATGGGACGACCCTCGGCCATGGTATTTCTTACTTTGCCCCCCGCCACGATGGCAGTGGAGATATCGAGCATTATCGGCGGATAGACTCCCCCCGGCGCCCCGAAAGCAAAGGGATTGCTTCCTAACACGGGCCCCTTGGAACCGGGTGCGGCGACGCTCGGAATATCGTTCGCCATGGCTAACCCGATCATCTTTTCTTGTGCCGCCAGATGAACATAATACCCTGCCGCACCAAAGTGGCAACTGTTCCGCACAGTGACCACAGCCACTCCGCTGATACGAGCTTTTTCAATCGCGGATTTCATCGCAAATACGCTGGTGACCATGCCAATGGAGGCATCGCCATTGACGAGCGCCCAGGCAGGGCCTTCTCGTTCGATAAACGGTCGTCCTTTGGGATTAAGGCCCCCCGCGCGTAACCTTTTTGCATAGCCGCAGAGGGCTTTTGTGCCGTGGGTAAAAATCCCCCAACTATCGGTTGAAACCAAAACCTCGGCTGTGGTTTCGGCGTCGGCGTTAGAAACACCACATTGGGTGAGAACGTCCAAAACGAATTGTGTTAATGTGGGCGCGGTAATTCTTTGCATGAGGAGAGTGCCTTTATTTTACGATTTTTTGAACTTTTCCCAGGCCCGACACGTCCAGTATGACCTACATCTTCCACGATAGCGAAGGTGATGGCGGACGTGTCGCACGGTCTATCTTTGGGGCATAAAGTACAAATTCACCCGACCTGACGGTCCTAGGCTTCGGATATCACCGGATTGGTGAGTTTCCCGATCTTATCAATCTCAATAGTGACCTCGTCGCCCGCTTTCAGCCAGACGGGCGGTTTGCGCGCCATGCCGACTCCGTGCGGCGTACCGGTTAAGATAACGCTGCCCGCTTCGATGGTGGTGCTGCCACTGAGGAAACTAATCAATGTCGGCACGTCAAAAATCAGGTCGTTGGTGTTCCAATCCTGCATCGTCTCTCCATTTAAAAAGGTGCGGATGCCCAGTCCCGAAGGATTTCGGATGGTATCGCTGGTCACCAGTGCGGGGCCCAGCGGCATGAAGGTATCAAAGGTCTTGCCCCGGCACCATTGAGAGCCGCCGCGCTCAACCTGCCAATCGCGAGCACTCACATCGTTCGCGCAGGTGTACCCCAGGACATAATCCAAGGCGTTCTCCTTCGGCACGTTCTTACAGGCACGGCCAATGACGACGGCGAGTTCGCATTCATAATCGACTTTGTCACTTCGTAAATGAGTCGGAAGAATGATGGGATCTCCCGGATTTTGTAGAGTGCCTGGTCCTTTGCAAAAGAGGACAGGATATTCAGGGATCGGCACATTGCTCTCAGCGGCATGATGCCGATAGTTGAGGCCGATGCAAAGAATGGTGGTTGGTTTGATTGGCGCGAGGAGCTTGGCAACATTCGCCTTGATGTTGGTGACTTCGTGCGTGCCGAAGATATCACCCTTGATTTCCAAGGCACTTCCGTCTTCCTGAAGTGAAGCGTAGCCAATCTGTTGCTCTGCATTTTTATAACGTATTATTTTCATTTATTATGTTTTTTTATGGTTTATGGATTATTTTCCCGCCGAATAACCGCCATCGATCATCATGGTTGAGCCCGTGACAAAGAATGACGCATCCTACGCGAGATAAAGGCTCAATCTAGGTGCGCTTGCGATCAAAGACAGAAAGAATGGTCTTGGCGTCGCCCGCCTCCCCTAGTTCGGATCGCACGGATGGATCGTTCAGGAACTTGGCAATTGCAGCCAAGGTTCTGAGATGTGTCTGAAATTGATCCTTCGGTACCAGGAAAAGAACAATGAAGTGCACGGGCTTTCCGTCCAGAGACTCAAAATCGATTCCAATCTTGGAGCGTCCAAAACAAGCCGTTACTTTACTCAGTGCATCGCAACTGGCATGAGGGATGGCAATTCCGAAACCAATCCCAGTACTCATCGTCTCCTCGCGGTGACGCAATGAGGCTATCGCCTCATCCCTGTGGGCAATGTCCAATTGACCCTCCTCGACAAGTCGGTTCACGATCTCCTCGATAGCCTGCCACCGATCTGTGGCAACCATCTCGGGGATGATCAGTTCCTCGGAGAGGAGGCTAGCGAGAGTCATAGGTGCTGTGATCCCGCAAAGGCGAACCAACTGATTTTTTAGGCCTGCTCTTCGACCGGAGCCTCGCCGGACTCTTCACCCAAACCATAGCGGACAAAGCGGGTGATAACGATCTTGTCGCTCAGTTCCTTCTCCTTGGTGGCCACAAGATCCTTGACGCAGATGTCAGGGTTCTTGATGCAGGCCTGCTCCAGAAGACACGTAGTGCTGTAGAACTTGTCCATCTTCCCATCGACGATTTTCTCGACGATGTTCTCGGGCTTGCCGGCGACCTGTGCTTTGTAGATCTCGCGCTCTGAAGCAATCAAGGATGAATCAACCTGGTCGCGGGACACGCAGGTAGGATGCGCGGCGGCGATCTGGAGCGTGATATCCTTCACAAAATCGCGGAAGCCCTCGTGCTGGGCCGTGACTTCCAAGCCGCAGCTGATCTCAACAAGCACGCCCACCTTGCCCTGAAGATGGATGTAGGAAGCTACAAGGCCTCCGTTGCCCTGTCCGATCTGAAAGCGGGCAAAACGGCGGATGACCATGTTCTCGCCGAGAGCAGCAATCTTGGAAGCAATCGCTTCCTTGAAAAGTACTCCTGAGGATGTGGGCGCCTCCAACACATCCTCGACGGTCTTAGCCTTGGCCGCGGCGATCTCTTCGCTGATTTCCTTGGTAAAACTTGTGAAAATCTCGTTCTTGGCAACAAAGTCGGTCTCGCAGTTGATCTCAACAAGCACACCCACCTTCCCGGTTGGCTGGATGAACGCGACTACGGCGCCTTCCTTGGCATGGCGGGAGGCTTTTTTGCCGGCGCTGGCGATGCCCTTCTGGCGGAGGAGAGATTCGGCCTTCTCGATGTCGCCGCCCGCCTCTGTGAGAGCTCGTTTGCAGTCCATCATTCCGGCGTTGGTCTTCTCGCGGAGAGCCTTGACGATTGCTGGTGTGATATCAGCCATGATTATAAGCGGTTAATCTATGAACGGTTGGAAAAGTAAAAAGTTGCTTCGGTCATGGTTTATTCAGCGACGGCAGCAAGCTCTTGGGTCTCAGTGGGGGCGGAGATCGGGGCTCGGCCACCAATACCGGACTTGGCGATCACATCGACCAGCTTCTGAAGAATGATTCGGATCGCACGGATCGCGTCGTCGTTACCGGCGATCGGATAGTTAATCTCCTCGGGGTTGCTGTTAGAGTCGACAATGGCCACGATGGGGATACCCAGACGGCGGGCTTCGGCAACTGCAATCGTCTCTTTGACTGTGTCGATAATAACGATCACATCCGGCTGCTTATCCATGTCTAGGACACCCTCGAGATTGTGGCGGATACGGGTGGCTTCGCGGCGCAAGGCTGAAGCCTCCGCTTTGTTAATCTTGTTGAATCCGGCGCTCTTTTCAAGCGCCTCAAAGTCACGGAGCTTGGAGACGCTCTTGCGGATGGTGACGAGGTTGGTGAGAGTCCCGCCGAGCCAACGCTGGTTGACGTAGTACTGTCCACAGGCCTGCGCAGCCTCCTTCACAGCCTCCTGAGCCTGTTTTTTGCATCCTACAAAGAGGATCTTGCCTCCGCGGCCCGAGATGTCCGAGAGGAACTCTCCCGCCTTTGCGAGTTGCTTGACCGTCTTGGAAAGATCGATGATGTGAATGGAGTTTTTCTCCTCAAGGATGAAATCCCGCATGCGGGGATTCCAGCGCTTGGTCTGGTGACCATAATGGACACCGGCTTCGAGGAGTTCGGTCATTGCTTCTACGGACATGGGAATACGTGGTTTTTAGGGCTTTGTTGCTGATTAATTGATTAGAGGGAGGCTTCTTCGGCTTCCTCGTCACCCTCAAGCGGGGAGGATTCTGCGAGGTGGACCAGATCAAAGTTGCGATTCGGCATGAAGCCAGTTCCCGCAGGGATGAGGTGACCCATGATGACATTTTCCTTAAATCCGCGGAGTCTGTCGGACTTGCCGAGAGTGGCCGCTTCGGTGAGAACACGAGTTGTATCCTGGAAAGATGCGGCGGAGATGAAGCTGTCGGTCTCAAGCGATGCCTTAGTAATACCCAGAAGGACGGGGGCCGCTTCCGCTGGCTTTCCACCCTTGGAGCTGACACGTTCGTTCTCACCCTCGAACTCGAGGCGGTCGATCTGATCGCCCCAGAGCAATGTGGTGTCACCCGGATCGGTGATTTTCACCTTACGGAGCATCTGACGGACAATGATTTCAATGTGCTTGTCGTTGATCTCGACGCCCTGAAGACGGTAGACTTCCTGCACTTCGTTGAGGAGATGCTCTTGGAGCTCCTGAGGTCCACAGACATCGAGGATTTCATGCGGGACGACAGGACCTTCGGTGAGTTGCTGACCTTTCTTCACGAAGTCACCCTTGAACGCGATGATGTGCTTGGAGAGAGGAATGAGGTGCTCTTCTTCGGATCCGGTCTGCGGATCACGGACGATGAGCTTGCGCTTTCCTCGGACTGTGCCACCGATGTCGACGACGCCGTCGATACGAGCGATCTCACAGGCATCCTTCGGACGGCGAGCCTCGAAGAGCTCAGCCACACGCGGCAGACCGCCGGTGATGTCCTTGGTCTTGGCGATCTTACGCGGAGTCTTCGCCAGACGCTGGCCGGCCTGGACTTTCTCCCCTTCCTTGCACTCAAGGTGAGCCCCGGCAGGGATAGAGTAGCTGGCCACAATCTCCTTCTTTTCGTCGACGATAACAATCTGCGGGTGGAGATCGTCCTTGTGCTCGATAAGCACTGTGCCCATGACGCCGGTCTCGTCGTCAACCTCCTTGCGGATGGTGACGCCCGCGATCATGTCGCGGAATTCTATCTTACCTGACTTCTCAGTAATGACCGGAACGTTGTACGGATCCCATTGGACAAAGGTTTCACCCTTCCTGACTGTTCCACCATCGGCGATTGAGAACACGGAGCCAAGCACCACGGGGTAACTCTCGAGCTCGCGCCCGTCCTTGCCGTGGACCCCCACGGTGCCGTTCTTGGATAGCACGATGTAGGTACCATCCAGTGCCTGAACGGCACGAAGGTCGTTGTAACGGAGGACACCTTCGTTCTTTGCCTTGATGATCGGCTGCTTGAAAGTCTGGCTGGCGGTTCCACCGACGTGGAAGGTGCGCATCGTGAGCTGGGTTCCCGGCTCACCGATCGACTGGGCGGCGATAATGCCGACGGCTTCACCGAGACCGATCATCAGACCGTTTGAGAGGTTCCTGCCGTAGCACTTGGCGCAGACGCCGCGCTTGTTCTCACAGGTGAGTACGGAGCGGATCTTGAGCTGCTCGTGACCGACCTTGTCGAGGGCTGCTGCGATCTCTTCATCGATGAGTTGGTTGGCTTTGATGATCGCGGTATTGTTAATGGAATCTTTGACTGTCTCGCAACTGACGCGGCCTATGATTCGAGTGGCCAAGGAGACAACCTCCTCGTCACCCTCGTAGATCGGGCGGACGACAATACCATTGACGGTACCGCAATCATCAGTGGTGATGATGACGTCCTGTGCTGCATCGACCAGCTTGCGGGTGAGATACCCGGAGTCGGCAGTCTTGAGCGCCGTGTCGGCGAGTCCTTTGCGAGCTCCGTGGGTCGAGATGAAGTATTCGAGCACGGAGAGACCCTCGCGGAAGTTCGAAAGAATAGGACGTTCGATGATCTCGCCGGATGGCTTGGCCATGAGTCCGCGCATACCAGCCAACTGTTTGACTTGTGTGCGGTTGCCTCGGGCGCCGGAATCGACCATCATGAAGACGGGATTGGCCTCAGGGCGTCCATCGTTATGCTCGAGGGTGCGGAAGAGGGCATTTGCGATCTCCTCACCGGTGTGGGTCCAGATGTCCTGCACCTTGTTCTTTCGCTCGCCGTCGGTGATGATTCCTCGGCGGTACTGCTTCTGAACTTCAGCGATCTGCTTCTGGGCGCTCTCGATAAGAACTGCCTTCTCCTTGGGAATGATCATGTCATTGATACCGATGGAGGCTCCGGCACGGGTCGCCTCGCGGAAACCGAGCTCCTTGAGTCTGTCCAGTGTCTCGACGGTACGGGCCTGACCAACGGCCTTATAGCAGCGCCAGATGATATCGGAGAGCTGCTTCTTGCCGGCAACTTTGTTGTAGAAACCAAGCTTGCTGGGCCAGATCTGGTTGAAGAGGACTCGGCCGACCGTGGTCTCGATAACGACAAGCTCTTCATGGCCGTACACTGTCTTCGAACCCCTGTCGGGATTCTTGAAGCGGATGCGGGTATGGATCTTGACGCTCTTTTCCGAGAGGGCGAGTTCGACCTCGCTGGATTCAGCGAAGAGAGGAAAGCGCGCCTCGGGGGATTTTGCATCCTTGGTGCCGACATTGCGCGGATTCTGCGTGAGGTAATAGCAGCCGAGCGGGATATCCTGTGAGGGATTGGTGATCGGCTTGCCGCTGGAGGGTGAAAAGATGTTGTTCGGAGCCAGCATCAGGGTACGGGCCTCAATTTGAGCCTCAATTGAGAGAGGAACGTGAACAGCCATCTGGTCACCATCGAAGTCAGCGTTGTAAGCAGTGCAAACGAGCGGGTGAACGCGGATTGCCTCGCCTTCGATCAGGATCGGCTCGAAGGCCTGGATTGAGAGACGGTGGAGTGTCGGCGCGCGGTTCAGGAGAACAGCGTGACCCTTGGTGACCTCTTCTAGGATGTCCCAAACTTCAGGGGTCTGTCGCTCGATGAGCTTCTTAGCGCTGCGAACGGTGTGCACGTAGCCAAGTTCCTTGAGTCTGCGGATGATGAAAGGCTCGAAGAGAACAAGCGCCATCTTCTTGGGAAGACCGCACTGGTTGAGCTTGAGCTCGGGTCCGATGACGATGACCGAACGTCCGGAGTAATCAACGCGCTTGCCGAGCAGGTTTTGACGGAATCGGCCTCCCTTACCCTTGAGCATGTCGCTGAGGGACTTGAGGGGTCGGTTGGCGGCACCGGTGACGGCACGGCCGTGGCGGCCGTTATCGTAGAGGGCGTCAACGGCCTCCTGAAGCATGCGCTTCTCGTTGCGGATGATGACCTCGGGGGTCTTCAGTTGGAGAAGAGTGCGGAGACGGTTGTTACGGTTGATGACACGTCGGTAGAGATCATTGAGATCCGATGTCGCAAAACGGCCGCCCTCGAGAGGAACGAGAGGACGCAGATCAGGAGGGATAACGGGCAGAACGCTCAGGATCATCCACTCGGGACGGGTTTTCGATCCCATGAATCCCTGGACGAGCTTGAGACGTTTCGCAAGCTTCTTGCGGATCTGCTTGCTCTTTGTCTGAGTCATCTGCTTTTCGATGACCTGCTGCTCCTCGAGCAGGTCCAGGTTCTCAAGCAGTTTGCGGATCGCCTCGGCACCCATGCCGGCGGTGAAATCTTCGCCATACTGGTCCTCGGCCTCACGGTACTCGGTCTCGGTCAGCAGTTGTCCTTTTTCGAAGGGAGTCTTGCCTGGATCAATCACGATGTAATCCTCGTAATAGATGACACGCTCAAGCTGACGACCTGTCAGGTCAAGTATGAGACCGATGCGCGAGGGCATGCATTTGTAGAACCAGATGTGGGAGACAGGCACGGCCAGATCGACATGGCCCATACGCTCACGACGGACACGGCTCAGGCAGACTTCGACGCCGCAACGGTCGCAGACGACATTCTTGTGTTTGATACGCTTGTACTTGCCGCAGGAGCACTCCCAGTCCCGGGTAGGACCGAAGATACGCTCGCAGAAGAGACCGCCCTTCTCGGGCTTGAAGGTCCGATAGTTGATGGTCTCCGGATTCTTGACTTCGCCTTTGCTCCAACCGCGGATGGTCTCCGGATTGGCAACGGTGATCCCGACCTCGTCGAAGGAGGCCTTGATGGGATCAGACATAATGTCGGGTGCTACTGCAAGTGCTGTGTCGCTCATGGTAAGTGGAATGCTGCTGGCTTGGTGAGTGGTGTGATCTGCTTCGCGTGTGCCCGTTCGCTTCGATTAAGCTGCGGTATCGATGAAGGAGCGGGATTCGTCCTTTTTGCCAACGCGGACATCGAGTCCGAGTCCCTGCATTTCCTTAATGAGTACGTTGAAGGACTCGGGGATGCCGGCCTCCAGGGAGTTGTCACCCTTGACGATGCTCTCGTAGATACGCGTGCGGCCCTGCACGTCGTCGGACTTGACGGTGAGCAGTTCCTGCAGCGTATACGCGGCGCCATAGGCCTCGAGCGCCCAGACTTCCATCTCTCCGAAGCGCTGGCCTCCGTACTGAGCCTTTCCGCCGAGCGGTTGCTGGGTGACGAGGGAGTAGGGACCGACGGCACGAGCGTGGATCTTGTCGGCAACAAGGTGTCCCAGCTTGAGCATATAGATGATACCGACAACAACTTCCTGATCAAACGCCTCGCCGGTACGACCGTCGAAGAGCTGTGACTTGCCGTTCTCCTGGATCCAGGAGAATCCCTCTTTCTGACCGGCTTCCTTGAGGTACTCGCGGATGCGGCTCTCAGGAATTCCGTCAAAGACAGGGGTGGCCACCTTGAAGCCGAGGGCCTTGGCCGCGACTCCCAGATGGGTTTCGAGAACCTGACCGACGTTCATACGGCTAGGAACGCCGAGCGGGTTGAGCACGATGTCGACAGGTGTACCGTCGGAAAGGAAGGGCATGTCCTCTTCGGGAACAATCTTGGCTACGACGCCCTTGTTACCGTGGCGTCCCGCCATCTTGTCACCGACAGAGAGCTTGCGCTTGCTGGCGATGAAGACCTTGACCTGCTTGATGATGCCGGGATCAAAGTCATCACCGCTCTCGACCCGACCGAGATTCTCTTCCTTCTCGTTGTCGAGGTCGGCAAAACGGTGCTCGAACTGTGCGATGATCTCGCGGATCTTGTTGCGGATCGGGCTCGGATCGATCTCGACAACATTGTAGACACCGGCCAGCTTGCGCAGGAGCATCTTGGTAATCTTGCGGTTGGCAGGGATGATGATCTCTCCCGACTCGCCGTTGACGACGTCGAGCGGGATCTTCTCGCCGAGCAGCACATTGGCAAGGCCTTCTGTGAGCTGCTCAAAGAGTTCTTCCTTACGCTTCTTGTTGTCGTCCTGGATCATCTTCTGCTGACGCTTCGACTCGGACGGAGTCATCTTGATCTTGGCGGCCTTTTCCTTGGAGGAAACGCGCACGTCCATGACGATCCCGTAGGTTCCGGACGGAACGGTGAGCGAGGTGTCCTTCACATCGGCCGCCTTCTCTCCGAAAATGGCTCGCAGGAGGCGCTCTTCGGGAGCCAATTCGGTCTCACTCTTCGGAGTGATCTTACCGACAAGGATGTCGCCCGGCTTCACCTCGGCGCCGATACGGATGACGCCGTCGGGCCCAAGGTTCAGAAGGGCTTCCTCGCTGACATTCGGAATATCACGGGTGATTTCCTCAGGCCCAAGCTTTGTATCACGGGCACCGATCTCGAACTCGTCGATGTGGATGGAGGTGTAGACATCCTCCTTGACCACTCGTTCGGAAATCATGATGGCGTCCTCGAAGTTGTAACCGTTCCAGGGCATGAAGGCAACAAGCACGTTGCGTCCGAGCGCCAGCTCTCCGTTCTCCGTGTTCGGACCGTCTGCAAGCACGTCACCCTTCTTGATCACCTGGCCCTTCTTGACGATGGGCTTCTGGTTGATGCACGTGCTGCTGTTGGAGCGCATGAACTTGCGCAGGTCGTAGACATGCACTCCGTTCTGGGGATCGTCCTTGATCTTCTTCTTTCCCTCGGGAAGCTCTCCATCCTTGGTGACAATGATGCGCAGTGAGTCCACGGAAGCGATCTTGCCGTTCGACTCGGAAACGATTACCGCACGAGAATCACGGGCGACTCGACCCTCCATTCCGGTCCCGACGATTGGGGCGTCGGAGATAAGTAGCGGCACACCCTGGCGCTGCATGTTTGAGCCCATGAGCGCACGGTTGGCGTCATCGTGCTCGAGGAAGGGGATGAGACCTGCAGCAACGGAAACGAGCTGCTTAGGCGAGACGTCCATGTACTCGATCTTCTCGGGCTCAATCTCGACAAAGTCTCCGCGGTAACGCGAGGAGACCGTCTCGCCGAGGAATTTTCCCTTGCTGTCGAGGGTTGAATTAGCCTGGGCAATGTAGAAGTTCTCGTCGCGGTCACCGGTGAGATACTCGATCTCGTCGGTGACTTTGCCGTTGATGATCTTACGGTACGGAGTCTCGATGAATCCGAAGTCGTTCACACGAGCGTACGTGCTCAATGAGCTGATCAGACCGATGTTCGGACCTTCCGGGGTCTCAATCGGGCAGATACGGCCATAGTGGGACGGATGGACGTCGCGAACCTCGAATCCAGCACGCTCACGCGAGAGACCTCCGGGCCCAAGGGCCGAGAGACGGCGCTTGTGGGTTAGCTCGGATAGTGGGTTTGTCTGATCCATGAACTGGCTCAGCTGGGAACGGCCGAAGAAATCACGCACGACAGCGCTCAGGGACTTCGGATTGATCAGCTTCTGAGGCGTGATGTGATCGACGGAAGGATCGTAAAGAGCCATGCGCTCGCGCACGAGACGCTCCGTGCGGGAGAGCCCGACGCGGCACTGATTGGCAAGCAGTTCACCGACCGTACGAACACGGCGGCTACCGAGATGATCGATATCGTCGAGCATGCCGTCGCCCTTGCGGAGCTTGAGAAGATACCGCATCGACTCAACGATGTCTTCCTTACGAAGGACGCGGTCATCGATCTTGGGATCAAGGCCAAGCTTCTGTTGGATCTTGTGACGGCCAACACGACCGAGGTCGTAGCGCTTGGAATCAAAGAAGAGACGTTTGAGCATGCCGCGGGCATTCTGGACTGTTGGAGGATCGCCGGGACGGAGCTTGCGGTAGATGTCTTTGAGTGCTTCCTCCTCGCTGTGGGCTGGATCACGCTTGAGTGACTTGACGATCGTATCGTCATCCTTTGTGTCGATGACCTTGACTGAGTTGTGTCCGGCACGTATCAGATCACGAATTACGGCAGGAGTCAGGGGCTCGTACGCGCGGGCAATGATCGCATCGCCCTCGCGGACATCACCGAGCAAAACCTTGGTGCTGATTTCCTCTTCGTCGAGCTTGTTCGAGAGTTTGAGGCTTTCGATCTTGTAGAAAAGAGCTGCAATATCCTCGTCGGTAGGGAAGCCAAGCGCTCGTAGAAAGGTGGTTGCAAGGAACTTGCGACGGCGCTTGCGGCGGTCGAGATAGACATAGAGAAGGTCATTCGTGTCGAATTGCACTTCGGTCCAGGAACCCCTGTCGGGAATGATTCGGAAACCAAAGAGCAGTTTTCCGTTGAGGTGAATGTCGGACTCGAAGCAGATACCGGGAGAACGATGAAGCTGGCTGACCACGACGCGCTCGGCACCGTTGACCATAAAGGTTCCTGACTTGGTCATAAGAGGAATCTCACCCATGTAAACCTTCTCCTCCTTAGTGGACTTTTCGTCCTTATACCGGAAGGTCACGTAGAGCGGTGCGCTGTAGGTCTCACCCTCAATCTGGCATTCAAAAGGACCGGTCTTCGGCTCGTCCATGTGATAGCTCACAAAATCAAGCGAGGATTTCTCCTCGAAGCCATAGATAGGGAAGAATTCACGGAAGACGGCCTGAAGGCCTACGTTCTTTCGCTTGGAGGGCTCGACGCCTGTCTGGAAAAACTCCTCGTAGGACTTGATCTGCAGTTCGATGAGGTTGGGCGGTTGGATGGCCTCGTAGAGTTTTCCGAAGTTGATTCTTTCAGACATGGTGCAGGATCTTGGGTGGCGCTTTGGTGACGATACGGGTTGCCTTAATGGCGGTCCTTTCTTTGCCGGCTAGCGCCGACGGAAAAGGGAGAGCGGTAAGAGTGTTGTGGACTCCGGGGAGGAACTGGAAAAACGGTAGGCAAAAGAGCCGCCAGCTGTGGGATTCCCAAAAGAAACATGGAGATCCGCGCGGGCGGCGAAGGGATGTGATTGACTAAGCTTCTTGTGACCGTGTTGCAGGGCTCGGGACAGGTGGAACTTTTCGTTGTACGCCCTTCCGTCCATCGTGTCAACCGGGAAAACCCCGGTGACAACGATGAGCGGAAATGAATGGCGTATGTAGTCTTGGACTACTTGATCTCGACCTTGGCTCCAGCGGCCTCGATCTTCTTCTTGATCTCCTCGGCCTCTTCTTTGGTGGCGCCTTCCTTGATGGCCTTGGGAGCGCTCTCGACAAGGGCCTTGGCCTCTGCGAGGCCGAGTCCTGGGACCGCGGCGCGGACTTCCTTAATGACGCCGATCTTGTTGGATCCGATATCCTTAAGAATCACGTCGAAGGCAGTCTTCTCTTCGGCTGCTGCGGCTGGTGCGCCAGCGGCACCACCACCAGCGGCGGCGACGGCTACGGGAGCGGCGGCGCTCACGCCCCACTTCTCTTCGAGCGCCTTCACGAGGTCGGCGATCTGGAGGACGGTGAGGTTACTGAGCTGTTCTACGATTACGGTGTTGTCAGACATGGTGTTGTTTGGATTTTGATGCTGTCGCGCCCCGAAGCCTCAGGACATTTGAGTCCGGCAGCTGCCAGACCGACAGGTCATCGTGTTGTGTTTCCTTCACCCGTCGTGGCTTCGTACGCCGGGAGAAATTATGTTCGTTAAATGGTTTGAGTTAAGTGCTGCAGGGACTTGCCTCCTAGGCGGCCGGAGTCTCCGTTGGGGCGGCTTCTGCGGCTGCGGCGGCTTCCACAACTGGTGCTTCTGCAGCAACTTCAACAGCTGATGTTGCGGGCTCCTCCACAGCAGCAACTGCGGCGCTTTTCACAACTTCTGGAGCAGAGGCGGCAGGAGCTTTCTCCGCCATGGCTGCGAGGACGCGTGCAAGACTGGCACCTGGTTCGTTGAGCGTGCGCACCAGCTTGGTGGCAGGGCTGAGCAGAAGACCGAGGAGCTGGGCCTGAAGAACTTCCTTCGGAGGAAGGTCGGCAAGAGCGATCACCTCAGCAGTCTCAAGGATGGCGTTATCGAGGATAGCGACTCGGATTGTTGGCTTCTCAAACTCTGCGGCAAAGGTCTTGAGGATCTTAGCGGCGGCGCAGATGTCCTTCTCGCCGACAACAAAAGCCGTCTGACCTACCAGGTGGGCATCCAAATCAGGCAGGCCGGCGTCCTTAATGGAACGGCGGAGGAAGGTGTTCTTGATGACGGTCAGCGTGGCTCCAGCGCCAGCGAGGCGGTTGCGGAGTTCTGCAAAGTGATTCACGTTCATCCCGCCGTATTCGACGACGATGAGGAAGGGAGAGTTGTTGAGGCGCAGCTTGACGTCCTCTACGATCGTGGGTTTCTCGGGGCGCATGGTAGTAGTCCTAGGTTCCTTGTTCCGTTGATGGGTTTAGTTCTTCAGGAAGGGGGATGCATCCACGAGAATGCCAGGCAACATCGTGCCAGCGATTGTCAGAGACTCGACATAGGCACCCTTGGCGGTTGCCGGGCGAGACTTGATGACCGCCTCGATCACGGCGCGACCGTTGTCGAGAAGTTGTGACTCACTGAAGGAGAACTTGCCGACGGGAACGGCTATGTTGCCATTTTTATCGAGCTTGAACTCGACGCGTCCAGCCTTCACCTCTTGGACTGCCTTGGCGGTGTCATCACTGACCGTTCCGGTCTTGGGATTCGGCATCAACCCCCTGGGTCCTAGAACCTTGCCAAGCTTTCGGACTTCGGTCATGGCTGCCGGGGTCGCGATGGCGACATCGAAATCGGAAAATCCGCCTTGGACTTTCTTGAGAAGATCATCAAAACCAACAAACTCGGCTCCTGCTTCCTGCGCTGCTGTAGCGGCTGCACCAGTTGCAAAGACAAGAACACGAACATTCTTGCCGCTACCATGGGGCAGTGGGCAGGTGCCGCGGACCATCTGGTCGCTCTGCTTGGGGTCAACACCAAGTCGCATTGAGACGGTGACCGTCTGGTCGAACTTGGTGGGAGGCATCTTCTTGAGGACGGTCAGGGCGTCGCTCAAAGGATATTTGCGCCCCTGCTCAACGAGCTCATTGGCGGCGCGGTAACGTTTGCTGCGGGTGTTTTGCATGGTGTGTTGCAGTTCAAGCGATCCGAAGACCTCCTGCGGTTGGTTTTTTGTTAAAAGTTTTGTCTCGCTTTTTTATGCCTCAATCTCGATGCCCATCTGGCGGGCGGTGCCACAGAGGGTGCGGAAGGCTGCTTCCTCACTGTTGGCATTCATGTCCTTCATCTTGATCTTCACAAGATCCATAACCTGCTTCTTGGTGAGCTTGGCTACCTTGACTTTGTTCGGCTCTTTGGAACCTGAAGCAATCCCGGCGGCTTTCTTCAGGAGCACTCCGGATGGAGGCTGTTTGGTGATGAATGTGAAGGATTTATCCTTATAGACGGTAATGACGACAGGCAGAATATCGCCTGCCTGCTTCTGCGTGGCGGCGTTGAACTCCTTACAGAATGCCATGATATTGACACCCTGCTGACCGAGAGCTGGACCTACCGGAGGTGCTGGATTAGCCTGTCCTGCGGGGATCTGAAGTTTGATCTGTCCTGTGATTTCTTTGGCCATGGTTCGAGTTTGGAAAAGGGTTTAGAAAGGTTGTAGAAAGGGATTCGAGAATGTTTCTGCCGACGTTTCCGGCGAAAAAGGGTGGAAATAAAAGCTGATCCGGTCCTTAGGGGCAAGAGATTTCTTGATTTTTTTATTGAAGTTCCAATTAGGGCCCTCCATCCGCAATTTTTTTCACTTTCCAAACTATCAATCCCTCCCCTCTCAATCATCCAAGTTCGGAT